>Ga0326727_10003449_pt1 | contig 50452 bp, 46 predicted proteins | sample MB2enrmetagenome_FD_207643 | JGI IMG/M metagenome (GOLD analysis project Ga0326727, IMG submission 207643) | Lab enriched peat soil microbial communities from McLean, Ithaca, NY, United States - MB29MY | ecosystem: Environmental > Terrestrial > Soil > Wetlands > Peat | place: USA: New York... | reverse complement strand
TTTCCAAACCAGCTGGCGGTCTAGCCCAAGTAGCAAGTTTTATCCGGCATATTCGCATCCAGCATCTTCAGGCATCTCAGTTCCCCGACATTATTCCGGGAACCGCGATTTCCCGCCCAGTAACCTGGCGCTGAGGCGATTGGATTCCGGGGCAGCGCCAAGCTATTCTCTTCTGCATAAACAATGGCGCTGGGAGAGTGGGGCATTCGGCGTGGCTCATACCGAGCGAATTTTCTCCAAACGCAACTTGCGAGAATGAGCCGGGTTGTATTTAATGTTGTTGGAGATGACCCGCGAGGGCATCCGGAGGAAACGATGAAGATCACTCAGATAGCTTTAGCCACATTGCTGGTTCTTTCTGTTCCAGCTTACGCACAGCATCAGGGAGGGTCCCATCCCTCAGGCGGTGGAGGGCATCAGGCAGCTCCCAAGAGCGGACCCAAGGCGTTCACCGGCACACCCCATGCGGCCGAGCCAAACCGGAATTACAACAACAAGGCCGGCCAACCCAACGCCCCGCACGTCCAGGGCAAGAGCTGGGTTGGCCACGACACGGGGCGCGGCGATGTGAACTATCACCTCGACCACCCCTTCGAGCATGGCCGCTTTACCGGCGGGTTTGGGCGCGACCACGTATGGCATCTTGGCGGCGGCGGCCCCGGCCGGTTCTGGTTCAACGGCTGGTACTGGAACGTAGCGGCTTTTGACGTTGCCTTCTGCGACGGCTGGCTGTGGGATTCCGACCAGATCATCATCTACGAAGATCCGGACCACGAGGGCTGGTACCTGGCCTACAATGTGCGCCTTGGCACGTATGTGCATGTGATGTACCTGGGCATGTAAGCGGGCGGCAGAACTAACAGATTGTTCATACCGCAAAGGGGCAGGCCGCGAGGGTTGCCCCTTTTTGTTTTTCCGAGGGAAGCAACGACCACAGGGATAGGCGATAAAATAGGTTGTCTGCGCGGGGCTACTCCGGCGCGTGCGCCTTACGATGCGGCCATGGCCCCGATTTAATTTGATTGCCGAGGTTTTGGAATGAAGCGCCTGCCTGATTGCCTGTCAGAACACATGAACTCACGGATCGCCAGCGGGGTGGTAATCGCCGCAATTGCCGCCATGTTGCTGATCGTCACTGTAGTATGGGCCGCACCGATACCAGCCCAAACTCCAATCATTCTCACAGGCGCGGACCGGCGGCCGGCTATCTCGCTGGATGGCGAATGGGCGGTCATCGTCGATCCGTATTTTGCCGGACTTGTGAGCTTTCATCACGAAGAGAAGAATGACGGCTATTTTCTGAACCGCAAGGCTCAGCCCGGCGATGAATTCCCTACCCAGTACGACTTTTCCACGGCTTCGAAATTGAAGGTTCCCGGCGACTGGAATATGCAGCGCGAGTCGCTTTATTACTATGAGGGACCCATCTGGTACGAGCGGGATTTCACTTACCAGCCGAAGGAGCACACGCGTGTGTTTCTGCATGTGGGCGCGGCCAACTATAAGTCGTGGTTCTGGGTCAATGGGCAAAAGGTCTGCGAGCACGAGGGCGGATACACCAGCTTCAACTGCGAGGTGACGGCGGCAGCACATGCGGGAAGTAACTTTGTAGTGGCGGCGGTGGATAACACGCGGCACGAAGACGGCGTGCCGACGCTGGAGACGGATTGGTGGAATTATGGCGGGCTGACGCGGTCGGTTTCGCTGATTGAAGTGCCGGAGGTTTTCATCGATCAGTACGATGTGCATTTGAGCCGCGCGCCAGAGACAACACTCGTGCCTCACGGCAACGACTTCGGCCTCATCGGCTCCATCCATCTCGCGCACATCGAAGGCTGGGTTCACGTCGAAGGAGGCAAAGCCGGCGACAAGGTGAAGGTGGAGATTCCTGAACTGAATTCTGACGGGTCCGGTGTTCTCACGGCGGATGGCCGCGCGCAGATTCATCTTGTTGCATCGAATCTGGAGCGCTGGTCGCCAGAGACGCCGAAACTTTACACGGTCAAAATAAGCGCGGGACAGGATTCGATTGAGGAACTGATCGGCTTTCGCACGGTGGAGACGCGCGGGACAGAGATTTTATTGAATGGCAAGCCGATCTTTCTGCGCGGCATCTCGATTCATGCAGAGGCGCCTTACCGCACCGGCCGGGCGAACACCGACCAGGACGCGGAGACGCTTCTGGGCTGGGCTCAAGAATTAGGCTGCAACTTTGTGCGCCTGGCGCACTATCCGCACGATGAGACGATGCTGAGAGCGGCGGACAGGATGGGGTTGCTGGTGTGGTCGGAAAATCCGGTCTATTGGGCGTTGCAGTTCGATAATCCTAAGGTGCTGGCCAAGGCCGAGCAGCAGTTAGAGGAAGAGATCGGAACATCGCGCAATCACGCGGCGATCATTTTGTGGTCGATGGCCAACGAGACGCCGAACACGGAGGCGCGGACGAAATTCATTGAAACCGAGGCGGCCCATGCGCGGGAGCTTGATCCCACGCGGCTGATTACCGCGGCGCTGCTGGTGCGCGCGGAGGGAGATACAAAGATTGTAGACGATCCGCTGGGCAAGGCGCTGGATGTGATCGGCACCAATGAATATATCGGCTGGTATGAGAAGAAGCCGGAGACGGCCGACATTACCCAGTGGCGCATCGAATACCAGAAGCCGATGATCATGAGCGAGCTTGGCGGCGACGCCAAGGCCGGCCTGCATGGCGGCGAAAACGAGCGCTGGACAGAGGAGTACCAGGCGAATATCTACCGCCATCAACTGGGGATGTTAAATCGGATACCGCAACTGAGAGGCATGAGTCCGTGGATTCTGGTGGATTTCCGCTCACCTAACCGGCCGCTGGCGGGGATTCAGGATGAGTTCAACCGCAAGGGACTTATCTCAGAGAAGGGCGAGAAAAAGCAGGCATATTTCATTTTGCAGAAGGCTTACAAGGAGAAAAGCGCAGGAAAGCCGGAATGAAATAGCCGGATCACGCCAATATTTGCTGACTAATTGATTTGTCAGACTGTGCAAAAGCGGAATTGTGAGTTATGCTTGAGTTATGGCTATTGACTCAATTCTTGCATTAATCGACGCCGAAATTGCCAGCCTCACGCAGGTTCGCTCCCTGCTGGCCAGCACCGGCAAAGTCACCGTCAAAGGACCAGGGCGCAAAACCAAGAAGGCCGCGAAGGCTCCCAAGAAAGGGAAGAAGCGCCGCAGGTTGAGCGCCGAGGCGCGCAAACGGATCGCCGATGCGCAACGCAAGCGGTGGGCCGCACAGAAGGCCAAGGCCAAGTAAGTCGCGCAACGAAGGTCGAGATTTATCTCTCGGCCCGGCGCGGCAGACCAACCCCACAAGCCGCGTCAGGCTATAGCCCCGCGATCACCCGCATACGCGGCTCGGGCCTCTCCTCGAAGGCCGAGCGTATGCTCTCGCGTCCCAATCCCGAGTCCTTGACGCCGCCAAGGGCATGGGGCCGTGTCTCCAGCTTGGCGTGTCTTTCGAGATCAAAGCGCTCACCTCGAACACTTTGTAGTGAAATGGCTTACCAGCTTGCGGAAAGATGCCCTTTTTCAAGCAACAAGCACGAAAAGCATACCTCAGGGCCTAAAGGCCCCGTTGATTCTATTGCTTCTATGCCGGGGATAAAACCCGGCATACCACCCGAATGAGTTTTCCGCAAGCTGTTACTCCATGCCGCATCCGAAATTAATGTGTCGCCAGCAATCCAAGCGTCTCTAATAAACGGAGGCACGCGATGCGCAGGTTCATTCCAACAATTGCGGCGGCTGTGTTGCCGCTGCTTTTCGTCTTTCCGATCACCCCGCAAACGTCGAACGGCGCCGGCGGGCATAATCCGGAAACATTGACGGCTGCTTATAACCAGGCGATGCAGGCCAAGGATTGGCCACGCGCCGTCACTCTCGCACAGCAACTGGCAGCGCAACAGGCAACGTCTCTGAATCTGAAGTTGCTGGGGAACGCGCAGCTTTACTCCGGCTCGGCGGATGCCGCGCTGGCGACCTATGAGCAGGCTCTGGCCGCGGCGGAAAAGGAAAAGCCCGCGGACGCTCAAGCCGTGGTCAAATGGAAAGACGGCTTGTCTCAGATCTACATTGGCAAGGGCAATGCGCTGCTCAAGCTCAAACGCACCGCGGAGGCAATTGCGGCGTATAACCAATCCGCCGCGTTAGCATCCAACGCCGGGCAGGCCTACTTCAATGTCTGCGCCGCGCTTTACAACATCGGCAACACGCATGATTCGGCGGCGGCCTGCCGCAAGTGCGTTCAAGCGGACCCCAGCAGAGCGAATGCCTGGTTCGTACTGGGGTCAGATCTCTTTGCCGATGCACCTATCAACAACGGCAAAGTCGCAGCCACTGCAGAGACGCGAGAGGCTCTGGAGAAGTATCTTGCTCTGGCCCCGGATGGTCCTCACGCCACCGACGTGAAAGCCATGCTGGAGATGATCGCAAAATAGGCAGAGGGCGCTACGGCGTTTCCTAGCGTGGTGAATCATAAGTTGATTGAAGAACAACCGCAGATCCTTCGACTCACAACCCCCAGGCTGAAGAGTACGCCTGGGGCACCGTTCGCTCAGGATGACAGCAATTATTGTACTGCGTATTTCTGACTCAGAACCCTAGTTTAGCGCGGTCATCACCAGCATGCGCGGCTCGGTCATCTCTTCGATGGCCGAACGGATTCCCTCGCGTCCCAAGCCAGAATCCTTAACGCCGCCAAAGGGCATGGGGTCGAGACGCCAGCTTGGCGTGTCTCCCACGATCAACGTGCCCACTTCGAGTTCGCGATAAGCGGTGAGGATGCGTCCTGCATCACGGGAGAGCAAGCCGGCTTGCAGGCCGTACCTGGAGTGGTTGGCATCTGCCAGGGCCTCTTCAAAGTCGTCGAAGGGCTCGATGTCCACCAGCGGGCCGAAGACCTCTTCATCGCGCACCTTCATGCCCGGTTTGGTTCCGGTGAGGACAGCCGGCGTCATCACGGAGCCGTGGCGCTCTCCGCCAGCCACCAGCTTGGCTCCTCCCTCGACAGCCTCCTTGATCCATGACTCGACGCGCTCGGCCTCGCTGAGCCGGATGAGCGGACCCACCTCGGTGACCTCGGCGGAGGGATCGCCGACCGCCAGCTTGGCAGCGGCCTCGACCACCTTCCACAAAAACGTCTGATAGACGCTGCGCTCGACAAAGACTCTTTGCACGCTGATGCAGGACTGGCCCGCGTAATTGAAGGCCGCATGGGCGGTGTGGACGGCAGCTTCATCCAGGCCGGGCCAATCGGCGCAGACAATCAGAGCCGCATTGCCACCCAACTCCAGCAGGACGCGCTTGCGTCCGGAGCGAGCCTTGAGCTCCCAGCCAACTTTTGCAGAGCCAGTGAAGCTGACCAGCTTGATGCTGTCTTCCTTTTCTGCCAGCCATGCGGCGTCCACGTTATTGAGGGGGAGCACGGCCAGCGCTTCCGCCGGCCAGCCGGCCTTGAGAATGACCTCACCCAGCGCCAGCGCGGTAAAAGGGGTTTGCGGGGCCGGCTTGAGAATCACCGGGCATCCGGCAGCCATGGCGGGCGCCACCTTGTGGGCCACCAGATTCAGCGGGAAGTTGAACGGAGTAATGGCCAGCACCGGCCCGACGGGGAAGCGCTGCACCAGACCCCAGCGGCCTTCGTTGCCCTCCGTCACATCCAGAGGAATGCTCTCGCCACCTAGCTGCGAGAGCACCTCGGCGGCGGTTTTGAAGGTGAGCACGGCGCGATCCACCTCAATCCGGGCCAGGCGAACAGGCTTTCCCGCCTCGGCGACGATGAGCTGCGCAAAGCGCTCCTTTTGCTCGATGAGCGCGGCGGCCACGTCCTCGAGAATCTCGCGGCGCTTCCAGCGTGGCAAGGCGCGGAGGCGGCGCAGGCTGGCGACGGCGTGGTGGACGGCCTGGCGGGCATCGGCGCGGGTGGCGATGGTGACGCGGCCGACCAGGCCCTGGTCCCAAGGAGAGCGGACCTCAAGCGCTTCGCCTTCGATCCATTCCTTGCCGCAGAGCAGAAAGCCGGTTTGAGTACCAGGGCGCATCTTCATGGCATGGCGCTCCTCGTCGAATCCTGACCTAGATGGTACTATGCCTTCGTCATGCGGCGCAGGGTATCGCATCGAGCCGACAACCTGGGATTACCCCATTCGCGTATCTTGCTATTTTGTAAGGGTTTACCTAGATTTTACCGCAATGACATTTTACTCCAATGATATTTTTCACTGCAATGAAATAAATGCTTGACAAGAGATATAGCAATACAGTTAATATGTCATGTTAGCGCTCACAAGGTGATTTACGTTCTCTACATATGCGGAGATGTGTGCGTTAATCGCAGGCAGCAATTTGCCTCCGTTTTTGAGACGCAACAATCTTGGTTGCCGCGTCTCATCAGCGTATACAAATCGCGGGCCCTGTGACAGAAACAAGGACGTCGAAACAACATGAGACCAACACTCAGAGGAGGCAGTACCTTGATGAATCATGCGAAATCCCGCATCAGGATGCTTATTCTGGTCCTGCTATGCTTGTCCGCGATCTGCCCCATGGCACTCGCTCAGGTCACAAACGCTAGTCTAACCGGTCTGGTTACTGACGCCAGCGGCGCCGCAATCGCCGGAGTGCAGATCAGCGTTCAGAACAACAACACCAGCTTCGTCCAGAAGACTGTAACCAACGACACGGGAGTTTATCTCGTGGCGCCTCTCAATCCTGGCCCCTATACCCTCACCGCGGAAAGGAAAGGCTTTCGCAAGCTCGTACAATCGGGCATTATTCTGACGGTTGACCAGGCAGCGACCTTGAACCTCACCCTGCAAGTGGGCGATGTGACATCGGTCATTACCGTTACCGCCGACGCGGAGTTGATCAACACCACCACGGCCGAGGTAGGAACGACCATCGGTCAGCAAGCGGTCGTGGATCTGCCATTGAATGGCAGAGAAACCTCAAGCCTGGTGCTTCTCAGCACAGGCGTGGTCAACGTTCTGCAAACTGCCGGCGGTAAGACTCAGGGAGAGACGACCTTCCCCGACGCCACCGGCGCATCGGCCGGCGGCGGACGCCAGGGCAGCACCTACTACATGCTCGACGGCGCGCCCAACATGGATACCTACATGACGCTTGCCGCGCCCTTCCCGGACCCCGACGCCACGCAGGAGTTCCGCGTGGTCACCAACAACTACGATGCGCACTACGGCTTCGCGCCCGGCGCGATCGTCACCATTCAGACCAAGTCCGGCTCCAACCAATTCCATGGCGCGGCCTATGACTTTGCCCGCAACCAATTAGCGAATGCCTCTGATTTCTACGGGCACAATGTTGACTCACTGCACAAGAACATCTTCGGTGGGTCCATTGGAGGGCCGATTTTCAAGAACAAGCTCTTCTTCTTCGGCAATTACGAGCACACACACAACGGCTGGCAGTCTAACAACAGCTTCGCCAACTTTCCTGACGCTAAAATGTTAGGCGGCGATTTCAGCGAATTCAAGCCGTCGCCACCCAGTCCAAACCCTACTAACCTAGTCTGCACGCCGATCAACGGGCCGGACAATAAATTCACGTATAGCGGGGTCGGAGTTGGCGATGGTTATGGTTGCGACAGTAAGACCACCACGTTAGATGCGAAAGCGCTTCTGCTTCTCTCCAACGCTCTGCCCGTGGGCACAGCCAACGTAGCAGGCAATCCTGGATATACGGAATATTCCGGCGCGCCTGGAATTGAAACCTACAAGCAGGGAACCGCGAGGCTTGACTACAACGTCAACGACAAACAGCGCCTCTTTTTGCGCAGCTTCATCGAGTACTACAAAGAGAACGGCTCGGCCATCCCCGGAAACTGGATCGCTGTGACGCCCACCCACACGGGTGAGTTCTACAACGAAGCTCTAGGCCATACGTGGTCGATCAATGACCGCACCGTGAACACAGTCAATGTGTACTACACGCAGATGGACTTCCTGAGCGCGCAACAATCCCTGGACAAGACCGGCCATCCAGTCTGCTTGTCCGAATACATTACCGTGCACGAAATTCCGGGCCATTGCTACATGATGGGAACCGGCTCCAGCGGCGGAAGCAACGGCTTCTGGTCGAACTGGACAGAGCCAACCGGCGAGAGAAGATACACCTACGGCCTCTCGGATGCCTTTACCAAGACCATCAAAAATCAAACCCTGTCGGCCGGCGGCGATATCGTCCACATCTTTGCGCAGGAAAACACCGATTATCCGGCCACGGTCAACGCCCAAACCGGTGGAAACTGGACAGGGAATGGCTTTGCCGACTGGATCTCGGGCAACTGGGACAGCTTCACTCAGGGCGGAGGAGAAATCTCCAGCCTCAAGGGTTGGATGCTGGGAGCCTACGCGCAGGATCAGTACAGGATCAGGCCGAATCTGACCTTAACCCTCGGCCTGCGCTGGGATCCGAATACGCCTCCGACGGTTACCGGGGGACGCGGCTCTCAGTGGCGTCCGGGAGTACATAGCACCGTCTTCCCGAATGCGCCGGTGGGAATGATCTTCCCCGGCGATGCGGGACTTGACGCGCGGCTGATGTCGGGCACCTACAACAACTGGAATCCGCGCATTGGCATAGCCTACCAGCCAAAAGCCTTGCCGAAGACCTCCTTCCGCGCCGGCTTTGGCATCTTTACCGGGCCGCTGCAGTACTCGGCTTACAACCACACGTCGGACATCGCTCCCTTCAGCCCAACCTTCAGCTTCAGCAGCCAAGTTAATACCGCAACCCCGGCAAACGACCTTCAGATTCCCTTCGACGCGCCCTGGACTGCGAATTATCTGTTCAATGCAGGCGCACTATTGTTCCCAACGGGCGATCAGTTCGCCCATAACAACTTTGCTTCACTCAGCTACATCCCGCCAACGAACTCGCCGATCGTAACGCCGGTTTCGCTGCAGGCGGAGTTCGACCCGAACTTCAAGCGGGGCGTAACGGAAAGCTGGAACTTCTCCGTCGAGCAGCAAATCAAGCAGAACATGGCAATTCATGCTGCATATGTGGGAAGCGAGTCTTATCATCAGTCAGTCATCTTCGACGCGAATGCCGCAACCGCCGGCGTCCGCCCATACTCCAACTTCAACGGCATCTTAGTTGATAAGAGCATGGGCACCTCGCCGTACAAATCCCTGCAACTCGGATTTGATGAGAAGAATTATCACGGTCTTGCTCTTCATTCGAGCTTCACATGGTCCAAGGTCGAGGATGTCAGCTCATCGGGCAATATCTCCTTCGTGGGCCAACTTGGCGATCCCTTCAATATCGCATGGGACAGGGGCGTCTCAGACATGAACGTACCCATTGTCTGGACAATGAACTTTGTCTACAAGACTCCCACGCTGAAGAGCTTTAACCCGGTAGTCAGGGCCCTCTTTGGGAACTATGAACTCAGCAGCATCTACAGTTGGCGTTCGGGACATCCGTTCAGCATCTACGGTGGATGGTGCGCTACCGGCGGATGGGACGACTGTTCGAACTCTTACCAATATGGGGATCGTGCCGATTTCGTTACCGGCCAGGTTCCCTGGGTAGGCCGCGGCAACAGGGCGAGCTGGTTCACTACGGGGTACTTCAACACGGCAGCCTTCACGCAAAACGCCGCGGGTACCTTCGGCGACACACCCAAGAACATCTTCAGAGGGCCACATCAGCAGTATGACGACTCGGCGCTCAGCAAGCATATCAAGGTTTTCAGGGACCAGTATGACCTGCAGCTGCGCTTCGAGTTTTTCAATACCTTCAACCATGCCAGCTTAGGCGTTCCTCAAACCTGGTGGGGACAGGGTGTCTTTGGAAAAATCACCGGCGGGGGCGATGTGGCCGCTCGCGTCGCACAAGGAGCTGTGAAATTCAACTTCTAACCCTCAACCTGTAACAACAACCACGGGGCGCGGCGATGATCGCCGCGCCCCGTTTTGCATGATGCGGAGCGCGTGAGCCGGCTGCACTCCCAGCGCGGTACACTGTTTTCCTATGATGCACGACGGGCAGAGAAGGGAATTTGCTTCGATGCGGCAGTGTCGAGAGGGGGAGGCGCGATGCGGGGAAGAGTGTACGGGCTAGTTGCAGGGCTGGTGTGCGGGATGGCTTTGGCTGGCGGCGTGGCGGTAGAGGCGCAGACGCGGGTTTGGTCAGTACGGACGGAGACGCTGGGCTGGCGGTATCCTTACGCCGCGACAGGGACAACGGCGCGGCGGGGACCGTGGTACGAAGCGAACGACGACTTTGACCTGGGCGAGATCTGGAGCCAGGAACTGGCCGTGGATATGTCCGGAGAGGTGTATGTGGGCTTCGGGATGAAGGGTCCAGGACCTGGAGTGAACAAGTTGCTGCGGGTGGTGGCGCTGGAAGGCCAGCATGGTGCGGTGAAGCGGCAGATGGATTTTCCGACGCCGAGGCTGGACCGGACGGCGGTGATGCTGGCCGCGGACGGGGTGGCGCTGGTGGTGGCGGGAGACCGCGTGCAGCGATGGAACGGCGATGGGACGGTGGGAAACTCGATTCCCATTCCTCCGCAGCCTAAGATCAACCCGAGCTTATGGGCGAGACTGTCACCGAGCGGGCGGACGCTGCTATTGACGACAGACGAAATTTCGTTCCAGTTTGTGCTCACGGATACTCTGGCGACAATAGCGGAGTGCAAGAAGGAGAACGACGAGATCGAGACTATCGCGGACAACGTGGCGGTGAGCATGGCCGAGGACGCCGAGCACCAGTTTGAACTTCATGCGGGAACGCCGTGCGGCGCGATGCCCCTGCTGTGGAAACTGCCCCTTGGGCGCAGCTCGAGCGTGCACTTGCTGAACGACAGTGCATTGCTGGAGATTGGGGGGCGAGGAGTCAAGCGGCTGACGCTGGGCGATAAGACGGTGTGGAGCTGGAGCGCGCCGGGAGAGCTGATTCCGACCGACATTGCGGGAGTGGCAATCTCGCAGAACGGCGAGCGGCTGGCGATGGAACTGGAGTTGGTTCATCGGCTGCGGCCGTTTGGCTGCATGGAGTGCAAGGGGCCGGAATATGAGAGCTGGGGCGTGTCGGTGGCGGTGCTGGACGCGGCGACGGGGCGGCTGGTGGCGCAAATTCCGCTGGACCACACTAAGTTGAATGGATTGGGGCTAGCGCTGAGCCCGGACGGGCGGAAGCTGGCGGTGCTGAACGGAGACGTGCTGGAGCTGTGGGCGCTGTGAGGGAATGCCGCGCGGCGCGGATGATATGGGTGGTGCGGTAGACTCCTGCTTATGATTCACGACGGGCGGAGCCAGAAACTTCCCTTCGATGTTGACCAGGCGCTCGAGCATTTGCGGGCGAACGACGCGAAGCTGGGCGCTCTGATTGAGCGGGCAGGGGCGTTTACGCTGCGGCTGGATCCGAGGCCGTCACCATTTGAGTCTCTGCTGGAGTCGATTCTTTACCAGCAATTGCACGGCAAGGCCGCGGCGACGATTCACCGACGGGTGCGGGAGTATTATGGGGGCGACCCGGCGCCGCAGGCGCTTTTGGATACGCCGGAGGAAGTGCTGCGGGCAGCGGGGGTTTCAGGCAACAAGGCGCGCGCGCTGAAGGACCTGGCCGCACGGACGCTGGACGGGACGGTGCCGAGCCACGCGGCGATTAAAAAAATGAGCGATGCGGAGATTGTGGAGCGGCTGACGGAGGTGCGGGGCATTGGTCCGTGGACGGTGGAGATGCTGCTGATCTTTCGGCTGGGAAGGCCTGACGTTTTGCCGGTGACGGATTACGGAGTGCGCAAAGGATTTGCGCTGACCTTCCTGCGCGCGCCCAAGAGCCGGCCTCTGGAGGCGAAGGATCTTCCCCCGCCGGAGGTGCTGCTCAAACGGGGAAAACGGTGGGCGCCGTTCCGTTCCGTGGCCAGCTGGTACTTGTGGAGGGCCTGCGATTTGGCCAAGAACACAGCGCCCACGGGGCGGGCCAGCCTGTAATAATCAAATACAGCTTTTAGCTATTAGCTTTTAGCTTCTAGCTGATTCGATTGCCGAAGAAGATTTGCGCAGGCTTGAATATTGAAGCCGGAAGCGCGCGTTATGAGTTAAGCGCCCGGAGCTTTAGCTAAAAGCAAAAGCCAGGAGTTGTTTTTGATGGCGGCCAGTAAACGGTTTGTCTGCATTCATGGTCATTTTTATCAGCCGCCGCGGGAGAATCCGTGGCTGGAGACGGTGGAGACGCAAGACTCGGCCGCGCCCTACCACGACTGGAATGAGCGCATCTGCGCGGAGTGTTACGCGACCAACGGCGCAGCGCGCATCGTGAACAACCAGAACCAGATCACGCGCATCGTGAACAACTACGCGCGCATCAGCTTCAACTTCGGCCCGACGCTGCTGAGTTGGCTGATGGAGAATGCACCGCGCACCTACCGCATGATTCTTGACGGCGAGCGCCGCAGCCGCAAGAGCTACAAGGGACACAGCTCGGCGATGGCGCAGGTTTACAACCACATCATTATGCCTCTGGCTAACCGCCGCGACCGCATCACGCAGATTCGCTGGGGCATGGCCGACTACCAACACCGCTATGGAGCGCCGCCGGAGGGAATGTGGCTGGCCGAAACCGCGGCCGACAACGAATCGCTGGAGCTGCTGGCCGCACACGGCATCAAGTTCACGATACTTGCGCCGCACCAGTGCAAGCGGATTCGGAGCTTGAAGGACGGCGCGAAATGGACGGACACGCCCAACGCCAGCGTGGACACGACTCACCCTTACCTGGTGCGCTTCGACTCCGGCGTCTCGATTGCCGTTTTTTTCTACGACGGCCCAACCTCTAGGGCCATCGCCTTCGAGGGGCTTTTAGATTCCGGGGAGTATTTTGCCGGACGTCTCAAAGTCGGCTTCAAGGACAACGCGCAGCCGCAACTGGAGCACGTGGCGACGGACGGAGAATCGTACGGCCATCACCACAAGTACGGCGAGATGGCGCTGGCCTACGCGCTGCGCCTGCTGGAAGATGACAAGAGCGTCAGCCTGACCAACTACGGCTGTTTTCTGGAGCAGTTTCCTCCGGAGTACGAGGCGGAGATCGTGGAAAACACCTCGTGGAGCTGCCCTCACGGGGTGGAACGCTGGCGCTCAAATTGCGGCTGCAACGGCGGCAAGGCAGGCTGGAACCAGGCGTGGCGCGCGCCGCTGCGCAAGGCTATGGACGAGCTGCGCGACGCGCTTGTTCCCTTGACCGAGCAGGAGGGCGCTACGCTCTTCAAAGACGCCTGGGCGGCTCGCGACGAATACATCGATGTGGTGCTGGACCGCAGCCCGCAAACGGTGGAGCAATTCTTCGGCAAGCACCAACTCCACGCGCTCACCGCGGCGGAACGCGAGCGAGGCCTGGAATTGATGGAGATGCAGCGCCACACGCAGCTGATGTACACCAGTTGCGGATGGTTTTTTGACGATATATCGGGCATCGAGACAGTGCAGGTGATTGCCTATGCGGCGCGGGTGCTGCAACTGTCGCGGGAGGTCTTTGGCGAATCAGCCGCGCCGCTGGAGCCGGCGTTTCTGGCGCGCATGGCCGAGGCACACTCCAATGTGGCGGCGGCCGGGGACGGCGCAAAAATCTACAAAGAGCAGGTCAGCAGCAGGGCTCTGGGCCTGGAACAGGTGGCGGCTCACTACGCCATCAGCTCCGTCTTTTCATCTTTTGCCGAGGAGACCGACCTGTTCTGCTTCCGAGTCTGGCGCGACTCCTACGAAGCCTACTCCTCCGGGCGTGGACGGCTGGCGCTTGGCAGGGTCAAAGTAGTCAGCGCCATTACCGGCAAGCAGCAGAGCTTCTCCTTTTCTGTGCTGCACTTTGGCGACCAGAACATTACCGCGGCCGTCAAAGCGTACGGGCCGGAGGATGCGGCCGTCTTCGAGGCTTTTGCCAAGGAGGCCGCGGGACATGTGCAGAGCGCCGACTTTCCCGAGGCAATTCGCCTGATCGACAGCTACTACGGCCACGTGGACTACTCGCTGACCTCGCTGTTTACGGACGAGCAGAGACGCATTGTGCAGATCATTCTTGGCTCCACGCTGTCGGAGATCGAGAAAACGCTGACCGCTATTTACGAAGACCACGCCAGCCTGCTGCACTATCTTTTCTCGGCAGGACTGCCCAAGCCGCCGGCGCTAACCCTGGCGGCGGGCTTCGCCATCAATGCGTGGCTGCGCCGCGCACTGGAGGCCGACCCCATCGACCAGGCTCAGTTGCGCTCCTATTTGTCGCTGGCCAAGTCCGACCAGATTCCGCTGGAGACGGCGACGCTCTCCTACAACGTCGAACAGCACATGAGGCGCGCCATGGTCGAGTTGCAGATGTCTTCCGGGTCGCTGGATTCGCTGGACAAGGCTCTGGGGCTGGCGCGCACGCTGGTGGAGCTGCCTTTCAAGCCGAATCTGTGGCAAGCGCAGAACATCTGGTACGAGATTCTGCGCACCTCGGGTTATACACTCAACGCGGAGAGTACGGACGACCGCCAACGCTGGGAGAAGAACTTCAACGAACTGGGGGCGTGCCTGTCGATTGATTGCGCGGCTATTCGCGCGCAGGATCCGGCGGCGGCGACAACGGGGGGTTAGTCTGCCTTCTCGAGTTTTCCGTCCTTGAGGGCGAAGCGCTCGCCGCGCCAGACGATGGTGTTACCGGCGAAGCCCGCAACCCAGACTCCCATGGCGATGAGGTCACGCAACGGCAGCAGCCATAGATTCGGCAGCACCTGGCGGTCGGAGAGCACTTCGGCGCCCACCGTCATGGCCAACGCGAGGCGCAGACAGAAGCTCAACCCCAGCAGCCAAAGGCTCAGCAGGCTCGCTCCGCTGGCGACAACATTGAGCAGAGCCCAGCCCAGGCCGTGGGTGAAGATGAGGCCGGCATAGCCCCAGGGGCGGGCGTCGCGGACGGTGCGAGCCCAGCGCAACTGGTGATCGAAGAAGCCACGAAGGCCGTAAGCGGCGATGTTTGTTTCTACCACTTCGGGCGAAAGCGCCACGCGGTAGCCGGCGGCGGAGATGCGCGCGCCAAGCTCGTAGTCGTCGGCGAGGTGATCGACGAGGGGAGCGAGGCCGCCGATTTTTTCGAGCGCAGAGCGGCGGAGAGCCAGCGTGGAGCCAAGGCCGTAGTGCAGGCCGCCTTCAATCCATTTGGAGAGCAGCACGCCGGCCTGGAAGTCGGTGGCGATGCCCAGAGCCTCCAGCGTGGAGGCCAGCGTGTGGCGGGCGCGGCCGCGATAGAGGGCGGTGACGAGGCCGACCGCAGGGGCTAAAGCCCCGGTTTCATTTTGCTTCATTTGCGGCACGACTAAAGTCGTGCCCTGACACTTCTTGCGACCAGAATCATATTCTCTTGCAGTCGGTTGCTTTTCCGAGAAACGCTCTTCTGTATCAAAGCAGGCCATAACCCGCTCCAGGTAGCGCGGTGAGACGGTGATGTCGGAGTCGTTGATGAGCAGGAAATTGTGGCGGGCATGGGGGACGAGTTGAACGAGTGTGCTGACCTTGCCGTTGGTTCCAAGACGTTGGGGGCACTCGACGAGTTTGATGGAGAGATGGGAAAACTCGGCAATCAACTGCTGGACGGCTTCCGCGGCAGGGTCAGAAAGAGAGGAGACGCCGAAGAGCAGTTCGAAGTTGCCGGCATAGGACTGTTGGCAGTGGCTGCGGAAGGCGTCGATCATGCCGGGGTCGAGGCCTTTGAGGGATTTGAGGATGCTGACACCGGGCGCGAAAGGCGCGGAAGGTGCGCGGCGCTTGGATAAAAAGATGCGCGCGGCGATCAGGGCGGCGAGAAAGTAACCCATCCCAGCCAGGGCCAATGTGGTGGTGAGGATGGAGACGGATTGGGCGAGGGCGTGGGGAGTCACAGCTAACAGCTTACAGCTTACAGTTGACAGCAAACAGCTAGTGGCTGCCTTACTCGTACCTGAGGGCTTCGATGGGGTCGAGGTTGGCGGCTTTCCACGCGGGATAGATGCCGAAGAGCAGTCCGATGGCGCAGGAGACGCCGAAGCCAGTGAGCACCCACATGGTGGACAAGGTGGGCGACATGCCGATGGGCAACACGTAGATGAGTCCGGTAATCGCAGCGCCCAGGAGCACGCCGACCGCCCCGCCTACGGCGCACAGGGTTACGGCCTCGGTGGTGAACTGAGTCAGGATTGTATTTTTTGTGGCGCCAATGGCCTTGCGAACGCCAATTTCGCGGGTGCGCTCGGTGACGGAGACGAGCATGATGTTCATGACGCCTACACCGCCCACCATGAGGCCGACGCTGGAGACGGCGATCATCAGTCCAAAAAGCCCTTGGGTAATCTGCTCCCAGAGCTTATTAATAGAGTCTGTCCCGAAGATATCGAAGTTATCGTCGGCGGAGATCTTGACCTTTCGGCGGATGCGCATCATTTCGCGAATTTCCTCTTCGACCAAAGACTTGTTTGCGGGATCGTCATACTTCACGGTGAGGTACATATCGAGGGCTTCGGGATGCAGATTGTGGAAGGATCCCATGGGGAAGTAGATGGCGTTGTCTTGCGGGTTCTGGCCGCTGCCGAAGAGCTGTTTGCGCTTGTCGAGCACGCCGATGACGGTATAGAGTCCGGTCTCGACGTTGACCTCCTTGCCGATAGGGTCTTCGCCGTTGACAAAGAGTTTTTCCGCGGTGTCGTATCCCAGCAGGCACACATGCGCATGACGCTGGTCCTCCTCATCGGTAAAGACGCGACCGGTCAGCAAGACGAGATTCGACACCTCCGCGACCTGCGCAGTGTTGCCCTGCAGGATGGCGCCGGCAACCTTGTGTCCCTGGTACTTGACACTCACATTGCCAACGCCGAACTGCTTGGTATAGCGGACATTGGCATCCGTGGCTACGACGTGAGGCTGCGAGCGCAGGGCCAGCGCATCGTCCAAAGTGAGGTATTTGCGAGTAAGCTGCTCGGTGGTAGGGCGCCCGACGGCGAAGGGCAGGCGGGTGACCAGAAAAACATTTGTACCCAGCGAGTCGGCAATATCGGCGACACGATTGTTGAGCCCGCTGATGATGGAGGAGATGGCGATCACCGTGGTGACGCCAATGACGATGCCCAGGATGGTCAATCCCGAGCGCAGCTTGTTGGCTCTCAGGGTGTCGAGGGCCATTTTGACGGATTCTCGGGTTTGCCCTTGCGCCATGAAAAACAGCTCCTAGCTTCTAGCCTCTAGCAAAAAGCTCCCGATGCTTAAGCCATACGAAAAAACAAATCGCAACAACCAAATCAAAATGAATCTAGCCCGGCAACCAAAATAGCTAGAAGCTAGAGGCTAGTAGCTAAAAGCTGCTTTTACAACTCTGCTCTCAAAGCCACCACGGGGTCGAGCCTGGCGGCTTTGCTGGCCGGATAGACGCCGAAGAAGATGCCCACGACAGCGGCCATGAAGAGGCCCATCAACACGCTCCACAACTTAACGGCAGCGGGAAAGCCGACAATGATCGTGACCAGGTTGGCGGCGATGACTCCAATCAGCACGCCGATAGCTCCGCCCACCAGGGCCATGGTCGCGCTTTCAATGAGGAATTGCAGCAGCACGTCGCGTTGGCGCGCTCCCAGAGCCTTGCGCACGCCGATCTCGCGGGTGCGCTCAGTGACGGAGACGAGCATGATGTTCATGATGACGATGCCGCCCACCACCAGCGCGATGGAGGAGATGCCGATGATCACGTCGAAGAACATCGCGCTGAATTGCTTCCAGACGTCCATAAAGGTGTCGTTGGTATTGATTTCGAAGTCATCGGGTTGGCCGGGGGCGTTGTGGCGGCGGGCGCGCATTAGTACGCGCACCTCGTCTTCGGCCCGCTCCATCGCCTCTGCGCCGCCGCTGGCGCGGGCATAGATGCCCAGCGCGTCGTTGTGGCCGTAGGTCTGCAGATAGGTGTTGATAGGCACGGCAACCCAGTTATCCTGCGACTGTCCCAGCGTCTTGCCCTGACGGTCGCCCACGCCAATGATGGTGTAGGGAACGCCGGCGACGCGAATCTCCTTGCCGAGAGGGTCGCCTTCGCCGAGGATATTGTCCACAATGTCATAGCCCACAATGACGCTGTGAGCGCCGATATCGTCGTCGGTGGGGGTAAAACCACGCCCTATGACAACGTCCAGATTGCTGAGGTCAACCATGGTCCAGGTGATGCCGCGCAACTCGGTATCGGTGCTGGAGTGGCCGTTGAAGGAGACATTGGTGGAGATGTTACTAATCGACGCGCCCACCTCGGTACATTCGGCGCAGTTGTCGCGCACTGCCTCAAAATCCTCGTAGTTCACTTTTTTGCGTTTTTGATACTTGAAATACTCCTCGGCGGAGAAACAACACGCGGCGGGAAAGCGCCCTACGCTGAACACGTCAGCGCCGTGGCTCACGAGCTTGGTGGCCACATAGGTATTGGCGCCGTCGACCAGGGTGACGACCATGATGAGCGAGGAGACGGCCATCACCACGCCTAGCAGCGTAAGGATGGAGCGCATCTTGTTGGCCCACAAGGATTGAAGCGCGAGTTTGACTGCCTCACCGAAGAGCATGGTCCTGCTTTCAATTGCCGGGTCCGATTGAGGGTTCCGGGTTCCCAGCCTTAGTGTACGCAATTACCGGGACGCGATGAACGCACAACACTCTGTCCGGCTGCCGGCCGAAACCGAAAAGCTGCCGTAGCTGGGGGAAAGCGCTCATTTTCTGATACGTAAAAGGGAGCTGACTGGTTCCTGAGCGCAGCGGGAGACGAAGAAACGTCGAATATCAGGCGATTTTCGGACCCTAAAAAGCAATCACTCACACCGCGCGGTCCGCAGGGCTGTTGGCCACACCGCAGGTGGTTACCGTCCCGAGCTGCCAAAGCCTTTTTCAGCGCGGGCTGAGTCTTCGAGGGTTTCGACTACGTGAACGGGGCCGGTGAGGACGGGAACGGGAATCATCTGTGCAATCTTTTCGCCGGCCTTGAGTTCGACGGGGGCGTTGGTGAGGTTGGTCATGAGCACCAGAATTTCGCCGCGATAACCGGCATCGATGACCCCGGCGGTGGTGGCGACTCCGCGCGCGGCCATGGAGGAACGGTCGCGCACCAGCAGGCCCAGCGGAGCGCCGGTGGCGGGATGACGGGCTTCGACACTGATGCCGGTGCGCACCTTGACGGTGGAGCGCTGGGCGAGCGTGACGGCTTCGAGTGCAAAGAGGTCATAGCCTAAGTCTTCACCGGGATGGGCGACGACGGGGGCGCGCGCGCCGGTGGCGAGGAGTTTTACGAGCAGCATGGATTGATGGTAACAGCGGAGCTCCGGGGCTAAAAATGGTCAGCCCCGGCAGGAAAATGCTCCCGGCCGGGGCTGTCAAGTCAATTCGGCAAAAGGACCTGTAAGCCGAATTCTGTCGTGTGCGGTCATTCCTCTAGGCGCCGCGTCGCCGCGGACGCTCATCAGCGACCTACCCGGAGGTTTCGGCGTCCTGCGGACGGCAGCCCCTTGCAGGGCTGAGGTATCCGCAGATCGTTCAGAGCCGCCTGACGGCGTCGGGCCGATGCCGAGCGGCAGCCTGGCTCCAGCTTGCCGCTTCCCTCCCTATTTGGTCTTGCTCCGTGTGGGGTTTACCCTGCCTCCGGCGTTACCGCCGGAGCGGTGCGCTCTTACCGCACCATTTCACCCTTACCGGAGGACTGGCCGTCCAGGCTTACGCCCTTCGGGCCAGTTGCGCGCGCCGAGGCACGAGCATCCGGCGGTATCTTTTCTGTGGCACTGGCCGTCCATGGGTTTTGAGGCCCACGTCCCGGAGGTTATCCGGCACACTGCCCTGCGGAGTTCGGACTTTCCTCTCCCGGCGGAGCGAGCTTGCGCACGCCTGCCGGCAGCGACCGCCCGGTCCTCCTGCCAGTATTTAGTGTAGCGTAGATTTGGGTTTACCAGTTGCGGTAGGGGAACCTTTAGCTTCACAACTTTTTCGGCCATTTGCGGCTGGTATGAATTACGGAGAGAAGCACAACTACATCGTCCATGACGCGATAGGGGATGATGTACGGCAATCCGGGGATGACCAGCTCACGGGTTTCCGCGATTCTTCCTGGCCGCCCGCTCTGCGGGAATTGCTCAAGCCGATCGGTAGCATCCATGATGGCCGCTGTAACTCGCGCGGCAACGGAAGGACTGTCTTGGGAAATAAATGCATGAATCGAAGCGAGGCTGCGAATGGCGCGCTTGGTCCAGCGAATCTTCATAGCGGCGGCGGCAACTCGTGCTCAGTGCCCCAACTGCGCAGCCACTCGACGACCTTCTCGTGCGGTACCGTTTGACCGGCTTCCGCCTCAGCCAGGCCCGCCTGAATTTCGGCAAGCGCCCATTCCTCGTAGCCCTCTTCCATAGCAGACTCATCCGCACAGTTTGGCGTGCGCAGGGCGAGGGCGCCGGATGGGGTCAAGGTCCACTCGACAGGATCACCGATGGAGAGATTCGCACGCCGCAACAATTCCTCCGGAATCTCCACGGTGGCCGTGCCGCCGATGCGAGCGATCTGTGTGGCCATGATCTTCTCCTGCTACTCTTTATGGTACTCCAAAACGACTTTCAACCCAATCGCTACAATCAAGCTAACGATGATTCAGTACCTTTATCTCGGGCGGGTGGGCTACGACGAGGGGCTGCGCTTGCAGGCGGAGATGGCCGGGCTGGTGGCGATGGGGCGCGCGAGGAATGTGCTGCTGCTGCTGGAGCATCCGCCGGTGCTGACGCTGGGGCGCAACGCCAAGCGGGCAAACATTCTGGCGTCTGATGAGTTTTTGAAGCGGCGCGGAGTGACCGTGCACGAGATCAACCGCGGGGGCGACGTGACCTATCATGGGCCGGGGCAACTGGTGGGCTATCCCATCTTCGACCTGCGCACGCTGAGGACGGGGAGCGGCGGACGGATGGGGCCGGTGGATTTCGTGCGCGGGATGGAAGAGGCGCTGATCCGGCTGTGCGGCAGGTTTGGGGTATGGGCGGGGCGGATTTGCGGGCTGACCGGGGTGTGGTGTGCTGCGGACGGCGGTTCGGAGCGGAAGATCGGGGCGATTGGGATTCACGTGGCGCGGGGGATTACGTCGCATGGATTTGCCTTTAACGTGACGACCGACCCGCGGGAGTTTGAGTTGATTGTTCCCTGCGGAATTGCCGATCACGCGGTGACCAGCCTGGCGCGGGAGGTTGAAAATCCGGAAGAGTTGCCTGCTCTGGAAGAGATTGCACGGATGGCGGCGCGGGAGTTCGGGGAGGTCTTCGGCGAGACGGTAGTGGAGGTGGAGAGCCTGGCGATGTTGCGAGAGCAGGCTGAGAAAGCACCGGCGCGAATTCCGGCAGAAGACACGCCGCTGCGAGTTCCGGCGGAGGTGAAGCGGCTGAGGGGCGGGGGCGAGGGGCCGATTCAAGCGTGAGAAATGGATCTGGTTGAAATTCATGGTTTCCTAACCTTGCGACGAGAACAACCGCAGGTCCTTCGACTCACCCTTCCCCTTCGTTAAACTCAGGGTCAGGGTTCGCTCAGGATGACAACAGAGTGGAGTACGGCGGACGGATGTACGGCAATTTATAATCGGCTTGAAGCGGGCGCGCACAGGAGACTTCCCCCGGCACGCCGAAAACCTGTGCTGAGCTTGTAAAAGCGTCCCGCCTCGCGGAGAGATCCCCATGCCAACCGACGTGATCATGCCCCAGATGGGCGAGTCGATCTTTGAGGGCACCATTACCAAATGGCTCAAGAAGACCGGCGACGCTGTGGAGAAGGACGAGCCGCTGTTCGAGATCTCCACCGATAAGGTGGACGCGGAGATTCCCTCGCCCGTGGCCGGAGTGCTGGCCGAGATCAGGATTCCAGAGGGCGCAACCGTCGAGGTCAATACGGTGGTGGCGGTGATTAGCGGCACATCCGGTGCAATAGCTACTAATAGGCCAGTGGCAACTCCGCCGGCAGTTGTCGCAAACAATGCTCCAGCGCACGCAGTTCAGGCCAAGTTGGGCCAGCCGCAGCGCTCCTCGCCGCTGGTGCGGAGGATTGCCAAAGAAAACAATCTTGACCTGAGCCGGATTACCGGAACCGGATTGGAGGGCCGTATTACCAAGGAAGATGTGCTGCGGCATCTGAGCGAGCGTGAGACAGGCAACACTGCTTCAACAGCTTTTGTGCAGAAAGGAACGCTGGCCCCACCGCAGGTGGCCGCGCCGCTGGTGGCGCCGCAGGAGCCGCAGCCGCTGACGAAGATGCGGGCCATCATCGCTCGGCGCATGGTGGAGAGCGTGCAGATCAGCCCGCATGTGCACATCGTTTACAAGGTGGACATGACGCGCATCGCGCGGCTGCGGGAGCGGGAGAAGGACGGCTTCGAGCAGCGACACGGCGTCAAGCTGACGTATATGCCGTTCATCGCTACGGCGGCTATCGAGGCGCTGGGGAAGTTTCCGATTGTGAACGCGTCGATGGTGGATGGGGCGATTCAGTATCACCAGAACATTCATCTGGGCATAGCCGTGGCTCTGGAGTGGGGGCTGATTGTTCCGGTGGTGAAGGAGGCCGAAGGTCGCGGCTTTGTGGACCTGGCGCGGGCCATTGCGGACCTGGCTGCGCGGGCGCGTACGAAGAAGCTGCTGCCTGACGAAGCGTCGGGGTCTACGTTTACGCTGACCAATTCAGGGATTTTCGGCGAGGAGTTTGGCACGCCGATCATCAACCAGCCGGAGTCGGCGATTCTGGCCATCGGCGGCCTGCGCAAGGAGCCTGCGGTCGTGACGGACGCCGAGGGCAATGACTCGATTGCGATTCGCTCGGTGCAGTACTTTTGCTTGGGGTTTGACCACCGCACCATTGACGGGGCCGACGCGGGCAAGTTCATGAGCGAGTTCAAGCGGGTGCTGGAGGGGTGGGATAGACCGGTCGGGTAAGGAATCGACTATAAGAGCTTCCGAAACTGGTCCACACTTAACCCGGAGTCGCGAACGATACCGCCCATGGTGATTGCGTTGACCGGGTTGTGTCGCGGAATGGTGAGGATGCGTGATCCATCTGTCATGATGATGTGGGCGCCTTGGCGAAGAACGCGAAAGCCCGCCTTTTCCAGCGCGGCAACAGCCCTAACATGGTTAATTCCAGGAAGTTTGGGCACAGATTACCTCAGCAAATAAGAATCTGCGCTTCACGCAACCGCGACTTCGACAATGCGGCTCTCGTCGTTACACGCCAATTCCTCAGCCGCCTCGACATACTCACGAATAGCGACCTGAATGTTGGAGAGCGCTTCCTCCTCAGTCGCTCCCTGTGACCAACAGCCGGGCAGGCCGGGGCAGGAGACGCTGTAGCCTTCCTCGGATTTACGAAGAACGACGCGATAGTTTGCCATGCGATTTATGGTACTCCTATCCGTATAGTAACGTTCGCTGGGCGCGCAACCCTATTCGTGTTTGGCCCAGGGGTCGTAGCTGCCGACGAACCAGGAATGGCCTTCGGGGTCTTTTACGGTGAAGTCGCGGCTGCCGTATGGGGTGTCGTGGAGCGGGGTGGTGACACTGGCTCCGGCGGCTACGGCACGGGCATGGGCCGCATCGGCGTCGGGGACCACGATGTAGAGAGAACACGTCTCGATGCCGCCCAGATCAGCTGGGGACTCGAGGCCAACGCCAGACTCATCGTCTTTGCCCGAGCCAAGCATGATCATGCCGTTGCCCAGGGTCAGCTCGGCGTGGGCGATGGTTCCGTTTGGACCTTCATGGACCGCATGGCGCACGAAGCCAAAGACCTTTTCGAGCCACTCAATGGCGGCTGGGGCGTTGCGATAACGATGGCCGGGAATAATGGTGCTGGGGAAATCAGGCATGGGGAACCCTCCGTATCAATAGTAACTCTTTCATTTACCTATAGTAACGCTTACATTCTAAGTGAAAAATAGGTTATTCTGTGCGATATGCGTTTGCCCTCAGGCGATTCATTACTGGTGCAAATCATGGACACCGCGTTCGCTCAGGCAGCGAAGAGCGCGGGCAAGTTGCTGGTGTGCAAACCGGGCTGTAGCCAATGCTGCCATGGAGCTTTTGTCCTCAGTCCTTTGGACACGCTGAGGGTGCGCGCCGGGATGGACACGGTGCGGGCCACCGAGCCGGCTCTTGCGGCCAAAATCGAAGGGCGCGCGAAGGCGTGGATTGCCGAGCATGGGGCGAAGTTCCCCGGCGATATTCAGACGGGCGTGCTGGGCGATTCCAAAGTGGACGAGGAGCGCTTTGAGGATTTCGACAACGAGGCGGCCTGCCCTGCGCTGGATCCCGATACCGGCAAGTGCGATATATACGCCTGGCGGCCCATGACCTGCCGCGTCTTCGGCCCGCCGGTTCGCATGGGAGAGGGCGAGGAGCTTGGCCACTGCGAGCTGTGCTTTGTTGGCGCCAGCAAAGAGAAGGTGGCGGCTTGCGAAATGACCATCCCGTCTGATTTAGAGGCTGAACTGCTGGACGAGATTCCGTCGAAAGAGAAGACGGTGGTGGCGTTTGCGCTGCTGGAGTAAGAAAAGCAGTGGTCAATGGTCAGTGATCAGTTGTTACACTGATAGTTGGACAGCCAGATGACAACACGCCCCTGTTGGGTAGAGATTCATACCCGCTCCCTAGAAGACAACTTCCGGTTTTTATTGGAGATGGCCGCGCTCCATGCGGAGTTGCTGGCCATCGTGAAGGCAAACGCCTATGGCCACTCGCTCAGCGTTTGCGCACCAGCCGTAGTACGCGCCGGGGCGCGATGGCTGGGCGTCAGCAGCGTTGAGGAAGGGGTGGCGGCGCGCGCATTGTGCCCAGAGGCCGGGATTCTGGTGATCGGCAGCGTATTTCCCGGCCATGGAGCGGCCGTGGTGGAGCACCGGCTGAGCGCCGTGGCCTGGCAACTGTGGCAGTTAGACGAGCTGGAAGCGGCTGCGCGCACGGCGAGGGGTTCGGTCCCGGTGCATCTGGAGATTGATACCGGGATGAGCCGCCAGGGGGTTGCGCCCGAGGAGTTCAATGCGGAGGGCGGGCAGGCGGACGCGCTTCTGGCGCGCTTCCATCCGGGATCGCCGCTGCGGCTGGAGGGCGTGATGACCCACCTGTTTGCCGCGGACGAGGCGGACGGCAGGGTGACGGAGGCGCAACTGGCTTTGCTGGAGGAAGCGCTGCGCAGAATCAAAGCTGCTGGAGTTCATCCGGAGTGGCTCAATGTGGGCAACTCCGCCGCGCTTCTGTCCGGGAAGGCTGCGCGAATTGCCGCTCTCGCCGCCCGCTACGAAATGAAGGCGATGCTGCGGCCGGGACTGGCGCTCTACGGCGTGATTCCGCAATTTGACCCGAAGTTTGAGTCTCCGGAGCCGGAGACGCTGGCCGCCGCACGGGAGCGACTGCATCCAGTGCTAACGTGGAAGACGCGCGTGGCGGGGGTGCGCGCGGTTCCCGCCGGCGCGGTGGTGGGCTACAACGGGACTTTTGTGGCCACAGAACCGATGCGACTGGCTCTGGTGGCGGCGGGCTACGTCGACGGCCTCGACCGGCGGCTCGGCAACCACTTCAGCCTGCTGGTGCACGGGACTCGCGCGCCGCTGGTGGGCCGCATCAGCATGGATTCGGCGGTGCTGGACGTGACGGAGATTTCTGGAGTCGAGCCGGGCGACGAGGTGGTAATCCTGGGCGAGCAAGGCGGAGACTGCATCACTGCCTTTGACCACGCCGAGGCCACGGGAACGATTCCATGGGAGGTCTTTACGCGCATCGGGGAGCGGGTGCCGCGGATTGCGGTTTAAGAGCGCATCCATTGACCGGCGCGTTGAAGGAGATGGAGTCAGGAGGTCAGCAGCCATGCCGAAGCAGCAACAAGGGAAGAAGAAAGGGAAGAACGCAAGCGCTGCAAAGGCATCGCCGGCAAAGATGAGCCTGGGGCTGAGGCTTGGACTGGGCCTCACGCTGGGCTTGATTTTTGCATTCGCAGTTTTGTTTGTAACGGCGGGGACGCTGAACTATTGGCAGGGATGGGCGTTTCTCGCCGTATTTTTTATCCCCAACGCCTTCACTTTTATTTATTTTCTGAAGCGCGATCCGAAGTTTCTGGAGCGCCGGCTGCGGAACAAAGAGCGGTTCGAGGAACAGAAGCTGCTGCTGCGCTGGGGCAAGCCGTTTTATCTGATTGCTTTTCTGCTTCCGGGTTGCGACAACCGCTGGGGGTGGTCGCGGAGTTTGGTGGGCGAAGTGCCGCTGTGGCTCACGGTCTTCTCGTTGGTCATAGTTTTGGGCAGTTTGCTGCTGATCTTTTGGGTTCTGTATGTGAACCGGTACGCCTCGCGCATTGTGGAGGTAGAAGCCGGGCAGACCGTGATCTCCCACGGACCGTATCGCGTGGTGCGCCATCCGTATTATTTCGCCACCGTGCTGCTGTGGGTCTTCACGCCGCTGGCGCTGGGTTCGTGGGTTGCCCTGCCGGCCTTTGTTTTGCTCATCCCGTTTTATGTTATTCGCCTGCTCAACGAGGAGAATGTGCTGCGCGCGCAACTGGCCGGCTACATGGAGTATTGCCTGCGGACGCGATGCAGGCTGATTCCGCTGGTGTGGTGAGAGCGTTTCTCCGTGGCTAAAGCCCGATTCATATTTGGGCCATCTTTCGGCACGACTAAAGTCATGCCCTGACGCTTCTCGCCACTCCAAATGAATTTTTCGCAGCCGGGCAAAAAAACGGCAGGCAAAAGAGCGGCCAATGCAAAAAAAGCAGGCGCGGGAGGTGAGTTTTCCTGCGCCTGATTGGTTCATTCCGGTTGATAGAAACGTTATTGTTTGACCGGCGCCGGTGGCGGCACCTTGGGCTCCTTCAACTGTTTCCCTTCGAAGCCCGGCGGAATCCTATGGTAGGGCGGAACATTCAGCATGTCCGGAACCTTGTGGTCGGGCGAAACATTCGGGCTGGGCGCCTTGGGAGTAGCGGGAGCAGGCGCGGACGGGAAGCCCGGGCCTTTTTTGATGTGCACGTCGCCGTTGCTGGCGCTCAGGACTATTTTCGATGCGCCGGAACCGATGGTGAATGTAGCCAGCTTGTTCTCTCCTTCGGTTGCGGGGATGGGATAATCGGAAAGGATTTCGCCGTTGTGGGTGCGCGCGTTCACGGTGGCGGAGGCGTTGGGCGGCAGCGTCACCTCGACATCGCCCTTATCGTTTCTTGCTTCAACCGAGTAGGCGCCGGCGGGCTCAATGGCAATGCGTCCATTGCGGGTTTCCACATAGCTGTCGCCATAGATCTGGTTGAGATCGATGTCCTTGGAGTGGGTGACCACGCGCACCTGCCCCCTGGCCTGATTGATGCGCAGGTCGCCGGAGTCGAGTGTCAGGTCGCCGGGCAGCTCCGCCACTTCTATGTCGGTTATCGAAGTGTGCATATGCAGCGGCCCATGGATGCTTTCCATATGCGCGTCACCGAAGATTTCGCCACTCTGCGTGACCTTGCCCTTGATCTCAGAAAAGGTGATGTCGCTCATGTCACCGTCGGTGGTCATGTCGCCCTGGATATCATGGGCGGAAAAGTCGTGATGGCCATGAGGGAAGTGCGCCTCGACCGGGCCGCTAATGGTGTTGAGCTGCACGTCTCCGCGGGCGGTAACGGTGATTCCCGAACCCAGTCCGGAGGCGGATACATCGCCCTTGCTGTTATTGATTGTCACCTTGGCGGTCCTGGGCACGGTGACAGTGAGGTTGACCAGGCCGTAGGAGTTGCTCTCCGATTTCAGCAGCACGTCGCTGCCGCTTGCGGTCAGCCGGGCCGCCTCGGAATCAAAGATTTTTTTGGCTTCAGTGTCGGAGTTTGCGTAGGCCACTTCGTGCGCCTGCACCGTGATGGTTGAGCTGTCGCCCGCCGTGATGCTCACGTCGCCGCGCGGATTCTCGATCTGAATGGCGGCATTGGCGAGAATCTGCTGGCTGAGCACCTGTTGGTCCATATTGTGCTGCGGCAGGCCGAAGGCGTTGAAGAATTCATCGCCGTCACCGTTCCACTGGAACCAGGGCCGCCCATGATTCACTGCGGAATTCACAGCGGACGCGCACAAGCCCACAATGGCCAGCAGAATGAGGATGCCGACAAAGCTGCCGCTACGGCGCACCGGGGTTTCGCGCTTGAGGTCAATGGCCCACTCGGCCAGCAGGGCCAGTCCAGCGCCAATCAGCAGCAGCGGCCACCAATGGCCATACCAGCTCCAGAACTCGCCGGAATTGATGCGGCCGGTGACCATCAGCAGAGCGATCACGCCGATAGCAATCAAGATGATGGGGCCGACGACGGAGGGAATGCGGGGGCCGTACGCAGCCACGCGGCTGGCCTTCCATGCGTAGTGCTGGGCCTGACGCTGTGCCTTCCAGGCATCGCGCTGCGCGCGCCATGCGACCTTCTGCTGCTCCCGATAGACCCGCCACTGGGTCCGTGGATCGTAGGGCGGATAGGGCGGGGGCGGCGCGCCGCCACCTGGAGGCGAATTAGGCGGCGTGTTTGGGGGCATATTCGGGGGTGTACTGCTCATGATTGTCCTCCCTGGGAGTTCTTTTCGAACTCCTGCGAGCTGGCAGAAACGTTGGCCGAAGTATCGGCCGGTGGAGGCGGCGGCGCGGAGCCATAATATGCGCCCGGATAAACGCCGGGGTAAGGCTGGCCGCAACAGGAGCCCGGCGGATAGCCGCCTTCGGCGGCCAGCGCTATGCGTTCAGCCAGCATGAACACGCCAATCATTATCAGCAGGAGCGGCAAAAACCAACCCCAGAAATGGTGGATCACGCGTGTCTCATAGAGCAGCGCAATGGCTCCGAGCAGCAAGAGAACAGCAGGGCCGCGCAGGCGGTGAATCATGATGTAACGGCTCATTTGGATCCTCCTCGTGAATCTTCGATACGGCGAACAATCAGCCAGACGCCAAGAGCAATCAACAGCAGCGGCCAGGTTAACCCAAAGAACCGGTTGCGAAAGACATCCAACTGCCCGAGCAGGAACAAGACGCCCAGGGCAATCAGCACGATGGCGCCCACCGGCTCCCTGCGCCGCCAATAAATGGGCGGCGGCGGAGGCATGGCAGCAGGATCGATGGGTGCGGCTGCGGGCGGCGTGGACGGGACCTGATAAGGGTCCTGATAAGGCGACTTAGGCTGAAAACCCGTGGTTGGCGGCACTGGAGCAGCTTGACCGGCGGGGGGTTGTCCCGGATTCCGCGTCCGCGTGCCCAGTGTCAGCAAACTGCATAATTCGTTCAGGCCTAATGGGTCGGGCGGCGGCTGGCCATCGCGAAGCGCCTTGGCGGTGTGGTAAGCATCAAAGCACTGGTAGAAGATCCATGCAGCGATGAAGAAGCCGAAGACGCCATAGTAGCCGGCGAAGCTGACCAGCACAGCGAAGACGACCACATGGATAAATCCCTTGACGAACTGGCCGTTGTACATGGCGCCCACGCCGGGAATCAATCCCAGCCAACCCGCAGCGGCAGGGTGGGGTCCGCTACGCGCGTGAGGCGGAATGAAGGGCTGTTGATAGCTCTGCCACGCCGTCAGGCAAGATTCGCAGAGAAGCTGTCCTCCAGCGGCGTTGCGCACGCAACCGGCGCATAGCGGCTTGCCGCAGCTTTGGCAATAAGCCGTCGCGTTGATGCCACTGTGATTTACGCAATCCATAGAATGCTCCTTTCCCGTATGTCCCTTGGGGAGCCGCCGGAGTGCGCGGGCCGGTACTGAGAGATCAGGGAAGTTACAAAAAACTCTGAATGGTTGAAAGCGGGTTGAACAGGAGAGCCAGCAGCCAGACTGTCAGGCTGTAGCGGAGGGGTTGTGCGCGGATTCCCGTTGCCGGGCAGCGGAGCCTGACGCGACTCGCCGGGCGCCAGGTCCTGCAGCTTCTTCTGCATGTTTTCCTGGCCTTCACCCTGCTCGCCAATCCCGGAGGTCTGGCGCAGTTCGCGCACGGTGGCCTGCACCTCGTAGGCCAGGCGCGAGTTGTCGTAATAGCGGATGAACGGCGTAGAGGCCGCGGTGAGACGACGTTCCATGATCGAGCGAATGTAGCTGGGCTGCAGGTCAGAAAGCCGCAGACTGCTGAGCCGGAGGCCGGTGATGTTGAGCGTCATGGCGATGGAAAAGAAGGCCATGGCCGCCGTCATCAGCAGGCGCGGCTCGGCGTAGCGCTGTACACGGGCCACCAGGCCGGGACGTTGCCAAGGAAGAACAGAGATTGGACGGATGGGGATTACGTTGCCGCCGGCGGTCGCCAGCCTGGGCCCAGCCATGTGGCCGGGGCCGGTGTGGGCCAGGATCTTATCGAGAAGCCCAGCCGGAAGCTCCGGCTCGGGGGAGAGAAACTCCAGCCACTCGCGGCCGCGGCGCGCCTCTTCAAAGAGCGCGGAGCAGGCCGGGCAGACGGCCCTGTGGGCGTTAAAGAGAGCCTCGTCCTCGGGCTTCAGCAGCCCATCCAGAGAGTCCGCTAAAAGCATCTCCCACTCGCCGCAGGCGAGGGAGTTCGGATTGTGATTGCGCTCTGCCATTACATTACCTCCCGTCTATTACGTTCCAGGAGCCTCGCAAGTTCCGCGCGGCCCCGGCTGATGCGGGATTTGACCGTTCCTTCGGGAATTCCCAGCACACAGGCGATCTCCTTGTAGTCCATATCCTGCAAGTCGCGCAGAATGACGGCTTCGCGGAGATCGACGGAGACGCGGGCCAGGGCATCCTGCACCATCTTTGCCAGTTCGTTGCTGGCCGCCGCCTCGTGGGGAGAGATGCCGCGAGAGGTGAGCCGGTCAATCGGTTTCAGTTCCTCAGCCGACTCCCAACCATCATCTAATGAAGAAGTTGCACGTTGGTTGCGGGTGCGGCGGAAGTTGTCCACCAGCAGGTTGCGGGTCATGGTGGTGATCCAAACCTGAAGGGAGCCGCGCCCGGTGTCGAAGCTGGCCAGATTGGAGTAAATTTTGAGGAAAACATCCTGGGTCAGGTCCTCGGCGTCGGTGGGGTTGCCGGTGAAGCGGTAGCAAAGCCCGTAGACACGCCGGTGCTGCGCGCGGACCAGCTCAGCCCAGGCGCTGGAGTCGCCATCCATGCAGCGGCGGACGATTTGAGACCAATCGATCTCCAGAGAAACAGCCTCCCCGCGCGACCGACGGACGGCTGGCGCATGAGCCGGGGTCCCCGCGGACAGGTTGTTCGTGGGGTGGAGAGCCGGGGTCTCCAGCTCTATCTCGCTCCAGCTTAATGTACCCACGCCTGGCATATTGCGCTAGTACGCAAGATTTGCCGGGTTAGTTCCCAGGAGACCCATTTCCATTCCTCACGGCGCGCTGCGAAGCAGCGAAGCCGGATTGCGCGACTCTATGTCTCTGAGATGCATCAAATAACTGCCGGCCCGAAGCGAAACGGCCCAGAGTGGTGAGTCAGAAGTTCATTGAAGTACTACTACAGATCCTTCGACTCACCACCCCCAGGCTGAAGAGAACGCCTGGGGCCCCGTTCGCTCAGGATGACAGTAATTTTTATGCTGCGTATTTCTAACTCAGGACACCAGGAGACTCTCATGTTCAGAACAATTGCAGTGCGCAGCGCCTATATTTCTCTGCTGATCGCTACACTCTTCTCCGCGGGGTGCAGAGCGGCGACGAAACCGCCCATCCCCGCCGCTGCCAGCGACGCCCCACTGGCGCAAATGCCGGGAAGGGAGACAGCGGTCTTTGCCGGCGGCTGCTTCTGGGGCACGCAATCGGTGTTTGAGCGCGTCAAAGGCGTGCTGAAGACGACGGCGGGCTATGCCGGCGGCACGGCGGAGACCGCGACCTACGCGCAGGTGACCACGGAGACGACCGGGCACGCCGAATCGGTGCGCGTGGTCTACGACCCGTCGAAGATCACCTATGGACAACTACTGCGGGTTTTCTTCTCTGTCGCTCACGATCCCACCCAACTCAACCGCCAGGGCAACGACGTCGGAACATCCTATCGATCCGCAATTTTCTACACTAACGACGAACAACGGAAGATCAGCCAGGCCTACATTGCGCAGCTCGACGCGGCGCACGTGTTTCCCAAGCCGATTGTGACCCAGGTTGTGCCGTTAAAGGGCTTTTATGACGCCGAGCAATACCATCAGGATTACGCGCTGCACAACCCCGATAATCCATACATCCAGGTCTGCGACCGGCCCAAGATCGAAGCGCTCAAGGCGCAGTTTCCGGAGCTATTTCAGGATTACAAGGGGAAGTGAAGCATATTCCTGCTCAAGAAACGGGTCAGCTTCCGATTTGCCGGTTACTTGACCGAGACACAGAAGTTTGGCGTTCCTTCAGTGTATTCTGGGTGTATCTTCATCGTGTACAAGACTATGTTTGATACGATTTGAGAACACTCCATGACTCTATTCGGCAAATTAATTGGCAAGAAGTCCGAACCATCACCTTCCGTGCCAGCCAACCCGAGCACAATTCCAACTCGAACTGCGGAAGAATATCGCAAGGATCCTAATTACATTCAAGTCTTTGATAGCTTTGGGCGTGAAATGTTCGTCACAAAGGAGCAGTGGCGCACTAACTCGTTGCCTGGAGCCCTCAAGTTGAATTGGAATGATCCCGACAAGCTCTACGGAATAATAGTTATGGCTCTGCATGACGGATTTTTTGCTGATGTACTCAATGCTTCGGCCCATCTTTATCGCACCGACCCTAACCTATCGAGAGGGGCCACCGTATACGGAATCGTTCTGATGAAGGTCGGGAAACTCAATCAGGCAGAAGAAGTTTTCCGCTCCTATCTGAAAGTGCATGGCGACGATGGTACGGTACTCACGAATCTCGCCAAGCTCCAAGCCGACCACAATGAAAAAACTGAGTCAGAAAATACTCTCTGGCATGCATTAGAAGTCGATCCAAATATGGAGAATGCGCTTGGCTGGCACCAAGCAATCCACCGGGAACGTGGCGGAGAATCTGCAGAAGCTAGAGAACTGGAACGCATCGCCGCACTGCCAGGAAGTTGGCGAGCGCAATTGTGGTTAGCTCGTGCCGCGCTAAAAACGCAGGATTATGAAAAGGCTCTTGCGCTTTACCGTATAAGCCTGTCCCATGCAGGACAGCCTGTCCCCACAGATCTCCTGGTGCAGATGAGTGGAGATCTCGGTAATCACGGACATCTAGCTGAGCTATTGCAAATGGCCGAGCCAGAATTTGTCCCAAAGCTCCACGGTCTCCTCGTTGGGAACAATATCATCAAGGCGCATTTAGACTTGGGGCATATTGAAGCCGCTTCCAAGGTTCTCGAACAGCTTTACGACCTTCATCGACCCGATTGGAAGCAGCAACTCAGCTTCTGGGATACTGCTATCGCTAAGGCGAAGATCGCACAAAGCAACGCAGGCCTAAAAGTCCCAACTGAATCTACAATGCTCATGATTGACGGTCCCGTCTGGTTGAAGCCATCGTCTCCTGCCAATTCCCTCTTTCCACACAAGTACATGCACGAGATATTTATCTCTTTCCTCGGCGGAAGTGTAACCGCGCTAAGAGAGTCCGATCAGGTTCATTTGCAGCTCTCGGACGCCCCCGGACGCTTGAGTCGTTCTGTGCCACTTTATCTGGCCGAGCAGGTTCACTTTCACATAGATATTCACGTTCAAACGCTGCTCCCGTGGATCAAGGAAGAACGCGGCGCGTTCATGGTGAGTGGGAAAATCTGGCCAGATACCGATGCAGCAAAATACTCGAAGATAGCCCAGCCAAGGAATCAGTTTGTGGTCTTGACTCACTTGATAGCCGAGACTGTGGACAGGACCACCCCATGGCAAATTCAACTTCGCCTGATTCGAACAGGTGATGCTGAGTGTATTGCTACTTTAGACAGTTCCTTCTCACCCTCTGATCCGGAAGAGGGTTTGTCCGGGCTTTCAAAGCGTTTGGTGGCAATGCTCGCACAACAGACAAAGACGATGGCCAATAAGCCTTCCACTTTATATCAAGTGCCTAGTGGGATACTGTTCTCTGACTACCTTCTTCGCATCGAGCAACTGCTTGCCACGCGATGCGCGGGGATGGAAAGTCACGGCCCAGATTTTCTGAGCGGTACGCGTGAAATTCTAGATGGAATGCTCGGATTATGCCTATCCTGTCCTTCCAATGCCGTAGTCCATATCCTCTTGGCCGAGACGATCTTGGCGATGAAGCGCGTCCGTCCCGATGTAGCTGCGGAGTTCAAAGAGAAGGTACAGCTGTTGCAAAAGCAAAACCGGTTAGCAGATTCCGCACAGGCAGTAGTAGAAAACATTCTGGAAGAATCGCCGCAATCTCAGCAGTAACCACATTCAGATCACAGTTTGCTATAGAAATCGGTTCCATTGGGCTATCTTTGCGAAATCCGAACGGTCGGTCGCCTAACCGGAAGTTAGCGCAACTCCCTCCGCTTAGGCCAGCTTCACAAAGCGCATGGCTGCCGAGTTCATGCAGTAGCGCAGGCCGGTTGGGGGCGGTCCGTCATTGAAGACGTGGCCCAGGTGCGCGTCGCAGCGGCGGCAGGAGACTGCGGTGCGATCCATCCCCAGGCTGGAGTCGCTGGTTTCCAACACGTTCTCGCGCGCAATCGGCTGCCAGAAGCTGGGCCAGCCTGTGCCGGACTCGAACTTAGTCTCCGAGCTGAACAGGGCGGTGTCGCAGCAGATGCAGCGGAAGATGCCTTTATCGTGCAGGTTCCAGGTATCGCCGGTGTAGGCGCGCTCGGTGCCGTCGTGACGGGTCACCTGGTAGGAGATCGCCGAGAGTTGCTGCTTCCACTCGGCGTCCGACTTGACGATGCGAGGAACGGTTACCTTGCCGGTTCTCTGGCCATTGGCCGCAAATTCCACGATGGTCACATTCGCCGGAGCACTTGCTGCGTCCACCGTCTGCGGCTCAACGAGAGTGGACTTGCGCAAGAGCCAGAAGGCCGCTCCGCTGACTGCGGCTGCCGCTGAAACGATGAAGGCGCGCCTGCCCAGGCGCCGAACGCGGGCACTTGCGGCAGCTTCTTCGGGGTGTGATTGCTGTTGAACGCGATTGTTCATAGGGAATCCTTTTCTGAAAAAATGGCCGTGGCACAGTTTGAAGAACCATCCCTCAAGGGCTAATCCGCGTTTCCCGCTCCAACGCAATGTACCCACGCCTGACGTATTGCGCTAGTACGCATGTATATCCAGATTCGTTTCGCTGGCCGGAAGATCCTACACACCATCCCGAGTGATGTAGGTCACATGATAGTAAATTTTCAAAGTAAATGAAAAATATTGCTTGACAAAACAATCGCCAATGGTAATAAGACTGATTGTGACCTTAGAGCGCATTTTGAGAAAAAGTAACGTAGGTTGCAGTCAACAGCAAAGGCTTTGAGGTCGCTCTACAAATTGGAGGAACCGTTATGAATCCTAAACATTGTCGTTTGTTTATCTTCTCACTTGCCTCTATCTCCTTGGCAATCTGTGCTACGCAGACTCTTCAAGCGCAGAGTTCTACTACTTCACAGTCCTTGTCTGATGAACAACTTGAACAAAGATTCGCGAATGCGCATAATCGCTGGCGATTAACCACAGTCGATTATCAATCGCAACGTGATACAGTGGCGCCCGACATACGAGCTGTACGGAATGAATATTGGAAAACTAAACTACAGCCATATCGAGATATAGAAAATGCCCATGGATCCTGGGCCTATAGTGGCGGGACACCACCGGTTGTCGAACTATTTCTTACGCCTGAAGAAGCCTGGGTCATCGTTACATTTGATCATTTTTTGGTTGTACCCATTGATCCTGATTTCCAACTGCTCTACACGGAGATCAATTTCAGGATTAACCAGGTCGTATACCAGCCCAGTTCATCTTCCCTGACTCCTGGTATGTCAATTGACATGGATTTTGAAGGTGGTCGAATCAAGAAACCAAACGGAGATATTGTGTCATGGCTACTTACTCCGAACAAGTATTATTTTCAACCCGGACATACTTACCTGATGCAGATTGAAGGACCATCACATCCTGGCGGCGTCTATTATTGTCAAGAACGGTGGGATGTGAGTACTGGCATAGCAGTACCTGATACTGAGGACCTTGTGAGTTTTGCTTTGTCTGGTACTTCAAAGATAAGTGGGAAGACGACGCAGGAAGCAATCGCATATTTGCAATCAGTCTTGAAATAGATTCTTTGAAGTAAGGAGATCGGCGAGAGTTGCTGCTTCCACTCGGCGTCAGTCTTGACGATGCGAGGAACGGTCACCTTGCCGGTCTTCTGGCCATTGGCCGCAAATTCCACGATGGTCACATTCGCCGGAGCACTCGCTGCGTCCACCGGCTGCGGCTCAACGAGAGTGGACTTGCGCAAGAGCCAGAAGGCCGCTCCGCTGACTGCGGCTGCCGCTGAAACGATGAAGGCGCGCCTGCCCAGGCGCTGAACGCGGGCACTTGCGGCGGCTTCTTCGGGGTGTGATTGCTGTTGATCGCGACTGTTCATAGGGGAATCCTTTTCTGAAAAAATGGCCGTGGCACAGTTTGAAGAACCATCCCTCAAGGGCTAATCCGCGTTTCTCGCTCCAACGTAATGTACCCACGCCTGACGTATTGCGCTAGTGCGCATGTATATCCAGATTCGTTTCGTTGGCCGGAGGACTCAGATTACGCCGGGGAAAATATAGATTTAGCGCCATAAGCAATCAAGAGTCACTTCTTCATCCTTTTACTTGACAACCGGTTGCTGGAGCAAACGATAATGCTAAGACTGGGCAATGCCAGCATCGCGGGAGTCCAGAGGGCATATGAATCGGCTGATTCGGCGGGATTTTCTTCTCGGTTTTCTGGTTGTGTTTTCGTTGTGCAGCGCCTGCCTGAATGTGATTCTGGCGCTGCGCATCTACCATCCGTCCTTGTGGCGTGAAGTTCAACTAAGCCTGCTTCACCCCCTCGCGATCGGCTCCAACGATCACGTGCGCGGCAGCACGAATGCGCCAGTCACGATCATTGAATACGCGGATTTTCAATGTCCTTATTGCAAGCAGTTGCACGCGACGCTCATCACGGCGGCGAGCGAAGGCAAGATTCGCTGGGTGTATCGGGATTATCCGCTGTCCATGCATGAGTTTGCCTTCAGGGAAGCGGAAGCCGCGCAATGCGCGGGGGCGCAGGGGAAATACTGGGAATTCGCGGATGCTCTTTATGCGAGCCAGGCCGAAATTGCCTCATCGAAGGCCATCGACCAGGAGCTCAACTCCCTGTCGCAAGGGATACACGCCGATGCGGCCGCGTTGATGCAATGCATTGATTCCGCGCGGTTCAGAAGCGTTGTTCAAGACGAAGCCAACGAAGCCGATAAGCTGCAAATCGCGGCGACACCCACCATTTTCATTGACAACAAGCGGCATGAGGGATCTGTGTCTTACGGGGAACTCATGAAGCTGATCGCAAATCACAAACCATAACAACAGAAGGCGAGGTTGAAATGAAAAGTCGATGGTTCATCAGGATTCTGGGCGGCGCCACTGCGTTAATTTTTGGCGTGCTGATCTCCCTGGCGCTGGCGCAAACGGGGATTTTCAACGGGACCACATCCCATGTATATGCCGGCGACGGCTGTCCGGCAGGGATGCACATCTGCTCGGACAATACGCACTGCTGCCCCGCAGGGGCCACATACGATTGCCTGAACAACACCTGCGACGCCAGCAAGAGCCGCAGATGCTACGCGCCGACCGATGAGAATCTCAAGTATCTTCAACAATGCTGCAGCGTATTGATCAGATGCCAGTAATCGCCGGGGAAGAGTGATTTTCGACCCAAGCTCCGACGATGAGAGCGGCTTGTTCCAGGAAGCTGCGGTCGATGGCGGAGAAGGCGGCAGGAGTGTGGCTGTCAATGTCGATTTCGCCTATTACGCGGCCATGAGCGCGGATGGGGACAACGATCTCTGATTTTGTGCGAATGGAGCAGGAAAGATAGCGTGGGTCGGAGTTCACGTCGTCCACGATAACGGTCTCTCCGCAGGCAACGGCCGCGCCGCAGATGCCTTGCGAGACGGGTATGCGGATGTGCGGGGTGGGCTCGCCGGTGAAAGCGCCCAGAAGCAGGGTCTGCGGGTCGCCGGGGTCAAGCATGTAGAAACCGGTCCAGTTGTAATGCGGAAGCTCACTGGCGATGGCCTCGACGATGGCTTTCTGGAGGGCGGTGAGAGAGGGAGCATCAGCGGCCAGCTCGCGGATGCGGGAGAGCAGGGAGAGCATTTGCGGGGGTAGGCTGGGCGCGGGCATTTTTCAGGTGTAGCACAACGACCCTAGGTCTCAAAATCAAGACCTGGGATACACCTTTTGTTACGGCTCACAAAATCCGTGCCACCGTCAGTGTAAAGCACCGGTTATGGCCTTGCCGAAGCTAAATAATCCGCGTCTGCGTCAGTCTTCCAGTTATCGATCGAGACCTCGACCTTTCCGCCACGAGGAACCACAACCAGGCTCCCGCCTTCCTGCATACACATTGGATTAATCGTGACCCGACTGCCAAATCCAGCGGAACGCCCTCCAGGGCTGGTGATGCGGAAATTGAACATGACTTTTTCATCGTACTGGTTGCGGAACTGTACCCACCACATATGGCGACCGCTGACGGAGTCGGGGCCGCAGTCGCATTTCAACCGGAAATCCACGCCAGGATGATCGGGAACCGGTTCCCATGGGCCATATGACATGGCATGAACAGGGTGGGTGAGAGAAGAGGTTGAATACACCAGGGCAATGCACAAGCAAGCGGCCAGCAGAATCAAACCGCGCTTTATCGACACGTTCTTCATCTTTAACCTCCAGATTGTTGATTTGGGATGAGTCTCGGGCCTGCCGAGGGGGGATCCTTCGCCAGGCAATCCCGGGGAACGTATATGGGGATAGTATCAAACTATTTGGATAAAGTCTATCCATAATGCAAATTATCGTAAATATTCTTCTGGGCGGGAGAACTATAGTACAGTCCTTACCCACAGAAAAAGACGCTCAAATCACAATGTTGAGGCCTGAAATTCCATTCTGCCATTATTTCAAATTGCGGTAAGTGGCCATCTGGTGCGCTAATAGCGCTGCTGGAACTCGGGATCGACGGGGTTCTCGAAGAGCGAGGCGTCGCGGGTGACGATGGTCAGTCCGGTAGGGGTGACAAAGTAGCGCTTCTTGTCCTCGACGGGGTCGTAGCCGATGACCGTGCCTTCGGGGATGTGGACATGGCGGTCGATAATGGCGCGTCGAATGCGGCAATGGCGGCCGATGTTGACGTGGGAAAAGATGATGCTGGAATCCACGGCGGAGTAGGAGTTGATGCGCACATCCTGCGAGACCACGCAATTGGAGACCGTGGCGCCGGAGATGATGACGCCGGCGGTGATGACCGAATCGACGGCCATGCCGGAGCGTCCCGGCTCGGCAAAGACGAACTTGGCGGGGGGATACTGGCGCACACGGGTGCGGATGGGCCAATCTTTGTCGTAGAGGTTGAAGACCGGCGAAACCGCGCAGAGATCCATGTTGGCGTCGTAATAGGCGTCGAGCGTACCCACGTCGCGCCAGTAGAGCGCCTGCTGCTTGTTTTCGTCCACAAAGCTGTAGGCCATCATCTTTTTCTTGCCCAGCATGTTGGGCAGAATATCGTGGCCGAAATCGTGCCTGGAGTCAGGATTCTCGGCGTCTGCGATGAGCGCTTTCAACAGCGTCTCGGTGTTAAAGATATAAATGCCCATGGAGGCGTCCACGGTGTCGGGATTGAACGGCGAGCGGAAGGTGGTGGAGGCCGGCTTCTCCAGGAAACCCAGCATCTCGCCCGTCTTGCCCACCTCGACCACGCCGAATTGCTTCACCTGGTCTGGCGCAACGGGCAGCGTGGCCAGAGTGACGTCAGCATCGGTCTCCTCGTGGTACGCGAGCATGCGGCGATAGTTCATCTTGTAGATATGGTCGCCGCCGAGAACGAGGATGTGCTTCGGTTGTTCGCTGCCGATGGAGTAGATATTCTGGTAAACCGCATCCGCTGTTCCCATGTACCAGTTGGCGCCGGTGCGCTGCATGGGCGGCATGAGCTCGAAGAACTCTCCCAGCTCCTGGGCCACAATGCCCGTCCAGCCTTCGCGGATGTGGCGGTTGAGCGACAGCGCCTTGTACTGCGTGAGGATGAAGACCTTGCGCAGGCCGGAGTTGATGCAGTTGGAAAGGGTGACGTCGATGATGCGGTAGTGCCCGCCAAAGGGCACGGCCGGCTTGGCGCGATCGCGGGTAAGGGGAAAAAGCCGCTCCCCCGCGCCGCCGGCAAGCAAAACTCCAAGTGTGTCTTTCATAGCTGTTCAACCCCTGCCTATGCCGGAGTCCTTTACCTTGGCATAAGGCGCTGCCATCCACTACAGCATATTCCCCATGAATACTTCTACAACAGGCAGTGCCGAGGGGAGGGGAATCTCCCGTTAACCCGGCGGCACTCTTCACTTTATCGAAGTTGGCTTCCCCATGGGCAAAAACGGGCGCCGCCGCCGGCATATTCTGGCCGCTGGGACGCCTAATTCGGGAAGATTGCCTTTTGGGAGCGGCGGTCTTTTACCGCTTCTTACTGAACTTGTACTCGACGCCCACGGAGATGGCGAAGTTGACGTCGAACTGGGAAACCGCGGGAGTGGAGGGCATGGTGTAGTGGGTCATGACCGCGTCGGGCGTGATGCGGAAGACCCAGTGCGCCGACCGGTTCAGGTCCATGTGGCCGCCGATGATGGCCGCGGGAGCAATCTGGTTGTAATAGAAATTTTCCACCTGCGGCGTGACATTGCCCAGATGCGCGTCAAAATAGGCGCCGCCAAACATGGCGTGGGCAATCAGCGCGCCGTGCTTGTTGTGCGGTCCCAGCCATTCGGGGCCGGCGGTAAACAAGTACTGGCTGACGAAGGGCCCATGGACAACCGAAGGACTCGTACTGCCTGCGCCGCTGCTGCCCAGATAGGCGCGGCCCGAGCCTTCGACGCCCCAGTGCTTCATGAGCCAATAGGAGGCGGAGAGATCGAGCCCTCCCAGATTGGCCCCTTGCAGGACATTTGCTCCGGCCTTCATGTGGTCGTAGGCCATGCCCAGTGAAGCATCGAAGCGGTTGTTGTAGCGCACACCGGAGAGCGGGTCAGTGGCAATGTAGGTGCCATTGCCGGCTGTCGGAGTGGCGGTGCTTTGCGCCTGGGCGCGGGTTCCGAAGGACAAAGCCAGGCAGGCTACGGCGGCAAGAAGGGCGGAAAAACTCACTGAAATACGCATTGTTCTCAGCTTACAGGAGGATACCGGCAGGGGACAACGGCAGGGAGGCCACTTTTTCGGGCTACGGCTGACAGCGCTCCCTCCAGCGCGCCCAGACCAGGTAGCGCACGGTCTTCAGGGTTTCGGACGTTACCGCGGCCCAGGGGTAGGCCGCAGGCTCCGGGGCGAACTCAGGTTCCAGCGGCGGAGCGGCGTGAGTTCGCCACTCCAGAGGCAGTTCGCTGAAGATGATGCCGGCGCGGGGCAGGTGATAGGCGCTGGAAACCACCTCCGCCGAGCGCCAGCCGTGCGCGTTCATGATGCGGGCCGCGTAGCAGGCGTTCTGAATCGTGTCCATGGCCTGCGGCTCCTCAAAGAGGGCCGACTCGGGAATGCCCTGCGCGTGTGCGGTGGCGGCCATCACCCGCGCCTCCACAAAGCCGTAACGCGTGGCTGCTCCGGTGAGAATCAGCCTTGGCGCCACGCCCCGTTCATATTCATGGACCCCCTCGGTGACGCGGGCCAGCATCTCCGGCGAGGGGTTGCCGTCGCGGTCGGCGGAAGTGCCCAGCACGATAATGGCGTCAAAGCGGGTGAGCGAGGTGTTGGAGATGGGGGCCAGCAAGCGGGCCACCACTCCCCAGCCCAACAGGCTCAGAATCAACAGAATAGCGGCCAGAATCAGACGGCTCCGCCAGCCCAGCCGCCGCCACCGCAAAGGGGTGCGCTTGAGGCTGGCGCGACGGAGGGGTTTGCCGCGGATTGGGCGCGTTTTGGGCACGATCAATTCCCAGCATCAACTGTAACGCTTAAGGCGGGGCGTGGGGATTCTCCGCTACCTTCAGCCCAGGCCTGCCGGCTTTCCCCAGGCCGCTAAGACAAACTCGCTCAAGGGCTTGCGCGTGCGGGGAGAGGTTTCCTGAGTAATCAGATTTTCGTGGCCGAGGGCGGAGGGTTCGCCTTGATAGCCAAGGGCGATGACGGCGCCGAGGAGGTAATCGTCTGGAATTCCAAAGGCCTGGCGTGCAGTGGCTTGGTCGTAGCCGGCCATGGAGTGTGTGGACAGGCCGAGCGATGCGGCTTGCAGGCAGAGAATGGCGGAAGCTGCGCCCAAATCATAGAGCGCGTAAGCGTTAGGGGCTCCATTGTGGCTGAATTTGCTGCTGGCCACGCCCAGAATCAGGACCGGCGCGGCGCCGGCCCAGCTCTGGTTGAAGCCGACCAGCGACGAGAAAATCTTCTGATGAGTCGATGTGTTGCGGAGGCCGACCAGGAAGCGCCAGGGCTGTTCGTTAAAGGAAGAGGCGGCCCAGCGGGCGGCCTCGAAGACTTTCCTGAGGTCGGCGGGGCTCACGTCACGGCCGGCAAAGGAGCGCGGACTCCAGCGAGCGAGCACCGCCGGCAAGACGCCATCGACGGCCGGAGCTTGCTTTAGTTGATTGACTTCCAGAGCAGAGAGGGTCATGGGGAGAACTCCGTAAAAAAGGATGAGTGGCACCATCTTTGATTCAGCAAACAGAACGAATGATTCTGTCAGTGCTGAATCCTTGACATACCAGCCGCGTCCCTTCAAAGCTCGAAAAGCAAATGCAGATCCCCTACGACTACGTTCAGGGCAGGCTTTCGACTCCCCATCGCTGCGCTCAGGGTCGCTCAGGATGACAAAATTAAGAGACCATCTGGCTGCCGGAAACTACTCCGGCAGCCGCGATGGGTTGGTTCAGCCTATGGGAGGCGATAGAGCGTCACACGCTCGATCTTCTCCGGATTGATAACCAGCAGTTCACCCTGTCCATCGTCGTCTCCGGCGATGCGGCGGGTGATGACCCACTTGCCGTCCACAAATTTGCCTTCTTCCACATCGGCCATGCCGACATTCTGCGCCCCAGGGAAGTTGCCGACAAAGTCAACGCGCACGCCACCGCCGGCGAAGTAAAACTCGTCGCGGTCGCCGGCAATGATCATGGTAACCGCCTCAACCGGCGGCAGGTTGGAGGCATCTGATGATCCCAGGCGCGGCGAAACAGCCACTCCACCCTTGGCTTGCACAGGCAGGCGCAAATTGCGGCCTGTATAAGTCAGGGTCAGTGTATAGTCGCCGATATTGACTTTCCTGGGCGCGTCGCCCTTTCTCATGCGCACGGCGGTGATGCCATCGGTGCCCTGGCGCGAGAGAATGAGCGGGGCCAGTTGATTCAGGATGCCGTAGGTGGCGGCAAGCTCCGGCGGAACCGGACGAACACTGTCAACGCCGAAGGGCGAGAAGCCGATGGTGTTGTACTTTCCGACCGCCATGAGGACATTGGGAGCATTGGTGCTGGTTTCAGGAATGAAGAGCGGATTGCCATTGCGCAGATACCGTTCGCAGACATCATCGAAATAATCGATATGGATGTCGGGAGCGAGGATTTCCATATCCGGCGCTCCGGCGCGCCAGATGTCATGGACCTCAGGCAGCGGACCGCCGCTGGGATAAGTTCCCGGCCAGGCTTCATCGCGGGATTGCAGCCAGGTGTTCACAAACATAGGAATGTTGTATTCAGCCTTGCCCGCCTTGATGACCTTCTCAAGGAAGCGGGAATAGTTCCAGGCCATGAAGATTTCGTCCGATGGCCAGGTTAGCTTGAGCCATTCGGCGTCATGGCGATAGAGGCCCAGATACTCGATGTTGGTCTGGACGGGCAGTTCCAGGGAAGCCGGTTTTCCGGGACCGAAGACCTGCTCCCATGTGCCGGAGGTCTTGTAACCGTTGGCGGCCCAAACTTCGCGGAACTCAGGGATGAGCTTGTTCTTGTGAGCTTCCAGGTACTTCATCAGCTCGGCTGGAACCTGACCGGCAAAGGCCTTGTTGGCGGCGGGCGAGCGGTCGCGGGAATCGCGCAGAACGCCGACTTCGTTTTCGACCTGCATCATCAGCACGGTGTGCTGAGTTCCGTCGACTTCCTTGATGTGATGCATGAGAGCGGCAAAGGCTTTGGCGTCGGCATTGACGGTGGCTTCGCCGAAGGTGCTGAGTGTTTCGAGCGGGCCTACGATGGAAACGGTTTTGCCTTCGTTGATCTGAATGCGTGGGAAGCGTTGATAATCCTTCTTGACCCAGGCGGGCGGGTAACTCGAGGTGCCATTTTTCCAACTGCCAAACCAGAGAACGACGAGGCGCAGGTTATTCTCCCGCGCCTTGGCGATCACGCCATCGAGCGCGGTGTAGTCGAACTTGCCCTCTTCCGGCTCGAACTGCGCCCAGGAGATGGCGACCAGCACGGTGTTCAGGTTGGCGGCGGCCAGCTTGGGCCAGACGGGGTCCAACAGCTCAAGATTAGAGGCCGCGTTGTTGGAAAGCTCTCCCGAAGTAATCAGGAACGGCTTGCCATCCACGATCAGTTGCGTGGCGTTGCCCTGCCTTTGCAGGTGAGGAATGCCGGTATCGGTCTGCGCCTGCGCGGAAACGGCCAGGGCAGCGGCAGAGAAGATCAAACCAAAAAGAAAGATACGGTTGATTCGCATGGATGACTCCTGTTGGATGGTTCGAGGGTAAAGGCCGACGGCAGGACGCTTCCTTATCAGCGGAGAGCTTTCAGAAGCGATTTGCCGTGGCTTTCCTTTTGCGAACCATTGTACGACCGGCAGGGGTGGTCTGGCAGGAAATCGGTTTTTGCGATGTTTTTGCGGGGAATGTGGCGCCCCACTCTAACCAACGCGCGAAAGACGCGCATCGGCAAGGTGGGGCACACAAAAAGTTTCGCCCTATGGGAAGCGATAGAGCTTGACGCGCAGGATAGAGTTGCGGAGGATCAGGATCTCACCCTGCGCATCGTCGTCGCCGGAGATCTGGCGAGTTTCTACCCATTTGCCATCGACGAATTTGCCCTCCTGCACGTCGCCGAGGCCGACATTTTGCGGGCCGGTGGGGGTGTTGGGGGCGAAGTCGATGGTCATGCCGCTTCCGGCGAAGTAATACTCGTCGGGGCCGGTGGAGATGAGTATGGCGGCGGCTTCCAGCGGCGGCTCGGTGGTGGTTGGCGGCGGGAAGATGGGCGAAGGAAGCCTCTGTCCCGCATTCTGCGGGGGGATGTGCATGGCGCGGCCGGTATAGGTCAGGGTCAGCATGTAGTCGCCGAGCTTAATGTGCTTGGGCGCCTCACCCTGGCGGAGCCGCACGGCGGTGATGGAGTCGGTGCCCTGGTGGGCGGTGATGATCGGCGTCAACTGGTTGAGAATACTGTAGGTATTGGCCAGCTCCAGGGGGATGGGACGGTTGCCGTCAACGCCGAAGGGCGAAAAGGCGATGGTGTTGTATTTGCCGAAGGCCATGAGGGCATTGGCGTAGTTGGTGCTGGTTTCGGGAATGAAGAGCGGGTTGCCGTTGCGGCTGAAGCGCGCGCAGACATCGTCGAACTGCTCGACGTAGAGATCGGGGGCAAGGATGTCGATGTTGGGAGCGCCGGCGCGCCAGATGTCATGGACCTCAGGCAGCGGTCCGCCACTGGGAAAACTGCCCGGCCAGGCATGATTGGGCTGCTGAAGCCATGCATTGACATACATGGGGATGTTGTATTCTGCCTTGCCGGCCTCGACAACCTTGCCGAGGAAGCGGGCGTAGTTCCAGGCCATGAAAAACTCATCGGAGGGCCAGTTGAGCCTTGTCCAGTCGGTCTCATGGCGCATCAGGCCCAGCGCCTCGCCGTTGGTCTGAATGGGGACGATGAGGGAAGCCGGCTTGCCGGGACCGAAGACCTGCTCCCACGTGCCGGAGGTCTTAAAGCCGTTGGCGGCCCAGACATCGTGCAGCTCAGGGATCAGATTGTCCTTGTGAGCTACCAGGTAGTTCATCAGCTCGGCGGGAACCTGTCCGGCGAAGGCCTTATTGGCGGCGGGCGAGCGGTCGCGGGAATCGCGCAGAACACCGACTTCGTTCTCCACTTGAATCATCAGCACAGTGTGCTGCGCGCCATCGACCTCCTTGATGTGGCGCATGAGGGCGGCAAAGGCTTTGGCGTCGGCGTCGCGGGTAGTGTCGCTGAGAGTGCTGAGCAGCTCGACGGGGCCGGAGACGGAGACGGTTTTGCCGTCATAGACCTGAATGCGGGGGAAGCGCGCGTAGTCCTTCTTGACCCAGTAGGGCGGAAAGCTGGAGGTGCCGTTCTTCCAGCAGCCAAACCAGATGATGACCAGGTGCATGTGGTTGTCACGCGCCCTGTTGATGACGCCATCGATCTGAACGTAGTTGAACTTGCCCTCTTCCGGCTCGAATTGCGCCCAGGTGACGCCGACCAGCGCGGTGTTCATGTTGGCGGCGACCAGCTTGGGCCAGATGGTTTCCATATTCTCAAGGCTGGTGGCGGCGTTATTGGAAAGCTCTCCCGAGACGATCAGGAACGGCTTTCCGTCTACGATCAGTTGCGTAGCGTTGCCCTGCTTTTGCAGGTGGGGCGTGCCGGTATCGGTTTGCGCCTGGGCGGAAATAGCCAGGGCAGCGGCAGAGAAGATCAAACCAAGAAGAAAGGTACGGTTGATTCGCATGGAGGACTCCTTATTTTCCAATTGCGAAACCATTGTACGACCAGCGGCTTCACATCTCCGCCTGAATTGTTTTATGGGTAGATGCGGTGCAGCGTTCGGGCGAAGGGGATGGTCTCGCGGACGTGGTCCAGGCCGCAGATCCAGGTGACGACGCGCTCGATGCCCATGCCGAAGCCGGAGTGGGGAACTGAGCCGTAGCGGCGCAGGTCGAGGTACCACTGGAAGGCTTCCTTGGGCAGCTTGTGGTGATCGATGCGGGCGTTGAGCAACTCGAAGCTGGAGACGCGCTGCGAGCCTCCGATGATTTCGCCGTAACCTTCGGGGGCCAGGACATCGACGCAGAGGGCATAGCGCGAGTCGAGCGGATCAGGCTCCATGTAAAAGGCTTTGACGTCGGCGGGATAACGATGAACCATGACGGGCTTGTCGTATTGACTGGAGAGCCAGGTTTCGTCGGGAGAGCCGAAGTCGTTGCCGTACTCGAAGGGCGCTTCGAGGTGGCCGTCCTTGTGGGACTGATTGAGTATCTTGCAGGCCTCGTCGTAGCGCAGGCGCGGGAAGGGCGGAGTGACGGATGCGAGCTTGGCGGGGTCGCGGCCGATGACGGCCAGTTCGGGGGCGCGATTTTTGAGGACGGACTGGACGATGTGAGAAATGAAATTTTCGGCAAGCTCGAGGAGTCCGTCGAGGTCCATAAAGGCGACCTCCGGCTCGATCATCCAGAACTCAGTAAGGTGGCGGCGGGTTTTGGATTTTTCCGCGCGGAAAGTGGGGCCGAAGCTGTAAACCTTGCCCAGGGCGAGGGCAGTTGCCTCGATGTAAAGCTGGCCAGATTGGGTGAGGTAGGCGGGGTCGCCGAAGTAGTCGACGGGGAAGAGGGTAGAGGTGCCCTCGCAAGCCGCGGGGGTGAGGACAGGAGGGTCGGTGCGGATGAAGCCGTTGGAATCGAAATACTCCGCGGCGGCGCGCATGATTTCGGCGCGAATGCGGAGGATGGAGGCCTGGCGCGGGCTGCGGACCCAGAGATGGCGATGCTCCATGAGGAAGTCGACGCCGTGCTCCTTGGGAGTGATGGGGTAGGGGTCGGATTCGGGGACGCGCTGGACGACCTGGAGGCCTTCGACGTCGAGTTCGTAGCCGCCGGGAGCGCGCTGGTCGGCGCGAACTTTGCCGGTGACGATGACGCTGGACTCCTGAGTTAGATTTTTAAGGGCCTCGAAGACCTCAGGGGAGACGCTTTTTACGTGGGCCACGCCCTGGATGGTGCCGGTACCGTCGCGAAAGATGGGAAAGAGGAGCTTGCCGCTCTCGCGCAGGTTGTAGAGCCATCCGCGGAGGATGACAGACTGGCCTTCATGCTGGCCGATAGTGGCGATGGTGGCCACTGGCGGTGGCACCTGCGGTGCGGCGGGCGCCGCTTGCGCCGCCTTGATGGTTGGGTCTTCGGGCATAGGGCACCTCAAAGGGCTGTAACAGCCGGACAGATAAGGATAGCGCGTGTGGGGTGCGGGGACGACCTGACTGAGAGGGCGCATCCTACCCTAGCCACAAAAACAAATACGCGGCGAGGGTGGAGCACCCAGCACTCTATTCAATTGGGCTGCACTTCACCGGACCGGGAACAACTTGAATGGATGGTCGTGGGAGAAGTTCAACTTCAACCGGGTAAGCAATCGTTGAGGGCGTGTTTATCTCTTCGGGTGGCATGCCCTTGTCGCCTACAACCCATTCCTTATCCCCTTTATGGCGATAGCCCGTGCACTTCGGCACCGTTGCAAGCGCTAATCCATAATGTCTCCTAAATTTGCTCCAGCAACTCATTCCTTCCTTGGGTATAGAGCAATCTCCGCCAACTACGCGCAAATATCTCAACGACACATTTTCATCCGTGGTGTGCACAAACTCCAGATGACCATTCCACCAGGCTGAATCCTCGAATATCTTCTTTCCGGTCTTCAAATCCAGGATGCGGAAAGGCATGCCGCCGTTGCTGTCGCCATCTGCCGCTTCCAAAAACAAAAGCGATCCCTTGACTCCTATGAAAGACCACCACTCCTTTGCAAAAAATAGCTCTTTTGTGTCATGCCACAAGTGGCATTTAGGTGTCTGTCCATCAAGAATAGGAGTCATGGTGACCCATCGCGTTCCTTTCATTCCTGGATTATCCAGTTCCTTGATCATGAAAGTCGGGTAATAGGAGCAGTAGAGTTTAATGTGTGAGGGATTATTGGGCATCAGATAGGGAGACGGCCCTAAATCTACGACCGTCTCTCGAAGTGGTTTGTCGAAAGATTCAGTAAGAGCAATAGAGCCCAAAGCCGAGTTTCCCAACACGACAGCGACAACGAATAGCGCTACTCTTACAAGATTCTCGCGGATCATGAACAACAGTATATTCCTGGTCGCGAAGGTAGTCGCAAATCGGAAATTCTGCCGGAATCTGATGCGGATGCAATAGCAGATCCTTCGACTTCATTGGGACAGGGAATCCGGTTGGCGGGAAGGCCCAGGGATTGCGACCGCACTGCCGATTTAGTAGGATGAGAATAGTTTTTGATGCGCGCAACAATTCCCAGAGCCGATTGCGTGCGGGCTGGAGGGCTGATGGCGGAGAAGGCGGTAGTTCGCAGCGACGAAACGCACAAGTCGCAGGTGGATACGGAGACCACGTCGCGGGTGATTGCGGAGAAGCGGATCGGCGAGCGGATCAAGCGGCTGCGGCTGAAAAAATCCATGGGGCTGGTGGAGCTGGGCAAGCGCACGGGGCTATCGGCGAGCTTTCTGTCGCAGTTGGAGACGGGGCGGGTGGTGCCGACGCTGCGCAACCTGGCGCGGATCGCGATGGTGTTTTCCAAGGATCTGTCGTACTTCTTCGAGAGCGATGCGGCGGCGGTCTTCCGGGTTCACCGGCGCAAGGATCGGGTGCGCATGCCGCAGACGGGGGTGGAGGTTCCAACCTATTCTTTTGAGAGCCTGGGGTACATGGTTGCGGACCGGCAGATGGACCCATACTTTGCGGAGTTTATGCCGCTGACCAAGGAGATGGAGCCCAAGGCGCACATGCATCCGGGGAGCGAGTTTCTGTATGTTCTGGAGGGAGAGCTGGAGGTTCGCCACGGGGAGCAGGGGTACATGCTGGGAGCGGGAGACGCGGCGTACTTTGACGCGAGCACGCCGCACGCCTACCTGTGCACGGGCAGGAAGCCGGCCGGAGCGATTATCGTGACCCTGCACCAGGGGCCGGGGCCGCTGCCGGCGATGCCGGCGATGCCGCGGGAAAAACCGTCGCCTCAACCGCGGTCGGCGTAACCCATGCCCGCCAGAACGCCGCGCATATAGGCAAAGCTGCTCAAGACGCCGGGCATGGGATCGTCGGCGTGAATTTCATATTCGAGATCGACGAAGCCTGTGTACTGGATGGCAATCAGCGCGGCGAACATCTCGCGCACCGGCATGATGCCTTCGCCGACAGCGACCTGGCTCTCCCTGCTGTGAAAATCCGTCAGGTCCTTCATGTGCACGTTGAAGAGGCGCGGCCCTACCTTGTGGATGGATTCCACGAGATCGGCGCCGGCGCGCACCGTGTGGCCGACATCG
>Ga0326727_10003448_pt1 | contig 50454 bp, 46 predicted proteins | sample MB2enrmetagenome_FD_207643 | JGI IMG/M metagenome (GOLD analysis project Ga0326727, IMG submission 207643) | Lab enriched peat soil microbial communities from McLean, Ithaca, NY, United States - MB29MY | ecosystem: Environmental > Terrestrial > Soil > Wetlands > Peat | place: USA: New York... | reverse complement strand
CACTCCACAAACGGTCGAATATACTCCCATTGAAAGTCACTCAAATCAGCCATGCTTTTGGTTTGCTTCAACTTCCACCACAAAGCAAGCGTTTATCGTTCTGGTGCATTGGCGAGACTGGTTCTAGTCCCTGGTCCCTGGTCCCTGTGTTATTTCGCCCACCCCAATCCATCCGTCCCGTTCCCAGTGGCGATCATGCGCGTCACCTTCCACGTGGCCGCATCGATCTCCGCCACCTGGTTGCTGCCGATGCAGGAAACGTAGGCCGCTTTGCCATCGGGCCGCACCAGCACCTCCTGCGGATCTTTACCCACCGCAATCTTCTCGACCACGTTCATCGACTTCAGGTCGATCACGTCCACCGCGTTCGCGTCGGGAACCGCGATCAGCAGAAAGCGGCCGTCGGGCGTGGGCGCGCTGCCGTAGCCCAGCCCGTCGAGCTTCACCCACGTCTTGACAGTATTCGAGGCCGTATCGATCACCGCCAGGCGCGGCGCGGTCTCGTCTGCGGTAAATACCCATCGGTCGTCATTGGAAATCGCAATGCGCTGCACGTTGCCCGAGACGGGAATCACCTTGACGGTCTTGCGCGCCTTCACATCCAGCACACTCACCGTGCCCGGCCCCACATTTGCCGTGTAGCCGCGCAACCCGTCGTGCGAGAGCGCAAGCATATGGCTCTCCGGCTGCCCCGTGGGAATCGCGCCCACGATCTTGAGCGTTTTGGGATCGATGAGCGTCACCGAGCGGTCGATCTCCGTGGTCACATAGAGCAGCCCGTCTTTGGGCCCGAAGACCGCGCAGTGCGGCCGCACGCCATGGTCGAAGGCGATGTTGCCTACAACCTTGTGCGCGGCCACGTCGACGACCACGATGTTCGCGCCGTCGGTTCCCGGCTTGCCCACGCCCGAGTTGCCATAGATGGGCACAAACGCCAGCCGCCCATCCGGCGAAGCTGCGACTTCATGCCCAGTCGTGCCGTTCTCGGCCACATCGGCATCCACCTTGCCGGCCACGGGATCGACAATCGCAAGGCTGCGGTCGCCCTTTTGATCGACCAGCAACCGCGCCTGCTGCGCGCACGCAGCCGTGGCAACGAGCGACACCACTGCCGCTGGCCAGGACCAGGAAGAGAACATCATAGTTGACCTCCACCGACCTCCCCATGAATATAGCGCACGCGCGGCCTTCCCTTGAACTCGCACGCGTTCGCTGCATTGCCTGCAATCCGCTATTCTTGCCCTCATGCACCTTCCTGCGCGCGATACCGAGCTTGTGCAGATCATGGATGCCTCGCTTGCCGAGGCCGCCCGCCGCGCCGGAGCGTTCCTAGCCTGCCGCATCGGCTGCACACAGTGTTGCCACGGAGCCTTCGCCATCAACGCGCTCGACGCCGCGCGCCTGCGCTCCGGAATGACTGAGTTGCGCGCCACAAATCCCGCGCTCGCTGCCGAGATTGAGCGCCGCGTCCGCGCCTGGCTCGCCGCGCACGGTCCGGATTTTCCCGGCGATCGAAGTACCGGCGCGCTCGGCAGTTCCCCTGAAGACCAGGCCCGCTTCGAAGACTTCGCCGGCGATGCCGCATGTCCTGCGCTCGATCCCGCGACCGGCCGCTGCAATGTATATGCGTGGCGGCCGATGACCTGCCGCGTCTTCGGCCCTCCGGTGCGCGCAGCGGGCGAAGACGGCGCCGAAGGCCTGGGCCATTGCGAGCTCTGCTTCATCGGCGCCACGCCCGAACAGGTGGCCGCCTGCGAGATGCCCGTCCCGCACGATCTCGAAGGCGAATTGCTCGACGAAATCGGCTCGCCAGCAGAAACCGTCGTCGCTTTCGCGTTGCTTCCGTAGAAACCCTCTGCCGCGCCACGCGATAAACTAATCTTTGCAGCCCCCCATGCCAATGCGTCCCTGCTGCGCCGAGATTCGCACCCGCGCTCTCGAAGAGAACATGCGTTTCCTTGCGAGCATCGCCGCGCCGCACGCCGAGCTGCTCGCCATGGTGAAGGGCAACGCTTACGGCCACTCGCTGGCTCTTTGCGCACCCGCGGCGGTGCGCGGAGGAGCTGGTTGGCTGGGCGTCACCAGCGTGGAAGAGGGCATTGCCGCACGCGCCCTGTGTCCTCAAACGCGCGTGCTCATCATGTCGGGCATCGCGCGCGGCCAGGCCGCGGCCGCAATTCAATTCGAGTTGACGCCTATCGCCTGGGAGATCTGGCAGCTCGACGAACTGGAAGCTGCCGCGCGTGCCTCCGGCGCAGCGCCGGGCTCGTTCCCCGTTCATCTTGAGATCGACACCGGCATGAGCCGCCAGGGCGTTTTGCCCGGCGAGCTTTCCAGCATCTTTTTGCGCTTTGCGCCGGGCTCTCCGCTCCGCCTGGAAGGCGTGATGACGCATCTCTACGCCGCCGACGAAGCCGACGGCGAGGTAACGCACGAGCAACTCACGCGCCTCGACGGCGTGCTCAGCTGCATCTCCGCCGCCGGGCTCTTCGCCGAGTGGCTCAATGTGGGCAATTCGGCTGCGCTGCTCGCCGGCCAGGCGCGCCCCCTTGCCGAACTCGCCGCGCGCCACGGCATGAAGGCCCTATTGCGTCCCGGCCTCGCGCTCTTCGGCGTAGCTCCAGAGTTCGATCCTGCCTTTGCCGCCGGGGAAGAACCCTCGTCGCTTGCCGCCGCGTGCGTCACTCTGCAGCCCGTGCTCACGTGGAAGTCCGCCGTGGTCGGCGTACGTTCTGTGCCCGCCGGCGCGACCGTGGGTTACAACGGAACCTTTGTCGCCACCGAGCCCATGCGCCTTGCGCTGGTCGCTGTGGGCTACGCCGACGGTCTCGTGCGCTCCCTCGGCAACCGCTTCCATCTGTTGGTGCGCGGCGAACGCGCGCCGCTCGTGGGCCGCGTCAGCATGGATCAGTCGGTTGTGGATGTGACGGAGATTCCCGGCGTCGTTGCCGGCGACGAAGTCCTGCTCATCGGCACGCAGGGCAATGAAACTATCACCGCCTACGACCACGCCCGCGCCACGGGCACCATTCCCTGGGAGGTTTTCACGCGCATCGGCCCGCGCGTTGCGCGCACCGCCGTTTGAGCGGGTTCCGAGCTCGAGCTCTGCTTGGGCAGCTTAGCGCCCCACCGGTTCCGCCGGCGTCGCACATAATCCCGCCGCGCACTGCACCGCGTCAATCATGGCTTCCGTTCCGACGCACGAGTTCAGCAGCATGTGGTAAAGCCCGCGCGAGCACCACTCCTGCTGATAGAACCTGCGGATGACCGCCGCGCGCCGCCGGTCGAACGCCGCCAAATGCTGCTCCGCCTGCTGCGCCCGCTCAGGAAACGCCCGCGCGAACCACTCTTTCTTGGCGCTGGCCGTGGCGTACACAAAAATGTGAAAGCAACCCGGCCGCCCCGCAAGGGCGCAGGCCGATCCGCGACCCACCAGCACGCAGTTGCCTTGCTCCGCGGCGTCGAGAATCTGCGCCCGGATCAGTTCCAGCATGCGCTCGGAGTCGAAGATCTTCTCATCGCCGCTGGTCGCCGGCGCATACACCGGATCCTGCCAAAACATTTTGCCGTATCGGTAATACCAGGGGTCCAGCCGCTCATCGAATTTGGCCGCCGTCCTGGGATCTACGCCGGCCAGGCGTGCCGCGCCGGTCACCAGCTCCGAGTCCAGCAGCCGCCAGCCCAGCCGCGCCGCTAAATCGTGCGCAAACTCCGCTCCGTGCGAGCCGTACTCACGCTCCACGGTGATGACCCTGACCGGCGTATGCACCATGACCCCGAATGACCCCCTGCGCAGGAGCATACAACGGCAGCCCTAAGAAAAGAAAACAGGCGCGGAAGGGAATCACCCTCCCGCGCCTGCTGCGGTTCCTGCGCGAAGTTGTCGATCTACTGCGTAACCGGCTGTGCCGGCAGTGTGTTCGAGCTCTTCAGGTGGCGTGCGTTCGGAGCGGCCGGAGCCGCCGGAGCCGCGGGCGGAACTTCCGGCGCCGACCCCTTCTTGATGTGCAGATCGCCATTGTCCGCGTTCAACACAATGCGCGCCGCACCCGAGCCGATGCGCCCGCTGACCGTTTTGTCCTCATCGCCGCTCACCGCCAGCGAGAAATCCGTCACCACCTCGCCGTTGTGCGTGTGCCCGTTCACTGTGGCCGAGGCATCGGGCGGCAGCGTGATCTCCACGTCGCCTTTGCTGTTCCTCGCCTCCACGCTGTACGTGCCCGCCGGCTCGATGCGGATGTTGCCGTCGCGGTCCTCTACGTGGCTGTCGCCGTCGATCTGACTCAGATCCACGTCCTTTGAGTGCGTCGTCACGTGCACCTGTCCCTTGGCTCCGATGATCCGCAGGTCATCGTCGTTCAGGGTCAGCTCGCCGGGCAGCTCCGCCGCATCGACCGTGGTCACTGAGGTATGCAGGTGCACCGGTCCGGCCACGTTCTCCATCGACACGTCGCCCGGGATGTCGCCGTTCTGCGCGATTCCACCCTTGACGTTGGACAGTGTGATGTCGTTCACGTCCCCCTCCAGGGTCATGTCACCCTGGACATCCTGCGCGGCGAAGACGTCGTGCCTCCCGCGGACGAAGTGCGCCACCACCGGTCCAGTGATCGAGCTGAGATGAATGTCGCCCCGGGCGGTGATATCGATGCCGGCGCCCAAGCCGCTCGCGGTCACGCTGTCCCACCCCGCATTCACCGTCACGTGCGCCGTTTTCGGCACGGCAATCGAAAGATTCACCCGTCCCCGGTCGTTGCTTTGCGATTGGATCAGCACCGCGGTGCCGCTCACCGTCACATGCGCGGCCTCGGCGTCGAAGATCTTCTTCGCGCCCGAGTCCGAATTGGCATACGCCACCTCCTGCGCCCGCACTTCCAGGTTCGGTTGGTCGCTCGCCGTAATGCTCACGTCACCGCGGGGATCCCGAATCTCGATCGACGCATTGGCCGGAATCTGCCGGTTGTCCACCGGCTGATCGCTGTCGTGCTCCGGCAATCCGAAGGTGTTGAAAAAGTTGTCATCGCCGAAGTCGGCGTGGAACGGGCCCCAGAAATGGTTGTGCGCCGCCGCAATCGCGCCCAGGAACGCGAGAAAGACCAGAACCCCGATGAAACCGCCGCTGCGCCGCACCGGAGTCTCTCTCCGCATGTCCAGCGCCCACTCGCCCAGCAGCGCCAGTCCCGCGCCGATCAGCAGCAGCGGCCACCACCGGCCGTACCATTCCCAGAACGTGCCCGCATCGAGATGGCCGCTGATGACCAGCAGCGCAATCACCCCGATGCACACCAGGAGGATCGGGCCCACCATCGACGGCACGCGCGGGCCGTACATGCCCACGTAGTTCGCTTTCCACGCGTGGCGCTGTGCGCGCCAGGCATCGCGTTGCGCGCGCCACGCAGCTTTTTGCTGTTCGCGATAGGCGCGCCACTGCGTCTTCGGATCGTACGGCGGCGGTGCGCCGCCCCCCGGAGGCATGTTTGGAGGCATATTCGGAGGCATGCTGCTCATGACTGCCCTCCCTTCCTGTCGTCCTCAAATTCTTGCCACTGCGACGGCACAAGCGCCCCGCTTGCGTCTGATGCAGAGTTTGTCGCGCCCTGTTCTGCGCCCGGAATCGAACCGGCTTGACTCGTTCCCTGCCCTGCGTCGTGCCACGGCGCGCCGGGAAAGAGCGGATAGCCTTCCGATGCCAGCGCCGCCCGCTCGGCCAGCAGCAGCAGGCCCACAGTGATCAGCAGCAGCGGCCACAACAGCCGCCAGAAGTACGGGATCGCGCCCATCTGGTGCAGCAGAGCCAGGATTCCGATCAGCAGCAGAATCGCCGGCCCGCGCAATCTGCGAATCAAGATGTAGCGGCTCATTTTTGCCCTCCTTGCGAGTTACCCTGCGACCCGTTCGGTGGTCCGCCTTGCGAGTCGTGCAGGCGCCGCGCGATCAGCCACACGCCCAGCCCGATCAGCAGCAGCGGCCAGAAGTACTGGAACACGTGCCACGAAAACCAATTCATCTGCCCCAGCAGAAACAGCACTCCCAGGGCAATCAGAATCACGGCTCCGATCGGCTCCCTGCGCCGCCAATGCATCGGAGGCGCCGGCGGAATGGGCGGTATGGGCGGAATCGGCGGAATCGGTGGAATGCCCGGGCCCGTGGTTCCCGCCGGAGGCGGCGTGTACGGCCCCTGATACGTGCCCTGATACGTAGATTGATACGGAGCTTGGTACGGCGGCTGATTGGCCGCCTGATCCGCGCCCGGGTAAGTGCCCGCCGGTCCTGTTCCCGCACCCGGCGGCGGACCCTGTTGCGGCCGTCCGCCTGTGGCAAACCAGTTGCTCAACTCGTTCAGTCCCAGCGGATCGGGCAGCGGATCTCCGTCGCGTCGCGCCTTCGCCGTGTGATACGCCTCGAACATCTGGTAGAAGATCCACCCCATCACGAAGAGGCCAAACACGCCGTACACGTGCGCCGCGCTCACCAGCACCGCGAAGATCACTAAGTGCACCATGCCCTTGACGAACTGGCCGTTGTACATCGCGCCCACGCCGGGAATGGCTCCCAGCAGGGCCGCCAGTCCCGGGCTCGGTCCGCCTACGGGAGGCGGCACATAGGGCCGTTGCGCGCTCTGCCACGCCATCCAGCACGGCTCGCAGAAAATCTGCCCGCCCGACCCCTTGCGCACGCATTCCTGGCACAGTGCCTTGCCGCAGCTCTGGCAGTACGCCGTCGCATTCACGCCGCTATGATTTACGCAATCCATGGTGTGCTCCTTTCCAACGTTTGCACCACGTAGCCTCTGGACTGCCCACTGGTGTGCGTTGACCGCATCGGAAACGTAAGTGAAGTTTCCAAAAAATCATCGTTCGCGCTGCTTGCCGGTTCCGTTTGCGGTGTGTCCGGCCGCTGCCTAGGGCCCGCGCGCATCCCTCCATCATGGTTTCCGGGATTCTTTTCCGGATTCTGCCGGGTCTCGCCCGGCGTTACCGGTTGCGTTTGCTTCTGCTGCTCTTCGCCGCCGTTGCCCTCGCCCTCGTTCTGGCCGCGCAGCTCGCGCATGCGCGATTCCACTTCGTACACAAACCGCAGATGGTCGTAATAGCGCACGATCGGCACTGAAGCCGTGGTCAGTTGCCGCTCCATGTACGACCGCACCGCGCGCGGCCTCAAATCGGCCAGCCGCAGGTTCGACAGCCGCACGCCCGCCAGGTTCAGCGTAAGCGCGATGGAAAAGAACGCCATCGCCGCCGTCATCATCAGCCGCGGTTGCACGCTCAAGCGCAACCGCGCGAAGAATCCCGGCTGTTGCCACACAGGTGGAACAAACGCCGGAACCTCGCCAGCCGCTGCCGGCATAGGCAAACTGCTCACCGCGTGCCCCGGTCCCGTCGTCGCCAGAATCCTTTCGAGCAGCCCTGCAGGCGGCTCCGGCTCGGGTGACAGGAACTCCAGCCACTCGCGGCCCTTGCGCGCCGCTTCATACAGCGCTGCGCACGCCGGGCAGCCGGCCTTGTGTGCCAGAAACCGTGCCTCTTCCTCGGGCTTCAGCAGCCCGTCCAGTGCATCGGCCAGCAGCGTCTCCCATTCGCCGCACGCTGGTGTGCCCGGAATATGTGTGCCCTCTGCCATGGCTACATCACCTCCCTCTTGCTACGTTCCAGGAACCGCGCCAGTTCCGCCCGCCCCCGGCTGATGCGTGACTTCACGGTCCCTTCGGGGATCCCTAAAACTTGTGCAATCTCTTTATAATCAAGGTCTTGCAAATCTCTTAAAATCACTGCTTCGCGCAGCTCCACGCTCACTTGCAGCAGCGCCTTCTGCACCATCTTTTTCAGTTCGTTGCGCGCCGCCGACTCATGCGGGGAAGGCCCGGCGTCAGCCAGCCTGTCCACTGGCCTCAGCTCTTCCGTCTGGTCCCACCCCTCATCCAATGAGCCCGTCGCGCGCTGGTTCCGCGTCCGCCTGAAGTTGTCCACCAGCAGATTCCGCGTCATGGTGGTAATCCACACCGGCAAACTGCCGCGTGTGGCGTCAAAACTGCCCAGATTCGAGTAAATCTTCAGGAAAACGTCCTGCGTCAGGTCTTCGGCGTCGGTCGCGTTGCCCGTAAAGCGGTAACAGAGCCCATACACACGCTTCTGGTGCGTGCGGACCATCTCGGCCCAAGCGCCGGAGTCGCCGTTCATGCAGCGGCGGACAATCTGCGTCCAGTCCTGCTCCAGAGCTCTCACCTCCGTGCGCCCCGTCCGGCTTGCCGGCGTCGCATCAAACGTGGCCGTACCCATCGAAACGGCTGCGCACCGGGTTCCATCGCGCCGCGCCGCGGGAGCTGTTGCAGCCGCTGCCGTCCTGGAGCGCTCCAAGGGCTGCCCCACCGCAAGCGCCGTCATGCCCCAGCTTAATGTACCCACGTACTGCATGGTCATTGAATACGCAGAATGGGTCCTGCCGGTTCCGTTCTTCCCTGCGCCTCTGTCTCAATCGGGTCCGCTCGCTCCAGGGCTCCTCCATCCTCGCTATCTTGTTCTCTTTTCCCGTGCTTTTCCGGAACCGCTGCGCCTGCGCTGCCGTAGTTCATAGCAAGATGCATCCCACCTTCAGTTGGCCTTGGGTCGAATGTCAGTCCGCAGCCACAGCCGAATCCTGGCGCGCCTGCGCCCAGCGGCCCCTGCCGCCTGGTCCCGTCTATACTCCCCAGGACCAGAGTGCGCGCGAGCATGTCTACGACGGATGCCTCTGCACAGTCGAAAGCGACCTTTGCAACCGTCCCCGCACCCCAGCAGACCGCGCCGCTTTCCAGGATCGCCTCGTTGCTTCGTTTGCTCGCTTTGCTGCCTCCGCGCTCGGTCTCGAGTCGCCAGCCATCGATCTCATCACTCAGGGCTTCCTGCCTGCCGGTGTCGAATTCGCTCGCCGCGCGCACCATTTCGACGCTGCCCTCACCATGCCTGAGATCGTTCAGGCCTGCCGGAACGCCTGGACCGTCTACGGCTTGCAGCCCCTCCTCGACGAGTCCGCGCGCATCACGCCGTCGATCATTGGCTATAGCCTCCTTTACCCCTATACCGATAATTATCTCGATCGTCGCGATGCGTCCCCTGCCGCCAAGCGCCTCTTCTGTGCGCGATTTCGCCAGCGTCTGCGCGGCGAGCATCTTCCCGTCAGCAATGCGCACGAGGCATCCATCTGGGCTCTGGCCGGGATGATCGAGAGCCAGTATCCTCGCGCACATTACCCGCAGGTTTTCGAATCATTGCTCGCCATCCATCAGGCACAGGAGGAGAGCGTTGCCCAACTCTCCGCGGCACGGCCCTTGAGCCGCGATGAGATCCTCCGTATCAGTTGCGCAAAGGGCGGCACATCCGTCCTCGCTGACGCCTGCCTCGTCCGTGGCTGGCTCACCGCGCAGGAAAGCCAAATTGCCTTCGATTGGGGAGTGCTGCTCCAGCTCGGTGACGACCTCCAGGACATCCGCGAGGATCTTCGCCGAGGATCGGCCACGCTCTTCACGCGCGCTGCAGCCGCAGGCATCCTGCTCGACCCCCTCGTCATTCAGTTGCTCAACTTCAGCGAGGCGGTCGGCGCCGAGCTTGAATGCCTCCCAACCGGCTCGGCAACGCTCAAGAACCTGCTCCGCATGAGCTGGCGCTCGCTCATCATCGCCGCTGTCGCCAATGCCCCGGAGTTCTTCTCTCCGGCCTTTCTCCGCGAGCTCGAACGCTCCTCGCCGTTCCGCTTCGCCTTCCTCCAGGCGCGCCACAGGAAGCTGGCAAGCCGGCGCGGCCTTTACGCCGCCGTCTACAACGCCCTGATCAACGAGACCGGCGAACAGGCATTCGCACCCAATGCAGGTGCTTCATGCTGGGAATCTCCAGCAGGATGTTCGCTGGATAACGCTGCTGGAACGCAGTTGGCGTAACCTGTGGATTAGGATCCAAAAGAAGCGCTTCGTCCACGCGAAATATCTGGTTGATTCCGTTCCTGGCAATGTTCACGCTGGCCCGCGCCCCGCCTTCGTGCCAACTCGCCGCCTCCGCCTCTCGACGGTGAAGAATTCTATCGCCCGCAAGAAAATCGCCGCATTTTTCAGCATTCACCGTAAACTGGGCATCAACGGAGGTCGCAACGTGGAAGATTGGAAGTTCACCCAGCAGGATCCCTCTGAGGCCCTCGCCAAGCTGCATTTCTTTTCTATCAAAAAGAAGCATGCGTACGGCGAGGTGGAAGCGCGCATCACGGTCAAGGAATTCGCCACCGCCAAAACTACCGACATGAAGTTCTTTGCCGTGGCGGATATTGAGCTGAATCAAAAGTCCATGAAGTTCCAGCCCTGCGGATGGGCCGAGACCCTGATGGGCGCTCTGATGGAATGTCTCAGAAATCTGCGCAAGTTTGAGTATGAAAGCCCGGAGCTGCCGCCCCAGACCTCCGAAGACGGCTCCCAGCTGTAGCGCCTGTTCGCAGGAAAGAATCTCTGTCAGCCTGGGCGACCAAAAACCGGATGTCATCCTGAGTGAGCTTTGGCGCTTGAAATGCGCCAAAGCGAGTCGAAGGACCTGCGGTTGCTTTTTCGGTGCGGCAGGGATTCATCCCCTATCGAATTGCTGCAGAATTCACGTATGCTGAGTAGCCAAGGAGCATCCGGCCATGCGCAAGACCCCACTGGCCCTCAGCCTTCCGTTTTTGCTGTGCACGCTGGCCCACGCCGCCAGCTTCGACTGCACCAAGGCCAAAACCGTCCAGGAAAAGGCCATCTGCGTATCGCCGCAGCTAAGCGCTGCCGACGATCAGATGGCCGCCGCCTACAAAGCATGGCTGGCCGCAGCGCAACCGGATTGGGCTGCCGGGATTCGCCAGAACCAGCTCGTCTGGCTGCGAACGCGCGACGCCAGTTGCCCTGCGGGTGACGCCAACAACCCCATCGAGTCCTGCCTGGGCAATATCTATAAATTGCGCATCGATGAACTGCAGCAGATGGTGCAACACTTCGCGGGCGTGACGTTTGTTTCTCAGGCGATCACGCTGACCGCGCGCGACACACCGGACTCCGTGCCGGCGGGCATGTCGGAAATCACTCCCGGATTCGGTACTCTCGAAGCGCTTCTTCCGCAGGTTGGTCTCACCGCGCCGCAATGGGCCGCCTGGAATCATGCCGTCGAGAACGCGGCGATCCAAGCTGTCAACACATTCACCGGCGACGCGAAGAAGCCGGCGCAGGACTGGAGCAGCCTTGTGCTGCCCGGCGTAGATGACGTGATGACCGTCTCGGTCGACGGCTTCGACGGGAAGATGGTCTCCGCGACGATTGTGAACGATTACGACGGACACGGCGCCCATCCCGTGGAGAATTCCGCTAAGTTTTACTGGATGCTCGACAAGCAGCGCGCGCTCAAGCCGGAGGATGTCTTTCTGCCCAACTCCGGCTGGGACACCTGGATGGAGCAGCGCCTCGACAGCTACCTGCACAAGGCTCTCGATGCCCAATCCGACGGGAACTACCAGAGTTGGTTCCCGCAGGGCGGCGCGGCCACGGCGCTCCAAGGAATCGTCACAAATCCGGGGGACTGGAACCTCCAACCTGTCGGATTCTCGATCTTTTTTCAGCCGTACCAAGTGGCCTGCTACGCCTGCACGCCCGACCCCATGATCATCCCATGGTCCGATCTCAAGCCCTACCTGCAGCCCGGCTTCGTTCTCCCGCAATAAAGCGGCAACACTGCGCCCGCCGCGACCGCAGTCGTTGCTGACCCCTGACACCTGACACATGATCCCTGTTTCAGTACTGGTCCCCGAACTCCGGATCCACCGGATTCTCAAACAGCGACGCGTCGCGCGTCACAATCGTCAGCCCCGACGGCGTGACGAAATACCGCCGCTTGTCCTCCACCGGGTCGTAGCCGATCACCGTGCCCTCGGGAATGTGCACGTCGCGGTCGATGATCGCCCGCCGGATGCGGCAATGCCGCCCGATGCTCACGTGCGAGAAGACGATGCTCGCGTCCACGTCGGAGTACGAGTTCACGCGCACGTCCTGCGACAGCACCGAGTTGTACACGGACGCACCCGAAATGATCACGCCTGCCGTGATGATGGAGTTCACGGCCATGCCCGAACGGCCCGGCTCGCCGAAAACGAACTTGGCCGGCGGATATTGCCGTGTCCGCGTGCGGATCGGCCAGCTCTTGTCGTACAGGTTGAAGACTGGCGACACCGAGCACAAATCCATGTTGGCTTCGTAGTACGCGTCCAGCGTGCCCACGTCGCGCCAGTAGAGTGCCTCCTTCTTGTTCTCGTCCACAAAGCTGTAGGCCATCATCTTCTTCTTGCCCAGCAGGTTGGGCAGGATGTTGTGCCCGAAATCATGCTTCGAATCCGCATCGTCCGCGTCCGCGATCAACGCTTTCAGCAGCGTCTCCGTGTTGAAGATGTAAATGCCCATTGAAGCATCGCAGCAGTTGGGATTGGAGGGCGAGCGGAAGGTCGTCGAGGCCGGCTTCTCCTGGAAGCCCATAATCTCGCCGTTCTGCGCTACCTCCACCACGCCAAATCGCGACACATCTTCGGGCGCAATCGGCAAAGTGGCCAGCGTGATGTCGGCCTTGGTCGCTTTGTGGTAGGCCAGCATGCGGCTGTAGTCCATCTTGTAGATGTGATCGCCCCCAAGAACGATGACGTGCTTCGGCTGCTCGCTGCCGATCGAATAGATGTTCTGGTACACCGCATCCGCCGTGCCCATGTACCAGTTGGCGCCGGTGCGCTGCATGGGCGGCATCAGCTCGAAGAACTCGCCGAGCTCCTGCGCCACGATGCCTGTCCAGCCTTCGCGGATGTGCCGGTTCAGGCTGAGCGCCTTGTACTGCGTAAGGATGTACACGCGCCTCAGGCCCGAATTGATGCAGTTGGAAAGCGTGATATCGATGATGCGGTAGTGCCCGCCAAAGGGAACTGCCGGCTTGGCACGGTCCCGCGTCAGGGGAAACAGCCGTTCTCCGGCTCCGCCCGCAAGTAAGACGCCCAGAGTGTCCTTCATATCCATAAGGCTCCCGCCTGGATGGGTCGCTGGCCCATGCTGTCCGGCACGGCTGGTGAGTGCCGCTATCCGGAACAGCATTCTTTCTGGCGGCACTCGATGAGAACCGCCACTGAACGCAGGAGAATATCACACAAAGCAATACGCTTGGCAGCCCCGCCCCTTGAACCGGTCCCGGGACGCGCAGCCAGGCTCCGAGGGCGAGTGAGACGCAGCCCATGAACTGAAGCGAAGAGATAGGGGCCCGGACCAATCAGTCTCCAGGTTTTGCGAAGAGGGCCGCCTTGCGGAAAGGCGGCTTCACAAGGGGAGGCTTCTCGGCCCTACCAGCCGGAAACCCAGTTCGCCTTCTTCGTGGACCGCTTGCTCTTCGTGAACTTGTACTCCGCGCCCACGGAGATGGCGAAGTTCAAGTCGTATTGCTTGTACGACGACGTCGTATACGGCGCATCGCTGAAGGTGTAGTGCGTCATCACCGCGTCAGGATTGATGCGGAAGACCCAGTGTTCCGACCGGTTCAGATCGATGCTTCCGCCGACAATCGCCGCCGGCGCAACCTGGTTGTAGTAAAAGTCGAACTTCGCGGGCGGCTGTCCCAGCAGGTCCTTCTGGAAATTCCCGTAGACCCCGCCGAACATGGCGTGCGCCAGCATCGCCCCGTGCTTGTTGTGCGGCCCCAGCCATTCCGCGCCACCCACAAAGAAGTACTGCTTCACCATGGGGCCCTTGATGTTATTGGGCGAGTTCGGCGCCGTACCGCTGGTGCCTACATACGCGCGGCCCGAACCCTCGAGACCCCAGTGCCGCGTGAGCCACACGGAGGCGTCGCCGTCCAGTCCGCCCAGGTTAGCGCCCTGCAGCAGCGACGGGCCTGCCTTCATGTGGTCGTACGCCATCCCCAGCGACACGTCGTAGCGGTTGTCGTAGCGCACGTTGGCCAGCGGATCGACCGCGATATAGACGCCATAATTCGAGTTCTGCGCGTCCGGTCCCTGCGTGGGCGTCTGCGTTGGCTGGCTCTGGCTGCTCGAGCTTTGCGGTTGAGCGGGTGGGTTCTGGGAGCCCGCATTCTGTGCCTGCATGCGGGCACCCGCACACACACCCAGAGCGAGAACAACGGCAAAAAGAGAAGAAAACCTTGCTTGGAGATGCATCATTAAACAGCTTACAGGACCCCCCCAATACCGGACAATGCGGCGGCAGAGCAATTTCGAGAGCATCTCTTTTAGACGCCGCTCCGGCCCGTTTGCTCCCCTCCCGTACGGCGTCGGCCCCTGACCTGTCAGTTGCCAGTCACCGCCGATCCGGTTTTGCTGCCGAATCAGACACCAGCGGCGCTCCTGAGGGGCAATCGGGGCTCGTGCGCAGCGGCCCGAAAAAAGCGCTGAGGGTCTAGTCCTTGGTCCCTTGTCCCTGATCCCTCGCCGCGCACGGCTCCATCTGCCGCGACCACACCAGGTAATGCACTGTCTTCAGGATTTCGACCCCGGTCTGTTCCGCCGTCGCCCCGGTTCCCACCGATCCCAGCGCCGGAGCCACATGCACCCGCCACTTCATCGGCAGCCGGCTCAGGATCAGTCCCACGCGCGGCAAATGGCTGGGGCTCGAAATCACCTCCGCCGACGTCCAGCCGTGGCTGCGCATAATGCGCAGCGCATTGCACGTGTTCTCCATCGTGTTCCGCGCCTCAGGATCCTCCAGCACCGCCGATGCCGGAATCCCCTGCGCCTCCGCGGTCCGCGCCATCACCTGCGCTTCCACAAACCGGTTGCCCTCCGCGCCGCCGGTCACAATGATCCGCGGCGCCACGCCCCGCTCGTACTCGTGCACTCCCTCGGTCACGCGTGCCAGTTGCGTCGGGCTCGGATTCCCGTCCGCATCCGCCGGGCTGCCCAGCACGATCAGCACATCGAAACTGTCCTGTGTGGTATTGCCCTTGGGCGCCAGCGCCCGCTCCAGGGCCGCCCATGCGATCAGCCCCAAAATCAGCGCCGCGCATGCCAGGATCCCGCGCCCCAGCCGGCCCAGGCGCCGGCGCTTCCGCGGCGCGGCCCTCCGGCTGGCTCGTTGGCCCGATTTCAGTCCATGCGTCTGCTTTTGTGGTTTTGTGGAGCTCAAGGGCCACTGCCTCCAAACTCCACTCTACCGCCGCCGGTTGCGACGACGCTCATCGCGAACGTGGGCACAGCTCCAGCTCACTTGCTCACCTGCTGACTCGCTGACTTGCTGCCTTTAGATTTCCGCCGTCTTGTCCCAAGTGGAATACACGATCTCGTCGAGCGGCTTGCGTGTCCGCGCGGTGGTCTCGCGTTCGATCAACGTGGCATCGCCCAGCGCCGACGGCTCGCCCTGGTATCCCAGCGCAATCACGCTCCCCAGCGCGTACTCCTCGGGAATTCCCAGCGCCTTCCGTGCCGCCTCCTGGTTGTACCCCGCCATCTGATGTGTGGTCAGCCCCAGCGCCGCGGCCTGCAGCGTCAAATACGAGCTCGCCGCTCCCAGGTCGTACAGCGCAAACCGGTTCTCCGCTCCGTTTTTCCTGAATCGCGTATGCGCCACGCCCAGAATCAGCACCGGCGCCCGGTGCGCCCACGCCCGGTTGGCGCCCACCAAGATCTCATTGATCTTCAGCCACGTGCTGTCGCCCCGCCACCCTACCAGGAACCGCCACGGCTGCTCGTTGTTCGATGAAGCCGCCCACCGCGCCGCTTCAAACACCTTCTTCAGCACCGCCGGGCTCACCTCGCGCCCGGCAAACGATCGCGCGCTCCAGCGCTCGCGGATCGCCGGCAACACACCCTCCACCGGGGCGCCTTTTTCAACGCATGCACTTCACTCGCTGTCAGACTCATGGGCCTTTCACTCCTCGGGAATTCGTTCGCTTCTCCCTTTTTGATTCACGGATCCATCCCGAGGATTCGCCCATCCACTAAATAGTTGTTGCAACATGCATCTTCTGGAATTGGCGCACAAACGTCCGCATCCGCTCGGATATTCACTGACCACTGATCACTGGCAACTGACCACTGTTTTACGGATACATCCGGTTGAGCATCCGCGGGAACGGAATCGTCTCCCGCACGTGGTCCAGCGCGCACACCCACGAAACCACGCGCTCGATGCCCATGCCAAAGCCCGCGTGCGGCACGCTGCCGTAGCGCCGCAGGTCGAGATACCACTCAAACGCCTGGCGCGGCAGCTTGTGCTGGTCGATGCGCGCGCTTAGCAGCTCGTAGCTCGACACGCGTTGCGACCCGCCGATAATCTCGCCGTAACCCTCCGGCGCGAGCACGTCCACGCACAGCGCGTAGCGCGGATCCTTGGGATCTGGCTCCATGTAAAACGCCTTTACGTCCGCCGGATAGCGGTGCACCATCACCGGCCGGTCGTACTGCGAGCTCAGCCACGTCTCGTCCGGCGAGCCGAAGTCGTTGCCGTATTCGAAGGGCTGCTCCAGTTGCCCATTCTTGTTCGCCTGGTTCAGCAGCTCCACCGCTTCGTCGTAGCGCAGCCGCGGAAACGGCGGCTTCACGGCTTCGAGCTTTGCCTTGTCGCGCCCAATCACCTGCAGCTCCGCCGCGCGGTTCTTCAGCACATTCTCGACAATGTGCGAAATGTAGTTCTCGGCGAGTTCCATCAGCCCGTCGAGGTCCATGAAGGCAACCTCCGGCTCTACCATCCAGAACTCCGTCAGGTGCCGCCGCGTCTTCGACTTCTCCGCGCGGAACGTGGGCCCGAAGCTGTACACCTTGCCCAGCGCCAGCGCAGTGGCCTCCACATAAAGCTGCCCGCTCTGCGTCAGGTACGCGGGATCGCCGAAGTAGTCCACAGGAAACAGCGTGGATGTGCCTTCGCACGCGGCCGGCGTCAAAACCGGCGGATCGGTGCGAATGTACCCGTTCATGTCGAAGTACTCGGCCGCCGCGCGCATGATCTCCGCGCGAATGCGCAGAATGGCCGACTGCCGCGGGCTGCGCACCCACAGGTGCCGCCGCTCCTGCAGAAAATCCACGCCGTGTTCCTTGAGCGTAATCGGGTACGGGTCCGACTCCGGCACTCGCTGCACTACCTGCACGTTTTCAACGTCCAGTTCGTATCCTCCCGGCGCGCGCTTGTCGGCCCTCACCTTCCCCGTCACAATCACGCTCGACTCCTGGGTCAGGTTTTTCAGCGTCTCAAACACCTCCGGCGACACGCTTTTCACGTGCGCTACGCCCTGGATCGACCCCGTCCCGTCGCGAAAGATGGGAAACACCAGCTTCCCGCTCTCGCGCAGGTTGTAGAGCCATCCCTGGAGCGTCACGGATTGCCCCTCATGGCGGCCGATCTCGGCAATGGTGGCAACGGGCGCGGCGGGCTGGGCGGATTCGGCAGTGGCAGGTACGGATTCTTCAGGCATCGTTCTTCCTTCATTTCTAAAAACTTGTCCGAGATCGGCACACGGGCCAATACACGACCAGGTACTGGGCGAGGTTGCTAAAAAACTCTTGCGGCAGGTTGTCTTGTATCAGGGCGCGAGTTGACTCGCGCCGTAACGGTGCTAAAAGCACCTCAGGGCTTTAGCCCCTGCGTGATTCTTGCCGCTTTCCCGGACGTTCCAGAATAACGCGCTCAGCCGGGGGACGGCTCACGGTCCACGGTCCACGGTTCACGTTCAATGCAATTTCGTGTCACGGCAAATCATTTTGATCTGGACGACAAATGCCCCCAAAGCGCATCCTATTGGTCAAGGATCGGTGACGAGGGATCGGCGACGAGGGACCGGCAATGAGGGGGCGGCGATGAGCGACCAGCTCGAAGTGGGCGGCGAAGAGATGCACAAAACCCAGGCAGATCCCGACGCCGCCGAGCGGTTCATCACGGAGAAGCGGCTGGGCGAGCGCATCCGCCGCCTGCGCCTCAAGAAATCCATGGGCCTGGTCGATCTGGGCAGGCACACCGGCCTTTCCGCCAGCTTTCTTTCGCAGCTTGAAACCGGCCGCGTGGTGCCGACCCTTCGCAACTTGGCGCGCATCGCCATGGTTTTCTCCAAAGACCTGTCCTACTTCTTTGAATCCGAGCCCGCGGCCATCTTCCGCGTGCACCGCAAAAAAGACCGCGTGCGCATGCCGCAAACCGGCGTGGAGCCGCCCACCTATACCTTTGAGAGCCTGGGCTACATGGTGCCCGACCGGCACATGGACCCCTACTTCGCGGAGTTCCTTCCCCTGCCGGCGCAGGTTGAGCCCAAGGCGCACATGCACCCCGGATTCGAGTTTCTCTACGTGCTGGCCGGCGAGCTCATCCTGCGCCACGGCGACCAGGAGGCGACCCTCGGCGCCGGCGACGCCGTCTACTTCGACGCGGGCACGCCCCACTCCTATCGCTGCGCGGGCTCGAAGCCGGCTGAAGCGCTGATTGTCACCATCCATCAGCCGCCCGCGGCCCAGCCGCAACCCATGCGCGCACCCGCCAGCACTGCCACGCGCCTTGCTCAAGGGGCCGCGACGCCACGGCCCAACCCCTCCGACAGCAGGTAGGGCAGAGCGACGTAGAGGCGTAGCATCGGCCTCCAGGCCGGCTGTCGTGCGGGCGTCCTCGCCCGCACTTCTCAGATTCTCTCCGAAAACAGCATTTGAAAGCGGGCGGAGTTTTACAGGCTGCGGAAGAAGCCGGCGGTCTTTCGCCCGCTCAAGCGGGCTTCGATGCGGGCTGCGATCTCTTTCCCCAGGCTCGCGTCTGGGGCTACCATCTCTTCGCCCGCTACGCGGGCTTGTGGCATGGGGCTGCTCCTTATCCCTGTCACCTGCACGACTTCATCCCCGCTAGAGGCGAGCCCAGACATTAACCAACCGGTAATTGAGGAGTTGCCGGTCATTTGGGAGTATTATCATCCGAACATTGAAAAATGCAGCGATCGCCTTCAATTCTCCCGCGGACTGCGCTGGATATCTGCTGCAAAACGTCGGATGGAAATTGGAGCGCGGGAATCACCCGTGGTCTTTCGCTGTAGAAAGGGGTGAATGCATGCCCAGTGCCAATGTGTCAGAGACGACGATCATAGCGGACATAGTGAGCGCCGAGTTTTGGACGACGCACATAAATCTGTATTCGGAGAAGATGCAGGCTCTTGCTGATGGGTATGCGATTGCTGCCAGCCTCATCAGTACAGTCACCGGCTTGGCAGCGTGGGCTACGATTGCGAGATCGCCCATGTTGTGGGCTCAACTACTGGTGGGACTGATGGCGTTCGCGGCAGCAGCAGCCGCCATAATTCCTACGGTGAGGCATTACAGTGAGTGTGCTATCGCCGCCTCGCCACTAGCCTCGGAGTATGCCGACGCTTTAACAGATTTGCAGAGTGCTCTTGACGAAGTTCACAAGAACGACGCAAGCGCTCAGGATCATGCAAGAGAAGCGGTAGCAGGTTTCATGAAGGTAAAGGCAAAGAAGGATGCTCTTAGGCCGTTCCCGTTGAAGCTGGAGGAGAATCTCAACAGATTACGGGTGTTAAAGGGGCAACCTCAGATCTAAGCCAAGTAAGGCCCCAGCCGTCACCGGCGAACCCGACTTCGGACACGAAGAGTGTGGGGTATTTTTGCGTTCTACAAATACTTGTACAACAGTGTGTGAAAGTAAATTCGGTCTGTTTAGCCACTCTCGCGCTCGATGTACCTTGGCATTCTCACGGTTCAGAGCTTGCCATATCCGAAATCAAGGGGCTAACGGTTCAGTACCGTCAGTTCCGAGTGTGCAGTCGGCTACCCTTCATTGACGCTTTGGTGAACAACCCTGGCGGCAGGGTTCATTGTATTGGCCGGGCAGCTGACAGGTACCTTGTGCGGGCCTGGAGGACTGCACGACAACCGGTCTGGAGACCGGCGCTACATGAAGATCGCCTACTCCTTCGCCCGATTCAATTCGCCGTACGTGGGGTACGGCGCAGCCTCCGTGCTGGTCGGCATGGCTTCCAGAATCTTCAACTCCTCCTGCACCTTCTTCCACTCGTCGGGATGCTGCTTGGTCACGATCGGCGCATTGGGATCGGCATAATACGCTTCCACGTCGCTCTTGATGCCCGGCGGAATCGGCTGCGTGGGCGTGCGCGTCAGCCGGTCGAGCAGCTTGGCATAGGTCACATCGGTGAGCGGGTAACCGCCCGGCTTCACCACCTGGCCCGTGTCCAGGTCGCGATTCGGCAAAGGCTCTCTGGGATCGAGCGGGCCCAGCGTCTCCATCGAGTTGGTCGCGCTCAATGTCCGCTCCCGGCGCGCCTCAACGGGCGTGAAGAGGGCCAGGCGCTCATGCAGCACCGTGGTAGACGAAACCACGCTGTGCATGTAATCGGCCTCCGCGGCCGCGGTCGGCCCTTTCACGGCCACCATCTGCAGAGGCCCAACCTTGGGCAGAATCCAAAGCACCCCCGCAAGAAGGTGCGTTTCCACTCCGGCCTTCTTGCGGTACGCCGCCCAGTTATACAGCATCGCCGCCTCGGCGGACTCTTTCTCAATCTCGATGGCGTCGGGGGTATCGGGCTCTGCCGGCTCCTGCTTGCGGTGCAGCAACGTCACCGCGTAGGCGATGCGGGGAATGAACGTGCGCGTGGCAAACCGGTAGGCCCTCAGGTTGAATTTCTGCCCCTTGCTGACGTCGAACTCCTCGGTCAGCCCGTACGTCTCATAAAACGCCAGCGCCAGCTGATGCACGGGAACCTGAATGCCGATGTGGCGCAAATACCCGAGCGGCGCCAGGCGGTGATGCGCGATTTGATCAATATCAAAAGCAAACTCGACGCGCACGTGCTGGTGCCGGCCCTCGGCGTAGTTCACGCTCTGCCCGAAGCGCTTCTCCAGTTTCGGAAACTCAAGAGCGACGGCGCGATTGGTCGCCTGCGAATGGCCGAATGAATCCCCGATGTAGTGCGACAGAGCGCCCACCGCGAACGCCAGTTCGTTGGCGTTGTGTGCGTTGCGAAACAGCGCCAACACGAAGTCGCCCGTGCGCACATAGTGGGTCAGATCCGAGAAGAACTCATCGCCGAACGGGTAGTAGCCCATATCCTGGATCACGCACCCGCCGTACGCATAGGCGCGTGCCCGGTCCAGTTCCTCCGGCGTCAGGTTGGGATAGTGGCTCTTGAGCAGCGGAACGATCGAGTCCTCCCAGGTGAGGTCGATCAGTTGCTCATGCGTCAACAGCGAATACGCGCCGGCCTGCCGGGACCACCCCCCGGGCAGGAGCAAGAGAAGCAACGCGACAACGCGAAGGCAGTTCGAGCGTACTGTCATAAAGCCGAACCAAACACCGACCTGGGATGGAATGAAGGCGAAAGGACCGATTTCGCCTCTATTCTATGCGAACTTTGCAACGTCGCCGCTGCTTTCTTAGTCCCGTAGTTCCGTAGCCCCGTAGTTCCTCAGTCCCGCTTTTCTCGCTCCCTTGCTCCCTCGCTTCCTTACTCCCTGCTTTCCAGCATTCGGTCCAGCGCTACCCTCGCCCAGTGCTTCACGTTGGGCTTCACCGCGACGCGGTTCACCACGCGTCCTTCCACAAGATTCTCGAGCACCCACGCCAGGTGCTGCGGACTGATGCGATACATCGTGGTGCACAGGCAGCCGGTGTCGTCGAGCGTAATGATCTTCTTGCCCTCCGGCGCAAAGCGCCTCGCCAGCCGGTTGACGAGGTGAATCTCGGTTCCGATGGCGAAGATGGATCCCGCCGGCGCCTGCTCCACGCGCGCGATCAACTGCTCGGTCGAGCCCAGTGCGTCGGCCTTCTGGCACACTTCGTAGCGGCACTCCGGATGCACGATCACTTCAATCCCCGGATATTTCGCCCGCACCTGGTCGACATGCGAGGGCAGAAAGCGCTGATGCACGGCGCAGTGGCCCTTCCACAGGACCATGCTGCTGCCGGCAAGCCGCTCCCTGGTTTGCCCGCCCCAGAACGATCCAATTTGCACCGCCCACGGATCCCATACCACCATCTCTTCGAGCGGAATCCCCATCGCGTGCCCTGTATTCCGCCCTAAATGCTGATCCGGCAGAAACAAAACCCGCTTGCGGCGCGCAAATGCCCACTCGAGAGCCTTGCTCGCGCTCGACGACGTGCACACCAGGCCGCCGTGCTCGCCGCAAAATGCTTTGATGGCCGCCGTCGAGTTGATGTACGTCACCGGAATCGTCTCGTCCGCCAGTCCCCCCCGCTCCAGCGCATCCCAGCAGTCTTCCACCTGCGAGATTTCGGCCATATCGGCCATCGAACAGCCCGCGTTCAGGTCGGGCAGAATCACCTGCTGCCCGTTTTCGGCCAAAATGTCGGCGCTCTCCGCCATAAAGTGCACGCCGCAAAACACGATGGTTTGGGCGCCCGTCGCCGTGGCCGTCTTCGCCAGCTTGTAGCTGTCGCCGGTAAAGTCGGCAAAGCGCACCACCTCGTCGCGCTGGTAGTGGTGGCCCAGAATCACCGTGGTCGCGCCTAACTTTGTGCGCGCCGCACGAATCCGCTCGTCGAGAATGTTGTCGGGCGAGTGGTCGGGCAGCGCCAGATAGTTTTCAAGAGAACAGGTCTCATTTGCCTCCGCAGAGGCAGCGGTTGCTTCGTCAAGAACCAGGGTCACAATACTCCGCCTTCAGTCCATTACGGACGGGGATGTTGAAAGCTTTCCATTCGGCTGCAGTGGGTGCGCTTCTTCCGGTTGGGTTCTGGCGGATTCATCGTCCAAGACCAGAAAAAACCAGGAAAAACCATCCACGGGGTTGTTGCAGCCCGTTGCTCATGGGATGCCGCGAGAATTTCGCCGGTTGCAGAGAGCTCCCGGCCCGCGCCGTCCCATCTACCTTCATTGTAGCGCTGCTTTAATCCATCGCCGGAACGCCGGCCGTTTGTGAGCGCCACTTGCTGCCAGTTATCATGATCTTTCATGGGAACTCCGCCGCCAATCATGATGGCCAACATCAGCATGGCTGACACCATCATCCTCATGGTGCTCGCGCTGGTTGTCTTCGGCCCGCGCCGTCTGCCGCAAATCGGCCGCCAGATCGGCAAGCTGATGTACGAGTTCCGCAAGGCCTCCAACGACTTCAAATTCCAGATGGAAGAGGAGTTACGCCAGGCCGAGGAGGCCGACCGCCGCAAGAAGGAAGAAGCGGAGCGGCAGAGAGCCCTGGCCGCGGCCCCACCTGCCCCGCAACTCGAGCCGCCCGCCGCATCCGCCGTGGAGTCCGCACCCGCGACGCCGGAAACTCCCTCTGAAAGCCCCTATCCCGGCGAAACGACCTATCCCGATCTCGCCGCCGAGGCCACGCGGCCTGAAGGCACGCAGCCTGAAGACATGACCGTGTCGGCCGTCGAGGCCGCTCGTCTGCGCATCCAGCCGCCGTCCACGGGCGAAATCGTCGCCGCCAATCCGCCGGGCCAGATCCCGCAGCAAGCCGAGCTCTTCGAGCCACCGGCCGCGCCTCCGCCGGGAGACGCCGCAACCGCCCCGGAGAGCACCACCCCTGAAGCCGAACGATCGGAGCCGGCTGCCCACCATGGTTGATCCGCAGGAAGCCATCGAGAAAGCCCGCAAGGCCGTCACTGAGCGCGCCGAGCTGCCCGGCATGAGCCTCATGGAGCATCTCGAAGAGCTCCGCAAGCGCATTGTTCACTCCGCCCTCTATCTCGCTGTTGGCTTCTTCGTCGCCTTCGGCTTCCGCGAAAGGCTCTACGGTATCGTCCAGGCCCCGCTCACCAGGCTCGGCATCAAGCTTAACTACACCCACCCCATGGATCCGCTGAACCTCTACCTCCAGGTGGGTCTCATCGGCGGCGCCATTCTCGCCTCGCCCTTCATCCTCTATCAGGTGTGGCTCTTTATCGCGCCCGGCCTCTATCAAAAGGAAAAGCGCTTCGTCGTTCCCTTCATGTCTGCGACCATCGCCCTCTTTCTCACGGGCGCTTCGTTCGGCTATTTCTTTGTCCTGCCCGGCGCGCTCAAAATCCTCATCATGCAGTTCGGCAAGAACTTCAACTCCATCATCACCATTGAGGAATACACCGGCTTTTTCCTCTCCATCATTCTTGGCCTCGGCATCAGCTTCGAACTGCCCATCCTCATCTTCTTTCTGGCGATGTTCGGCATTGTCAGCCCGCGTTTCCTCTGGAAGAACATCCGTTACGCCATCCTGGCGGTCTTCATTGTCGCCGCCATCATCTGCCCCAGCCCCGATCCGTGGACGATGTGCATCTACGCCATCCCCATGCTGGCCCTCTACCTCGTCGGCATCGGCGTTGCCTGGTGGGTGCATCCCGCACGCAAGCAGAAAAAGGAGGCCGCGGGTTGATGTTTTTCTGGTTTTGGAAGAGAGCTGCGGCACGAACAGGGGTGCCCCAGGTCTCGATTTTGAGACCTGGGACAGCACGATCCTTCATCACCCTCGCCGCAGTTTTCGCACTTCCCCTCACGCCCGTCTCCATCTTCGCTCAATCCCACTTCGACGGCGCCCGCGCCTACGAATACGCGCGCGCGTTCGCCGCCATCGGTCCGCGCTGGCCCACTGGCCCCGGCCACGTCAAAGCCGAGGAGTTCCTCCGCTCTCATTTCCTCCGCGCGCACGACGCGCTTGAAGAAGACACCTTCACCGCCTCGACGCCTATCGGTCCCGTGCCCATGTGCAACTTCATCGTGCGATTTCCCGGCAAGAAGCCCGGCGTCGTCGTGCTCGGCACGCACTACGAAACCAACTACCCGCTGCGTACCATCAACTTTGTCGGCGCCAACGACGGCGCTTCCACCACCGGCCTGCTGATGGCCATCGCCGACCAGCTCCGCGCCCAGGCCGCCCACGCGCCCGGCAGGAAACTCGACGGCTACTCCGTCTGGCTCGTATTCTTCGACGGCGAAGAGGCCATCCAGCAATGGTCGCGCTCCGACTCCACCTACGGCAGCCGTCATCTTGCCGCCAAATGGGGTCGCAACGGCACCCTCAACCAGATCCAAGCCTTCCTCCTTGCCGACATGATCGGCGACAAGGATCTCGACATCCAGCGCGAGGCCCACTCCACCGCGTGGCTCGTCTCGCTCGTCGCCGACGCGGCGAAGAAGTTCGGTTACCAGCGCTACTTTTTCCAGAAGGAGATGGACGTCGAGGACGATCACCTCGCCTTTGTCGAGCGCGGTGTGCCGTCGATTGACATTATTGACCTCGACTACGGGCCCAACAACAGCTACCACCACACCGCGCAGGATACGATGGATAAGATCAGCGCGCACAGTTTGACGATCGACGGCGATGTGTTCATGGAAGCGATCCGCCTGATCGATCAACGGTAACGGGCCGTTAGCCGTTAGCCTTTAGCTCTTAGCTGTCTATGCCGGAAGAGGAAATGATCGTTCCCTCACGCCAAAGCTAAAAACTAACAGCTAAGAGCTAATAGCTGAGAAAAACAAGGAGAACGACGTGTCAAGCGCAGAAATCGGCATCATCGGCGGCAGCGGGCTTTACTCCATGCCCGGCTTCACCAACATTCACGAGGAGCGCGTGGAAACGCCCTTCGGCTCACCCTCCGACGCCTTCGTTCTTGGCGAGCTCGAGGGCCGCAAGGTCGCCTTTCTGGCGCGCCACGGCCGCGGCCATCGCATTCTTCCCTCCGAGCTCAACTTCCGCGCCAACATCTACGCCTTCAAGAAGCTCGGCGTCGAGCGCATTCTCTCCGTCTCCGCCGTGGGCTCCCTCAAGGAAGAGCACAAGCCCACCGACTTCGTCATTCCCGATCAATTCATCGACCGCACCTTCCACCGCGTCGCAACGTTCTTCGGCGACGGCATCGTGGGCCACGTGGCCTTTGGCGATCCCGTCTGCGCCACGGTGGCCAAAGCCGCGGCCGATGCCTGCACCGCCGTAGGCGTGGTGGGCAAACTCGGCGGCACCTACGTCTGCATGGAGGGTCCGCAGTTCTCCACCAAGGCCGAGTCGCACCTCTATCGCAGTTGGGGCGCCGACGTCATCGGCATGACCAATCTGCAGGAGGCCAAGCTCGCCCGCGAAGCCGAAATCTGCTACGCCACCATCGCCATGATCACCGATTACGACTGCTGGCGCGAAGGTCACGACGCCGTCACTGTCGAGGAGATCGTTGCTGTGCTGCACAAGAACGCCGACAACGCAGCGAAGGTCGTCAAAGCCGCCGTCGCCGCCATGCCGCGCGAGCGCACCTGCGCCTGCGCCTCGGCTGCACAGTATGCCGTGCTCACGCAGCCCGACGCCATTCCCGCCGAGGCGAAAGAGAAGTTGAAGCTGCTGTTCGGCAAGTATCTTGGCTGGTAGGTCGAAGCGGAGCTAGCCGCAGCTGCAGAAGGGAACCTAACTCCGCCAACTCCGCTAGCCCCGCTAACTCCGCTCTCTCACCTGCTAACCTTACTTACGAGAGAGATCGCCCAATGTCCATCACCGTCGTCGGCAGCGTTGCTTACGATTCCATTGAAACCCCCGCCGGCCGCCGCGAGCGTTGCCTGGGCGGCGCTGCCACCTACTTTTCTCTCGCCGCCAGCTTCTTCACCGATGTGCGCGTCATTGCCGTGGTGGGCGAAGATTTTGGTCCGGAGCAAGAAGCCGTCTTCAAAGCCCGCAACATCGACACGCGCGGTATTGAGCACACCCCCGGCAAGAGCTTCTTCTGGGAAGGTTCGTATCTCGAAAACCTGAACGAAGCCAAAACCCACAACACGGAACTCAACGTCTTCGCCTCGTTCGAACCCAAAATTCCCGACGCCTACCGCGACTCCGACTTCCTCTTTCTTGCCAACATTGACCCCATCCTCCAACGCCGCGTGCGCGACGCCATGCCCGCCGTCAAGCTGGTCGCCGGCGACACCATGAACTACTGGATCAAGGACCATCGCCCGGCCCTCCTCGAAGTCCTCAAAGGTCTCGATATTCTGCTCATCAACGACGCTGAAGCCCGCATGCTGGCCGGCACCAACAACCTCGTACAGGCTGCGCGCGGCGTCATCGCCCTCGGCCCGCGCGTGTTGGTGGTCAAGCACGGCGAGTACGGTGCGACGTTGTTCCACAGCTCGAATCCAAAAGGCCGCAAGGAGGAGCTCCGCACCTTCAGAGCTCCGGCCCTCCCGCTCAAAGAGGTGATCGATCCCACCGGCGCGGGCGACAGCTTTGCCGGAGGATTCTTCGGTTATCTTGCGTCCCAGGAAACTCTCACGCCCGCGTCCTGGCGGCACGCCATGTTTTACGGCGGTGTGATGGGCTCTTACGCCTGCGAGCGTTTCGGCACAGAGCGCCTGCAGCAGCTCTCGCGCCCTGAGATCGACGCGCGCTTCAACGTCTTCCGTGAGATCACGCACCTTGACTGACCGTAGCGCCTCCAATGTCGAAGGCTGGCTCGTTCTGGCCTTCTCCATGGCAGCCTCGTTCGCCGCCATCATCTGGAGCTGGAATCACGCAGCGATGCTCAACTACGGCGACGCCGTCGCCCATCTCCACATTGCCCGCCGTGTCTTCGACTCGCGCACCGCCCGCTTTTCCGAGCTCGGCTCGGTGTGGCTGCCGCTGCCGCACATTCTCCTCATTCCCTTTGTGCAGAACTACGCCTGGTGGGCCAACGGTCTTGCCGGCGTGGTTCCCTCGGCATCTGCCTACATCGCCTCCTGCGGCGGCATCTATCGTCTGGCGCGGCACTGGCTCAATCCTGCCCCCTCCGCGCTCGCGCTCGTGTTCTTCGCTCTCAATCCCAACCTTCTCTACCTGCAGACCACAGCCATGACCGAGCCGCTCTTCCTCTGCGAGACCATCTGGATTGTGGTCTGGATGGTCGAGTGGCATGCCTCCCTCAACGACGAGGTTGAAGCTGCCAGCTACCGGCTGCCCCCACATCCTTCCCCACCTCCCGCTGCTCCGGGTTTCAACGCCCTTCGCGTCTGGCGGCCCTTGCGCATCTTTGCGGCCGGTCCGCATCATCGCGGCGCCTGGCTCCGGGATCCGCAGGTGAAGCGCAAACCATTGCAGAACATCTTCTCCACGCCCTCAAGCCGCATGCAGGTCTGTGTCGCCGCGGCGCTCATCGCCGCTATCTTCACTCGCTACGACGGCTGGATCATCGCCTTCATTGCATGGACCGGCATCGGCTTCGCGTTGCTCAAGCGCGGCCGCCTGCGCCGCTCGTCTTACTTCTGGCTGGCCAGCGCCGCCGTGCTCGCCGCGCCCATCCTCTGGTTCGTCTATAACTCAGTCTGTTTTGGCGACTGGCTCTACTTCGCGCGCGGGCCGTTTTCCGCCAAAGCCATCGAGTTGCGTACCGCCACGTCCGGCGCCTGGCCGCCGCATCCCGGCTGGCACAATCCCTGGGTTGCGCTGCTCTTTTACCTCAAAGTCTCGGAACTCGACGCCGTTCTCGCACCCGCATGGGTCAGTTTCTGGGGCAATCTGGTTCTCGCGCTCGCCGCACTCGGTTCCGTCGCCGCATGGCTCGCAGAAAAGGCCACGTCGCACCGCCGCGCTCTCGTCTGGGTTTTGCTCCTCTGGCTGCCCGTGCCCTTTTACACCTGGTCGGTCGCTTACGACTCAGTCCCCATCTTCTTTCCCGCATGGTGGCCCTTCACCTTCTACAACACGCGCTACGGACTCGAGCTGCTCCCCGCTCTCGCTCTCGGTGTGGGCTTCGCCGCGCGTTTCGTGGCCGGTGTTCTCGAGCGCTGGCAGGGCCCGCGCATCGCGCAGCTCCTGCCCGACGTCGCCTTCGCTCTCCTCTTTGTTTTCGCGGGAATCAATGCTGTGGGTCTGCTGCGCCAGGAACCGATCGTCTACGCGGAAAGCACCTACAACCTCGACGCGCGTCTGCCCTACGACCAGGCCATTCCCCCGCTCCTCCAGGACCTGCTTAGCACATTTCCCCGCGGCACCGTGTTGATGAACACCTCAACCTATCCTGAAATCGTCGCGCTCACCGGCATTCCCCTGCGCCAAACCATCAATGAGAGCGATCTCGCCCTGTGGCGCGCTGCCCTCGAAGCGCCCGCCAGCCACGCGGCCGTCGTGGTCGCCTTCGACGGCGACGACGTCGATCGCGCCGTCAAGGCCCATCCCGAGGGACTCGCCGTTGCCGGCCGCATTACCGTCGAGAACCAGCCGTCGGCTACGGTCTATTGCTCTACGGCGGTCTTCCATCGCACGCCGCATTCGAAACCCGGCGCTCCAAGGCCCGATGCCGTCCCGTCCCGCTCGTTTTAGATCCGATGAGGGATCAGGTTTCAGGGGTCAGGTGCCTGGAAAGACATGGGGCATCGGATGAAGGATTGTCATCACACGTGGCAATCTGTGCACCGATTCCCGAAATCGGCCCCCGATACTTGATCTCTGATCTCTGACCTCTGGCACCTGAACCCTGACCCCTATATCATGCAGTTGGGAGGAAGATTGATCCCCTTCACCAAGGCCCACGCCTGCGGCAACGATTTTCTCATCGTTACAGATGACGCCGCGGGAGAACTCGATCGCGCCGAGCTCACGCGCCGCCTTTGCCAGCGCAACACCGGTATCGGCGCCGACGGCATCGAATTCTTCGTATGGACCGGCCCCAACTCCGGCCGCATTCGCCTGCACAACGCCGACGGCTCCATCGCCGAGCTCAGTGGCAACGGCACGCGCTGTGTGGCCGCGTGGATGGCCGAAACTCTCGGCTCGCATGCCGGAGATCAACTCGAAATTCTTACCGGCGCCGGCCCGCGCATCTGCCGCATCGACAGTGTGCACACCGGTGACGCCTTCACCGTCGACGTTACCACCGGCATGGGCGTGCCGCGCTTCCTGCCTCATACGCTTCAGCTCTCCGGCGGCGCCGAAATCGTCGGCGTCGAAGTCGCTACCGGCAATCCTCACTTCGTGATCCTGGTCGACAATGCGGCCTTCACCGTCGCCGGCAAATCCTGGCAGACCGTAGGCGCCGAAATCTGTACCCACCGCGACTTTGCGCATCAGACCAACGTGGAATTTGTACGCATTGTGAGCGAGAACGAGATCGAAATTCGCATCTTCGAGCGCGGCGTGGGCCCCACCTCTTCCTCCGGCACTGGCAGCTCCGCTTCCGCCACAGCCGCGCTGGCTCTGCGCCGTTGCAGTTCGCCGCTCACCGTGGTCGCTCCCGGCGGCGCGCAAACCGTCGCGTGGAGCGGACCCAGCAGCGAACTTTTCCTTACGGGGCCCGCCGCGCTCATCGCCCGCGGAGAGGCCTGGTGACATGTGAACTCCGATCGAACGCGCTTGTTGGCGCAATTCTTTCGTGAATGTGTAATCTGAGGATCGGTTTTGTATCGGGATACGGGTTGAGAGGCCGCGGAGAATTTCCTTCAACCTGGTGTCTTGTATCAGGGCACGAGTTTACTCGTGCCGTACATGACGCAAAATAAATGAGGGGGCTTTAGCCCCTGAGGGATACCAGACGCCTCACCCTCGCGGCGTTTTTGTTTTTGCCGCCAGCGTGGGGGCTGTGCATTGTATGAACGACACGCTAAAACCACTTCCCGTCGCCCCGGGCGCGACCATCGGCATCGTCGCCCCCGCCTCCTCCGCGCAGCCTGAACGCATCGAGCGCGGCTTCGGCGCTCTGCACGCTCTCGGCTTCATCTCCAAACCGGAACCCAACGCCCTCCTCCGCGAGCCGCTCTACTTCGCCGGAACTCCTGCCGAGCGCCTTGCCGATCTCCATGCCGCATTTTCCGATCCAGCTACCAGCGCCGTTATGTCCCTGCGAGGTGGCTACGGTTCGAATTACCTGCTTTCCGGCCTCGACCTTGCAACCATTGCCGCCCATCCCAAGCCGTTTTTCGCTTACAGCGATCTCACCGGCATCCAGCTGCATCTTTTAGACCAGCTGGGCCTTCCCGCCTTCCACGGCCCCATGCTCGCCGCCGATTTTTGTCTTCCAGACGGGATACATTTGGACAGTTTTCGTGCGGCATTGGGAGGCGAGCCTTACACGGTCGGCCCGGCCGAAGGCCTCCGCGTCCTCAAACCCGCTGCGGGCAAATCCGTCACGGGCACGCTCTGTGGCGGCTGCCTCAGCATTCTCGTCTCGCTCATCGGCACGCCCTGGGAGCCTGCGACGGAAAACAAACTCCTCTTTCTCGAAGACACCGGCGCGAAACCCTACCAGATCGATCGCATGTTGTGGCAATTGCGGGTGGCTGGCAAGCTCTCCGGCGTTTGCGGCATCATCTTCGGCGAAATGCTCGATTGCGCCTCTCTAGACGCCGCGCCGGATCTCCTCGATCGCGCCATCCTCAGCGCTCTCGACGGCCTCGACATTCCCATTGCCATTGGCCTGCGCTCGGGTCACGTTTCGCGGCAAAACGTCACGCTCACCTTCGGCGTCACCGCCGAGCTTACCCTCGCCGATGAACCCACGCTCGCCCTCCTCGAACCGGCGGTGACCCGGTGACCTCGTCTCCCCGTTACATCCATCTCATCGGCATCTGCGGCACGGCCATGGCGTCGCTGGCCGGGCTGTTGCAGCTCGAAGGCCATCGCATCACCGGCTCCGACAAGGCCGCCTATCCGCCCATGAGCGATCTGCTCCGCTCGCTCGGCATTCCCATCCTCGAGCCCTACGCCGAATCGAACCTCTCGCCCGCGCCCGATCTCGTCGTCATCGGCAATGCGCTCTCGCGCGGCAACCCCGAAATCGAGCGCGTCCTCGACGAGCGCATTCCCTTCACCTCCATGGCCGCGCTGCTGCGTGAGGAATTCCTCTGCGGCCGTTCGCCGCTCGTTGTCGCCGGAACCCACGGCAAAACCACGACCACCAGCATGCTGGCATGGATCTACCAGTCCGCCGCGCGCGAAAATCCCGCGCTCGAGCCCTCGTTTCTCATCGGAGGCGTCGCGGAAAACTTCGGGACGAGCTTCCAGCTTCGCCCCACGCGTTCGTTCATCGTCGAAGGCGACGAGTACGACACCGCTTTCTTCGACAAAGGCCCCAAATTCCTGCATTATTTTCCCGACGCGCTCATCCTCACCCACGTGGAATTCGACCACGCCGATATCTACGCCGACCTCGACGCCGTAAAGACCGCCTTCAAGCGCCTCGTCAATTTGGTTCCGCGCCGCGGCCTCATCGTCGCGTACGACGGCAGCGACAACGTAACCGAGTGCGTCAGCCGCGCCTTTTGCCGCGTGGAGCGCTACGGCTTCTCGGACGCCGCCCACTGGCGCATCCGCAATCTGCATCACGCGAACGGGCAAACAAAGTGGGAAGTGGATCGCGACGGCGCCGCGTGGGCCGAGTTCACTATGAACCTCGCCGGCGAGCACAACGTCCTGAACGCCACGGCCGCGGCGGCCCTCGCCGCAGGCCAGGGCATCCAAAAAGAATCCATCGCCGCGGCCCTCGCCAGCTTCAAAAGCGTCAAGCGCCGTCTTGAAGTGCGCGACCAGATCGACGGCATCACGCTCATTGAGGACTTTGCCCACCACCCCACCGCCATTCGCGAAACCCTCCGGGCACTTCGTGCCGTATATCCGAAGGCGCGGCTCTGGGCCGTGCTCGAGCCCCGCTCCAACACGCTGCGCCGCAAGGTTCTTGCACCCGATCTCGTCGCCAGCCTTCGTCTCGCCGATCGCGTAGTCCTCGCCGGCGTGTACCAGCAGGAGCGCATTCCCGAAGCCGAGCGGCTGCATCCCGAAGAAATCGTCCGCGCCCTCAACAACGCGGGAACACCCGCCGAGCTCCACCCCAACGCCGACTCGATCGTCGCCGCGCTCGCGCCGCAGCTCGCCTCCGGCGACGTGGTTGCTATCCTCTCCAATGGCGGCTTCGACGGCATCTACCTCAAACTCCCCGCGCGTCTGCGCGAGCTGCATCTCCACGCCGCCGGCGCGTAAGGACACAAGGCACGCATGATCCGGTCTCTGCTTTTTCTCGCCAACATGGTCATCCTGGGCATTCCCTCGGCCCTGCTCTTCATTCCCTGGTGCTGGCTCACGGGCAACGTGCTGCCGCTCTACAGAGCCACGCGCTTCATGCTCTCCTCCAGTTGCCGCGTCGCCGGCGTGCGTCTGCGCCCCGAGGGTCTCGACCGCATCCCACGCGACCGCGCCTGCATCTTCATGTCAAACCACGTCTCCAATCTCGATCCGCCCGCGCTCATCTCGCTCATCCCCGGCCGCACTTCGGCCTTCATGAAACGCTCGCTCATGAACCTGCCCATCCTCGGCACCGGTTTCCGCCAGGGCGAATTCATCGCCGTCGACCGCAGCGGCAACCCCAGCGACGCGCAGCGCAGCGTGACCGATGCGCAAAGCGTACTCGCGAAAGGCGTTCACATCACCACATTTGTTGAAGGCACTCGCTCGCCCGACGGCCGCATGCTGCCCTTTAAAAAGGGGCCGTTCTTTCTCGCCAAGGCCTCCGGCGCGCCCTGCATCCCGGTTTCGATCTATGGAACAGAAACGATGCTTCGCAAGGGCAGCCAGCGCATTCATCCCGGCATTGCGCACGTCGTCTTCCACGATCCCATTGATCCCGGCGCCTTCGCCACACGCGAAGAGCTCATGCACGCCGTCCGCGCCGCCATCGCCTCCGGCCTGCCGGAGTGGATGCGCACGTAGTACCGCCGACTCGCCGACTTGCTGGCTCGCTCACTCGCCGACTCGCCGACTCGAGTGCGATACTCACCTTTGCGCACTTTCACAGCCCCATGATCGTCTCTCTCCTCGTCTTCGTCACCATCGTCGTACTCGCCGTTCCTGCCGCGCTGGTCCTCATTCCCTTCACGCTTCTCAGCGGCGACGTAGGTCCGCTCTACGCCGCGGGTTCGTGGATCACTCGCGTTGCCATGCGCGTAGCCGGAATCCGCCTGCACATCGAGGGCCGCGAAAACATTCCCGCTGGCCGCGCCTGCATCTTCATGGCCAACCATGTCTCCAACCTCGATGCGCCGGCGCTCATCTCCAATCTTCCCGGCCGCACGGTGGTCTTCCTTAAGCGCCCGCTCATGAGGCTGCCCATCGTCGGCTACGCGTTCAAGCTGGCCAACTTCATTCCGGTCGACCGCATCGGCAGCGCCGAAAGCGCGCAGGAAGCCGTTGCCGACGCGGAGCGCGTCCTCGCCAGCGGGCTGCACATCACAACATTTGTTGAGGGCATGCGCTCGCTCGACGGCCGCATGCTGCCTTTCAAGAAAGGCGCGTTCTATCTCGCGAAAGATTCCGGCGCACCCTGCGTTCCCGTCTCCATCTATGGAACGGAGAAGATTATTCCCTGGGGCAGCAATCGCATCCATCCCGGCGTCGCGCACATCGTCTTCCACCCGCCGCTCGACCCCGCGGATTACGCCACACGCGACGACTTGTCCGAAGCCGTCCGCGCCGCGATCGCCTCCGCCCTGCCCGAGTGGATGCGAGGGTAGCAGAGCTTTGTCATCCTGAGCGACATTTACACCGAATTCGGGCCAAACGGAGTCGAAGGATCCGCGGTTGTTTTTGGGAACTCTTGTGAAAAATGGACTCGCGCGTTCTCTAGCTGCGCCAGCGCCACTAACTACGCGGTGAGTGCACCGTCCTCAACCCCGCACGAACCCACTAACCCCTGACACCTGCTTTTACGGCTGCACCACTGCGTTGTACCCGTCGCCCAGCAGCTTGTCGCGCCAGCGGTTCGCTTCGTCGCGGCTCGTGAATGGCCCGATCCTCACGTGGATCAGTCCATCCGCGGGTTCGCGCGCCGCCGTCACCGAGTAGCCGCGCTTGCGCAGCGCCGCCACAAGCACATTGGCGTCCTCGGCGTGCGCCACCGCGGCAATCTGCACCATCAGTTGCGCCTGCGCCGGCAATGCCGCATGCACATTGGGCGCTGCCCCTCCCTGCGCCGCCGGAGCGGTGTTGGCAGCCGGCAACGCGGGCCGCACCGCTCCCGGAGCGGTCCCCGCTGTAGCTCCCGGCCCCGCTGCTCCCTGTCCCGGGCCGCCCTCCCCGCTTGCTGCCGGGCTTGGTTGCGCCGTGGTTGGGTTCGCGCCCGCCGCGGGCGTCCCCGCTCCTGGCGTCGTCGAGGAGTCACCGGCCTGCGGCGCCGGCACGACCGTCTGCTCGGCAGCGGAGGGCTTGGGAATCGCGTTGTTGCCTTGCAACGGCTCCTGGTCGGGAGCGGGGATGGGCGCGTTGGCCGCTGCGGAGCGCGCGGAGGCATGATGCCCCACGGCGTATCCCACCCCGAAGCACAGCCCGCAGACCAGCACCAGCCCTAAGACAAGACCGAGCACCGCGCCCGCGCCGAGTGTCAGCTCGGTATCGCGTCGCGGCTGCTCAGGCTCCGGTTCGTCTTCGTCGAAGTATCCGCGCATAAAAGCAGCTCTTGGCTTTTAGCCATCAGCTTTTAGCTGCTGGTGTGGTGGATCGGAAGTTCGCATCACCATGAATTTGCCATCCTGAGCAATCAAAAATCGGATGTCATCCTGAGCGAGTCCCGGCGTGCCGGGACGAGTCGAAGGATCTGCGGTTGTTTTTCCACGATTTTCTTGACCCGCCATGCCAGCACCTGGTTTTGCTCTTCTTCCATTTGAAAAGCAGACAGACGCCTCCGCGCAAAAGAGCTAAAAGCTAAGAGCTAAAGGCCAAAAGCTAGCTCTTCGTCTGCCCTTCCGGCGTCTTTCCCGCAGCCGCCAGCCGGTTCAGCATGCCCAGCAGCTCCACCGGCAGCGGGAACACGATAGTCGTGTTCTTTTCCACGCCGATCTCGGTCAGTGTCTGCAGGTAGCGCAACGTAATGGTGATGGGCTCGGTCGCCAGCAGCGCGGCCGCGTCCACCAGCCTTTGCGCGGCGCTGAACTCGCCCTCGGCATGGATGATCTTCGAGCGTTTTTCGCGCTCCGCCTCGGCCTGTTTCGCCATGGCGCGCTGCATCTGTTCGGGCAGGTCCACCTGCTTTACTTCCACGCTCACCACCTTCACCCCAAACGGCTCGGTGCGCTGGTCCATGATCGACTGAATGCGAATATTCAGCTTGTCGCGGTGGCTCAGCAGTTCGTCCAGCTCTACCTCGCCCAGCACCGTGCGCAGCGTGGTCTGCGCCAGCTGCGAGGTCTGGTAGACGTAGTTCGACACCTTGATGGCGGCCGCGTTCGGGTCCACCACGTAGAGCGTCACCACGGCATTCACCTTGATGGTCACGTTGTCGCGCGTGATCACGTCCTGCGCTGGAACCTCCAGCACCTCCTGGCGCAAGGAGATGCGCACTATCTGATCGATGGGCCGGAAGACGAGAATGATGCCCGGGCCCTTGGCGGGGATCAGCGCCCGGCCCAGCCGGAAGATGACGCCGCGCTCATACTCGCGCAGGATCTTGATGGAGTTCAGCAGGTAGAGGACGACGATCGCAATGAGAATCAGCACGGGAAGCGAGACATCACCGATGGACATGGAACATTCCTTTCCTCACTCAGCAGGGATTGTACTCCATTGCGATTCCAGAGTTGCAATTCCCCGGAGCCGCTGCATTCAAGTCGCCGCGACCGGCAGGGAGCCAGCGACCCGGCAACCCCCCAAAGAGCACACCTACTCTGGAATCGCCGTAATGCCGCTCGCGCGCATGAAAAGCTGCGGAAAATCCTGTTCTTACGCATTTTGGAGCGTGGCGGCAAACGGGGTGCGGCCGGCGGCATAGGAACGAGACGCCGCGCGCCGCGCAGGGCAGCGCACCTATTTCGCAGCCTCCTCCAGCAGCGCCTCGGCCCGATGCAATGCGTCGCGGCGCTTCTGCTTCTCGCTCTCCACATCGGCCGGAGCCAGCGTCGATCCGCCAACGCGCCGCGATGTATCGCTCAGCCGCTTCTCGAACTCCTTGTCCAGCGCGGCCACGTCTGCCTGCGCCTGCCCGAGCGCCTCCTGGAAATGTTTCAGCTCGGCCTCGATGCGCTCGGGATAATAGCTGAGGCGGTCGCCGCTCTGCATCGCATCCACCAGCGCAAGCGAAGGACCAGCCACCGGCCCGGTCTGTTGCATGGCGTCATACGCGCCACGCAGAAGAGTCATTTTTCCGGCGAAACCGTCGAGTTCATTGCTCCGTGCCGTCAATCCCTCCGCCCGGCGCACCTCCACCACAACTTTCGCGGCCGTGCTCTGCTCTGGCACAGGAATCACCGTCGTCAGCGTATTGCCTTCGAACCTCCAGCCCCCGTGCTCGCCGGGCTTGGCGAACGGCACCGCCTTGCCGTTCACCGTCACCGCGGCCGGTGGCCAATCCGCGGGCAGCCGCAGTTCGTAGCTGCGCATCTTTAGCATGCCGGGATAGCTGCCCTCCACCGGACCGATCTCCACGCGTAGCGTGTCTCCCGTCTGCGCGGCCTTGATGGGCGTGCGCGCAAACACGCCGCGTTGGTACTCGACCGACACGCCGGAATCCTCATACATCGAATAGCTGGAGCTTTTACCGGAATCGAGCGGCCACACATTCACGATCAGCGGATCCACCGGTTTCTCGCCAGTATGCAGCATCGCCGGCTGCATCGGTACAATCGCGCCCGCCTTCACATACACCGGAATCTGCGCGATCGAAAAGCTCCGCTCCGCGCTCACCGGCCCGGCAAAGTGCTTGCCCGTGGGCCATTCGATCCAGTCGCCCTTGGGCAGCCACACTTGCTCCGTCGCCAGGCCCGTCACCGTGTCGGCCGCAACCGTCACCGGCGCCGCCAGCATCTGGTCGCCAAACACATACTCGTTCTTGCTTGTGTAAGCAGCGTCGTCCTCCGGCCAGTCGTAGTAGAGCGGCCGCAAAAACGCCACGCCCGTATCGTAGGTGCGCCGCGCCTCGGTGTAGAGATACGGCTCCATCGCCTCGCGCAACTGGAATGCCGACCGCAGAACCGACGAGTACGGCTCCGGATAGGCCCAGATCCTCCGCTCCGCATCGGGATTCTTGGTCGTATGCGTGCGCAGAATCGGCGCGAACGCGCCAAACTGCACCCACCGCGTGTAAATCTCAGGATCGACCGCGCCCGGCATGTGCCCGCCGATGTCGTGGCTCCAGTAGGCGTAGCCCACGTTGGCCGCCGTGGCCGTAAACCACGGCTGAAAGGCCAGCGACTCCCACACCGAAACCGTGTCGCCTGAAAATCCGATCTCGTAGCGGTGGTTCCCCAGTCCGCCCCAGCGATGAAACAGCAGCGGCCGCTTGCCCTCGCGCTGCTGATCGGTAAAGTGCAGATAGTTGAGCCACCAGGTGTTGCCTACGCCGGGCAACTTGCTCATCATGGGCTGCTGCTGCCAGTCGAGCCACCAGAAGTCGATGCCCTGTTTTTCCAGCGGATGCAGCACGAAATTGAAGTAGCTCGTCGCCCATTTCTTGTCCGTGGGATCGAACGGCACGTATTTCTTCGTTGCCGGGTCGATCCCCATGGCGCGCGCCATCGCCGGATACGCCTGCTCCCACGGCTGAATGCCCGACGCCGGATGCAGATTCATCGTGGTCTTCAGGCCTTCCTCGTCGATCTTTTTCAGGAACGCATCGGGATCGGGAAACAGCACCTTGTTCCACGTATAGCCGGTCCAGCCCAGCATCTGGCCCGACTGGTCGGGATCGGTTTCGCCCATGGCCTTCAACTGCTGGTCGCTCAAGTGCCAGTCCATGTCGATCACCAGCACATCGAGCGGCGTATCGTTCTCGCGGAAACCCTTCACCAGCTCGTCCAGCTCCTGGTCGCTGTAGGCCCAGTAGCGCGACCACCACACGCCGAAGGCAAAGCGCGGCGGCAGCGGGATGCGCCCGGCGACTTTGACAAAGTCGCCCAATGCCTTGCGATAGTCGTGGCCGTAGCCGAAGAAGTACCAGTCCGTGTAGGAGCCGGGCTTTTCGTTTGCCGGCCGCTCCATCGCCCACGGCCAGGGGCTCTTTTTGCCCTCCAGGAACCGGAAATCGGTGGAATCGAACAGCGGCCGCGTCGAATCGTCCACCAGCGCCCATCCCTCGCGCGAAATCAGCCCCGGCTCAATCGGCTCCTTGGTTTTGCTGCCCCGCGCCTCGTCCAGAGTGCGCGTCGTGCCCTGCAAGTTTTCAGGATCGGTGTCGCCGGGATGCCAGACGACTTCTTTGCCGTCAACCATGAATCTGATGGTGAGGCAGTCGGCGTTAAAAGGTCTGCCGATCCCGGGCCCGCCATATTGAAGTACGAGTGCATCGGTCTTGATCGTCAGGTGTCCGCCTGGATCCGCGATATGAGTCTCAAACCTCGGCACCGGCAGCCTTCGATTGATGAACACCAGCGACGCGTGATCCTCAAACTTTCCATCCGCCGACCACTCCATGCGAATCAACTGCGGCGTCAGCACCGTAAATCGCGCATTGCCGATCGTCACGATGGCCTTCGGATCGGCCACCGGATTGTCCGGCAGCGCAACTTGTCCCGCCGCCGGCTGCGTGGCCACTTGCTGCGCTGGAGCCTGTGTCGGCTTTGTCGCCGTCTGCGCCGCCAACCCCAACCCTGTCGCCAGCACGACCCCCGTCCAAAACCAAGAAAATCTCCGCATGGCTTCCCCCTGTTTTGATTCCACAGGAAAGCCTATCACTCGGAATCGGGGCGTGAGAAACGCCAAAACTCGTCGTACCGTCCCATCTTCCGCGCCGTTTCATTTCAGAATGGGCGTTTTGTTCGGAGATGTTTGCCCGCTCCAATCCGTTCCCGCCACGCGCCAAGCCGCTATGATGGGGACCAGATGCATTCAGCAGCGCCTAAGCCATGACCCCTACCATCTTCATCTCGGCGGGCGAAGCCAGCGGCGAGCTTTACGGGGCGCTGTTGGCCTCCTCGCTCCGGCAACAACTCGCTCCAAAAGCTGAAAGAGCGGAGCTCTTTGGCTTGGGAGGGCCGCGCATGGCCGCTGCCGGAGTCGAGTGCGTCGTCCGCTCTGAAGACATGGCGATCATGGGATTCACTGAGATAGTGCTGCATCTGCCGCGCATCTATCGTGAGTTCCGCAAGCTCAAGCGCGCCATCCGCGCGCGCCGGCCCACCGTGGCCGTGCTCATCGATTTCCCCGAAATCCATTTCCGCCTCGCCAAAGAGTTTCACCGCCTCAGCATCCCCGTCATCTACTTCGTCAGCCCGCAGTTGTGGGCCTGGAAACAGCACCGCATCCGCCTCGTGCGCAAGTTCGTCCAGCGCATGCTGGTTATCTTCCCGTTTGAGGAGCCCTTCTACCGCGAGCGCGGCATCGAAGCCGAATTCGTCGGCCATCCTCTCGCCGATCTGCCGCCGCCGGCCGTCAACCGCGCGGCATTCGCTGCCGAAAACGGGCTCGACCCCGCGCGAATATGGATCGGCCTCTTGCCCGGCAGCCGTCTCAAGGAGATCGAGGCCAATCTGCCGCAGATGCTGGAAGCCGCCTGGCGTCTGCTCATGCCCGAGCCGGCCAGCGCCTATCCCGAGGAAACCTACGAGTTTCTCATTCCCCTTGCCCCCACGCTCGACGCCGCTCAGCGCCAAGTCGTTCTCGACATGGTCGAGAACCTCGGCGGCGGGCTCCCCGTTCGCCTGGTCAACGACGCCCGGGCGGCGCTTTTCCATGCTCGCGTCTCGATCGTCGCCAGCGGAACCGCCACCGTTGAAGCCGCGCTCATCGGTAATCCCTTCGTCGTGGTCTACCGCGTCTCGCGGCTGACGTATGCTATCGCCAGGCGTCTAGTAAAGGTTCCCTATGTGGCCATGGCCAACCTCATTGCCGGCAAGCGCGTGGTTCCTGAGCTCATCCAGAATGACTTCACGGCGGAGAATATCGTCCAACACCTCAGGCAGTTGCTACCCGACTGCCCCGCTCGAGAGTCCATGAAGATGGAGTTGGGGGCCATTCGCAAAGCGCTGCACGTGCCCCCGGCTGCTGGCCGGGGCAATGACCTGGGCGCCATCGAGACCGTAGCAGCCATAATAATCAGAGAGATTGAAGCGACGTACCCGGCGGCTCAGGAAGCCGCGCAACCTTGAACCAACCCGGGACTTCCCTACGGAATCGCTCCCGGCCCACGAACGATGGCAAGGCCGTGACCAATTCCATGACCCATGCGATGATCAATCCAGTGGTTCGAAACGCGATAGGTGTGCAAGCAAAGAAGGGCCGGCTCACGCTCGGTCTTTTTGCGTTCGCCTGCGCCGCCATGGCGGTGGCTCCCGCCCTCGCGCAACGCGAGCGCCCCGCGCTCAACATCACCGGCTATGTGATTGACGCCGAACTCGATACCACGGCGCACCACCTCACGGCCACCACCGTAGTCAGCTTTACCGCCCCCGCCAATCTCGACGTGGTCAACTTCGGCTTTCATCCCGCCCTCAAGGTCACCAAAATCACCGATGACAGCGGCAAGCTGCTCGAAGGCGAGCGCACCGCCGACGGCTCCATTCGCGTCACAGCCGCCACGCCCTTCGTCGCCGGCCAAACCTCGCACTGGACCTTCGTCTACGACGGCACCATCACCGGCAACGAAGACGGCCCTGTGGAAGGCCTGAAGCTGGCGGCCATTCAGGAACCCATCAGCTATCTACTCTATCCTGCCCGCTGGTTTCCAACCACCGGCTACATGACCGACCGCTTCACCGCCGAGATGCACATCCGCGTGCCCCAGGGCATGCGGGTGCTTGCCAGCGGCGCCTCGGGAACGCCCAAGTCCGTCACCCTCTCGAACGGCAAACCCGGCTCCGAGTACGACTTCAAATGGACCAAGCCGGGATTTCCCGGCACCGTCATCGCCGGCCGTTTTGCTGACCCCTTTACCGCGGGTCCCGGCAACGTCAAGGTCTACCTCACCATCACCCATCAGGCCTCGGGCAATCAGCTCGCCCAAACCGCCTCCAAAGAGTACGACTTCTTTACCGACAGCTTCGGCGTGCCCGAATCCACCCGCCTCAACGTGGTCGAGCTGCCCGATGACACCTTGCCCGCCGCCTACGCCCCCGAGCTGGCCGCCATCCAAGGCTCGCGCGTGGGCGACAAATCCGGCATCCGGCTGCTGTCCAATACCATCGCCCACCAGTGGTGGGGATGCGAGATCAGCCCTCACACCCTCGGCGACGCCTGGATCACCAACGGCATGTCGCGCTACGGCGAGTTGATGTATGTCGAAGACGAGAGCGGCAAAAGCGCCCTCCGCGCCGCTCTTGAAGACGTCGCCGCCGGCGCCCTCGCCTACGACACCGTCCCTCTTTCCAGCACCAGCCGCCTCGATCCCTTCTCGCCGCAGTTCCAGTCCATGACCCTCGAAAAGGGCGCCATGATCTTCCACATGCTCCGCGGCGAGGTCGGCGACAAAGTGTTTCTCAACATCCTCAAAGGCGCGCTCAGCCAATTTACCGACAGCTCCATCCGCACCGAGGACTTCGAAAAAGTCTCCGAGGAGCTGAGCCAGCAGCAGTTGCTCCCCTTCTTCTCGCAGTGGGTCGACGGCACCGGCGCCCCCAGCTTCACCAACAAGTACGCCGTCTACAGGCTCGGCAACAACAAGGGCTTCCGCACCATTGGCGAGATCAATCAGGACCTCGACCTCTTCCGCATGCCGGTTGAGCTGCGCATCGAAACCGACGGCAAAACCGAAAGCCAGAAGATCGACGTGGTCGGCACCGACACCCAGTACGTCGTCGACACCTTCGGACGCCCCCGCCGCATCAGCATCGATCCCGGCGACTGGGTGCTCAAGACCACCCCCGACCTGCAGGTGCGCATCGCCATCCTCAAAGGGCAGCAACTGGTGGCGCAGGGCGACCTGGTCAACGCCCTCGCCGAATACAAGAAGGCGCTCGACGCCAACCCCCTCAGTTCCCTGGCCAGCTACCGCATCGGCGAGGTCCTGTTCACCCAGCGCAACTACCAGGCCGCGGTCAACTCCTTCCGCGACGCGCTCCGCGGCGACGACGAGCCGCCCTGGACCGAGGTCTGGAGCCACATCGCCATCGGCAAGATCTTTGACGTGACCGGCCAGCGCGACCGCGCCGTCAACGAGTACCGCCTGGCCGTGCAGACCAACGACAACACCCAGGGCGCGGTCAACGAAGCCCGCCAGTATCTCCAAAAGCCCTACAAGCGCCCCGAAGACCAATAGGCGCTGCCTTTTCAATGGCTTAAACGGCAACGGCCAGCTCGTTTGAGCTGGCCGTCGTCCTGATCCCTAACCACTAGCCACGAATCACTGTCTTTCCGTCTTTCCCAGCGACAGGACCTGAAGATCGACATTTGCAAGCCCGGCCCAGGTCATCCCCAGCTTCTCCGCCGCGCCATACGAGAGGTCGATCACCCGTCCCTCTTCCACCAGATCGCCGCGGTCGGTAATACGCACCACCACAGAGCGGTGGTTGGCCCGGTTCACCACCCGCACAATCGAGCCAAAGGGAAGGCTGGGGTGGCAGGCGGTCATGGCATACATGTCGAAGATCTCGCCGCTGGCCGTTTTGCGTCCGTTAAAGACACTCCCGTACCAGGACGCGACGCCATGAATCCTGTCGGCCCATCGCCGGGCTTCAGGCGTTGGGCCGCTCTTGGGAACCGGTGACTCCGTGTGAGTGAGGGATGCTGGTGTCAGGCTCGCGGCTGCAGGTGCGGTGATGGCTGGTCGAGAAAGACTCGCATCCGCTTGCACCGTGCGCGCGGTGAAAAGCACCACCAGCGCCACCAGCGCGACGGCAGAGACTCCCGCTACGACACAAATCCATAGCGGAGCCCGTCGTGTTAAGCTGCGTGTTTTCCTTGTTCTAACCATTCGCTTATTTTACTAAGCTGACACTGGTGGAGTCCCTCCGTTGTCAAGATCGATATGGGGATTCTTGTTGAAATTGCCCGGCTTCCCGAGCCCTTAGCGCTAAGGTACTTGGCTTGTTTGGCTTACAGGTCCGCCTCCCCAGGGGGCATGTTTCCCATTTTGGGCTAAATCGGTTCCAGATAAAATCGCTCGCCCTTGGACAACCCCTGCACTTGGGAGTGCATCGCTTCTATATGATGTTGAAAATAAATACTTTGTCTTCATGGAGGGCGCTATCTCCGCAACCTCGGGTTGGGCTTGCTTGAGGGCGCTTTTTTGAGTGCTTTGTCAAAGGAAAAGAGGTGAACCATGCGCACGTTGCATGCCTGTTATTGCCTGAGCGTTGCCGCTGCGGTCTCCCTTGCGACTGCCGCTTGCGCGCAATTGCCCGTTTACGATCAGGCCGGCCCCATTCCGCCGACGATCGCCGCGGCGAAAACCATCTTTGTCTCGAACGCCGGCTCCGATAGCGGCCTGTTTCCTGAGCCATTCACCGGCGATCCGGACCGCGGGTATACCCAGTTCTATGCCGCGCTCAAAGCCACCGGCGATTTCACGTTGGTCGCCGATCCGGCCCAGGCCGATCTGGTGCTCGAGCTCCGGCTTATCGCTCCCTACGGTCCTACTAATGCCAACAAGCAGAACGGTACCGCCGATCCCCGGCCCATGTTCCGCCTGGTGGTCTACGACGGCAAAACCCACTACATCCTTTGGACCGTCACCCATTCCGTCGAGTACGCCATCCTGCAAAAAACCCACGACAAGAACTTCGACGCGGCGCTGACTCAAGTGCTCAACCAGTTTCTTCAGATCGCGGGCAAATCCCCCGCCGCGGCGCACTGAAAATGCCGTCCGCCCTTTCTTTGTTTTGCACCATCCTGGGGTGCCCCAGGTCCGGGGTCCCCATGGACAGGTCCACGTCCATGGGGTGGAGATCTCGATTCTGAGACCTGGAAAACCGAGATGCAAAAGTACGAATTCATGTGATCAGAGGCCCAAAGCGGCTTCAGAAATACCGCGAATCCAAAATAGCGCGCCGCCTTTGCAGATTAATTCGCAGCTTCTGCTAGCGTGGTTTTAGGGCTTGCCGAGGAGGGTTCTCGGCAGGCCCTTCGCGTTTCCGCGTGAAAAGGGGCTTTCCATGCAACTCAGTGCAGAAGGACTGGAACTGATCAAGCGATTCGAGGGGTTTCGCAGCCAGCAGTACACCGATGTGGCCGGTTTTCCCACCATCGGCTACGGCCATCGCGTCGTGCCGCCCGAGTCTTTTCCCGGTGGCGTCAGCGAACCGCAGGCCGCAACCCTCCTGGCCGGCGATGTCTCCGCGGCCGAGCGTGCCATCGGCCGCCTGGTCAAGGTGGCTTTGACCCAGGGCCAGTTCGACGCGCTCGTTGATTTCTGCTTCAACCTTGGCGCGGGACGGCTGGCGAGTTCCACGCTGCTGCGCGCTCTCAATGCCGGCCGCTACGATGCCGCTGCGGAGCAGCTGCTCCTCTGGGATCTCGCCGGCGGAGAGGTGAATCTGGGATTGAAGGCCCGCCGCGAAGCCGAACTGCGCCTTTGGAAATCGGCTGCACAAGCGGCGCAAACAGCGGCGTAGACCCCACCCGCCTGCCCGAGGCGAAAAATGGTCCGTGAAACTGTGAGGCCAATCAAGCCAATGAAACTGAATGCTTTAAGCGCGAATTCCTCACAACCACACAGAAACTGTGGAGCACCTTGGCTTTGCTTTTCGCGGAGAGGTTTTTTCTTGCGCTGTGAACTAAGAACTGTGAACTATGAACTGATCGCTATTCGCTGACAGCGGACAGCTCACTTGGCTTCGGTCACTTCCAGCCGCTCGTCCGCCTGCAAATACCCTTTGCGCCGGAACCAGTCTTCCATCGCGGCTTCGAGCCGGTCGAGCGGAACGCGATGGCCTGCTTCAAGCACTCCATCGCCCGCGGGAAACGTATCGTCGAAGACCGCATCGTTGGTAAAGTTGCGCATGGCAAAGCTGTCAATCTGGCGGATGGGGCACGCGTGGCGCGCGCCTGCAGCGTCAACCCGCTCGACGGAGATGCGGCGCGCAAACATGGTTCCACTCTAAACGAAGTTCCGGCGCCAAATCCTCAATCGCCGCTTAGCAACAGCCATCTTGCGCTTCGCATCGAAGCGAATTAGGGTAGAGCGAAAGGCGCGTTCGATCCGGTTGCAAGACCCAACGGACTCATCTTCGCGCGCCGCGTCCCAGGAGACCACCAGAATGAGGCTTCTTCTCCATTGGATCCTGAGCGCAATCGCGCTCATCGTCGTTTCCCATCTTGTCCCGGGATTTCAAGTGGCAGGTTTCGTGCCCGCGCTGATCGCCGCTTTAGTGATCGGCCTGCTAAACGCCACGGTCGGACTGTTTCTCAAGATCATCACCTTTCCCATCAGCATCCTCACGCTGGGAATCTTCCTGCTGGTCATCAATGGCGTGATGATCCTCATCGCCTCCAGCCTTGTGCCCGGATTCCGTGTTTACGGATTGGGTCCGGCGTTCTGGGGCGCCGTGGTGCTGGCGCTTCTGGGAATGCTGATCAAGGCCGTAACGAAGGACGCGTAGCGGCCTACTGTGACTCCGCCGGCTGCGGCGCAATCTGACTCGCCCCATGTTGACCCGTCGCGGCCTTTTTCGGCGCTGCAGGCTTCTTCGCAGGCTGCGTTTCTTGGTCCCTCGGTCCCTTGGTCCCTTGTTCCCTGATCTTCGGTCCCGGCAGCGTCTCTGGAGTGCGCATCGCTCCCGCTCCCGAGAACCCGCCCGAACCCGGCATGCGTTGCGGCATTACGATGACTTTGCCGGCTTGCCCTGGCTGCACGCGGCTGTAAACGCCCCAACCGCCGCCGACCACCACAAACACAATCGCCGCAGCAGCAGCGGCTCGCATCCAGTTGCTCTCCAGCACGGTCTTCGCACGAAACTTCGCCGGCCACGCCAGAATGCGCCCGCTGCGCGGCGCTGCGCGGAGCGCCTTGTGCACGCGCTCTTCCAGTCCAGCAGGCGCGGGGAGGCGGGCGATCAGCCGCAGCGTGTCGACACCGGAATTGACGCCGGAATCAGATCTCATTGGATGTTGAGGGTTCGAAATCATCGCAAACTCCTCTCGTGCTGGCTCCTCTCAAAATCGAGCAGCCCGGCCATCAGGTTGCGCGCCCGGAACAGCCGGGAGCGGACGCTCGATTCGGTGATGCCCAGAATCGCGGCGATCTCCACGCTCGAAAGCTCCTCGAAGGCCGAAAGCAGCAGCACTTCGCGCTCCTTGGCGGGCAGCCGCTCCACGCAGGCCAGCACGTGGGCATGGTGCTGCGCCGCGGCCGCCAACTCCTCGGCAGAAAGCCCCGTAGAAGGCAACACCCGTGCCAGCTCAGCAACATCGTCGGTCTCCGGGCGCGTTTTGGCCCGGCGCTTGCGGTCAAGCACGATGTTCCAGACAATGCGGATCAGCCAGACGCGGTGGTCGCGAACCTCGGCAAGCGAGTGCCGATGGCGCAGTACGCGCAGGAAGGCCTCCTGCACGGCATCTTCAGCATCAGTGGGATTACGCAGGACGGAATAGGCTACGCGATAGAGGGCTCCGGCGTACTGGTCGACCAACGCCGAGATTGCGGCGTCTTCCGCGCGCCGGCGCGCTTCCTCATGGTCCGCGCTCGTGGGAATCTCCATCCAACCTGCGGTTATGGCCTGGCTGGTGCTCATCACGTACCAGACGCAGGCAGCGAAGAAAGTGCTCAGGCTCGTTCGGCTCATGCCGGTGTGCGATGCGCGATCTTGACGGACCGCCAGAGCGTTCTCCGGGGAGCGCGGTCTTACTTTCCCGCCAGCTTCTTCGCTGCGATCTGGGAGGGCACTCCGTCCTTATCCGCATCCCGGACCTTGGCCCAAAGCGCGCGCGCCTGATCCTGCTTGCCTTCCGAAGCATAGAGATCGGCAAGATCGAGCTGCGCCACGGCGGCTGAAACCGTGACCGAAGGCTTGGCGACGATCTGGTTATAGAGATCGATGGCTTCACTGTCGCGGGCGGTCTGGTGGTAAAGGCCGGCAAGCGCCAGCTTGGCCAGGTTGGCTAGATTGTGGTCCCAAGAGTGCGATGCGGCCGTCAATTGGGCCTCGGCCGGTCCATTCTGGCCCAGTTCCGCATAGGTCACGCCTGCAAAGTAGCGGGCCTGGGTGCCTTCGGGCAGCCAGCTGTAATCGTGGGCCACGGCCACAAACTCGCGATTGGCCTCCTTGGCGCGGTCGGCTGAGGTCGCGTACACGCCCGGCTCCGGGGGAGCCCCCGGAAGCGCCAGCGGCGAGGTGTAAACATCCAGCGCCGCTCCCAGGGCAGCGTTGGCGGCCGACGAGCGCAAAACCCAATAAATCAACGCGCCAGCGCCCAGGACAAGAACCACTCCTGCCGTGATCGCCCAGCGCACCACGCTGGTCTTGTGCTCGCCGATCCAGCTGGCGCTCGAAGCAGCGGCCTGGGCAAACTTGTCTTTCTTCAGGGCGTGACGGGTTCGTGTATCCACGGTTTCTTTTGTCCTTCGCTGGTTGACTTGCAGGCGGGTCCGAACAGGTAAGGGCAGCGCTTCTGCAACCCGATTAGTTTATCAGTGCGGTTGGAGCAGCGGCAAACGGCGCGGTAGTGGGACAGTTTGAGAATCTCGTGAAGGGGCACGGCTACAGTCGTGCCGAAGATTGCTGAAAAGTGGGGGACTTTTGGCTCCGTAACAACAAGTATTCTTAGGCAACTGCTCGGCATCCATCAATGACTTGGGGCGGCGGTGATAAGAGCCGTGTGCCTGCACACCTTGAACCATGCTCCAATGCGAGACAAAACGACCAGCGATTGCTCGCTGGCCGTTCTCTACTATGCCGACCTGTCCTGTTTCTAATGGCCGCGACCTGACGCAGGCGCTGACGACGGCGCAGGGCCGGAGCCAGCTGGAGGACTCCCACCCGCGCCGCCCCCTGAGCCCATATGCGAAGGCATGCCGGCTGTAGAACGTGGCGCGGGTTCAGAAGGTCGCGCCGATTCAGAAGGTCGCGCGGATCCCTGGCGGGTCGAGGTTCCAACGCCGCCCGCACCCGCGGGGCGCCCATTGGCGGTTTCAGAAGACGGACCACGCATGTAAATGTCCCTGGTCGCTGTTCCCCTGTCCAAGGCGCGTTGCGATAGCTTATTCAGGTTGCCCAAGCTTTCCCGCGGAATGCCCAAACCTGCTGAATCCCTGCGGAACACGAAAGAGTCTTCCGAAGCTGCTTCAGAACGGACGAGAGGCTTCACGTTAACCACCGTCAGCGTGGGTTCGCGTCCGGCGGGCGGCCTGAGCGGTCGTATCGGAAAATGCACTGGCCCGTTTACGGGGCCAGTTGCGATGATATTGTTCAGCCCGTTCCATGCTCCCCCGGGCTGCCATCCCCAGCCCACGCCGGAACAATAGGCCCAGCTTCCATAGTGATAAGGAGTCCATCCCCAAGGATACGGAGACACCCAGGAATAGCCAGCGCCCGAATACCACGCCCAAGCGCCGTTCGAATACGGGTCCCAGGCCGCGCTTGCGAAGTAAGGACGCCACATGGAGCCGCAGCCACCGGCATTCATGAAGCCTCCGTAATAAGCCATATCGCCCAGGCCGTACGCATAGGGTGAGCTGTTCAATGCGCTCACGGGCGCGGTCTGTGCATGGTACTTGGCAGCTTTCTGATCCCAGGAGTCGAGTTCTAAATAGGACTCGACGTTCTTGGCTATCGTCGGTTGAGCCCGATCCTGACCCTGCCCCTGCAGGTTGAACGTAACCGTCTTGTTCTTTGAAATGTCCATCGGTCCCGCTGCTCCGTCGATGCGCAACGTGCCGTCGAGCACCGCGAGCCGGGCCTCCGTCCCGTCCACCTGCAGCCGAATGTGGCTGGAGGGCGGCAATTGGAGCTTCTCCTGTCCGAACAGAAGGTTGAACTCGTTGCCTCGTGTCTTCAACAGGCTCACGTAGGCCGTCCCCTTCACCAGATCGGCTGAAGAGGCCGTTGCGCCTGCCGCAAGACGCTCAAGCTGCGGAAACTCCACCAACGAATAAGGGGCGAGCCGCAGGCTGCTGTTATCTTCGAACTCGACCTCTGCGACCCCATCGCCTGTCTGCAGCCGGCTCTTTTCCACGATGGGCATGTTCGCTACGGCAGGCTCAAAACCGCGTCCGATGTTGCGATCCAGCAGGACGGTGCCTTTGACTTCGCTGAGACGAACGATGCGTACCTTCGAAACCTCGCTAGACGGTGCGGTTCCAGACGGCGCGATTCCGGCAGGTGAGGCTCCAGACTGTACGGCTCCGTCGGTGGTCTGTGCTGTAAGGGCTGCGGCGAGCAACAGGACCGAGAAACAGGCTGTTGCAATGGATGCGGGAATCGTAGTCATGTCCGCCTCCTCTGTGGATTATGGCGAACGCTGGAAGCCTGGGGCTTTCGGACGGGGATCAACTCCAGGACGGAGCGCCTTGTGGCAATCATGCTAGCACGGAGATGTGATCCTCTACAGGAGTACCTCTAAGCTCTTTCAGGACAACGCCATCACGAACGAAATTGCATCGCTCCAATCAGGCGGCCCGCTTGCCGCCGTACGCCGGGAACGATAGGCTTAAGGCATGTACGAAGATTTTCACGTCACCGACCGCTGGAGCGGCGAGGATCTGCACTGCCGCTGGAA
>Ga0326727_10003447_pt1 | contig 50455 bp, 43 predicted proteins | sample MB2enrmetagenome_FD_207643 | JGI IMG/M metagenome (GOLD analysis project Ga0326727, IMG submission 207643) | Lab enriched peat soil microbial communities from McLean, Ithaca, NY, United States - MB29MY | ecosystem: Environmental > Terrestrial > Soil > Wetlands > Peat | place: USA: New York... | reverse complement strand
TCCGGTGGTCAGTGTTCTATCTTCGGTCATAAAGTCCGAAGCGCCGGAGCCCGCGGTGAATTGAGATGTTACTAGACTACAGCGACGTTATCAATCAAGCTGCCAATCAGCAGATCCAAAATTTTGGCTTTGCAATTTTGGAGACTTCAGAACCACAGCCAATGAACCAGGAGATTGCGGCCTCACTGCTTGCCATCCCTTCGGTGGAAGCTGTGTATGTGGATCATCACGGCGATATCGTGAACGTCTGGACAGTAGTGGATGACCCCTCGGAGTACGAATTCGAGTTGATCTATGATCGCGAATTGTCCCTTATCCGTCGTTTTTGCGACCACAGATTTGATTTTTCCACAATCGCAAGGAAGGGTAGGGATATCCGATCGCTCATTAGCTTAACTTGCCCAGGATGGCGCAGGCCCACTCAGCTTACAGGGGAATGTGCCCGATAGGAACCAGCACCTGCTTAGGGCCGAAGGCAATGAGTCCCTTGCTAGAAGTCAAAATCTAAACGATTCTCTAGAGGTAGACTGGGCCATAACAATGCTATTTTACTCGGCACTGCATTACATTGACGGGTTCCTCGCCGGAAAGAATTTCCACCCGAGGGATCATGACGCAAGGGATTCCGAGGTGGGGAACAATGGCACTCTCAGCCCGATTTATAACGACTACCGCAAGCTGAAGGATGCTAGTCGCAGCGCCCGGTATGACATCGCTAACTTCGATAGATCGCAGTTCCCAAAGTTTGATTCCCGCTTCACGCGGATCAAGTCCCACGTTTCCCAATATCTAGGCTAAATCAGTTTTTCAAACTGACCAGGACCCCGATGCGGGCAAGGTATTGAACCGGCGACGTGCCATGTTCGCGCCGGCTGACTTCCATTTCATAGGGTGCTTCGGCGAGGTGCATCAGGATGGGGGCGTGATTCGCGCGCGCCAGCGAGGCGGAATCCTTCAGCAACTGCTCGTCGCAGGTGTAGATGGAATGGGGCGCCACCGCAGCCGTGATCAGCGAATCGTTCTTCCAACGCGTCAGAAACCTTTCCGTGTAGGCGAAGGCGGCAGCCGGCGTTTTGTTATCCGGTGCGGGGAACCCGATGATGGTCTCGCCCAGAACGCCGCGCATTCCCGCGTCCTTTAGCGCCTGGGCGACTTCGTCCTCAAAGTAGTACATGTCCGCCGCTGTGGTGGTGCCGCCCCGGATCATTTCCAGAAGGCTGAGCCGGGTACCCCAAGTGACGAACTCCGGCGTCACGTTGCGGGCCTCGGCGGGGAAAATGAATTTCTGAAGCCAGTCTTGAAGCGAGCGATCTTCGGCCAGTCCGCGGAACAAGCTCATAGCCATGTGGGTGTGCGCGTTAATGAGACCAGGCAACAGAAGCGCGCCGCGGGCATCCATCGTTTTGTGGGCTTGGTAACCGGCCACGATTTCAGCGGTGGGGCCCAGCGCCGTAATGCGCTCGCCCGTGATGGCCAGTGCGCCATCCTCTACAACGCGATGCTGTGCGTCCATCGTGACGATCGTCGCGTGCGTGATCAGGACGTCGGCGGACTTGGCGTAGATGGGCGGAACAAGAAACAGAGCGAGGGCGCAAGCGAATGCTTTACGGTCACGCCGGCCGTGTAACTCAATCTCCCACCCCTTCAATAACTTGCAGAAAAACATAGGCAAAACCACTCCACTCCGCTGCTAGCCTAAAGCCGGAAGTAGGGCGGGTATTCCTGCCGGCAGCTGCCTTTTCAGGCGGCCTCTTCAGCGGAGACCAACATGAACAATTTCAACGAACAAGACGCCGCGAATTCCGCGGAACCGATCGACGACGACGAACGCAGCCGCGCAAACCAAGATATCAGAGTGGACGGACTCTTCGGACGCATCCCGTATTCGCAGAACGAAAAGATCGAGGCGTACGACCTCCATAAGCGATCCCTCATGGCCACTCTCAAACCCGAGGACGCGCTTCAGGAGTGTCTGGCCAAAATCATCGTGGACGCCGTGTGGCGAGTAGAGGGCTTTCGCATGACCGAAGCCCAGCGCAATACGCACGACACACATCCCGATCGCGAATCCCGCGGCCGTCAGGAACAGCGTGTACTGAACGGTATGTACAAAGCGCTCAAGACTTTGCAGGAACTGCAAGCCCAATCCAAGGTTACTCGGGCCGAGGAGGGCAACACTCGCATCGACGCCGAAACCGCGGCGGCGGCAAATGTAGCCGCCTTATTGGAGAGTAAAGACAAGGAAATCGCCGACCTGAAAGCCCGGCTAACGACTGCGGAGAAACTCAAAGATCAACCCGCTGGGTTCGTTCCTCATCCTTCGCAACACCCCAACGCTGGGGGTCCCGCCGGCCGCATTCCGCTCACCGAGATCCTCCGGAAACCGGCCGAAACCGAAAAGCAACCCTCCGAAGAGGAGGAAAACCCCGCCGCGTAACCCCAAAAGCCGCGTCCAACCTTCCGGGTAAGGCCGCCTCTAACGCGAAAACTGTGTCTTCGTCGCCGGTTTTACTCTGATCGCTTCACCAGAACCGCCGTACCCTTGTAAAACCCCAGCTGGCCAAGTTGCGAAGCGACCCAATCCACCTTAAGAGAGTGGTCGGCCATGATGCGGAAGGTGACTTCGCCTCGAGAGCCGCCGCTTCCGTTCCAGGGCAAGCTCCCCGAATCCCCCGTGAGCTTTCCGGCGAACTGGAAATTGACTTCGGGCGAGACGGGGCGATCGACGACGTGATAGCGCGCTCGATAGGTGCCGCGTACCTCTCCGTTGTCCTCGCTAATGGATGTCTCGATGAATTCCGGTGGGTAGAGCTCTTTGTTCCTGGATGGAGAATCGCTCGGGCGATAGACCCATTGGCCCACCATCGGATTGCGCTGCGGTTGTGGCGAGGGTTGTTGAGTGGGTTGCTGCGAGGGTTGCTGAGGTTGTTGCGCCATCAACGGCGGCGCCGGCAACACGGGTTCCGCTATGTGAGCGGGCTGGTGCTGGATTTCCGGAGGCGGCGTGAACGCGACTTCTCTTTTTGGTTTCGGCTTTTCGCCTGCTACCTCAGGCTGCTGCGACCGAAGGCGGCTAACCTCGGCCAGAGCGGCGTCCCGTTCGTTGATTGTTCGAGCGAGGCGCTCTCTCAGTTGCCCCGCTTCGACATCGGCGCTGCTGGTTACCGGCGACGTCCTCTGCGGCAGAACCACGGCAGCGGACGGACGGGCAGGCTGCGGCTCCGGTTCGGCCAGGCTGGCGCCGGAAGAATAATCGGGTCCCGTCGGAGTTTGCCGGGAGGCCATCCAAATCAGAAGCACCGCGAATGCGGACACTGCGCCCACCCAAAGAGCCGAGCTGCGGGTGACCAGCTTCTTGCGGGCAGGCGGTGGGGGCGCGTGGAAGATGATGGGCGCGGCACGGCGCTCGCCTTCCTGCTGCTCCAGATCGTACCGCCGGCGCCGCTCGGGATCGGACAGAATTTCGTAAACGCGGTTAAGCTTCTTGACCTGAATATCGGCGACTCGCCGCAATTCCGGATCCTGCACATGATCCGGGTGCAGCAGGCGCATGAGGGAGCGGTAGGCGTCCTTGATTTCTTCGGCGGACGCGCGGTCGGAGATTCCCAGCTCCTCGTAGAAGGTCATTCGATGGGTTTCTCGATGCGGGCCTTATCGCCTTCCTTGACAGGATTGTCGGTGGGCAACAGCACCAGTTCTCCTTCTTTCAAACCCTGCCGGACGCTGGAGTAAGTCACGTCCGACGCGCCGGTTTCGATGGGCTGCCAGGCCAGCCGGTTGCGGCGCAGAACAAAAACTCCCTGCGGGATGCGATCGTGCCGGATGGCCGTTTTGGGCACCACCAGCGCGTTTCGCACGAGATCCGTCTTAATCTCCGCATTAACGGTGATTCCGGGCACCAGATCATGGCGGGCATTATCGATGGTGACCCATACTTCGCCAACCTGGCGGGAGGCCAAAGGCACAATTTCGCTGGGCATTTTCTCCACGGTCCCGTCCCATTCACGTCCGGGCAGTCCGTCCCATGTTATACGAACTGGCAGTCCGACGGAAATACGGCCCAGTTCCGGCTCATCCACGTACACTTTGACGCGCAAGTGATCGATGCGTCCGATATTGGCGATCAGGTCGCCCGCGTTTACATAGGAGCCCGGCCGGGCGGGTAGGCTGTAAACCTCTCCCATCATGGGCGAACGGACGATGCCCGTGAGAAGCTTCTCCCGCGCCGAATTGGCATCCGCCTGGGCCTCGGCCAGTCGTGCGCGCCCCGCGGCGACGTCGTTCGGGCTCACCAGCGCGTTACGGCGCTCGGTGAGCGTTTTGATAGCAAGCTCCGCTGCGTCCAGACGTTGTCTGGCGGTGAGTACTTCAAAGTGCGTGGCCGCCTGTTTGGCTTCCATGCGAGACAGGGCGTCAACGTCGCGCTGGGCGACGTCGCGATCGAATTTGGCCTTGGCGATGCCGGCGTCCAGCTCTGCCACCAGCGACGAACTGCCTCCTTTATTGAGGATGTCGAGAGCGCTTCGGAACTGGGCGGCGCGCGCTTCGGCGCTATTAAGCTCTTCCTGCACGCCCGGTTGCGAGATTCGCGCAATGACGGCCCCGGCGCTCACCGAATCGCCCTCGCGGACGGGAACGGAAACGATCAGGCCAGAAGTTTCAGCGCGAACCGACTCCCATTCAATCGGTTCCAGCTTGCCGTTTGTGGGAAGCGTACTCACCACAGTTTGCCTCTTGATGCGGGCAAACGGGAGCATCGGAGGCTCGCGCTTGCGCAATGCCAGGGTTAATACGCCGGCGACCACCAGTACGGCGACGACCCACCAGATTCTTTTCACGGTACGATTACCGTCTTTCCGCCGCGCCATTCGCGCGTGTGTTCCATCGCTTCGTTCACGCTTTCAAGGGGGAAGCGGTGCGTGACCGCGGCTGCAAAACGGTCCTTCCATCCGGCCTGAAGCATTTCGATAGCGCGGTTGACGTGACGCGCCTCAAAGCCCCATGAGCCGATGACGCGCAGTTGCTTGCGCGTGATGGTGTGCGGGTTGAAGGAGATATTGCCGGCGTTGCCGTACTGGCCAAGCACCAGAAACTGCGCTCCATCACGACCGAGTTCGAGGCCTTCGTTCACAGCTTCAGGTTTCCCTACGCATTCGATGACCTGATCCGCCCCAAAGCCTCCGGATTCATGGAAAACCATTTTCCTGCGTTCCTCGGGGGAGGGAATTTCGGTGACATCGATCGCGACGTCAGCGCCGAAATCACGGGCCAGCTGAAGCCGGTGGCTCGGCCCCCCAATGGCGATAATTCGCGAGGCACCCGCACTGCGGCAGACGGCGATTGCGGCCAGCCCAACAGGGCCCACGCCCTGCACTACCACGATATCGCGCCAGGCCAGGGGAGCCCTTTCGAGACCATGGATCGCAGTGGTGAGTGCGCAGCCCGCGCCCACCAGTGCGTGGTCCGGAAGATCGGACGGTAAACGGAAAATTGCGGTTCCGGGGCGCAGGAGGATCTGCTCCGCGAACCCGCCGCGCAGGTGCGGGGCTTCGCTGGCGGTGTAGCTGATGCCGTAGGCTTTTCGCGAGACACACCGCGTGGGCTGAGATTTCAAACGGCAGTAGAAACATTCGCCGCAGGCGATGGAACTGGCCCAGGTAATGCGGTCCCCGGGGGCAAGGGGCGCACCCCGCCAGTCCTTATTTAGGCCCGTGCCGAGTTCTTCGATTACGCCGGCGGTTTCGTGCCCGAGGATCACCGGTAGCGCGAGGGGAAGCTCTCCACGCCAGAGATGGACATCGGTGCCGCAGACTCCCGCCATGGTGACGCGCACGCGTGCTGCACCAGCTTCCAACTGGGAAGGGACTGGGTAACTATGGACAGCAATAGGCTGATGGAAGGCTTCAAGGACCGCTGCCCGCGCCGTCTCGCTCAATCTGATTTGCTCCCACGGCAGAATTCAAACAACAGCGACCATTCGATTTCCTGCAGTTTGGCAGCCGCCTCGGCAATGGAGGCGCTGCGGGGACGGACGCAGATATCGACAAAGAGGCCTGGCTTCCATTGCTTGGGTAGGGGCTCCGGAAGACCGAGCAACGCAGCATACTCGTGCGCGGCCTGGCTGAGAGCCGCAAAGATGGGGTGGTCGCCGACCTGCCGCAGCCAGTACTTCGCGTTGAATCCGTCGGGTTCCTGACGGTGCACAAGCGCGTGCCAGTATGCCCCTTCGCGAGTATGCAGGTTCTGTGCAATCTGATGCGCCTGTTCCCAGGCGCCGGCGCGAAGCCAGAGGCCGGCTAGCGAACCCTCTGGTGAAAGGGCCTCGGGAAAAAGATCCGAGGCGCTTCGGCTTCCGACAAGATCGGCTACCCGGACGGCTGTCTCCGGATTCGCCTGGGCGTGCAATAGCGGCAGGGGTTCTCGTGAGGCGATCTGGATCAATTCGTTGACGTTATCCCGTGGCACGCATTTAGGAGGTTTTCTAATTATACCGAGCCGCCTACCTCGAACCGGCTGAGGGAATCCGCGCCCAAATGGCGCTTTTATCGATATGGAGACGATGTTGTGCATATAAAATTTCTCATCGCGCTACTCGCCGCGATGCCGGTCCTGTGTCATGCGGGTACGGTTTCCTCCGACCAATCCTTTTCCGGATCGTTCGGGGTAGACAACCAGGAACAGTTCTTCTCGCTGGTGGCGAGTTCACCAACCGTCTTGAGCGCCGAGACGTGGTCTTATGGCGGCGGTGTAAACGCCGCTGGCAAATCCATTCAGTCTGGCGGATTCGCGCCCGCAATCAGCATCTTCAACGCTCAGGGCCAGTTGATCGCCCTCGACGACACGGGTGGCAGCGCTCCCAGTGGCTGCGGGAGCCGGAACATCGATCCCTCCACGCAATCCTGTTTTGATGCGTCAATCCCGTCGCTCCAGTTAAGCGCTGGTGACTACACGCTGGTACTCACCGAACAAGGGAATGACCCGGTCGGATTGCTGGGAGACGGCTTCTCCGAGGATGGATCCAACGGGAACGATCCATCATTTACAGGCACCAACGCGGGCATGCCCGGGGCGATGTTCCTGGACCCGGGTAACTTCAGCCAGCGCACCAATCAATGGGCCCTGGATATCGAGGGAAATGGAATCACCGTGAGTGAGACGCCGGAACCCACAACCTTCTTCATGTTAGGGACCGGATTCTTCTTAGTGGTCATCTCCAAAACAAATCATTTCAAACGAAAAAGGAAAAGCTCATGAAATCAAAAATAAATTTCTATTTTCTCGCATTGTCGGGATTCCTGCTGACGAATGTTCACGCGTTCGGCGCCAGCGGAGTCATTGCCGGTGATACCTATATCAGTCAGGCAGCGCCAGCCAATAACTATGGCAGCTTGCCGTCGCTCTCAGTTGCGAACGGGAATACGGCATTCATTCAATTCAACCTATCGACATTGCCGGCTGGCATTGTGGCCGCGGACATTTCGAAGGCAACGCTTATTCTGTTCGCCAATCGGGTCAGTGAGGCAGGAACTATAGACCTGGCCACTGTTTCAGGAAGTTGGTCGGAAAGCCAATTGACAGCCCAGAACGCCCCTGGCTATACAGCGATCCCTGGAGCTACCGCGGCTCTTAGCCAAAGCGACCAGTACATCATGTTCGACGTTACCGCAACAGTGGCGAACTGGGTCACCACGCCAAGCCTGAACAATGGTTTCGCACTCGTGGCCGACCCCTCGACGCCGACGATTTCAGTTCTCCTCGATTCGAAAGAGAGCACCTCGACAAGCCACCCTGCGGTGCTGGAGGTGACGCTGATCAACACCGGGTTGCCCGGGCCCCAGGGACCCATGGGCCTGCAAGGACCGCAGGGTCTAACCGGGGCGACGGGGCCGCAAGGTCCCGTTGGCCCAACCGACCCAAAATGGACGGCCCTTTCGGCCGTGCTCGGCACCAACGGTTACACCCAGGGAGCTTCTTATAACGTGGGAACGAATTGCGTGATCGGAACGCTCATCCTCTCCGCCGTCACACCTACGGGCAGCGTGATCCCAACGGACGGCCGCCTTCTGCCGATTAGTCAATATACCCCACTCTTCTCTCTGATAGGGACTAAGTTTGGCGGTGACGGGTTCGCGACATTCCAATTGCCCGACCTGCGCAATGCGACACCTCAGGGGATGGCGTACGGCATTTGCGTCTCCGGCATTTACCCGTAGCCGCCGAAGCAGGCAAAGATGACACTGGACGTGAGGTGTGGGAAAATCAGGAAGTCCCGACGCGGTGAGGTGCGAGAGCGGTTGAATCGGGCGGTCTCGAAAACCGTTGAACCTTCACGGGTTCCGTGGGTTCGAATCCCACCCTCACCGCCACTGTCACGGGACGGATGGCTCGACATCTACATCGCCAATCTGCGCGATTGCAGCTTGCTCATACAGCGCCAGGCGAAGGCGGCTTTGAGTCCTGGACTAACAGAGCCGGCCTGGGAAATACTAGGGGACAGTACTCGGGTTGGGCTGCGATGCTGTCACCTACTGTTAATGCGGGAGACATTTCGATGTCAGTCGTGTCTGCGACCGGTACGCAGATCTCTGTGAAGTTCATGATTCCGACTTCCGACACCGGAGGCGCCCAGAACGTCACAGTAGCGGCAAATGGGCAGACCAGCGGGCCACAAACGTTCTATAAGCAGATTCCATCGAACTCATCGGTGAAGTCCGCGAAGGCACTAAACCCTTACCCCATGCTATGTGCACAATCATTTTGGTTTGGCGTCGCCGCCGACATACCTACTCCGACGGTGCATTTGAGGACGCGCCAATCGGGCTCTGCGCGCAAATACCAATTACCGCCGGCTTTACCCAACCGCTCGCAGTAACTGTAGGCAGCGGCACGCAGGTGTTCCCGATCCGAACGAATCACTGGACGTTGGCCAGTTCTATTCCCATTAGCGGATCAATGCAGAATGCGAGCGGCGACGTCAATGTTCATTACCCGTAAAACAAGATCGGAGAGAAAATGAAAGGCTTTTCTGAGGGCCGGCAATTTGGTTTTGCAAAGAAGGGAAGGCAATCTTTAGGAATGCTACGCTTACGATGCTTATGTCGCTCTGGATTTACGCAGCTGCGCCCCAGCGGGTGCCCACAATGACCGGGTCAGACGCAATTGCGATGCGGATTTCTCAAATTGTGACCGAGTGCCTGAGGCGATCTGAAATAGTGACCCCAGAGGGTGTTGTTACGAGACGGGTAGGTGTGACCGAAGCCGAGATGAAGGAAGTGGGAGCTTTTGGTGAAGCGGCTGTCGCGCCGCTTACTCGTCTCTTGTTATCGAAGAATGTAAGAGAGTGCCAACTTGCGGTATCTTTCCTCGGTCTTTTTCAAAGCCAAGTCGTGTTCGATTCGCTGGTTCAAGCAGCGGAGAACAGTGGTGTACCATGCGGGTGCCGTATTCTTGCGCTTGCCTCCTTACGAGACGCGCCCCCGTCGAAGCTCGAACCTGTGCTGGCGAGGCTCGCTGTTGACCCGGACGAGTTCGTGCGCAGTACTGCCGCTGAATTGCTCTCGCTCGTACAACATAAAGGCCTTGTCCCTCAGGCCGACCCAGCTGAGAAACCGTGACCTTGACTGATGGAGAAAGCGGCAGCCCTAATTACTTGGGAGGTCATCCCGATGATTTGTAACAACCAGGAAGACGGTGACTGCTCGGGCCAATCTTCCAGCGAGAGTGCCAAAGGATATAGCAAGTTGGATGAGCCTTGGCGTAAAGCCGGCTCCCCCCTCGGGATTTATTTCGCGGGAAATATCACCCCTCCGGCCGGCTACTCGGGCACATTAGAGTGGGCCCAGATCATAAACAGCCTAAGCGAGTGGTTTGTCTTTACAAGTGGCTCCCAACAGGATTGTGCGGTTTCCAATGCGTTGGACAGGGGATTTCCTTATGGAAATTCGGCACCCCCCACGGCAAACCAAGCAACGACAAACGATAGCCCCGGCGAGCCGTACTACAACGAGAACGTGCAGTCCGCGAACAAGTATGCAATGTGTCATTTGGGTCGACGCGGTTTCTCACCTGCGCGGCCCGGGTGGCGATTTTGTGCGTAGCGTTCAATGCTATCGATTCGAGCGCCCAAACAAACAAGCCACTTAAGCTTAAAACTCAAGCGGGAAGCCGACGCCCCCAGTATCATTGTGCTCGACGCAGCGCTGCAGAACGTCTCCAAACATGAGATTACGCTGAATTTTCAGGACCCTATAGTTGACTACACGCTGATTGTGACAAACGAGCGAGGGGTCCCGGTTCCGTTTTCGAAACGAGGTGAAGAACTATTCTCTAAAGATCGGATCCGCCGGACTAGATCTATGGAGGTAAAGCTGGTTCCACAAGAAATTCGAGAGGACACCTTGGCCATAGGGGACCTCTATAACTTTAAAATCCCTGGTCTATACATAGTTACTGTGACCCGGCAGTTTTGGACCGCGGAGGGAAGCGGGTCGGTTTCATCTGACGCCCTACACGTTGTTTTGAAGTAGGCGAAGTTGATAAGCGACGTAGAACTCGGGCAACACGGTTCACGACGCCTCGGAGATACCGAGAATCGGAAAAGATCCTAGGTCATTACGCTGTGCTCCAGTAGGTCAGGCCCGCATGGAGGTCTTCACAATGAGCTTATCGAGATCGCTTACAACTTTTCTAGCCGTGGTGTTCCTTACGGACTGGGGTTCGCCCGCCCTAGCGTCGCCCTGCGCGAGCCTTGCGGCCACGGTGATGTCGGAGCCGATGAAGGCCGGCGAGCCGGTGGTCGTGCGCCTCACTCTCACCAGCAAAATGGCTGGTACGGTCATGATCTACGAGGAAGTCGCGGCATGGGATTACAACTGGGAGGTGGAAGATGCTGCTGGACGGGCTCTTAAGCTGACGAAGCTTGGTGAACACTAAGCAGACAAGTCGCCGCATATTAGCGTTGGAAGGAGGCCGAGAACGCTGGCGGAAGGCGATAGCGTGAGTTCCCAGATTGACTTAAATGAATTGGTCGTTTTCCCCGGGGCGGGCGATTACCAGGTAAAGTTCGGCAGGACTTTGGTTCTGCCCGGTCGCCGCTCCTGTTCTGTTTCGGCGGAACCGTTGCGTTTTCGTCTGGAACCGAGCCATTGACGGGGGCGCTAACCCGCTCCGTAACCGTTGGCGGCGGTGATGCTGCAGGGCTCCGGATCGCTGGATATGCGGCGGGACCGTCCGCACAGCAAGATGAACCTGCACTTCGGCGCGGGGCAGCGCTGATTGGCTACTTGCCATATGCGAATCTGCCTTGCGCGACCTCCACGCCTCATCTTGTTATGGCGAATTTCGGCACCCAGCCAGCGAACGCTTCGGTGCTATTTGCGCGGACCACAGATTCCGGACCCGAATCAACAAACTTGGCTACCGTCAGTGTCTCCGCCATGAGTTCCAGAACGACCACGGTGCCTCCCTTTCATCGGCGATCCGCGGATCCGCGTCTGAATTTCGGACTTGGCAAATCCGATCATGCCGATTCGATCGAAATTCGTTGGCTGGACGGGCAAGATGGAAAGGTTCAAGAATGTTGGTGCTGACCGCTTCGTAGTCTACTCGCACAGGACCAGCGCCACCAAGCCCGCCCATTAGACGCCCAGCGGTTCGAATCCCACCCTCACCGCCACTGTCACGCGCAAACGCGCTGGCGCACTTCGGGCGCCTCGTACGGCAGCAGATTTTCCTGCGTCGCGATCACCGGCGATAACAGGAACTTGCGGTCCCGAATCGAACACGCATAGTACTGATCGATGCCGCGATAGATTTCCAGCCATTCCCGCATCTTCACCTCGTCCATCGGGACATTCTGGCGCACCGTTTCGTATGCGGACTGGTGATACGCGACTGCATGACACGTCGTCACAGGACCGGCGTGTTCGAGCCTCGTGCATCCAGCGACTTTGGGAAACTTATGCTCCCAGCAGCATGCACCCAGATAGAGTAATCCCCAATCGAGCCCATCCAGCTCCTTCAATGCGGTCTTCAAATTAGCCTGGGCATCCGTGGTGAACACAACATCGTCTTCAAAGACGAGGACGTTCTTGAAGCCCAGCCGGCATGCTTCCTCGACAATCGCCCGATGGGAAAGCGCACACCCCACCTGGGAATTGGCCGGTGTTTCAACTCCAGGAAAACGACGGACGATTGAGGAGATCCCGAGAGTCTCGAATCGCGTCATTACCCTTTGCCAGCGATCTGCCGCCGAATCCAGATTGATGCAGTATATGGCATCGAAAAACATAAATGGGTTGTCGACCTGCTCCTCGACATGCGCCACGATTCGATTGGCCACTTCGACGCCGATGTATTCGCGAAAATGCTGCGCGACCTCGGCTGAATCGCGGCCCAACTCATTCGCGACGATTACATAATTGCGAATACGGTCTTCCCATTCATTGCGGTAGCGCACTCCCATCGGCCTGCCGAAGCGATGCATCCAGCGCAGAAACGGGAGGCACAACACTCGTCCGCCTGCGCGTCGAAACTTCTCGTGAATGTAGCCCTCTTCCGAGCCGAAGCCACGCAACCGCGGATTAAATCCCGGCCACGCTCCGCGGCGGCAGCCGAAAACTCCCAAACCTTGCATGGGAATCTCGAACGGCTCGGCTTCGGGATCCTGGGCGCGCGGATCGTTTCCCCAAACTCCGAACATGCCGCTCGACCAGCGCGGCTCCATGTGCGACGAGAGATTGCGTAAATCATCGTAGAGGAGAGGCCCTTGCAACAAATCGGACGTACCGGGATTGGCGAGACAGTAATCGATCAAGCGACGGAGCGAACGCGGAGCGAGCAGGACATGTGAATCCATGCACAAGACGAAATCCGCCCGTGCTTCGCGAAAAACGAGATCGCGCACCGCTGTTCCCGAAGTCCGGTTCCAGGGCACGTAACGATAGCCGGCGATCCAATCCTCTAAACCCTTGAGTTCGCCGGCACAGCTGCCCTCCGGATGATTATCGACAACGAGAATCTCGGTCTCGTCCGTCACTTCAGGATGGTACAGACGAATGCTTTGCGCGGTGAAGTAGACGCCATCGTAATCGTCGTAGGTGGCCATGCCGATGGTGAGCGTCGGTTTCATGAGGGTCGAGTCCTGGCTGCCTCCATGAGCGGCTTGATCCACACCTTCAACTCTTCGGGCGGCTCATCGGAAGTCGAATCCAACGCAGCAATGATTCGCCGGTAGCGCTCCGCGTCGAACCCTCCCTCGGTCAGACTCGCCAGATAGTTTCGAAACGCCTGCCGCTGCTCCGCGGAATATCCGGCGCGGGCCGCCATTCGATCAACCAGTTCCTGCACGCGATTCACGGTATCTTCCGGACGCGTCCCCGCTATTGCCGCCGGAAGCGCGGAAAGGAACTCGCCGAAAATCTCCCGGGCTGCATCCGTCTGCCCGGAACCATCCGCGCCGGAAGACAAGGGCGCAGGCGGAGCCTCGCCATGGTCGAACAATGCGCCGGTGCAATCCGTTCCTTCGAAGCGCGTTGCTTCGAGCAGCGCTCCGCGAAAATCCGCCGAACGAAAACGCCCATGCGACAGATCCGCGCCGCGCAGATCCGCGCCGCGAAAATCGGCTTCGTCGAACCGCGCCCCCTTCAAACTCGCGCCAACCAGATCCGCGCCGCGAAACTCAAGTCCGTCTCCCTCCGCACCGTCAAACACGGCCTCGCGAAGAACCGCGCGAGAAAACGACGTCTCCGTAAGATGGGCGTCATGAAAACGGCTCCTCGTAAATTCGCCGCCGACGGCGGAACAATCCTCTAATCGCGCCGCATCGAATCTTGCAGCGATTAGCTGAGCTCGATCGAAGACACACATGCGAATGGTGGCCCTCGAACAATCGGCCTCGATGAGATTCGCATTCTCGAAACGGCAGTTCACCAGCTGGACGTCGCACAGGTTCGATGACACAAGAACGGCCGCGCGAAAGTCCAGCGCATCACCCTTCAGTCCGCGCAGGTCCGCCCCGGTAAGATCGGCCTCGCGCATGTCCAGCCCGCAGGCCCGCGAGTGCGATCCGATGCAGGCCGCCAACTTCTCCAAGAAGCCGCTCATTTGGGTTGCTCCAGATTCACACCAGCGTCAAACCTGGCGCCATCCAAAAGGGCGCCGGTCCAGACGGCTCCGGTGAGCGTGGCGCCCCGAAAATCCGCCTTGCCCAACTGGCCCTCAGAGAGATCGGCACCCGTCAGGTCAGCTTCGCGGAAGCTGGCGGACTGCGCGTCGACGCCCACAAGTTTCGCGTTGCGGAACGAAGCGTTGTCGAACACGGTTCCCGTGAACTGGCCTTGGGATAGATCCGCGTCGTCGAACCGCGCCTCGGTGCATTGGCTCATGTTGATACTGGCGTTTCGCAAGCGGGCGCCCCGGAAATTAGCATTCGTGAGGACGCAATCGAAGAACGCCGCCCCTTCGAGCGACGCCTTTCCGAAATCCGCGGAGTCGAATTCCCCATCCTGAATAGAGGCGTTCGTGAGTATAGCCTCGCGAAAGATAGCGCGATCCGCAAGGAGGCGGTCTACCTTGATATATGCCAGATTCTCATGCGAAAGGTCGAGACCGTGGGCGTCCACCCGATCCGCGACGGTGCGCGAATTCCTGGTGGGAACCAACTGCGCGAGCGCCTTCACCTTTTGCTCTTCCTGTTCAGTCATCGAACCGCCTGTTTCCCGCTGATCCATCTCCGCGCGGGACGGAAGCTAATGGTGCGCCCATCGTCCTCGAATACGGGTTCGGCGAAGACCTGGCTTGGAGCCAGATGGTCCATGGCATGCTTCCAGAGCACGGCGAGTTCGCTCTGCGCGATCTGGAACATGTCTTCCGCCAGGTCGATGCGAACGCCTCCCCATTCGAGAGCTTTCGTCACTCCCGGCGTCTCGAGAAGGAGTTCGCGTCCGAATAGTTCCACCATATCGGGCCCAAAATAGGTGCGCATCGCCAGCGCCAGCGGCCCATTGTCTTGAAACAGCACGGGGGTCGGAGACGCTCCGAACGTCATCCACTCGACCCACCGATCGTTTTCCGTGGCCCAACTCTCGGACGTTGGGCGGAAGATATGAAGCGCTCCAAATCGGGGTTTGACAGCGGCTGCGATGCTATCGGCCAGATCCAGAAGTTCAGGCCAGCGCGCCTTAGGAAATGAACCCTTCAGATCAAGTTTCAAAAATGGCCGCCGACCGAAATCGAAAAAAGCACTGTATTTCACCGGTTTGTCGCGATGCAGATAGATCTCGCACGATCGAAAACTCTCACCGCCCGCTTTCGCCATGGCTGCTTCCCGGGAATAAGGATGCCGGACGCGTTCGCCAGTTCCCCAATGCGATGGCGAGAACCCGGAGTGTCGCTCCAGCGCTTCGAGCAACTCCCCCGGCATTTGTTTCTCCGGCGGATCCTGCGGATACATCCGAAGGACGATTCTCACGATGTCGCTCATAACTTCTTCCAGTATCCTCCGCCTGGCAGTGAGTCCTTGACAACCCATTGATGGGTCGGCTGACCGCCCTGATCGCTGTAGATGATCGTGCTTTTTTCCGCCAGTGGCGCGCTGGGACGCGGCACCGGCGGGCTTCCCGTGAGATTAGGCTCGTTGCTCGACACCGTCACATAATGCTTGCCGTCCGAAGCGGTGATCATCTTCCGCTCGGCGCGCATCTGCTCGGTATCGTAGACGACCTTTTCTTTCCCGCTCAGGTCCTTGTGGTCGTGCACGACATCGACCTCGCCCTTCTCGTTGGTCGCGATCGAATCCGGCCGCGTCGTGACATCCTTCCCCGTCTCGGGATCCTTGAACGTCGCTTGTTCCACTTCGCCCGCGTTGTTGTTTCGTAAATCGGGCCTGCCGATGGCCTTCTTCAGGGCCTCGCGCCCGTTGTCTTCCTGTTCAGCGCCGCGTTCCCGGTTTGCCTCCAGGCGTTCTTTTGAAGCATCCCATTTCTCGCGCAGATTCGGCTCTTCCAACTCATCCGCGCGCCCCTGATTGCGGAGACGTTGTTTGTAGCGCTCAAAGCGCATGTCGTCGGCGGTCTGGCCTTCCGGAGGGTTGTCAATCTTGTTGCGGAACTCGGCCCGCTGGTCGTCGGTGAGTCCGTCTTTTCCCAGTTTCTCGGCGGGCGGCTTCTCCTCCGCGGGGGCTGTCGCGGGCTTTTCTTCCGGTCCAGTGACCGGTTTCTCGCCCGCGGCCTCTGGCGAAGGTGCGGTTTCCCGGGGTGCTTCCGCCGGAGTCCCTTCCGGGGTAGGCGCGGTCTCCGGCGTCGCGGCGGATGGAACTTCCGGAGCGGCTGGGGTCTCGGATGGTTTCGCCGCAGGAGTCCCTTCAACCGAATTCGGCGCGGGCCTGGGGATCGGTTTGCCATTTTCGTCGAAGACAGCGCAGCCGTCGCTGCAGCGCTCGCACGGACCTTCTTCGCCCGCGGGCGTCTCCTTCACTTCATGACCGTTGGGCAGCTTCTTTTCGGTGGTAAACGGTGGATCGTCGATCGGCTCACCTTCGGTTCGGCTCGCAACCTCCCGTTCGGTCTGAACCTCTTCAGGCGACATGTCCGCCGAGTGCTTGCCAGCTGTCCGATCGAGCGTCGCTTTCTCTTCCGGCGTTGTGGGCGCCTCGCCCTCGGCCGCGGGAGCGGTATCTTCGTGAGCGCCGGACTTGGGTGGCGCACCTGCTTCCGCGGGCTCGGCGGGCGGCGCTTCCGGTAGCGCTTTCGCTTCGGCCGGCACGGGCTCGTCAGGTTTCGGTCCCGCTGCCGGGGGCTCCGCGGAGGCTGGTTCTGCCGCCGCCGGTTTTGTCGTCGGAGGCTCCCCAGCCGACGTTTCGGTGGGCGGCGCGGACTCTGTGGGAGCTGGTTCGATTGGGGCCTGTTCGGCCGGCAGTGGCTCGACCGGCGCAGGACCGGCGGGGGTTCGGCCACCGATTCTCAGAGCGCCGCGAGCGAGCGATCCAAGGTTGCGCGACTCAGCGTACTTGCCCATTCCGAAGGTGACCACGGCTACCGCCAGCGAGAACCCCAGGTGTCCCAGCGAGAAATGCTTGAACGAGAATCCGCCCTCGTAGAACTGCGAGCCCACATCCATGACGGCGGCGGTGATCAGTGTCGCGCCCAACTCGGCGACGACCTTGCCGCCGATTGCACCGGCCACTTTGCCCAGTGCCGATCCGATGCCCATTCCGAGCGCGCCGCCAGCCGCGCCCGTGATCGCCCCGACAATCATTGCTTTGACGAGGCCCTTGGTCACGTCCTGGTTCGACAGAAGATTCTGCGCCATGGTGATCAATCCGGCGGTCACCGCGCCCACCACCGCGCCCAACGCAATCACCGCGAGCAGACCGAGCCCGGCGCCCGCCGTCAGCACAGTGACCGCAATGACGATCAAAACAACCAGGATGATCAGCAAATACGCAACGAGTTTCTTCCAGGCCGGAGGCTCGTGCGATGCGGCTTCGGTGGCTTCCTTGGTGATCTGGCACTCGAGCCCCTGCTTCTGCTGGCGAAGGTTTGCTTCGAGATCGACCCCGGCCTGCGCCAGCGACTTCTGGCTGTCTTCGGTGGTCTTCGCGCAGCCATCGCGCATAGCGCCGGCGAGCTGTTGGAACGCCCCGGTTCCGCCCGTCGTCGCCTGTTCCACCATCTGCGCAAAACCGGCTCGTTGTGACGCGAAATTGTCCTGTCCGGAAATCTCACCCATTTGCGAACCGAACCCGCCCGTCAACCCGGCGGCTGCTTCGTCATTGGACGCCACCACGCTCGCGAGAGCCGATAGCCCTTGCGCCGCAACGCTCGCCAACTGTCCGGTCGCGGTGGCCATGCCGCTGTCGAGGCCGCTCTGCATCTGGCCCAAGGCCGCTTCGATCTTCGCCGAAACGCCGTTGAGCGTTTGATCGAGGGCCTGCGGATCGGGTGCAGCATGGGACTCGAACAATCGCCGGAACTGGAACAGCGTCTCGTGGAGAGAAGATGCGGCGCCGGTTACCAGACCCTGTATCGAGGCGGCCGCGGAATGCGCCATCTGCTCTTGCAGCACTTGCTGCAGGTAGCAGGTATCGTCGATGGCCTGCCTTTGATCGTGCTCCTGCTGATCGAGCTGGCGCAGCGTGGCCTGCAATCCGCTGTCGATCGAGGCGAGCAAGGCGGCGCGTGTGCCGCCGGTCTGCGCAATCGCCTGGTCTCGCGCAGACTCGATGGTGCTGGTCAACTGCTGGAGCGTTGGGTCCAGCTTGTCGCGAACGGCGCTGGCGGTTGTAATCACCTGGCAGCGATTCTTTTTGCGCCCGTCCTTAGCGACTTCTTTGGCGCGTTTTTTGGCCGCGTCCACCATGCGGTCGTGATAGCCCTTCGCCGTTTTGCGCGAGGCCTCGGCCTGCGCCTTAGCGCGCCGTTCGGAAAGATTGCCGTCCCAGAATCCGTCTTCCGTGCAGTCTACGAAGGTCCCGTAGGTGCTCGCGAACTGCTCGCCGGTGGCCGTGCATTCGTTTCCGACGGTGACACCAAGAGCTTCGAGTTTGGCGCGGCCGTTGGAGTAAATCCCGTTGACCTGTTCAAGCGTCGCGGACTCGAGCGCGTCCACCTGGCCCATCGCCTCGCCATGAGCCGCGTTGAGCGTGGCGACCGCCGTTGCCGCGCTGGATTGTGCCTCTGCGATGAACGAATCCGCCTGCTGGTTCACGGCCCGTTTGGCCATGGCGGCATCCGCGCGCGCCTCGTCGCGGCCGGTTTGGATGCGCGCGGAAATAGCGTCTTTCCGCGCTGACGCCGACGCCACCATCTGGGCCTTGGCCGCATCAGCCTGCGCACCGAGCTGGTCCGGGGCGCTGCTCACGGCGAACGCGATCGCTTCGTCCAAACCCTCCGCCGCCTGCGAGAAGAAACGGTTGGCGCGCTCTTCGGCGGCAGCTTGCTGCGCCTGGTCGCCGGCCCCGCCCGATGCAGCGAAGCTGACCCCGCTTCGCAAGTCGTTGGTATTGGCGGCGGTTGTTTCGAGTGCTCGCGATGAGGCTTCGTAGGAGGCGACAGCGGCGGATCGCTGGCCTTCGCCCTGCGCGATGGAACCGTCCATGGGTGAGCCGCCAACCTTAGCTCCGCCGCCGGCAGGAGCCGCGCCTCCGGCACCACTGGCCGCGGGGCTATCGCTGGCAGGCTTTTGCGCAGCGGGTGTACCTGCTGCAGATCCTGGCGCCGCCGCAGGACCGGCAGGCGCGCCACCCGTTCCAACAGGCTGCGCGACAGCGGGAGCCGTCGCCGGCGCGCCCCCGGGTCCGGCGCCCGGAGCTCCAGCTTGCGCCTGCTGTGTCGAGCAATCGTCGGGCTCGGGAAGATCCTGCTCGCCGGCATCGCTGGTTTGCTCTTCCGCTTTGCCCGGGGGTGGATCGGCCGGTTTCTCGTCGCTCTTCTGACTTTCCGGCGGGTCGTCTTTAGGGCCGTGATAGCAGGCGGCCGTGCATCCCGCACCTGCGGGAGCATTCCCTCCGCCAGCCGATGCCGATGCGGGCGATCCACCGGCAGCGCCCGTTGCCGGCGCTTCACCAGGAGCAGCGCCACCAGCGGGGACCGGAGCACCGCCATTTTGCGGCGCGGGCGATGCTTGAGAACCTGGTTGCGCGCCGTTGGCGGGGGCTTCCGGCTTTGCGGCCAGCGGCGCAGCACCCGGTTGACTGGAGCCGTTGGGCGATCCGCCACCCGCTTTTGGGGCCTCCTTGGGACCGTCTTTTCCGTCCTTGTCTTCCTTTTGGGTCTTTTCGTTCTTATCGCTCTTGTCGCTGTTGTCGCCCGCCTTTGCGGTCCTGTCGACGGTTTTTCCCCCTGCGGCCGTCTTCCCACCCTCCGCCGGAAGACCGCCCGCACCTGCGGCGGACGGCATTCCAGGCGGCTCAAACTCACGTTTTGCATTGACTTCCAGCCGATGCTGGACCACTGGCGCGGAGCCGCCCCCGGAATCAGATGAAACGCCACGATCGAGAATCGGTTCGGCCGATTCGCCGCGCTCAACCGCTTTCGCCGCCGCGTCCGCCTGCCTCTCGTATCCATCGCCCGGGCGCCCCACGCCACCTGGAAGCCTGGCTCCGTTGCGCTGCTGGACAACGTGCGCCGCTTCATGCGCGGCCAGGTTTACGTCTGGTTCTCCGCGAAACGCGACGCGATTCCCCGACGTATAGGCGAGCGCACCCATTCGCCCACTCGCCTTGCCCGCGTCTCCGCCCACCGCCGCCCGTGCGCCTCGCACGTCATGACGCCCGAAGGAAGCCTGAATCCGATCGACGTGCGGCAGGGGGCGATTCGCATTCGCCACGCCATCGGCCGCCGCGCCGTTCGCCGATTTCTCTTGCAATCCCTCGGCCTCGCACGCGGCGCATTTCGCTTGCACCGGTGCGATACCTTGCTCGCGCCGGTGCTGCTGCTCCGCCTCGCAATGGGCACATTTCTTCTGGATGGGCGGCTGGGGGCTTCCTTGTTCCTCTTCTTCCTTTGCACACTGGGCGCACTTCATCTGCACCTGCGGCTGCAGGAACAGGGGCATGCCGGCGGGTGCACCGGCGGCACTTCCGCCTTTTGACGAATCGTTCGAGGAATCCCCCCACGCCCCGCGGCCGGAGGGAGCGAAGGTGGAAGGAGTCCATTGCGGCGTCGCGGCAGGCGAAGACTCGGGTGTGGAATCCCGCTTCTTATCTTCGGTGGTGGCGAGACCGGCTCCCATAGCGGCCTAGGCGGACTTCGTCAGTTCCGCTGGAAGTTGGCGGCCCAGCTTGCGGTATTCCTCGCTCAAGCCTTGCAGCAAGTAGCGGTAGCCGATGGCCTTACCCTCGGATCGAGCGAGCACCGCCGCGCTGAGCACGGCGTTCCGAATATTTCCGCCGAACAAATCGCTCGACGCAGAGAGGCGGTTCAGTTCGAGCTGGCTCAGGGCGTGTTCCGCGCCTAAGTGCGACTGCCACAGCAAGCGCCGCTCCGCGGGGCCGGGCGGCGGGAACTCGACGATGGCGTCCAGACGCCGGAAAAACGCCGGGTCGAATCGCGACTGGCTGTTGCTGGTCAACAAAACGATCCCGTCGAAACTTTCGATGCGCTGCAGCAGATAATTCGTCTGCGCGTTGGCGAACCGGTCGTTCGATTCCTTGACATCGGTACGCTTGCCGAACATCGAATCGGCTTCATCGAACAAAAGGACCACCTCGGCGTGTTCAGCTCGCGCCAGAAGCTGCGCCAGATTCTTCTCGGTCTCGCCAATGTATTTGCTGGTGACCGATGCAAGATCAACGCGATAGAGGGGCAGCCCCATGCGCGTCGCCAGCCATCCCGCAGCCAGCGTTTTCCCGGTGCCCGACGGTCCGCAGAAAAGTGCGCGGACGCCGGGATGGTAACGCGTCGTCGCGCTGATTCCGAGTCCGTACCCCAAACCTTCGCGGCTATGGCAGCGCAAGAGCAGGCGATTCAATTCGTCCCGGAGCCCAGGCGTCGTCACCAGGGCTTCGTCGGGAATGCGATGCATAAGCGGCTGCGCCAGTGATTCGAGCCCCGCGCCCTCGGTTGTCCACGAGGCCTCGGTGATATCCGAGATCTGCACTTTATCGCGTCCAGCGAGGGCGCTACGATAACGGGCGAGCCTGCCGAGCTGGGCAATACGGCCGCTTCCATGCCGGTGCCCCCCTAGCTTTCGCGCCACAGACCGGCTACCCACCGATATCTCCCAAAGCTTGACTCGTTCCGATTTCGGCGGCACAGGAATAGTCCAGCCCGGAATTGTCTCGCCGCTCGATTCGAGCGTGCCTTCAGGCCCACAGGTGACGAGTTGCGGCCCGTGATAGCGCGGCAGCATGGGCAAGGGCTTGCGCTCGCCCGGCGCAAGCTCAAAACTGAATACGGGAATGCGACCGGACAGAATGAGCCATGGTCCGAAGCCCGAAGCCAGAGGTACGGGCCGCCGATCGTTGACGCCCTCGACGAACACCGCCCGGCGTTTGAGAAATTTCGCAATGTGTTCGGCCGCAGATCGCGCTTCGGCGGGCGACCCGCTGCGGAGAACCAGAGATCGCAGACTGCCCTTTGCCAAAGCCTCGGCGTGTTTTTCGGCGTCGATCAGGATCGACGGCGGCAGCGGAATCTGCTCCCCTTCGGCAAGATCGAGCGTCGTCCCCGGCCACCCGACGTTTCCGCGGTCCGACGAGCCCACAGCGAGCGCAAGGCAAATCGGCACGGGAACGGCGACCGCATGTTCGGTGAGCGGGGCATTTTCATTGGAGATTTGCAACAGTCCCGATTCGATCCCCGCGCCCGACAGAAGCGCACCCACGACGTTGCCATCCTCCAGCAGATCGCGGAACGCAGTGGAAAGCAATCCCACCGTGGGCCGCGAGCCGCCCATGGGACGCTGTAAGTATGCAATCGCCCTTCCCACGACGGGCTCGGTCTCGGTGGCGACGGCCAGCGCAACCGTCAACATCTCGATTCGATTGAGATTCAGTTCTTTGCCGAGCGCCAGCAAAGCGCCGTCGTTTTCATCGGAAGAGGTGAGCGACCGTAGAAAGCGCGCCTCGGCCGACTGCTCCTCGGGCGGCAGCATCGCCGCCAGCTTTTGAATCGCGAAGCTTCGCAGCCCTTCACCCACAAAATTCTCCGCGGTATCGATAGTGAAAACGCACCACGCGCCCGAACCAGGGCAGCCAGCCGGGGTCGAGATCGAGTCCGATGCGGCGGATCCGTATATCCGCGGAATCGATCGACAGGGTCACATCCAGGTCCGTGCGCGTGAGCGTCACGTAGCCGCTCCGGTTGACGATCTCGCGCACGGAGATACGGCCGTTTTTCCAGCACCAGCGGCGAGTGCGGATCAGCCAGATCCGAAGCGACCGCTGTTCGATCTGTTCCGGCTCACTCTGTTGTTCCACGGCATGCGCCCAACGCAAAATCGGATCACCGGCTTCTATGCCCGCGTGACTTGCGAAATAACGCATTAACTGCGCGAGGAAGAGGAGACTGTTGCCCTGCTTTTCGAATTCAAGATGACGGAGCACATTGAGAAGAAAAAATAGGCCGGCTCCGGACGATGGCTCCCCGAAATAGAGTGCCTGGCGGACTTCCAGCGCGGGTCCGATTTTCTCGGAACGGATTGAAGCCTCTATTGCCGATGAGCGCTGTGTCACGAGATTGCTTGATGGCATGGCTTGTCGGGCTGAAGCGAGCAACGCCGGAGGTTCATTAAATATCGCGCCTTCAGCTTGCGGAGCTTCCGCAGTAGAGGTCTCGCCAGTGTGAGGCGCAGGTTGCAGGGTGGACATTGGGCAGAACTCCGGCAATGCCTTAGCCTGGGGGATAGACGCCTGCTCGGCCAAGATGGCTCGCAGACTAGCGCGCGCAATTCGCACCGACGAGCGATTCTCAACACTGGCGGGCTGGGCCGAGATCACGGCAAGAGCCGCGAGCCAAAGGACCACCGGGGCTTCGGGCGGGAAGGCGGCCATCACGCGAACGAGCATCGCCACCACCGGTTTTGAAAAGCGGATCGGCACGGCGTAGGCACCGCCGGCGGCGCCCAGTTCGCGCAACCAATGGCTGGCCGCTTCCTCCGGAATCGACTTGAGCAACGTGAGCACATCGCGGCTCTGGTCTACGTAGAGAATCGCGGCAGCAACGGCCGCCCAGGCTGCCGGGGTTGCAAGAAGCTTTTCGACGACGGCCACCAGTTCGATCGCCGCGGTGGAAACGCGATCCAGCCCGCTGACATGGCGCCAATACCAGGCAAGCGGCATCACCCTGGAGGCGATCGTCACAAGCAGCATTTCGCATGCTTGCTGCTCGCTGTGAAAGAACACTGCATCTGCTGCGGAGGCGCACGGGTCCGATCCGTGAACTGCTTTCGAAGCCTGCTCTCTCAGCGCAGCCTGAAACGCATTTAGCCATGCACGGCGATCCCCGTCTTCCGGTAGTTCGCGGACATGCACGCGCCGGAAGTAGTAGACACGGCCTTGATCTTCGCCGGGCAGCTGGGATAATCGCAGCGATTCCTCAGCGGCGAGCGTCAGCTTGCGGGAAGGCGCGCCGGCGCCGAGGCTTAGCCGGCCACGGCGCACGTGGCGATCGTATCGACCTAGCTGCCGGCGGGAAGAAGGGTTCATTTGCATCAGTTCGAAAAGGCGCGGTAGACGACCGCGTTTTGGTCCAGGCCGCTGAAATGAGCGACGTCATTGGCTTCGAGCGCGACGTTGGGTTTGTAGATATCGGTGATGGTGGCGTTCACGCCCGCGTTATCGAGATCGCTCACCACGGCTCGCGCAGCCAGAGCGCCTCCGCTATAGAGTTGCACTGACATTCCGGCCGCGATGCGATCGGAAGGGAGCGTCAAACGAATGGGATTGCCGATCACCGGCGTAGTCCGCAGGGCGACGGCGCCCGCGACGATGTTGTCGACGGGAGCCTGGCTCGCGAGCAGAATCGCCGTCGCAACCAGGTCGTTCATCAGCGAGACGGACGTGGAGTTTGTGGTGTCAATCTGCTGGTAGAGCCAATCGACCAGAAGCTGCATCTGTTGGCGATCGACGTAGGGCTGCGTATTCCAGCCGGGGAGCACGGCGAGATTTTGCAAGCTCACGGCGCCATTGTTCAGGAAATTGGCCCACTCCAGGCGGTCGACCGGCAGCGCCTGGCACACGCGCGTGTAAAGACAAGTCGCGACGCTGGAAATCTGCTGCAGCGAGCGTGCGACAGAATTAGTGGTCTGCGGATCCACCGCGGGCGCGTTCAACAGATCGCCAATAGCGGCGATGTTGCCGATGGTGCTAATCTGCGCGGACCAGCTTTGACTGGTAAGCACCGCCGGGTTGAAACTCGACCTCACCATCTGAAACGATCGCATCGTTTGTTGATTCGCGGAGAAGATGTTGGCGATGGCAGGCGCGAACACTCCCGCCGTTGATTCGGCCGATGAAACCTGCCCGGGCATTCGCAGCAGCACCGACGCGCGAGCTTGCATGGTTACCGCCAGATTCTGCACGAGGCTGGGCCGCTGCAGCTTCGGCAACAAAGTCAGAATCGGTGGAAACCAGGTGACCGGCGCCTCACGCAGCAGCGATACGATCTCGCTCAACTCGGGTGGAATCGCGACGGTTTGTTTGAGGCAGGCGGGAACGGGACTGGCGACATTTGCCGGCACCAGCTGGCGGCTGGGTGCGTTTTCTCCTTCAATGACAGTGCGGGGGCGAATGTACGCTACGAACGTCACGTATTGCCCCAGCGTGGCGGTCCGTTGCGCGTTCACGTTGGCGACGCGCGTCTGCTCATCGGCGAACAACGCTCCCACGAAGGCGAGATTCTGGCGCGATTGCGTCAGATCGTTATCGAGCTGGCCGAGCAGCGACTGCGCGCCGGCGATGTCGTTCTGCACGCGTGCCAGTGCGGCCGCGGCCAAGGCCAGATAGTCCTGATACTGCTGGATGCGGGCTTCCACCGCCCGTAAGAGCTGCGTATTCTGCTCGACCACATGAATCCCGGTCGAAAACAAAGTCGATTCATCGGGATTCACGTTGAGGGAAGACGGGGTCACAATCGAAGGATTATTGACCAGAGAGAGCAACTGAGATTGCCGGGCCGCGCCAGGGCGCATGTCGGCGACGATGAACGGCGTGGTACCGGATGGAAGATTATCGACCAGAATCGGCAAATCGTCGATGGTGAGGTTGAGATCGGCAAGAAGCTGCAACGCCGCGACGCGGTTGCCGACCGAATAGAACATCGCCTCCTGCGAGGGCGAGGGTGCGAGGCGTTCGGCGATGGTGAGCGTGCGCAGATTCAACTGCGCGCCGACGATGGGCGATTGCTGCGTGATATCGACCGGGGTGATCGGAAGCTGGCTTACCTGCGCAGCACTGAATGACGAGGTAAGCGCGGACTTCGCAACAACGGGTTGAGCCGTTGCGCTCTGCACGGAGATTTCCTTCACCGCAAGTCCCGTGTTGAGTTTCTGCGTATTCACGAATGTCGACGACGCCGGACTCGTGTTGCGAATGGAAAGGTCCGCCTTCATGAGCAGCGGGCTGGAGGTCGTGGTTGGCGCCGGGGCGGCTCCGGCGGGCGCGGCCGGGGCCGGGGTGGTGGTTGGCGTTTGAATCGAAGCGAGATAAGAGTGGATATTTTGCGCCGTTGCGGCGGCGGTATCTCCAGTGGCAATGTTCGCAAGAATCGGCGAGACCGCGAGCCGGCTGGCGTCGGTAGTGTTCAAGACGTTTTGGCGATAGCGATAGATGTCGGTCTGCGCCGTGAGAAAGACCAGATCGAGAAGATCATTCGCCTGATTCAGGCGCTGGTTGATCGTGTCGATGAAATGCTGAATCCCGTTTGCCTGCATATCGGCGAGGTCCGCCGTACTGAAGAATGGAATTGAGGCGCCATTGGCGGAGACCACGTAGGGCGCCGCGTTGGCGGTTTGTTGAAGTTCTTGCAGGTCGTTTGACGTGTAGGCGCCGCTGCTCAGGGTGGTTCCGAAATCCTCGCTCGCCAAGGGCGTGAAGACGGGCGTGGCGCTGGGGGCGATCTCGGCGACCTCGTCGGAGGTCAATCCAGCCTGCGTGTCGATCGGCGGCTGATTGACCAGCGGCGCGAGCGTGTTCACTTCCTGCTGGATGACGTGGCGGTGCTGGAGCACGATATTGCGCGTCAGCGTCGCGGCCGAGAGTTCCTGTTGAAACTGCGGGCTGGGCTGCTCGGTCATAAGAATATCGGGATCGAAGACCGCGTCGGGAAGCGGCACTAGAATCTCGATGCTTTCGTTCTGCGTGGTGTCGAGTGGCGCCGCTGTCATCGCGGATTGCATCGCGCCTTCGAGCTCTTCGGAGAAAATAGGCGAGGCGGTGACGGTCCAGTTCGACGGACACCAAAGCGCCTTTCGATTTGCGAAGTCCATCGTATAGGCAGGCAGCAAGCCCGCCGGTGGAAGCGATGCGAATTCGTTCGCGACGAGGCCAGGCGGCGATGACGGCGTGAGCTCCTGACCGATCTGCTCCGCGAACTGATTCACGCGGGCGTTGGCCAGGGCCGGCTGCACCGCGAAAAGGCTTTGTTGAACAGGCCGCAAATAGCGCCGGCGGGGCAGACCTCCAGCGCGCACGACTGCCGAGCGATCTACGAACTGCAGCTTCGAGGCGGCGTCGAATCCGGCCAGCGCCAGAGGGACTCCGTAAGACTCCCATGGGAAATACGTGTCGGCGTCGAACGTCAACTCGGTATTGAAGATGGTGTAGACCAGACGATTGCGCCAGGTGGCCGCGGGCGAAGCGGCGGGAAGCGCCAAAGCCGCGTCATTCGCCGGCCATGTGACCAGAACCAGGCGAGCCGCGTCGACAATTTGCGAATCGCCAAACGCAGCTTCGCTGGGATCCTGATCGCAGGAGGCCCCAAGATTTCCGGAGACGATGAGACTTTGCGGACCGGAATCGACCACCGACCCCGCGACGTCCACCACCACGGGCTGCAGCAGGAACACGCCCGCCCATGGACCCACCGGCGGAGTGAATTTGGCGTAGTCGGCGAGGTAGCTTCCGTTATCGCCGTCGAGGACGGCGAGTCCGCTCAACGTAGTACGCATAGCGCGCGTCAGCGCAACATCTTGACCCAGACACGAGATTCCATAGCCTGCGCTGACGTTCAGCACAGGGTCGGCCGCCGTTAGATCGACCGAAAGGGCCAAACCCTGCACGGTTCCCTGCGTCACCGCTTGACCGAGCAACGTGAGACGTCCCGCCCGATACTTCTGTTCGTTGGTCAGCGCGGTATCGCTGAGCGTTCTTCCGGTAAACATCGACAACCGCTGCAACCAAACGGAAGGATCGGTTTGCTGCAGAAGCGGCGGCTGGATGGCGAGGAGTTCTTCGCCCTGCAAGGCGTCCTGGATTTGCGTGGTGGCCATAGTTTTGCTCTATTTCTGGAGTTGTCCGGGCAGCGGAGGGCGAATCGTAAGAGTCACCGGAGGCCGAATCGTTAGCGTGGGCGGGGGCGTTTGAAGAGTAGTTTTCGGCGCCGGCGTGGTGGTCGTGGTTGTCGTGGTCGTCGTGGTCGTTGGGGCTGGAGTTGTGGTTGTTGTCGTCGTGGTCGGCGTGGTGGGCGGTGCTGGAGTTGTAGTGGTCGTTGTTGTGGTACTCGTGGTCCGCGGGGCGGGAGTTGTTGTTGTCGTGGGCGTGGTCGGCGGCGCGGAGGTTGTCGTTGTCGTCGATGTGGTCGGCGAAGCGGTGGTTGTTGAAGTGGTCGTCGTGGTTGTGGTTGCCGGGGGCGGCTGTGTCGCGAAGGCAACCGCTGTCGCCGAACTGCGGCGGCGGACATAGAATCCGTACGTCTGCGCTCCGAGCGCCGATTGCCAGCTATTGTCGGCCGACGGAGGCGCCGGCACGAATCCGGACGCGCCCTGATAAAACCGCAGCAAATCGATCGGGAGACGATTGCCCAATACTTGTGGCAGGACGCCGGTGATGGGTACTTCGGGCAGACTGTTCGATAGCGCAGAGAATCCGCTGCGCGGTACGGGAATCATTGCGAAGACCGTCAGATTCGCCAAGGTGCCGGGATCGATTGTCAGGTCGATCGGCGGTAGAGAAAGGCTGTCTTCGAGCAATGCCGGGATTTCGTCGTCAGGAACAACGCTCAACCGGACGTCCATTTGCGGTGGAAAGAAATTTTGGGTGAATCCGTCGGTGTTGAGGCTGGCAAGCGGAAAGCGGCCCACCGGCGGCAGAGACTGAAAGTATTTCGTCGCGGGGAAATTCGCAGGGAGATTTTGCCGCAGAAATGAGTTGACAGCCTGCTGCAGTTGCGAATCGTACTGCTGCAGGTAGGCCTGTTGAGTTGCAGGATCGGTGAGACCGAAGCGCACGCCGCTGAATCCCGCCCCCGATTGGCGGCGCAGCATGTATGTGTCAATCCACTGAATCACACCGTTCTGCAAACTCACAAGAGCCAGCGGCAAAAGCGAATCGGGAAGCTGGCTAGCGCTGCCCGAGAGGAAGATCTGGCGGGCGAGCGCGGCTTGCAGCGTCGTTGGATCGTTGGTATCGATGGGATTCGGATACGGAACAAGCGCGACTGAGGTGGCTTCCACGATATCGCCATCGTGATTGGTACGCGAGCCTTGGATGGTCGTTGGGAATTGGGTGATGGGGTTGGCGGTGAACTGAGCCGGCTGCAAGCCGATGGCAAACAGACCGGTTCGATTAGCAGGCGCGTCTCCGGGCTCGGTAGCGATGCCGAGTTGCAAGTCAAGATTCGGCGCCAGATCGAGGCTCGCGAGATGAATCGTCACACTCGACGGCACGGAGACCTGTTCGCCCGCCGGCGTAATGCCCTGGCCTGCGGCGATGGTGACGATGTCCGTCGATTGTCCGTCTATCGTGACGACGCGGACGAGCAAACCCCGCAAGACGCCGAATCCTGGAGCGCGGCCGAGGTCCGCCTGTCGCTGGAGGAAATAGTTCTGCTCCCGTTCCAGATCGCGGGCTGCGAGAAAACGTCCATCGAACCACAAAGGCCGCGTACGGCGACTGTCCAAGACAAGGGAGCCGTTGCTTTGATAGGGCGCGAGGCCCGCTTGCGGTCTGATATCGCCTTGCGTAAAGTTCGCCATACTTATGTCCCGGGCACGGTCAAAGTCACCACTGGAGAAGTGCTGGCCGCGTAATTGATATCGCCCTGATAAACGGCGGTGACGGAATGGGCGCCCACCGCCGGATTGGGCAGCACAAGCGTGGCGACGCCGGCCTGCAAGTCGACCGTGCCAAGGGCAGTTGCGCCGTCATTGAACAGCACGGTGCCGGTGGCCGCGGAGGGCGTTACCGTCGCGGAGTACTGCGTCGCTTGCGAACCGGTGACCGGTGCGATCGCCAGCGCCGTCGACGTATCCGCCAGCGTGAAGCTGATGTAAGCCGGAACCGAGCGGCGGCGGACGAAATAGCCGTAGGTCAGCGAACCAATCGCGGTGCGCCAGTTCACCGCTGCAGCGTCAAGAGGCACAAGGGGCCGGGCAAGTTCGAAGAAGCGCAAGATGTCGAGCGGATTCCGCAGGCTTACGGCAAGGGGCACGGGGCTGGAAAGCGCCACTGGCTGGAGCGCCGCGAAGGTTCGGTAGTCAGCGCGCGACAGGGGAACCAGCATCCACACCGCGAGATCCGCATAGGCATTGGCCGGCATCGTCAGATCGATCGGCGGCAACGACATGCTGTCGTCGATCAGCGCTCCCAGTTCGTCTTCGGGAACCAGGCTCAACATCACGTTGGTTTGCTGGGGGAAAAAAACCTGGGTCAGCGCCACCGGGTCGATGCTGCCCACTGGAAATCTTCCGGCGGGCGGCAAGGCCTGGAAGTATGCCGTCGCGGGGAAGTTCGCGGGCGTGCTCGCTTGTACCATGGGCTCGACGATCTGCTGAAGCTGCGCGTCGAATTGCCGCAGATAGGCTTGCGCGGTGGCAATTTCGGCGAGCCCGAAGCGGAGACCGTTGAACTCGGGCCCGGATTCGCGCCGCACCATCCATTGGTCGACCCACTGAACCACGCCGCGCTCGACGCCGATCATAGCGACCGGCAGCAGAGAGTTTGAAAGCGCGCCGATGGCCTGCTCAACGAAAACCTGGCGCGCGGCGGCGGCGTTCTGGGTTGTCGAATCGTAGTTCGCGGAAGGAATCGGGTATGGCGTCATGGAGACCGCGGTCGCCTCGATCACGCTGCCGTCTTGCGTCGCGCGGCTGCCTTGGATGCTGCTCGGATAGGAAGTAATAGGATTGGCGGTGAACTCCACAGGCCTTAGCGCGAGTACGTACAACCCGGTGCGCGTGCGCATGATTGGATCGGGTGTCTCCGACAATCCGAATTCAACGTCTAGATCTTCTTCGTCGGCAATGTCGGAAATCTTGACAGTCAAGTTATCCGGGAGCATCACCAGGTCTCCACCGGGTGTGATGCCCTGCCCCGCTTCGATCACGATTGTTTCGGGATCGGGCTGGCCGGCATTCATCACTTGCGTCACACCGAGCCCATGAATCGCGCCGAAGCCGGCCGCCTTCCCGAGTGTCGCCTCGCCTTGTAGAAAATACCTTTGATCGCGCTGAAGATCCTGCGCTGCGAGGAATCGTCCGTCGAACCAGAGCGGCCGCGTGCGGCTGCTGCCGGGAACAACGCCGTTCGGCCCCAGCGGCGTGATGCGAACAACCGGTTGCGGGGCTGGCGGGGGTTGGGGAAGCCGAATCGTCGAGAGCGGGGAGTCCGTTATGCTGCCGCGGCCGAGAATCGCGAGGTTCGTAAAATTTGTCAACATTGCCATGGCGTCAAGACTCCGTTCCCGAACCGAGCCCGTTCCAGCGCGCCAAAATCGACGATGGAATCACGAAAAGGCGTTTCGAATTGTCGATAGCTGCGTTGCCGAATCCGGTAAGGGTCCACGTCGGTGGGTTGCCGGCGCTTCCCGCAGTAGCGGGCACTAGAATGCGCGCCAGAAACACGCCGGTCGTATCGCTGAAAGTTGGAGGGTATTCGACAACCGCGCCTTGTGGCGCGAGAGCTCCGGCCAGAATCGATTGCTGCAATGTCGCAAGCGGCGGTTGATTGGGGCCCAGGCTCGCCCACGGATCGATAGGCGTTTTCGGATTCGCATCGGTGCGCAGCACCAATTGCATCGAAAAGGAATCCAGCAGACGGTTGGCGGAGAACGCGTCGGTGGCGTCGTAATCGTCCTGGGAGGCGAAGCACGGCGTGACGCCCTGCGTGCACCCGGCGAAGGTGGCGAACACGTCGACCATTAGGTTTTTTGCGTCGTGAATCGCCGTGTTCGGGTCAGCAATCGCCGTTGTGCCGGGTGAAAGACCGGCTTGCTGCTGTTGCCAGGCTTGCACATATTGGTTCAACCAATCATTCAGCACGATACAAACCATTCGTGGCACTTCCAGAATGCGCCCGACACGATCGATGGCCACGCCGGCGGTGACCTGAATTTCGAGCTTCAGCGGATCGGCATTGCCGTCGGTTTGGACCAGCATTCCCGAAACCGTGCCTGTACCCGACAGCTGCATCAGGGTGCGCGCCAGGCGCCCGCGATGATAGTCCTGGTCAGCTTGAAAATCTTCGACGCCGAGCATACGCCCGGTCGAATAATAGACGCGCGCCGGCGGGGAGGGAGGGTTCAAGTCGTCAGGCATGATCGGCTCCATTTGTTCTAAACATTCGCTTGTCCGTTCTCCCAGCGCGGGTCGAGACTGGGGGTGTGCTGAATCACTTCGTAGCGGCCCACGCGCGAACTGTCGACCACCACCGGATCGAGCGGCGGTTCCGGCGCCAGGAATGTATTCGCTCCCACCAGCGACGCGATGCCGATTAGAAATGGCTGACTGGCGATTTGAATCGACGCGGAAACGTGCGCAGGCTTCTCAGCCGCGACGATGCGCGCAATCGCATTTACGTTCACCTGCTGAACCTGGTTGTGAATGAAGACGATCAACCGCCAAGCAAGGCTGTCGAGAAACGCCTGTACCTGCGACTGCTCGCCGGGCAGAGCAACGGTGGCCGCGAACTCGGCTAAGAAGTCCGGATTGTGAGGATTGCCCAGGAACAAGGTGTCGCCCACGAACGAGTTCGAATTGCCACTGTAGCCGGGTAACAGAGGGTCGTTCGCGATGGCGAGGTCGGCGCCGAGAATGGTCGCGAAGGTGTGACGCAGGCGAAACGCTTCGATCACCAACACCGCGCCTCTGGTGGCCAGCCCGCTGGTGGCAATGTCGATCGCCAACTTGATCGCGGCCACCGTTCCCCGCTGACGATGCAGATCGGGTGCGCCCAAAAGCAGCGCGCGGTGACGATCTGGCGGATACAGGCTTGGATCGACGCCGATCCATCCGCCCAGCCAATCGACCGCAGGTGTCGATTCCGGGCGCGTCATCAGATAAGCGCTGGCGATGCGATCCTCGATGCGCGTCATCTGCGCTTCAAAAATATTGACAAAGCGCTCGTAAAAATTGGCCCGCGTCGTGGCGCCGGCCGCATCTGCGTCGGAGCCGAATTTATTTTCGCGATACAGTTCGGGCAAATAATGATCGACGTAGGAATAACGCGATCCCCACACGCGCGCCGCGGCGATCTCCGGCGTGCTGCGGCCATCGCCGATGAGTTCAACGCGCAGCGCGAGATACCGTCCGCTTAGATTCCGCACGGCCACGCCCACGCGCTGGATGAGAACCATGAACAAGCCCTGCGAACCCGCAATCGGATCTTCTCCCAGCATCGGCTGCGCGAACGCAACTTCCGACGCGACCGAAACCCACGCGGCTTCGGGAGTTTCCGCCGGAACCGAAGTCTGACCGATATTCCCAAACACGTGCGGATACCACGTGGCGGGATTCTTAGTGGAAGTGAAATCCGCGGGATTGTTCGACGCGGCCAGCCAGACCAATACGCCGCAAGTGGAGGGAAGAATCGCTTCCAGGAACAATCGATGCCACGTAGTTTGCGACGATCCGCTGTCGACAATTTTGGCCGCCGTCGGGTCCGTCGTTCCCGATGGCGCCAGGGAATTCAGGGAAAGTGGCAGCAGAGGATACAGAGTAACTCCACGCGAATAGTAAGGCGGCAGACTTGGTGTGTGCGCAAATGGCCCGGAATTCTTTCCCGCCAGGATATAAGTGTCGCCGGCGGGGACGAGCATCGCGGCCGATCCCTGCAAGTCGAAAATCAACGCTTCATTGAGCGAAGTGGCGAGCACCGCGAGTTGCCGCTCGCCAGTCCAGGCGATACCGTATGGGAAAACGGTTTCCGAAAGGTTCCAGGGAATCGTGAGGCCCGTCTCTCTGCTAAAAAGCCGTAGAAACGCCGCTGTGTTAGTGGCGGCATTCGACGCCCATGAGAGCAGCGCAAATTGGCCGCCTGCCATCGCCGTGATCGCAACCCAGGTTTCGGTGGACGGGAGCGGGTAACGGAACACGATCTGGGTGGGGTCGGAGTTTGCAACGCACGATCGCAGAACTCCGGCGTCGGGAGTGTCAGTTGGTTCCACTTGCAGAGGCAATCCTGCGACCGCCCCCAGCTGCGGCGTTGTTCGATCGAGAGCGAGCACGCCGCCGGCCGGCAGCGAGACCAACCGCCAAAAGTGAAAATCGGGAACGGAGAGAGTAAAATCCGCCCATCGATTACGGCGGTCGACCAGGACAAGGCTATCGCTCACAGCGATGTACAGCACACCGTCGAACCCCATTGCGAGATCGGTGACCACTTGTCCGGCGGGCGGAGTGTAAATTGCGATTTCGCCCGGGCCGACGCCGCCCGCGAAGACAGCCGATTTCGCGCCATCCCAGCGAGCGTAGTTGCCGAACGCATCCTGCGTCATCGGCGTCGTCTCCACCAAAGAAGATGCGGCCGCGAAATCCTCGACGGGCGGATTTCCTGTTCGGCGGCTACGGAGGCGAAGCCGTTGCTTGTCGGGACAAAAATACAACGTGTCCGAACCACCCGGCGGAAGCCAATCCGCCGCCGTGCTCAGCATCCAGAAATTAAGTCCGTTCGAGTCCATTGGTCTTCTCTCAACACAAAGCCGGCACAACCGGAACTGCAACGGTGTTCGGTCCCGACGCCGCCGGAGCCGCGAGGCTGGTGTTCGGCATCACACCCGAGCCATCCGGCCCGGCCATCACGCTGACTTGCAACAGTTCCGGCAATTGCCAACTCGTTAAGGCGATTTCCGAGCGCCCCGATGAATCGACGGCAACAGCCTGATACGCGCCGTTGGCAAGCACTGTGAACAGCAATAGTCCGTTCACTTCGACAACGCCCGCGACCTGGCTGACAATCACTTCGAGTTCCAGGCTGCGAATCAATCGGCCCAGCGGCCAGCCGGTGTTGTCCGCGCCGCCGGGTGCGATGGGCCACAGGTAGTTCCGCAGCGCCAATTCGACTTGATTGCTCACCTGAAGAAGGTTGAAACCGTTGCGCACCTCGACGGCAACGCTGACGCCCAGTTGCACATACTCAGTGCCAATCACATACATTTCCGATCCGACCGGACGCCGCGGATCCAGATACCCGTAGACGCTTTCAAGCAGCGTTCGGTCGGCGCGCGGGCAGGGCGGCTGCACTCCGTCCCTATCCGGAATAATCATCACTGAAACGACGCCGGGGAAATTCAGATCTCGAGTTTGCGGCTTGAACAGAGGTAACACTTCCACGCGGCCGATCGCCGCACCTGGGGTCTCCATGGCGAGATCCTGATAGTCACTGGCCGTCACCGCGCGCTCGTTGTGGCGAAGCCGTGCGGGCAAACGCTGCTCCGCCTGGGCTAAGGTTTCCGGCTCGGCGCCACCGACCGTCGCGATCGGCTGGGTCACCGTAAATTTGCTCAATTGATTCCCGTTGGGGTCCCGGCCGCTGATCTTGGTCAACGTGGCGGCAGGGACATTGCCCCCTGCTCCGCCGCCGGCGCGCATCTGGCGCACACGGACGCGGCGGCCGATGGGCGGGATCAAGCCCTGCATCTGATTTCCGAACGTCACCGTTCCAGCTTCAGGGTCCAGCACGTATGCGGGAATCGCGCCCTGCAACACCGCCAAATCGTCCACTGCCTGCCAGAGTTGATATCCCAATCCGGGCATATCCACATCGAGCTGGAATGTCGTGGGGTCGATTTGGGTTTGCGGCAGCGAGAATACCTGCCCGGCGGCTCCACTGCTGACTCCGACCACGATCAGGTTGTAGGTAGTGCGCTGGTCAATCGCGACCGCATTGACTCCGGCCCAATTCAGCGTCAACGCGCTCTGTACGTTCACGCGAATCCAGGCGACCAGCATGCTGTCAATGTTGGGATCGTCGATGCGCGGCGGTTTTGCGCCGACGCCAGCTTGGGCATCCGTGCGGACGTCGTTCGGCGGTGCGCCGATGTCCGCGCTTTGCGGCAGGATCAGACGCACAACACCGGCGTTCGTCAGACCGTTGGTTGTGTCTTCATCAACGGAAAGCGAGTAATAGGGAACGGGCTGGCCTATCGGCGCGTTACCGCTGATCTGCCATGTAACCGGAACAGGCGCAAGAGTTCCTGCTCCGGCCAGGGGATCGGCGGCGGGCAAGGACGGCACGAATCCGAGATTCAGAACTCTTTCCCCGCTTGCTCCGCCAAGCGTGGCCCGAACCGCGGCCAGGTTCGCCGGTTTGCCCGCAAGCAGTGCGATCCACAGGCAACCATCTATCGATCCGTTCGCGATATCGACACCGTTCGGGTCAGCTTGATTTCCGGCGAAAACCGGAGTCGTGGTGTAGCCGGCAGGCACGGCACTCAAGCTGTACAGGGATTTGAGCCCGGTGAGCAGCGGGAGCGCACTCGCTTGCCGGTCGGGAGTGAGCGGCGCTTTTATGTATGCTTGCCCGGTAATCGGCAGAACGTCGATCTCATTGAGGGTCTCAAACGCGGGAGGGCCTTGAACATTCGCGCCTTGCACCAACGTCACCGCGCTTGTAGAGGATGGATCGACCGAGAGCGACAGAATTCCCGTGGCGGCGGCGGCCGGCAGCATTGGTTGACCAAGCAATCGGAGGAAAGCGATGCGCTGCCGCTCGGGAATCAGGTTCGCGCGATACAAGATCGTGTCCGCGAGCCAGGCGAAGAGCTCGATCAGGGTGCGTCCGGGGTCGCCAATCTGTGGCGACGTCCATTCGGGCGTGTGGGCCGGGATGCTGGCGAGCATCTCCTGTACGAGGTCGTCGTAGGATCGATCGTCAAGAGCTGGAGGGTTCAGTGGCACGCGCTCATCCTGCCTGCATCGTTACGCCAAGCTGCTGCGTTGTATTGGTGCGCAGCTCGCGATAGTGAATTTGGACGCTGATTTCCGAAGGCGCGCCATCGATGGTCGACACATCGACCGCGTCCACCGTGATCCGATTTTCGTACTGTTGCAAAGCAGCCATGATCGCGCTCTGAATCTGGCGGCGAACCGCGACCGTGTTGCCTTCGTCCAGGAAGTTTTGCAATCCCGCACCGAAAAAAGGCGTCATCAATTGCTCGCCGGGCCGCGTCGTCAGGATGACGCGGATCGCGTCGCGGACGCTCCGCTCGAGCGTCGGGAACTGCAGCGCTCCGCTTGCATCCGGCAAGGGCAGAAACGGCCAGCCGATGGGATCGGTAAACGTGTTAAGTGCCATTGGTGTCTCCTGAGTTCGACGGACTCGGCAGGGGAAATGGGATGCAGATCTTGATGAATGGCAGCCAGAAAAAACAGAGGTTCAGCAGCGTCAAGAAAATGTTCAACACGAAGAACGCGCAGATGGTGATCAGCGGAATGCTGAATCCGCAAATCCAATTGAGCTGGATTCCGGAGTTGGACGGCGGCGTACCCGCGGAGAGACCGGAAAGGGTGCTGCCGTTCATGGCATTCATGAGCGAGGCAGGAACCGCGAAGGCGCAGTTCGGCTTGGCGTTCTTCAGAAAATTTCGATCGGTGGGGTCGGGTAGAGGGACCGGCGCCAGCGCGCGCGCGCCGCTCTCGTGCCATGCGGCGATGCGAAACGGATCGCTGAACTTGCTCCATACAAGCGCGGGTGGGCATTGCGGCGTGTGGGCTTTGACGCGAATAAATACGCGCAGCCGGTACAACCTCGATGAATCCTGGAATCGGCCCATTGGCGAGGAAACCACCGCGCTTTGATTTTGGGCAAGCGCCGTTAGCAGGCTTAGAATCGACGCGGCCTGCGTCATCGAAAACTGATCCCACGCGGCCGGCATCGTAATCGACGGAACCGGAGGGCCGCTGGTGGGATCGTAGTCGAGCAATGCCGCGGCCGCGTTTTGATAGAACGTTCCCATCGGCGTTGCGTTCGATGAAGAATCGTAAACGTTGAACCCGTTTAGGGCTTCGATCAGTGCCTGCGCCGCCGGCGTGGGCTGGAAGGCTCCGAACGTGTACAGAATCCGAACAGCGGTCGTGAAGGGAATCGCCGCGCTCGCGCCATTCGCCTTCGCGTAGTCGTCCGTCATCATGAGATAAGTGACGGGGTTATTCGCGTAAATCGGCGAATGCGGAGCGGATGTAAGCAGGTTCGGCAGGAGGTTCGAGAAATTCGTTAAATCGTTGCCGCTGTATTGCGGCGGCGCGGGCGCATTCGTCGTCACATCCGAACTCGCGGTGGGAACTACGGCATAGACGAACGTGTGACCCGCGGAATTGCAAGCCGCCGGCGGCGCCACGAACGCCGGCGTGGAGATTTCCGTCATTGCGGTGGTTATGGCCTGCTGCGCGAGCAGGCGGTCGAGCTCGGGTTGTCCCGATTGCAGCTGCGGGCGTTTCGTGGGATCGGGATCCTGGCGTTCCTGCAATTTCGTCATCGCCAGCCACTGGAATTGGCCGTCGCTGGATTTCATCCAAGCCGAAGGAGGGGCCGACAAGTCGTCCACGCCATTGGTGCGAATTACCCGTCGAATCACAATGCCTGCCGATTGGACGCGCGTCGGATCGAGGCGCGGAAATCCGACGCTTTCGCAGGTGAGATCCAGCAGGGCAAGATTCACCATTCGCTGCACGGGCTGGTAAAGCGTGGGCGACGAGTCAGGTGAGGTGGCGACCATCTCAATCGATGAGCCCGGGGTCGGCGCCAGCGCCGCGAGGTCGGTGAGAAACCGTGCCGGAAAATCCTCATTGTTCATTTGCAAAATCGCCGGCCGCGGCTGTAGAGTGCCGTTGAGGGCGATGCCTTGCACGCGAATATCATGGCTCACCATACGTTCCCCGCTCCCGGCGTATACGTGGTGCCGACGACGGTTGTAGCTTGCAGCACCTGGCACTGCACGATGCCGCTAAACGTGCTCATCGCGGCGGAAACGCTGACCGTCGGTGCGGTGACATCAACTTCGCTGGCGGCCGTAATAGAAACCGTTCCGGTCGGGGCGTTGATGGTGACGCCGCTGGTGTCGATTTTGACCGAAGTCTGCTCGGAATTGGTGAACTCAATCGATCCTCCGCCACTATCGGTCATCGTTCCGGTGAGACCGCCCGGCGTCGAAAACGTGATCGTCGGCTGGCCCGATGCCGCCTCGACGATCGCAATCCTGGTTCCCGCTTTACCCGTGATTGTCCAGCGATCCACCGAATCGCCCGCGCCGCCCAGCGTTTCCGGCGCCGAGTCGTGGCCGTTCCATAAACTACCGACGACAATCGGATAGCGAGGGTCCCCTGCCAGAAACACAACGACCACTTCATCGCCCACATCGGGAATGAAGAAACCTCCGCGATTGCCGCCCGCGAACGGAACCGCGACGCGAGCCCACACCGGCCCGTCCTGATCGTTGACGCCATCCGTGTTGTAGACGCGAACCTGCACCCGGTTGCGGGAATCCGGATCGAGCACGTTGACCACCGTCGCCAGGAAGGCGGCCGATCCCAGCATCTGTACCGAGTTTTCCCGCGCTAGCAGACTCATGACGATGCGTTCCCCAGGTACGCGCTCTCCGCGGTGAACTCGGTTTCGTAGCCTTTCTCGGTATCCCAGCGATGAATCGCGGAGGTGACGTAATAGTCATTTGAGAAGCGCGGACCTAATCCAACGAGCGTGAGCCATGTGCCCACCCGCAGTCCTGGATTTCCCTCCGCGCAGCCGCGCGCGACCGCAAAACGCCGGGAGCGTTGGATGAACTCAGCGTCCGCAAGGGCCTGCGCTTCCGTTTGATTCGCGTTGGCGAAATTTCCCAATTGTTCCGAGCGCGCGCTGAGTGCTTGCGTGATCCAGTCGCTTCCCGTCTGGCCCGATCCTTGTCCGAAATCCGTCGATTGACTGGTCGCCGAGATGGTCTGGCCTTGCTCGAAGTCCCAACCCGTCACCGTGACCTGATTGACCTGGTGCGCAAGATCGGCCAGCACCCGGACCTCGCGCAACTGGCTGTTCATATCGAGTTCAATCGACGTTCTGGACACCTGCGATCGCGGAGACGCGTGCAACTCGGCACCCACCACTTGCATATCCGCGTCATAACGGGCTAGCAACCGCCGCAGGAATCCCAAGTCCGTCTCATTGAACTGCTGCTCTGTGCCGACGCTCGCGACAAGGCCATTGACTTGCGGCATCAGTCCGAGATCGTTAGCAATCTGCGTCACGATGTCCCCCAGCGTCGATACGTCCCAGGTTTTCGTGCGGCGATGCATGCGCGCGGCTTGCAGGGAATCTTCTGAAAGCACGACGAGCTCGGGAGGCCCCTGGCGCGGATAGCGGCCTTCTAGCGCCGTGATTTTGCCGCGAAACAGTTCGGTCGGCGAATTCACATCGCCTGCGAAAACCTTGAGCAGGGTGCCCAGCTTCAGAATTTTTCCATCCTCGAACACCGTGTTTCCCAGGCCGCCTTGCAGTGATCCGAAATTGCTGAAGCGCAGTTCCATCGACGACATACCGCCTTCCTGTTCCCGCATTTCCATGCCGAGGAGCTGTTGCGACACCGTGTCGTTGAACTGCCCATCCACTTGCACGGTGGGTATTGCACTATAAACAGCGTCCTGGGTGAGTGCTTGTTCGGGCATGGGTTATTCCGCGTTTAGTCTTAGTGCGCGCTCAGCCAGCATCGTCATCTGCTGCCGCAAATCAACCGGTTCCTTCGGCGAGGCGGCCGCCGGAGAAGCCGCTGGCGCGCTCTTGCCGCCGCTTTTTACATCGATCTGCATTTCGTCGATCGTCACTGCCATGGCGCATCGCTCCTAATCGAAAACCAAACGGTCGTTGAAATTGAAAGAAGTCCCCACGTCCGAGGAAAATCCCGACCCGGCATTTGCGGCGCCTCCCAACGAAAAGCTCGCGCTCGGCCCCGTCGAAACATCAGTGCTCACCGTCGCCGGTAGCATGCGCAGCGGATTCAATCGCGAGGTCGAACTGACCGTTGCGCGTCCGACTTCAAGTCCCGAGAACGCGCCCGCTGTCGCCGGGACCCCCGCTGATGCGCGGCCGCCGAATAGCGCGCCTCCCCCGGCTCCAGCCGAAATCTGTAACGTCGCCGCCGTTGCCACGCCCGCGCCCGCGCCAAACGATACTCCACCTCCAATCGATAATCCAGCCGACGCGCCGGCGGAGATTCCAATCCCCCCGCTGATCGACAGCCCGGCGCCCGCGCTGACCGAGGCCGACGCCGAAAAACTCGCCGCCGCGTTCAACTGAATTCCAGCGCTGACGCCGCCGCCGACATTCAGCGATGCGCCCGCGGTGAATCGGAGACTTTCAAGACCGTTGTCGGCGCCAAGCTGGCGGGCCGCATTCGGGTCCCCGCCCATCGTCGAAAGCGAAGTGGCACTGTCGTCGCTGCCGGTGGAAACCAGACTGCCGCTGACGTTCGAGCTGGAAAAATTCGCGTCCTCGTCGAAGACCTGATCCTGCCGCGCGAGCCCAATGCTGACCAACGCACGCATCGGTACGCCCTCGGCGGAAAAGAAGTCGATGGTTTCTTTGAAGCTTTCGAGGGTGCCTTTGAATTCGTAGGAACCCCATTCAAAACTCACCACCGGTTGCGCCTGCGCGTTACCGCTCGACGGATTCGTGCCAGACCCCGAGGACGCCTGCATGAACATCGCGATCTTATTTGTCGTCTGCCGGACGTCTTCCCCGGTGTCGGTGGTATCGAATTGCAAATCCATGGTCAGCTTGCCGGAGAATTGCGCGGCGAACTGACGCCGCTTGGGATCCCCGGATTGCTGCTTGGTCGAATTCTCGATGGTGTAAACCATCGAAGCCGGGTTGAAATGCACCTCGACTTCGGTGGCATCGGAGCCGAGCGATTTGAGAAGAGCCTTCTGCGTAACTGGTATCGGCAGATCCATTTTTCAACTCACGTCCACCGAAGAGAGCCCCTCATGCACCAGGTGCAGCTCTTCGATTCCAACTTCCGTTCCCTTGGCGTTAAACTCTGCGAACTTGAACTTGATCGGCATCGCACGGTCGAGCTGCCAACCGATCACAGGATCGCCGCTCCCGTCGAACAACGTGATGGTCACCTGCAGCCGCGGTGCGTACATCCCAGTGCTGATCGCATTGAAGATCTGCCAAAGGTTGCGGTTACTGCTGATGCCTCGTTTCAGTACGACCGTCGAAAACGTAATCGGACCCGCGCGCTGCGCGTTGCCGTAGTTCGTGCCGCCCTCCTTGATCGCTTTCGCCTCCATGCTGGCCTCAATCCCGGTCACTTCCGCAAAAGCGCCCGTGCAGACATCGACAGGACCGCCCGGACCGTCCGAGCCGATCGAATCCGATTTGAAGTCAACCTGAAACTGGAAAATATGCAGCGGAACCAGCATCACGCGGCCCCCTGCAGCGCGACGTTGGCTTGGGCGCTGGCGCCGCTGGTTTCCAGCGCCATCGTGACGCGAATCACTTCGATCGTTGAAGCGGCGTTGAATGTCACCAGCGCGATCAGCCGTCCGTTATCAAGATCGTTCTGCGTCATCGTACTCGCGTCGCAGCGAACTGAGAAGGCGTCTTGAATCGTATCGCCGTCGAGTGCGTTCAATTGCCAAAGCCGCATCATCAACTGCCGCAAAACCGTCTGCACGCGCGACCACAATCGCGGACCATTCTGTTCGAATGCGATCTGTTCTCCTAGTGTTCGCGCCGAACGTAGAATCACGGCCACCAGCCTGTGAATACGGGCAGGCCGATAGCTTTCCCCGCCATACGTCGTCACGTCCGACAACAGCGACAGACCCACCGGCGTCGGTCCGAACAAAGTGATTCTCTGGATTAACGGCTTGAAAGAGTTGTCGCCCCAAACGAGCGGAGTCGCGGAAACGTTCGTCTCCTGGCCTGGCAGGATGGTAGAAACGTCGTAGATCTCCGCCGGCTGAATCTTGACCGCGCTCGTGAAAGTTCCGCGGGTGAGTGCGTTACGGGCCAGCAGGCCGATGGTTGCGCCTTCCGGCGGCTCCAGGCCTTCCAGCAGCGCGGTCGAACTTGTCGTCTTCAACCAGGGAAAGGCAAGCTGCAGAAATGCGGTGGAGATTCCGATGTCGAGTCCCGTCTGCGTCCCACCCGGCTTCGGTTCCGGCATCACGGCGTTTATCACCTCGTGTAGGTCTTGCGTGAGGCTGTTCGCCGGATCCGCCTGCGCGGTCGCGACGTCGGTTTCCTGAGGCATGGGAAGCGCGGCCACCAACTGCATTTCCCGAAAATTCTGGGACAGGAAGAGCAGGACGGTCTGCACTGTGGCGGCCCATTTGGTGTAGTCCCCGGGGGCAAAGCGGGGAGCACCGTTCGGAGGTGCGGGCGCCGTTTCCAAGGTCAGGTCCGCTTGCGAACATTCTTCGAACTGCACGGGGCCTGCCGGGGTGACGGGGGTTGCGCCCGGGGTGACGATCAGTTTGGAAGCGCTTAGGATCGGAAGATCGGGCATTGCGAGGAACGATACTTCCGGAAGCCCCGCCACGTGTCCCGCGCCATGCCAGCCCCGCTGGTCGTCAACCTCGTCTTCGGTCGAAGGGAGAAGCAAATCGACGCTCGGCGTTTCCTTTGTGAGATCGACTGAATCCCCCATGCGAACCACGTAGCAACGCTTACCGCCCTGCGCGAAAAACGTGCGCACGCACGCGGCCAGGTAATCCGTGGGCCCGCCGTCGGCGAAAATCGCCGTAAACGCGGCGTAGTTTTCGATGGGTATCGGAATATCCAGAATCTGGTTTACCGGGCGCTCATAAGGCCCAGTCACCCAGCCTTGCAAACGCAACCACTCCATCACCGCGGGCGAGAGAGTGGCCCCTTGCTGCAGACGGGCGAGGCCTACGAAGCAAGCAACGTCCATGCGCACAGGGTCCACCTGGGCAACGGGACGGTCGCTTTCGAACACAATTCGGCTCATGCTCTCCCTCTGGGACGGCGCGCTACGACGCAGGGTCGATTTCGAAGCCTTCGGCGGCCAACACCAGTTCCTCCATCGCCACTTCGCCGCCTCCCTTGCCTGCCAGCGTCGGGCCGGTATACTTCATCGGCACCACGTTACGCAGCTTCCAGGACTGCACCGGATTCGCCGCTTCATCGCGCAGCGTGATGATCACGTCGCGCTGCGCCAGAATTCCGGTTGTCTCCGTTTGCTTGATCCACGCCCAAAGATCGGAAGAATCCACCACGCCGCGCTTCAGTGTCACGTCGCCCACCTTGTGCGATCCGGGTACTTTGCGCACGTGCGACTCGGCGTCGTTGCCATCGCGGTATTCGGAAATATGAATCTCGGTCGTCAATCCCGAAACGTCCGAGAAGCCTCCCAGCAGCTTCTCCGGATCGCGAGGGCCGTTCAGATTGACGATGTAGTTATAAGAAGGATAGGGTGCGGTTCTCGTCGCCATGCTGGTTCTCCTGTTTCTCGATTCGCCTTAACTCTGCGCGTCCGAAGTCATTTGCCCGATGCGGAAGATAACGAATTCGGCGGGCTTCAGCAGCGCGACGCCAATCAGACAAATCATCCGTCCGTTGTCCAGGTCGTTTTGGGTCATCGTGGTTCGATCGCAGCGGACGAAATACGCCTGCGAAGCCGAATCGCCCATCAGGTTCCCGCCCTTCCACTCGTTGTAGAGGAATGAATCGATCGCCTCCTTTACGCGCGACCAAAGCGCGGGCCCATTGTTTTCGAACACCGCCCACTGTGTGCTGTCGTCGATCGAATGCTCGAGGTAAATGAGATACCGCCGCACGTTGACGTACATGAATTCGCTGTCGGAACTCGTCGTGCGCGCGCCCCACACCAGATATCCGCGATTCGGGAAATAGCGCAGGCAATTGATGCCGAGCGGATTCAGCAACTGCTGCTCGCCGAACGTGATGTTGCGCTCGAAGCGCGAAGCATCCAACACCACCTCGTTTGCCGGAGCCTTTGAAACTCCGTTCTGCTCGTCGTTGCGCGCGTAGATTCCGGCCAAGTACCCCGAGGGAGGTACCGCGATTTCAGCGGGAATCGATGATCCGGAGCGCGCCAGCGGATTGGGCACGATCACCCAAGGCACATAGAGCGCCGCATAACTGGTGTCGATCTGCGCGCGCACGTTTTCGTTATCGGAGGCAAGCTGATTCGGCGGCGTCTCCAGGATCGCGATGCGGTAGGCGCGCTGCTGGCTCACATGCGTAATCAGCGAATTGATGATGTCCTGGCTCGCCGCGAAGATTCCAGAGCCAGGTGCGGCTACAATCGCAATGTCCTCAAGCGCGGTCAGGTAGCTCAAAGCATTGTCGTAATCGGTCGATTCCGGTTCGAGGCCGTCGTTTCCGTTTTGCAGCGTAAATGTCTGCGTTCCGTTCGTCAACGGCGTCCCCAGCGATCCGAAAATCGCTTGATAGAGCGGCACCGCGCTGTTCAACGTACTGCCGATGTTGAATGAGATCTGATTTTGCAAAGCATCGATGTGTCGCGGCGGGGTCGCACCCAATGCCGTGCCGAGGTAATTCGGATGAGCGGGATCAAAGCCGAGGTTCTGAAACACCTGCGGTGAGTCCGACGCAGCCGTCGCGGTTACCTGCATGGTGAGGGAATAGAGGTTCGCGGGCGCCGGCGAAGGTAGCGGATTGGTTCCGTTCATGAACGTGCTTCCCGTGCCGTTGGTGTAGAAGGTTACGGTAGAGGGAGCAAACACGGGCGCGCCGGCGGTGTGCGACGCCGCCCCGGCGCCCCGCGTGATCGTCAACCTGGTCCCGGTCGCGTCCACGCCCGCCACACTAATGGTTTCCTTTTCGATCTGAATCGTGGGGGGAGTGCCGCCTGGAATCGCCGTCGACAAGGTAACGGAAGTATCGGTCGCGCCAATCGCGCCCGCGATCGTGGTCACCGGCGTAAAAACCGCGGCGCCCTTGTTGTGCGCTGCCGCCGTCGTCCCACCTGCGCCGCGCGTCACGGTAAGGATTGCTTTCGTCGCGTCCACGCCTGTGACCGCCATGATCTCCGTGTCGATCAGAACGAAGGCTGGGGTCGCTCCGGTGAGCGCCGGCGTAATCGTAACGGTCGCATCGGCCACCGCGGCAGCGGCGCCCACCGCCGCGATCGATCCGCTTCCCAGAGGAACGGTCGCGATCAGGGAGCCAGGCGGAAGCGCGCTCACGTTCGCCGTCTTCACCGCCTTTACAACGACGGACACCGTTTGATTCCCGAACGCCCCGGGAAACTGCGCCGACACCGTCACGTTGGCGGTCGAGGGCACACCGCTGGATGCATAGCCCGTATTGCTTGCCGACTTCGGAACAAAGACGCGCGAAACGTACAGCTCCGATCCACCGTTATCGAAAAATCCCTTCACGCTGAGGGCGAGGTAATTGGTGTTTTTCGGATCCGTCGGATTGCTCTCGATCGAGAGATTGTCGTAACCGCCGTATATGTTCTGGAAGTCGCCGAAGCTGGTCAGCAATTCCGGAGTCTGGTTGATGGGACCAGTCAGCGTCACACCGGCGAATGCCGCCGTGCTGGTGCCGACGCCTTCAATCGAAGGAGCGCGAAAGCTGACTTCTTCGACGTAAACTCCGGGTGCAAGATATTCCGCCATTTAGATTCTCCTTTTGTCAATGTGCTTCTCAAACTGAAACCGTTACGGCCGCGAACAATGTTTGGCGCGCGCCCAATGCGCCCGTTTGCGTTCCCGTCTTCAGCGACGGATTCGAAAGGTTGCTCAAAATGTCATCCGGGTTTGGAATCCAACCGGCAGGCTGCGCAAGCACGCTCGGATCGAACCACGCCTGCACCGTCACCGGCGTCGTCGAATCCGTCACCGGATCGGTGGCCTTGCTGCTCACCTGAATTCCCATCCCCATTACCGCGAGCAGCGCTTCCCCGCGCGCGTCCGTCATGCCCGTTGCCGCCACTGTGTTGGCGGTTAGCAGAACCTGCACAATTGCCCAGGGCAATCCCGCGCCCGCGCTGGATGTCACCGACGCGCGAACCACCGCCCAATTTGCTTCCGGCGTCGACCCAGGCCCTGGATACAACTTCACCTGTTGCGGTGTAAACACTCCCGTCAAACTCTGCGGGGCCTGAATCTGGGCGCGGCGCGCGAGATAGGTGAGGCTTGGGTCGCTCACCGAGATCGCGAAATTTTGAGGCGCGGGCCAGGTCCCGCTTGGAATCAATTCGTTGGTGAGGGGGCTGAAACCCGGCCCATTGAAAATCGCGTACACGCCGCTGCGATTCGCTTTCAGCGTGAGTTGCGCGCTGCTCACGGGCAGCGGCCGCGGAATCGACGAGCCCGTAATCGCGTCGACGAACACAAATCCGCCCAACACGCGCCTGTCTACGGACTCCATCGGCGTGGGCGTCACTGCGTCACCTCGTTTTGCGCCGACTCATTTTGAGCGAAGCTGAAACGCGTCGCGACCACCGGACCTGCACCCGTCGCGGTCCGGTCGATTCGCACGACGCGCGCGACATACGCTATGCTCAGCCGGTATTTGGGCCCCAGAGCATCCCAAATGCGCAAGATATCCTCAAGACTCAAGTCCGCGATCACCAGTTGCACGCTCTCCGTCGGATCCCAGCCTCCGTCCGACGACAGCACCGAACTATCGAGAATCGGCGCGGACTGCAACTGCTGCATCGTCCAGCCCAGAATCGTTTGCTCAGCTTGCGCGCTGGAGCCCCAATAAGTCAGCAGGTAGTGCAGATCCAGAAAGATGATCGGTTGCTTGCTTACTGTGTCCGGCAATTTCGACGCCGCACGAAAATTCTCGTTGATTGTCACGCGATGCAGGAAGATCGAAATGGTTTTGTCGAGTTCGGTCTGTTCCTCGGTCGCGATTTGCGAGCTCGACACCAACTGGAACTGGCACGGGAAATTCGTGGAGAGGTCCGTTGGGTAGGCGTTTTGCAGGTACGTCGCGATTGAATTGCCCACCGAGTAAATTGCCGAGTAGTTAGCCATCGCGTTCTTCCGATTCCTCGACGAAACGCTTCACCGCTTCGCTCTCCCGTTCGTTCAGGCAGTAAATCCGCGTCTCCGGTCGCTCTCCCCGCGTCACCAGCCAACCTCGTTCGAAAAGACCATCCATCACGCTCCGCAACATCTCATGGCTCACCGTGTCAGCCTCGCCTAACCACCACAACCGGACTCCCTCGATCGTGTCGGCGGCAGCGGGATTCCGGAGCAAATAGCTGAGAACCAACCGCTCAATCGCCGCACGATCATGAACTTCGTCTGCCAAGAACGCTCGTAGCCCGTGACGCGATAAATAGCAAACCGATCGCCAAGATGCTGCTCACGTGAAATGTTGAGGTTACGGCGCGCTGGCACACGCCGCTGCGGCATCGACGCCGCGCTTGCAACTGCAATCGCTGGGGAAACTGCTAGGATTCCTCGGCGCGGGAAAAAACCCGCGCACTGCGGCTAATTCGCCGCACGTCTATAGACACGAATCCCCGGGATATTACTTCAGTGGGAAGGAGGTCACTGCGGTTGACTAGAGGGAGGCGGCGGAAATCTCATGCTTGCGCAGCAATCGTTGAAAACTGCGCCGCTCTTTGCCCGCCGCCTTCGCCGCTTGGGTGATGTTCCCTTGGCAGCGACGCAACACAGCGGAAAGATACGATCGCTCGCATTGCGTCACAGCGACGTTCTTGGCCGCCTTCAGTGTGAGGTGCCCGGAGGGCGTCACCGTTTGCGGCAAATCGAGATCCGAAGCCGTAAGCGAATCCGACCTCGCCATCAGCACCGCCCGCTGGATCGTGGTTTGGAACTCGCGAACGTTACCCGGCCAGCGGTGGCTCTGCAAGATCGGCACGACCGATTCGTCGAAGCCCCTTACAGGCCTTCGATGAGCCGTCGCGTACTCCCGAACATAGTGCGCAGCCAGCACCGGCACATCGTCCAGGCGCTCGCGCAAAGGAGGAATTGTGAGGCTCAACACGTTCAGGCGGAAATACAAATCCTCTCGGAACTCGCGGGCCTCCACGCGGTGCCGCAGGTTGCAGTTAGTCGCGGCGACAATGCGGATATTCGCCGGCACGCACTGCGCAGATCCCACAGGACGATATTCGCGCTCCTGCAGCACGCGCAGAATCTTGACCTGCGCGCTCGGGCTGAGAGCATCGACTTCATCCAGAAACAGCGTGCCGTTTTCGCCATAGGCCAGCAATCCCGATTCGTTCGATCGCGCATCCGTGTACGCCCCGCGCCGGTGCCCGAACAATTCGTTCTCAAAAAGATGGTCCGGAATCGCCCCGCAGTTCACCGGGACGAAGGGACCATGCTTTCTCAAACTCAGATAGTGGATCGCGCGCGCGAATAATTCCTTCCCCGTCCCGGTTTCTCCCAACAGAAGGCACGTCGCATCCGTTTCCGCGATGATTGCGACTCGCGCAGCGGCCGCGCGCATGGGCGCGGACTCGCCTATAACGCCGGGAAGTCTCTCCTCATGCCTATTGTTCTCATGGTTCAGCGCCATCGTCGCTCCCTAAAGCTGTCACCGCCAACTTACTATTGTGAGGCTCACGCCAGAAACGTTTCACTGTCCCGGCCTAAATTCTACACCCGGAGAATGGTCAAGAATTCGGCGAAACTTTTGCACCAGTACACTCAACCCAGGCGCGGTGTGAGTTCCGAGTTTCAGCGCAGGCCCTGGTTTCGAATCCCGTAACTGCCGGGATGAATCGGCACACAAACACCGACGGTTGAAGCATGCTTAAATGATCCTCAAAGCCGATTTTTCTTCATCGCAAGCCTTCAACAACCAGGTTGCGGCGAAAGGCGTCCATTGAGTCCCGGAGTAAGAACCCGCGATTTCTTAGCGAAGATACCGACGAGGGCATCCAGATTCGTCTCCCTTGACCAGAGCTAAGTCACATTTAATCATGCAGTTAGCGTGCCGTCCACGGGGGAATCGCTAGCGCGGCCGATGAAAGCGAACGGGCGTACAACAATCCGGGTAACCGTTTCTGCTAACCTACTCATTGGCGATTCAGGAAGCCCTTGCGCGCTGCGGCTCGCGACGGCTAGAATCAAGACTTTGCACGCACGGTTCTGGTGCGTGTGTTCCCGGGAGGAAAGATGGCTTCTCCGATTGAGACGAAGGTAAAGCAGATTATTGTCGAGCAACTCGGCGTTGATGAGAACCAGGTAGAGAATAGCGCGTCGTTTGTGGACGACCTGGGCGCCGATTCGCTCGACATCGTCGAGCTGGTGATGGCTTTTGAGGAGGCGTTCGATCTCGAAATTCCCGACGAAGACGCCGAGAAAATCCACACCGTGAAAGACGCCGTGGATTACATCGAAGCCAAATCCGCGAAGAAGTAATCTAACCGACTGGGTTCGTTCCATTTTCCGGGAACCGAACCCCAAAAAGGAGAAATCCGCATTCCCCGCAGAGTGGTAGTCACAGGAGTCGGCCTAGTGTCGGCTCTGGGTATCGGCACGGAAGAAACCTGGACGGGTATTCTCCAAGGCCGGAACGGAATTTGCCCCATCACCCAATTCGACGCAGCGGCGTTCGCTTGCCGCATCGCCGGAGAGGTGAAGG
>Ga0326727_10003446_pt1 | contig 50473 bp, 40 predicted proteins | sample MB2enrmetagenome_FD_207643 | JGI IMG/M metagenome (GOLD analysis project Ga0326727, IMG submission 207643) | Lab enriched peat soil microbial communities from McLean, Ithaca, NY, United States - MB29MY | ecosystem: Environmental > Terrestrial > Soil > Wetlands > Peat | place: USA: New York... | reverse complement strand
GATCCAACCTAAACCATTTCGGATACCGTGAATCATAATGGCACCACCTGGATCTACACCTTTGCTTTTAGCAACTTGAATATCGCGTTCGTTCGGATACGAAATGTGCAAGGCACGATGGAAAGCACTATCAGGTTTATGAGAATCAATCCGGTATATCCCTTCGGGTGTTTTACCGTCTCCTTCACGCTCTTTGTGTCCTGTGGGCACGGAGCCCAATGCTATACGGTAAGTTTTCAATGGTTTGCCTTGTTGCAGCAACACCAAACGGTGTTCGGATTTGCTACCCTGTATTTCATCTACTCGTGTGTCAATCGGAAGAGGCTGTCCTTCGTAGTTTGCCCATATAAAAAGTACCAATAACGCTCCGCCAAGGGCAAGAGTGGCAAGTATTTTCTTCAGCATTCTTACTCTCGATGTACGTTAAGGGTTCGGTTGAAAAATGCTGTCCAGGTAACTGACCGGATCAGTAAACAGCATGCTCAAAGAGCATAGTGCTTGACTAGGCGGCACGCGGCTTTTTGCGTGGCTGCTTGAGCGGCTTGCCGGCATGGAGCAGTTTCTCGTAGAGCGTCTCGGGGGCTATGTCCGCCCCGTTCGGCCAGGCAATGGCTCCGCCCTCCACGGTCGCCTTGGAGAAAAAGGTCCTGTCCTTAAGCGGCTCAAAAATAGGCCCCCGGGAGAGGTAAACAGAAAAATCAATTTCTCCCTCCACGCCATCATCAAATTGGATGTGGTAGACATATTCACCGCGGTATTCGACCTTCGTCACCTCGTTCATATCCCACATGGCACGCCTCATTGTAATGGGTCGATCGGCTTAATCTCTTTGCCATGGTAGCCAATTCCCAGTCTTCAAGGAGTTCCGCAAGCCGCAAATCGATCCATTCGCGAACAAGCTTTAAGGCTGTCCGCGATTGCAGATCTTCATTCAAAATGTTGCCTCGAAAATCCAGGAGAGCCTTACTACCTTGCTACTCCACATGAACGTGAGGCGGATTGTGATCATCATAGAACATCGTAATGACGATTCCGAAAAAGACAGAGATGATGGGCATAAGCTGCTTTCCCTTACCTCAAGCAATAATTAGACTGGTCCGCGTAAGATGCGGATTTGCGGATTTCTGCCCACATAACATGCAAGCGACCCGGTAGCCAATGGTGTGCCAAGATCTTCTGTACTACATACCATCGACCGCAGAGTGGCACAGGCAACTCATTGCCGTGCTTGCAACGCCAAAGGAGTAGTAATGTTTCCTGAAGAATTTATACTGCTCTGTGGTTGAATTCAATATATTTCAACAGCTTGGGAAAGAGAGTGGAGTGTCTAATCTGTAATTGATCCCGCACAGCGACGGGTGGAGCGTCTAATCTGTAATTGATCCCGCACAGCGACGGGCTTTGATTTTGTCCAGCGGGAATAAAGAGACGCCTTCCGGGTCTGATATACGTCTTTTACATGGCATCGCAATAGATTGTGCGGTTTGGATCAAACCTGTCGACGATTCCGAGTTTGTCCAGATATTCAGCGTCGAGCCGCTTTCCATTCTCCTTAGAGTGATCGCCGTGTTCGAACGCATTTGCCAGGTGAATGATGCTCAGAATGCCAAAAGTGCTATTTGAGCACTTGCTCGGACAATGGTGGAACGCAATTGCCTCAACGATGGACTCCGAAAACCCCCATATACCCATCAGATAGGCCCCAACCTGCGCATGAGAGGTCCCCAGGACCTTTTGCTCCGCTTCCCAGAGCTGGCACCCACTGGAATTAAATGCTTTAGAAATCTCCAGGCACTTCGAAGGTAATTTGTCCAGCAGGATGAGTTTGCCTATATCGTGGAGCAAGCCAGCCATGAAAGCCTGATCGATCTGTTTTTGTCCAAGGTCCTCTTGTGTAGCTATGCTTCTGGCCAGTATGCCCATCGAGACGCTGTGGTCCATCAGGCTTGGAACCGAGTAGCAGGGCAAACCGGCGCGGTCAAACTGCGAGAAGATTTTTATGGTGAGGATTAGCGTTTTGATGGTTTGCAGCCCAAGGAGGCTGACAGCCCTCACCGTACTGGAAACCGGCTCGGGAAGGCCAAAAAAGGCGGAGTTGACCAACTGAAGGAGCTTCGCCGACATTCCAACATCTTTCGAAATGATTTCACCGATTTTTGCAAGCGACCCATTAGGAGAGTTCGCCTCTTCCACCACTTCTCTATAAAGAGATGGCAGGCTCGGCAGCGAGTCTATTTTGGAAATGACGTTTATGAGAGATTCATCTTCCAGCAGCTCACGCAGCGCGCATGCGCGAGCTATCGTCGATTTCAGCGCCTCCGCGTCACAGGGTTTGGCGAGAAACTGGTGAGTCAGCCCTGCCGAGTTGAGGATAATATCTTTATCCGAAAACTCAGAGAGAATGATGCGGACGACCTGAGGATGCAGATTTCTTACCCGTTCAAAAAGTTGACACCCATCCATCCCCGGCATCCGCATGTCCGTCACCACTACATGGAACGGCTTGCCCTTCAGAATCTCGAGGGCTTCCCGTCCGCTCGAAGCGAATTCGCTTTCCCACTCCGAGCCCATGCCTAGAAGCGTCCTCTGCAGCTCACCCAGCACCTTGGGATCATCATCTACAAAAAGGATTCTCTTTTTCATCGTGGTCCCACACTTCAAATTGGTAATTTTAGCAATTGACCTGTTCCCCAAAAGACCTTTGACAGGATTAACAGGATTAACAGGAACACAACAGGCCAAAGACAAAACGGGAGCTAATCCTCGGCGTTAATCGTGTGGTTAATCGTGCTCCGCAAAGTTTTGGCGGGCTGCGCTCCGCTTAGCCCACCCTACACGTCCATTCCATGCGGGGAGTAGAGCAAGAACAGTACCAATTGTTGTTGGATGGGCTGTGGCGCTGAGGTTGAAGGTAATGCGCGCCGGATTAGATCTCGGAGAAGCCTTGCAAAATGGCGCCCGGCCTCACGGCGCGAATTCCCAATTGCGGAAATGTAAGAAATCCATTTCGGAACTTGATTGACGCTCCACCGGTGCATTTGACAACGTAATGAATATCAAATGGCCTAACAGGAAATTATATGTGCGAACAGATCTATGCGGGTGAAGGGAGGCACGATGAGGAAGTCCCGAGTGTCCCACGGTCCGGTCAAGAATCTTTTCAAATAGAGGTCGGACCCGGGCAGAACTTTGGTATCGAGCTTAAGCACAGCCGCTATATCGCGTACCTGCGGCAATAAACCTTTCAGGTCGTAAGCGCCGGTATCTATGAGCCCCAGGAACCGGTAATGCGCCAGCATGTGCCGATAGATCCGATCTGTCCGTTCCTGCCCGAAACGAGCCACTGTGGCTTGATATTCCTTCCAAATATTTACCTCACCCTCCAGCCAGCCCCTGGTTAGAAAGTAAACCCCGCCCTCTTGCCCACAAAGGTCTCGATTTTCCTTGGATCCGAGAAGCCATGTAATACAGTCATCCACCCTGGGCGCGATCAGTTCGAAGTTCCTCGTTTCCAGACCTACCACCGCATTACCGCAAAAGCCAAATCCAAGGAGCACCCTTTCCACCCCGCTTATGCGGTCCAATTCCTCCTGCACTCGCTTGCGAAGGGAATCAGGCACAAGGTGCAGGCCGGATTCAATCCATATAAAGGGGTGGCGGCAATCGGCCGCCAAGGCTGATTTTTCCAGTTCATCGCGAATTGTATTGCAAGCCAATATTACGGTCTTCACCGGCGCGCTCCTTCCCGGACAGTACGGCATCGACTTTGAAGGTCCGAGATTGCTTCGGACAAACGCCGCTCAGTTCATCCCACGTCGGACAATTGCTGAATTAGCTGAACGCCCCTCTGTCCGTGTCTCGTGTTTCCAGAGATTTTCTACCAGGAAAAGCACGAATTTCATATTTTAAGTTACTGAATGCCCAGATCCCTGCCCGGCATCCTTCACAATTGTACCCGATAGGCATAATCCACGTTTAGAGAAACCACGTCAAATTCGCTTTCCACCAGGCCGTGCAGTAGATATGCATGACTCATGTCCAGGTCCTGGCAAAATCGTCTGAATGGTTTCGGGAAAAAGACCGTTTCAAAGATTCCGGTTTTATCTTCGAAGGTAAAGAACTCCATTTCTTCCCCTTCCCTGGTCACGACTTCCTTACGTGTGACGGGCCATCCTTTCATGCGAATTTTTTTCCCAACGTGTGCTGCCATATCGGATGCAGCAACCAGAGGTTGCCTGAGGGACCGGAAAAACGGCTCAGCCAGTTCAAGAGGGTGGACCGAGAGGAGAAATCCCAGGGTTTCGAATTCATGCGCCCATTTCCGGCGCTCGGAAAAATCCGGGAGGGCAGGAACCTGTATTGGAGAGCGCGAGTGAAATGCAGTTATTTGCGACCGGGAAAAAGAAGCGAGAAGCGGGGCGCGTGAAGCGGGAAGAAGCGGGGGGGCCGCAGCCAGGGCCGGCGCTGCCTTCGGCGGCGCCTGTGGATAATGCGATGGTCCCGATCTGGATTGCGTGTTGTTCGGCGCGTCGAATCTATTCAGCCATGCTGCGATAAACCAGAGAATTTGCGGGCGGTTGAAGGCCCCGGAGATGGAGTCCAAGGCGCCGCTTTTGGCAAGTATCGCAGCGTCCGTGGCAGATATTTGCCCTATCATCCGCTCGAGAAAGTCCTCGATTGATGAAAAGGGTCCACCTTGGCTTCTTTTTTTGAGGATGGCTTCGATGGCGCTCTTCCTTATTGCCTGAAGCTGTTGAAAACCTGTTCGTATCGTTTTCCCCGTGCCGGTGTAAGGCAGCCGGCTTTCATTTATGTCGGGTCCCAGAACCTCGATCTCCATGCGCCTGGCTTCCGAAACGTATGCGAAGGTGCTGTAATAGCCTCCTCCATTGGTGAGGACCGCCGCCATGAACTCCGCCGGATGATGAGCTTTAAGATAAGCGGACTTGAAGCTCACCAGGGCATATGAGGCCGAGTGCGGCTTGCAGAACGAATAGCCGGAAAAAGAGGTGAACATGTCCCAGACGCTTTCCACTACCTCGCGGGAAATTCCGTTTCGTGCGCATCCTTGCTCAAAGCGCGCCTTGTAGTCTGAGAGCTGCTCCCGGCTTTTTTTGCTTATCACTTTTCTAAGGCTGTCCGCTTCGCCCCATGAAAAGCCGGCAAGCGCCATCGCCGCCTGCACGACATCTTCCTGATAGACCAGTATCCCGTAATTTTCTGCGAGGATCTCCCTGAGGCTTGGATGGAGCGGCTCATATGGCTCTCCGTGAAGCCGGCTCAGGTATTGCCGAATAAACCGGTTTGCGGCCGGACGGATAATGGAAGAATGGATTACGGCATGCTCGAAATCGCCCGTTCCCGCCTTTGCCTGGAGGAGCCGCATGGCTGGGGATTCCAGATAGAAGACGCCCATTGTATCTCCCCGGCTGATGATCCCCCGGGTTTGCGGGTCGTCAATAGGATTGAAGTTCGCATAGTTGATGCTCTTTGCCGTATTTTCCCGAATCGACTCGATGGTGTCGCGGATCACGGCAAGTGAGCGATTGCCGAGAAGGTCTATTTTGACGAGGCCGGCCTTTTCGGTCTGGTCTTTTTCCCATTGGATGATTCGGACCCCTTTGGCGCTTATCTGGACCGGAACATACCTCGATACCCGGTCCGGAACCAACACCACCCCGCCGCAGTGGGTCCCGATGTTTCGAGGCACTGAGTCCAGGCGCGAAGCAAGGCCGATGATTTCCGGCCAGGGCGGGTCCAGGGGAAAATTGTGGAACTTGGGATTGGATTTTATCTGCTCCCATATCCCACGCGAGTTCCAGTAGTTCATCCTGCGGGTTACCTCCTTTATTTCGGAGGCGGGGATGCCGTATACTTTCGCCACTTCCCGCACCGAGGCCCTGGCCCGGAACCCAACGTGGTTGCTGACCAAGGCCATCCTCTGGCTTCCGTAATGGGCCGTTATTTCTTCAAAAAGCCCATCGCGTTCGTCCCACGGAAAATCGACGTCGATGTCCGGAAGGTCCTTGCGTTCGGGGTTTAGAAACCGCCCGAACAGGAGATTGTGCCGGATGGGATCGACATGCGTTATTCCCAAAAGATAGCTTACCAGGCTTGCGGCCCCGCTTCCTCGTCCGCAGTGGATCGGGCGGCGGCGTACGATATCAGCCACTACGAGGAAATAATCGACAAAGCCCTTCGTGCGGATAAGATCGAGTTCTTCGGCGAGTCGATCTTCAATTGCCCTGGAGGTTTTTCCATAACGCCAGCCAATCCTTTCGCGGCACTCGGAGACAAGGAGGGCGAAATGGTCCTCTTTTTTGTCGAGGTAATGGGGGAAAACGGTCTGAAAACGGTCCCAGGCTGTATGGCAGGCCCTGGCAATTTTTACCGAGTTAGCCAGCGCTTCCGGACAGTTGGGGAAGTGTGCGGACATCTCGCGGGCTGATTTCAGCCACTGGCCCGGAGTGGCTGTCTCCACCGGCGCAAGAGATCCCAGGGTTTTGTTCAGGTCTATAGCCCGAAGGAGCCTGTGGAGAGGGTAGTCATGCTCCCTGACAAAATGAACCGCGTTTGTGGCCACAGGCGCAATGCCGATCTCCTTTGCCGCATGGAGGAGCTTTCGGTCGGATGGGCCCGGCACTACTTCAAAAAAACATTCCAGCCGGTTACGCAATACTTTCAGCAATTCCGGGTCGGCGCTGAGGAGCACAAGATCGGAGCTTTTTTCCGGCAGGCTTCGGATAAGCGAGAAGTCCTTCTCGATATGGCGGCTGGTAATGAGGTCCGAGAGGATTTCATATCCCGCGGCGGTTCCGGCAAGAATCACCGCACTCGTTTGTGCTGTTTTTATCTCGGCCCCGACTACAGGTTCGATTCCGATTGCGCGTGCGGCTTCCAGAAAATTAACAAGGCCGTAGAAACCGTTTGTATCTGTCAGGGCAAGATGGGTAAAGCCGGCTTTCTTGGCCTCCCTGCACAGGACTTCGGGTGAACTTACGCCCTGCATCATGGAATAGAAGGAATGGACATTCAGGTGGGCAAAATCAGTCATTGAGAGTTTTGAGTTTCCAGTTTTTAGTTTTTAGTTGAAATTTCTCCGCGCTCTCGCGCCTATGCTACGAAAAAGAGTTGATGGGTTGCGCTTCGGCGGCTGTTGCCCAAAGCATGCACACCAGAAAAACACCCTGGCGGAATGACGGTTATGGAAATCTCTCGGCCAGTCAAAAACTATCGCGTATGGCGCTTCTGGTCAGAAAGTGCATTTAGGCAACAGCTCCCTCCGCTTAGCCCGCCCTGCGGATCTTTTTATGGTTCTTTCCCCAGGCAATTATTTCTTTTCCGAATTTCATGCGTATCGCATCCAGTACTTTCTGAAGGTTGCGCTCTTTTGACGATGTATTTTTTTCCCAGGCGAAAAGCGAAAGCTGAGTAAACGGCATCACGAGGTCCGAAAATTCCAACACCAGCCTGCGTACGGCCACACGTCTTTGAAAAAGCTGATAAAAAGCGGGAAGAATCGACCGGAAAAGAAACCGGTCAGACTGGAAAGAACCGGAAAAAATTCGCCTGCGGGTATCGACCGACATGCCGTCCGCATACAGAATCTCCAATCTGAAGTTTCCCGGACAGCGATTATGGCGCCGCAGGTTCCATCCAGCCTCTTCAACCTGCTGGAACAAAACGGATTCAAGCCGTCCCGGGTCGATTTCATCCCGGTCCAGAATTTTCATACCCGATACCCGCAGGACCTGTTGAGCGGGAAGTACCGGGGAGTGATCCATTCCTTTTGCGATTTTAAGAAGACGCTCGGCACTCCTGCCGAAAACCGCCGCAAGCATGTCGAGGGGAAAGGATGCGAGTTGCCCGATTTTCATGATGTTGAAACCGGCCAGCCTGGAAGTGGTAACTTCACCCACGCCGGGAAGAAGATCCACCGGCAGAGGCGAAAAGAAAGATTCTTCATTGCCGGGGAAGATAAAACCCAGGTTTCCAGGGCCGATGCAATCTGCGGCAACCTGGCTTACCAGTTTGTTCGAAGCAAGCCCGATCCGTGCACGAAGCCCCATTTTCCCGTGCAGGTTCTTTTCCATCCGGCAGGCCAGGTCCGATCCTGGTCCCCAGAGGCGGTGGGTACCGGTAATATCTATGAAATAACTTCCCGGGTGGCTCCCTTCTACAAGCGGCGAAAAGGTCCCGAATTCCCGGGCTATGTCCCGGTGTTTTTCCCGGTAATGATAAAAATCAGACGGCATTACATGAATCCTGCGGCACAGGCGGCGAGCCCGGCAAAGAGGCAGGCCCTCCCGGATGCCCTCTTTTCTGGCATTGCTGTTTACACCCTGGATGACGGATCTCTCGCCCCCTTGCGCCAGAACGAGTGCGCGCCTCTTCAATTCCGGCTGCCTCAGCTCCTCGATTGCCGTGTAAAAATCGGGAATCCTGAGATGAACTATATTCCGGAGCATAAGTTCCGCCTGGATCGATGGGACCCGAATTGGTGTCTCGAAAAGACAGTCTTTCACGCGAAGACGCGAAGGAGTCCCAATTGGACATGAGTTACTGCTTCGGAAAAGACTTGATGGGTTGCGCTTCGCTGCACCCATCCTACGAGACTTTTCATGGTTTCAGGGTGTCCCGTAGTGACATGAAGTGCTGCGGTAAAATTTCTAAGCCCTGCCAACCTGAACTTCATTTCTTAATTCGAATTTAAGGTGAATGAAAGGTGAAAGTCAAGGGGTAATTTTCTTTTAACCCCGATTAACGATTGATTATCCATATTCCACACATCTGAGCAGAATTTTTGACAGTTGCATTGAAGAAAAAAATTTCTTTTGCCGATGTATACGCAAAGAGCGGCGAAGATAGTCGCATTTTGAAGAGTTGGTTCTTCAGCAGATGAGGAAGCAGCCAAGCACTCAGGCACTGAGTGCCGGACGTCAGGAGGCCGGAGTTATTGCTTGCCAAGCTGTCCGGCCGGCTGCGAAAGAGGAACGTATAACATACGAGGAACAGGAAGGGATTTCCTATGAAAGATCAGCCTGGCGAGGTAAATCGGTTTGGAAGTTCGGGGATGGAGAGGGAGGGAAAGTATCTCACCTTTTCTCTTGGGGATGAAGAATATGGAATCGGCATTTTAAAGGTCAAGGAAATAATCGGGATGATGAGGATTACCCCTGTCCCGCAGACTCCCGATTTCGTTAAAGGGGTGATAAATCTCAGAGGCAAGGTAATCCCGGTAATTGACCTGCGGCTCAGGTTCGGCATGGAAGAAAATGGCTATACAGAGCGCACATGCATTGTAGTAGTCGAAATCGACGGCGTGGGCAGCAAGCTGCACATAGGGGTGGTAGTTGATTCGGTCTCTGAGGTGCTCAATATAAAGGGCGCAGATATCGAAGACACACCGAGCTTCGGGACCAGTTTGAATACCGAATACATCCTCGGAATGGCAAAAACGGGCGGAGGGGTAAAGATATTGCTCGAGATCGACCGCGTTTTGAGCAACAGCGAAATAAGTCTTCTGGACAAAGTGGCCTGATGCAAAGCTGTTTGTGCGCGCAAGACCTTCGGAAAGGCAGTAGACGGAATGCAAAATAATCTGTCGGATCGCCTATTCCAGAAATTCAGCCAACTTGTTTACGAGCAGTGCGGTATAAATTTGCACGAAGGCAAAAAAGCGCTTCTGCAGGCAAGGCTCAACAAGCGGCTCAGAATGACCGGAATAGAATCCTATGAAGAATATTACGACCTTATAACATCGGCGGCAGATGCCGGTGAGTTCGTCCATTTTCTCGATACTATCTCGACAAACCTTACGTATTTTTTTCGAGAGTCCCAGCATTTCGATTTTCTGGAACAGGTCGCGCTGCCTGAACTGATCGAAAGAAAACAAAAGGCCAGGGATTCCAGGATCAGGATATGGAGCGCAGGGTGTTCGACAGGCGAGGAACCATACAGCCTTGCGATGTGTTTGCTGGGCAACCTGCCACAGCCCGCGAAATGGGATTTCCGGATACTGGCAACCGACATATCGACGCGTGTTCTGGAAGCTGCGAGCAGCGGGGTTTACTCAGAGGATAAGGTACAAAAAGTTCCGGTGGCTCTACGGCAGGGCAATTTTCACAAGATCAGCAACGGAAATGGGAGACCGGCGTACGAGATAGCTTCTCATGTCAAACGGATCGTCACTTTTCAACGTTTAAACCTCAAAGAGCCGTATCCGTTAAAAGGTCCATTCGATTTTATTTTCTGCCGAAACGTGATGATCTATTTCGACAAGAAGACACAGGAGGAACTCGTCAACAGAATGGCGAGATTTCTGGGCCCGGGAGGGTATTTTTGTGTCGGCCACTCCGAGAGCCTGACCGGACTGTCGCATAAACTTACTTATGTGAAGCCGGCCATATACCGAAACTAATGTAGGTCCGGAAACACCGGATGAGATAACGACATGTTCGAGAGGACGAACCGACAACTATCACAGTGGATTTGATCTCTGATGGATTATGCGGCACCGTTTCATACAGATAATTTGCAGAGGAGAATAGTCATCGGCGTGGCGGATATGGCGGTGAGTAACCTGCCGGCCGAGCTTCTGATCACATATTCTCTGGGGTCCTGTATTGCTGTCATAATTTTCGATCCGGTCTCAAGGGTCGGCGGAATGCTGCATTATATGCTTCCGGAGTCTTCCATCGATCCTGAGAAAGCAAGGAAGAATCCATGCATGTTTGCGGATACGGGAATCACGCACCTTTTCAAGAGTAGCTACCAACTGGGGGCCAAAAAAGAGAACATTGTGGTCAAAACAGTCGGGGGCGCGCAGATGCTGGACCCAAATGGGATCTTCAATATCGGCAAGAGAAACTATCTGGCAATGCGCAAAATTCTTTGGAAGAACAACGTGCCGGTTGCCGCCGAACACGTCGGGGGCGAAATTAACAGGACTGTACGACTGGAGATGGATACCGGCCGGGTGGTTCTGAAGGTAGGAAGCGACGGAGAGATCGAAATTTGATGTGCACGGTTTAAACCGCAGCGCGCGAGGACGTCATGTCGTACAACGTCATGCTAGTGGATGATTCCAGATCGATGCGGAAGGTCATCCTGAAAACCCTTCAACTCTCGGGCTTCGAAATTGGAGAGTGCCTGGAAGCCTCAAATGGCCAGGAAGCATTGGACATTCTGGAGGGCAAGTGGATCGACCTGATTTTGTCCGACGTCCATATGCCTGTAATGGACGGGTTTGGGTTTATCCGGGCTTTGAGGGAGAAGGATATTTACAAGGATACCCCGGTAGTTTTCGTTACGACGGAAGCAAACGAAGACCGGCTCAATCAGTTGATGGTTCTCGGCGGCAGCGGTTACATTCGCAAACCGTTCCGGCCCGAAGAGATCCGGGCCTTGCTGGGCCGGATCATGGGGGAGACAGATGGCTTTAGAGCAGGAACAAGTGTTGAGGGATGTGATTTCTGAAGTCCTCGAGGCTATGTTTTTTGCCATGGTGGATTTCGAGGAGTGTGGACCGGGTCGCCCCTTCGACTATGAATCGGAAATCCATCTCCTGAATCACAATGGGCGTATTGCTATTTCTCTTCGAGTGAGTGAAGGATTCGCCAGAATGCTAACCGCTAACTTTCTGGGCATCGAAGAATACCAGGTTAATGACGATGACCTCGAAGACAGCCTGAAGGAACTGGCAAATATGGTTGGGGGCGGATATCACGCGCGCATCAATCATCCGGATTGGCAACTGGGGATACCCAGGGTCTGGAAGATCGGGGTTGAAGGGGTGGATTCGACTCAGGCATCTGCCGGGGTAGGCTTCGCCTTTTTTGGAGAATCGGCAGGTTCGGCCGTTGTAAATTATTTGCCCTGTTGAGTTGCGGTATTGAAATTCACCGATTGAGAGTCTCCAGGCAGTGGAAATGAAGCAGATAAGAGTACTCATAGTTGATGATTCAGCCATTGTGAGAAAGATCTTCTCACAGGAATTGTCGAAACACGCCGATATCTCGGTCGTAGGTGTGGCGCCCGATCCGTATGTGGCCAGGGACAAGATTGTGAATCTAAAACCTGACGTCATCACTCTGGATATCGAGATGCCGCGGATGGACGGCCTGAGCTTTTTGCGGAAATTGATGAAATATTATCCAATACCGACAATTATCGTGAGCTCACTTTCGCCGGCCAACAGCGAAATGGCCCTGGAGGCGCTTGACTGTGGGGCAGTCGAAGTGATGGCCAAGCCTGGCGGCTCCTACGGGGTTGGCGATATGAGTGTGCAGTTGGCCGAAAAAATAAGGGCTGCTGCTCACGTGCGTGTGCGCACCCTTGCGCCGATTGCGGCGACTAACGGGAAGAAAAACGGCCCTGAGGCAAGCCTGGCACTCAAGCGCTCGACTCATAAGGTTATTGCAATGGGCGCATCGACTGGAGGAACTGAAGCGCTGAAATCCGTTCTTATGGGAATGCCGTCGAACAGCCCTGGAATAGTTATCGTTCAGCATATGCCCCCGCGTTTTACGACAGCTTTTGCTAACCGGCTGAACGGCTTGTGCCAGATGGAGGTGCGCGAGGCCAAAGACGGGGATGCGGTGCTTCCGGGAATTGCACTTATAGCGCCCGGGAACTACCACATGCTCCTCAAGCGTGTCGGAGGCACATACTACGTGGAGGTTAAAACCGGTCCTCTCGTTTTCCACCAGCGACCCTCAGTTGACGTGCTTTTCGTTTCGGTTGCGCGCCATGCCGGGTCGAACGCGCTTGGCGTGATCATGACCGGCATGGGCCGGGACGGCGCCTCGGGATTGCTCGAGATGAAAAAGGCTGGAGCCTATACGATGGCCCAGGATGAAGCGAGCTGTGTGGTGTTCGGGATGCCCAAAGAGGCGATCCTGATGGGTGGGGCCGAGAGTGTCGTCCCTTTGTCGGATATACCACGGAACTTGATTAACGTTTTGAATTCGCAGTGTTGACCTTTGAGCCACGGCGCAGGCAGGGCAACAAGGATTTAAAAGGAGGTGCCATTCCATGGCCTACAAGGACCTTACAGTACTCATAGTTGATGATTTTCTTACGATGCGGCGCATTGTGAGAAAGATTCTGCGCGACCTGGATTTTCAAAATATCCTCGAAGCTGAAGATGGAACTGCGGCCCTCGACATTTTAAAAACGACGAAAGTGGACCTGATCGTCTCGGACTGGAATATGCCCAAGATGACAGGCCTGGAGCTGCTCAAAGAAGTCCGGGGAAACGATAGTTTCAAGGATACCCCGTTTCTGATGGTAACAGCAGAAGCTCAGAAGGAAAACATAGTAGAAGCGGTTAAGGCGAGGGTCAGCAATTACATAGTCAAGCCATTCACGGCAGCAATCCTCGAGGAGAAGCTGGCTAAGATCGTGCCTCGTTAGGGGTAACGGTCCGGGTTGTCTGACCTCATTTTTGCGATAATTTCATTGATTTGATTCTAAATTTGGGCGGCTATTTTATGGAAAAGATACTGAATCTGCTTGCCAGCGGAGTAATTGACGGTCCTGACGACCTGATGGGGATCGGGGAGTGTTTAAATCTTCTCGACGATCTTGAGGGGCAAATTGGCACGACGGGGCCGCTGGCTAAAACTATTGAAAGAGCAAGGCTAATTTTCAAGCAGCTCATTCTGGAGGAGTCCGCTGACCGGAGCGGGGATTGGCTGGAGATTCAAAAGCTGCTCGGTTCCCTCGGTCCTCTGCATAACGGGCAATGCGCAGTTGAGGAGGCCGGCGCGGCAATCGGGGAGACCGCACTGCAAGCAGATGAGGAAGAAGACATCTTTGCGTCCATGGCCAAGGAATCAGGTAATGGTTCCGGGTCCGGCGAATCGGACCTCGATCTGGAAACCTTGTTTAATGAGGAAAGCAGTTCCGAGGAGGACGAGTTGCAAGACCCTGAACTGCTGAAGGAATTTATCGAGGAGGCCAAAGAGCATCTTTCGACCATTGAGCTGAACATGCTGGGTCTTGAGACCAACCCGGAGGACACCGAGGCGATAAACACCGTATTCCGGCCTTTTCACAGCATAAAAGGCGTGGCTGGTTTTCTCAATTTAACGGAAATCCATCATTTGAGCCATGAGGTCGAGAATCTGCTGGATTCGGCAAGATCGGGCAAACTGGCGATAACCGATTCTGTAATCGATATAGTCCTGGGGGGGACCGATATTTTGAAAGGTCTGCTCGAGGAACTGGAAAGGGGCGAGGGAGGGCGCAAAGAGAGTTCGCCCTTAGTTAAAAACTTTCTGGAAAAAGTAAAGAACTTCAGCGGCGATCCCTCAGTCGGAAGCCAGATCCCGGTCAGGAAGGTTGGAGAAATCCTCGTTGAGCATGGAGTCCTGGAAGATGAAGCAGTCGATGCAATTGCTGAAAAGGGCAAATCGGAAGGGATGAAATTCGGTGAGGCGGCAATAGAAGAAGGGGCTGCCAGCCCACGGGAAGTCTCAAGGGCTTTGCGTGAGCAACGACACAATACGGAAAGCGCCGCATCTGTCAGGGTTGACACGCGAAAGCTGGACAACCTCGTCGATATGGTGGGTGAACTGGTCATCGCCCAGTCGATGGTATTGCAGAATACCGAGATGCTGAAAATAAAAGATCAAAAACTGCAGAAGGACAGCGTTCAGCTCATCAGGATCACCGCCGAGCTTCAGCGTATCAGCATGTCCATGCGTATGGTTCCAATTAAGAGCACATTCCAGAAGATGACCCGGCTGGTGCGCGATCTTTCCAAAAAAACGGGAAAAGAAGTCGTTTTGAACATGAAGGGGGAAGAGACCGAAATCGACCGTAACATGGTTGAGGAGATATACGAGCCGCTCGTGCATATGGTCCGAAATTCCATCGACCATGGCGTCGAAGTGCCCGAGGAGCGTACCAGGGTAGGCAAAGATCCAACAGGAACGATACTCATTGCCGCCGAACAGAAAGGCGGCAACATCGTAATCGATATTGAAGACGATGGACGGGGGCTTGACTCAAAAAGGATTCGCGAAAAGGCAATCGAACGGGGAATAATCAGCGCGTCCGATCAACTCGATGAAGGAGCGATTTTCGATCTGATCTTCCATCCCGGATTCTCGACTAATGACAAGGTGACCGAAGTCTCCGGCCGTGGCGTTGGAATGGACGTAGTAAAGAAATGCGTTGAGCGCCTGCGCGGGAAAATGGAAGTCTCCAGCCAGTTCGGCAAGGGATCTTCCTTTCACATGAAAATTCCGCTCACGATGGCCATCATCGATGGGATGATAATACAAATCGGGTCCGAACGGTTTATCGTACCGACAATTTCTCTCAAGGAATCCCTCAAGCTGTCGAAGGAGGCATATTTTACCGTCCATGGCAGTGGAGAACTGGTTAAGGTTAGAGATTCCATGATGCCGCTTGTGCGCCTGCACGACTTTTTCGATGAAGAACCCAAATACCGCAACGCTTGGGAGGGACTGCTCCTGGTGGTCACCGAGGGCATGAAATCCTATTGCCTGCTTGCCGATGCAATTGTTGGCCGGCAGGAGGTCGTGATCAAGAGTCTCGGAGGCCTTTTTCGGCAATTGCCGGGGATTTCGGGGGGCGCCATACTGGGAGATGGCAAGGTTGCACTGATAATCGATGTGAAAGGCATAATCAGCCAATACGAGGAAAGCACAAAATGACGCCATTGGAACCAGAGGATTGGAACGAGCTGGTAGGTCTTCTAAAAGAAACTGAAGAAAGCCTGTCGGTCCTTAGTGATGGAGACGCGGAAAAAGAGATTGAAAAATCTCGACGTTCTCTTTTGTCATTTCATTCTACAGCGGCCATGCTTGGTCTGGAGACTTTGGAGAAGGCCGGGATTGAACTCGAAAAATTCCTGACCAGCGAGGTCTCCCCCGGCAGCGTAGACTCTATTGCCGTATTGGGATTTGCCGTAAGCTCGGTTATTGACCAGATGCGAACATCCACAAACGGCAACGGGCATGGACAAATCGATCTAAACGAGATATTGGAAATATTGGGACAACCGGAGACAACGGCAAGCGCCCCTGTCGAAGATGAATTGCCTCCTGTTGTGCCTGAGATTTGCGAAACAACAGATGAAACACCCCATGAAGATCTTACCGGGATCGAAGAAAGTGTTGCTTTCCGCAACCTGAGCGAACTTGTAACGAACTGGGGCGGCGAGTTGTCGGTGAGTTCCGATGGCGCTCAATTCAGCCTTACCCTCGCGGGTTCGGCCGAATCCCTGCAAAGAATTGAAAAGCTGCTCAGCGTTGATCCTTCAGTAAGGATGGCGCACAGTCCTGCAGATGATGCGTTGCTCGACAAGGTGATCGCCAGGGGCAAGGAGTTCATGGACGCCTTTTCGGCGGGCGATCTACCGCGCGCGCAGGAAATCCTGCTCAATCTGGCAGATCACCAAAAGGACAGCTCCGGCCTTTATAAAGAGATTGGCAGCCTGGCCAGGGGTTTGCACGATTCAATACGCGGTTTTCTCAGCACTCTGGACCCGTCCCTGCAAGAGATCGTGATCAATAAGATACCCGATTCCGGGAACCGCCTCGAACACATGATGGAGATGACAGAGAAAGCGGCCGTAACCACCTTGGATCACGTGGATGCAATGCAGGAGCGGCTTACGAGCGAATTGGAACAAATCTCCGGCTTGCGCTCGCTGCTCGGAGGATTGAATGCGATCGGTGACGGCGCCGCAAAAAAACTTGCCCAGGGCGCAGAAGTCCTGAACGCCATAGAAACGATAATCGGGGAACATCGCTCAGACCTGGACATAATCCTCACAGCCCAGGACTACCAGGATTTAAGCGGCCAGATAATTCTCAAGATATCGCAACTGCTAAAGGATATGGAACTCAAACTAGTCGGCCTGATCCGTACGTTCGGTGTGAAACCGGCAACCTCCAAACAACAGTCGGGCGAAGAGCTCTACGGTCCGGCGCACGCCGCCGTGGACAACGCTGTCCACTCCCAGGACGACGTCGATTCGCTGCTGGCCGACTTTGGTTTTTAGATCAGGTCCGGCCAGGCAAAGGGCTGGGTCCGTCTATGTCTGCGGCTGCGAGCTTTTTGCGATATACCTGAGTATTTGTTTGAAAACTCCTTCAAGGATTTCCGGGGCTAGAAAGTAGCCGGGCATTTCCTGATAAAAGTAAGAGGTGATCTCCCGGGCGCCGGCGTCGATGTCGGAGGCGTTGCGCCTGTAGACTTCGAATAGCCGTGCTTTCCATCTCGATGCCTCTTCGATGGTTTTAGAGACGATTCCTTGAGCTTCGTCTCCGGTTATGTAGCCGTAGTGATCGGCACAAAACAGGTTGACTTTCAAAGACCTCAGTTTTTCCAGGCTGTTTAGAAACTGTTCGATATTGGTGTTCATTGAAGGGAAGAGTTTATCCGAAAAGGGTATGCCGAGTGCGTCGGAGCCGAATAGGATGCCTGAATTGAGCTCGTAAGCCGAAATTGAACAGTTGGAGTGCCCGGGGGTCTCATAAATTTTCAACGCTACCCCGCCCAAGTCAATGATTTCGCCCTCCCGAACAATCGTTGGTTCTATGTCGGCACGCCATTCGAGATCGAAACCCTTCAGCGATTCATTCTTCTCACCGGCGCTCAATTGGTTGTAGCTGTTTATGAATTCGATCGCCTTTGGTTTCTCGAAAGTCTTAACGGCCGCCTCCGATGCCAGTACTTCAATTGCCGGGTAATTCCTCTTGAAATATGGGACTATCCCCACGTGGTCGAAATGTGAATGGAGGATCAAATACCTGGTGATCTCGCCGGGACCGATCCCTAATTGTCTCATCTGGGCCAAGACATCAGGAAGAATGTAGCTCATTGCACCGTTGATCAACGCCGCCCCGTGGTCCCCCCTAAGAAAATATACTCCTGATTCCTCAGCACCCAGGTACCATAAATTACTTTCGATTTTGCCCGGTTTTTGAAAACGCATCTCATACCTCCTCAAAGGAATTTAAGAATTTAGGAATTTAGGCACTTAACTCCATAGTTCGTGCTTTTTCTGGCAGAAAATGACTTTACGTCAAAGCCAAGTTACCGGCCAGATAGGGAATGACGACAAGCTCTTTGATTTTGAGACCCATAGTGATCACTTCGCTGCCCAGCTTCGTAAGGTAATATTTGTACGTGCGACCGATTTTCCTGATGAGGCCATGGGCATGGAGCCGCTTGATCATACGGGAGATCTGGGCGCTTGTTTTTCCGAACAGTTTGCGCCTCAGGTGTTTGTTCTGGAAGCCACTGATGGTGAACTCTCCGCTGGCTATGGATTGGAAAAGCGACTGGTCCTGGTCATCGAAGAGGTTGAAGCCTTTGTAGGAGCGGGATCTTTCAACAGCAGTTTTAGTGATTTTGTCCAGCTTGCCGATCCCGGAGGTAGGATCATCGATAGCTGAAATGAACTCCAGGTACCTGCGGTTGGCTGCGAGCAGGAGCTGCTGGAGGGCTGTCAGTGAATAGATGCCCTTTTTCATTTGGGCCAGTTTTTTTGTTTCTGTGCCATCGCGATGTTCTACCAGACGGTAGTGCTTAAAAAAGGATACATCATTGACGGTGGTTTCAATTCGAAGGATGAGACCGAACTTGTCGTACATTTTGATGGAAACCGGTCCCATGGTGTGTCTGATCCGGGTACCTTCAATGCGTGTGTTGAAGTTGTTGCCCATCTCGTCCTGGTAACGGTAATCGAGCTTTCTGCCAAGAAAAGTGGCTATGTTATCAGGCTTTACAGTGTGGATCGCGGTGCGGGTAAGATTGCCATAGATTAGCTGGAGATCTTTTTGATGCTTGAAGATAATATCGGTGGCGTACTCAGCCTGCATGATGCTCCAGTGGTAGCGAAAATCGAATTGCTTAATGATTGGGCAATATCGCTCTGCAAAAAGATCGAGTCTCTGGTGAAGGGTCTCCACTTTGAAGTGGTCACTGAGGCTCTGTGCCCGGTCCAAGTCCGAGATCGCCGCAAAAACATTATCCATGAGCGTAAAGGGAATGTCCTTATCGTTTAGACTGATAGCGAGCCGGGAGTGGCCGTTGAAATAGATTTGCAGGCGAAATGGGCACCAAGTGGGCACGCGAACATAACAGAGCCCAAGCTGCTCATCGATGACGTAGAAATAGTAGTGCAAGCACTTTCCGTCATCAGGTCTGAGGTAGGTCTTATTGGTCTGCTTGTTATGCCATGGTTTATAGGTTTGACAAGGTTCCATGGCCGAGAAGATATGGACAAGCCCCGGATGAGCGCCGCGAGCGCTGAGGATGTCACGAATGCGGTCTTCTTTTCTGAAATTTTTCTTTCGGATAAACTCGATCTCCAGACTGTTTTGCTTGGCGGCCTGCTCGGCATTTTTACGCAGCTCATCCCGGAGGGGTTCAGCAAAGCGGGGGTAATCGAATATCTTAATCTTTTTGAAATACAGGAACCCGGTCATCCCTTCGGCGTAGCAGAAAGTGGGAAGGGTTCCCTGGATGACGACGCGGTCGAAGCAGGAGAGCACCCCGGATATCTTCTCGGCATAACGATCTGTCAAGAGTACCATGCGGCATCCAACTCCTTTGTTTTCTAAGCGGGTTGGAGTGGATATAGAACAATACATGGACCTTTTCTATTACCTTTTTGGTTCCGGCTTGTCCGGGTTAGGGATTAAGGGATTAAGGGATTCAGGGGTTCAATCCTTCAACCCTCCAATTTGTTTTTTCCTCAATTCCTCAATTCCTTAATTCCTCACCCTTTTACAATATTCATAATCACGCCATCGCTTTCAAGTAAATGTGCACCTCGAATCTTTCACCGGCTCGGGGAGATTGACGGTCCAAAGTGGACTAAAGTGTGCTTTTTACTGGCATATTTTCGTGGTTTCTGTCATGTTGTTTTGTGGTAAGTTACTGTTTTGACATAAGAAACAAAGTCATAAGGGGCCGAAAATACGCCAGAAAAGAATCGGTAAGGTAGACTTTGTCAATCGATTCATGAGCCGTTGAGAGGAGTGAGTTAGTGGGGAACATAAACATTTCCGAGGTGAGGTTGACCGAGGAAGAAATACAGGCCGCCGTTGAGGTACTGCGGTCCGGCAATCTTCGTCAGGGTGGTCAGTGCGAGGCTTTCGAACGTGAATTCGCGCTTAAGGTGGGGTCACGTTATGCATTGACCTGCGCCAGCGGCACGGCTTCCCTCCATCTGGCATATATGACATTCCTGGAACCGGGCGATGAAGTGCTCGTGCCTTCCTTTACCTTTATGGCAACCGGTTCGATGGTAGCGATGAGCCGCGGGAAGCCGGTGTTCTGTGATATCGATCCCGATACGTTTATGATCGATCTCGATGATGCCGAGAAGCGCATTACCGAGCGGACCCGCGCCATTTCTCCGGTCCACCTGTTCGGAAACCCGGTCGATATGGGCGCAGTAAAGGATCTTGCCGCGCGCCATAATCTTATAGTCGTGTGGGATGCCGCGCAGGCGCATGGCACTGCCTGGAATAAACGTGATGTCGGTTCATTCGATCATTTTGTCTCCTACTCTTTTTATCCTTCGAAGAACATGTTTGTCGGCGAAGGGGGAATGGTATGCACGAATAACGAAGAATATTATGAAAAAATGCGATCCTTACGCAGCCACGGTGAGATGGAAAGGTATTACCACACGTCTCTTGGACACAACTACCGGATGACCGACGTTGAAGCGGCAATCGGACGCAAACAGCTCGGAAGACTCGATGAGATGCTGGTCAAAAGGCGACTGAATGCTGAAATCCTAACCCGTGGCCTGGCGGATGTTCCCGGTATTCGACCTCAGAAGGTCACCTCCGGAGGGATACCTGCCTGGCATCAGTATTGCCTGGTTATCGATCCCGATGAATTCGGCTGCAACCGCGACACTCTGGCCGACCGGCTCAAAGAAAAGGGAATCGCCAGCGGGGTGCACTACCCGCGAGGCTTACATCAACAGCCTGTGTTTGAAAAACTCTATGGTCCATTAAAACTTCCGGTTACCGAAGCCATAGCCGAAAAAATCCTGGCAATACCGGTACACCATGGTTTAGGGCCTGATGACGCCCGTATTGTTGCGGAAGCGATCAGGGAGTGTTATCGCAAAGGAATCAGGCCGGCAGCGTAAGGGGAATTCTTACGGCTCCGTCGATTCACCAGAATGGAAAAATGCGCCTTAGAAGGGGTGTTTTCTTTTCGAATGGAATAGCGGGTATTACGTCGGGGACCTCTCCACGCAGGACCTGGACGGGATATTCATGAAAGATTTTGTATGCCTCCTCAGGACCGATAATGGCTTCGGTGATTGCGCGCGCCTTCGAAAGCACCGGTTTTCTCCTGTCGGGACCGTGAGAGTCAGACGCTACGAAGTGAACCATTCGATGCCGAAGGAGCTTCACGGAAAAATCCCGAATCTCTTGTCCGTAATGTCCCCTCAGGCTGGCGCCCGTGATCTGGACCAGCACGCCCGTCTCAATCCACTTCGACAGCACTGACGGATTCTTGATTAAAGGGTAGTTTCTTTCGGGGTGCGCCAGAACAGGAGTGATGCCTCTTACCAGCATCATCCAGAAAAATCTGTCCAGGTTGGGCGGAATGACCTCCGCCGGCATTTCAACCAGTGCGATCCTGCGATTGTCATTGATGGTCAGCAGCTCTCCTGACTCGATCTTTTCAGGCAGACTGGAGTCGATGGCCAACTCGCAGCCGGGATAGAGTTCAAGCCGGATTTCCGTTTGCCGCAGCCGCGTTCGCAATTCCTCAATGGCGGCCAGGATTGCGGTCAGGTTGTTTCCTGGAAAGGCATGAGAATAATGGGGGGTGCATACGATCCCCGAGATACCGTCAATGGCTGCAATTTGCGCCATCTCGAGACTCCTGCTCCAGTCTTCAGCACCGTCGTCCAGACCCGGAAGTATATGGCAATGAATATCGATCACTTCTAAGCCTTTTGGATTGATCTCCGGATTGATGCCGGAAGCAATCTCATGGGTTATTCCGCTTTTCGGGGCTCGTGCAAACCTATATCACTTGCCCGCAGGCATTTCACTTTGTTTTGACGGCCTTGGCGAAGAATTTGAGTGAAAGGATTATCGAATGCGGTCCAGCTTGCTGCGTGGGAATAGTCAGGAATCGTATCTCTGCTCGCCGTCCTATACGAAATCAGGGTCAGAAAGCTGCAAGCATCGCACTCCCTCTTTATAGAGGTTTGGCCGTGAAAACATCATAAAGCTTTGTATTCACAACTGGATAGGCTCGGAAAAGCCCATTCAATTTCATTCCGATGGAGGAGGGGTAGCGCATATCCAGGCGAATGAAATTTCTCCAAAAAAATTCACCACTATTCATCTCAATAATCCCTTCGGATGTTACATTTTTGTTACGCCGATCTTTCGCAGCAATAAAAATCGAAAATGATAAAAACTTTGTAGACGCACTTGCTGAAAGTTGCGTCAATGCTGTTAAGAACTGCCGGCAGAGAGAATTGTACAGTTGATCGATCCTTGCCTTGCTAAATAGTACGGGGATACATGGTATGCATTTTGCGTGGAGTGCTGTTCGCAAAAGTTAAGCGAGGTGGATGGGTCTTGTCGAATAATAATTATCATGCAGTATTGCGTTATTAAACAGCGCGTAAATAGCCAAAAGAGGGGGGAGGCGGCGCGCCCGGGTGATTTTCTGTGCCATGGATGTAATGGACCAAACCAATATAAGTTTTTCACCTTAAAAGGAGTTACACAATGAGGAAATTGTTTTTCGGAAGTGCGATTGTTGCTCTGGTTATTTTGACTGCTGGCTTTGCGTCGGCATTCGAAACTACTGCCAACGACGGCTTCATCTACCTGTACGCGCCGGGCCTAACGACCCCTGTTGAGCCCACTCTGTTTGACTCCAACTCCGGGTTGCCCATACCGTCATTTCAAGTAACACTTGTCGATGCTCTCGCGAATCCGTTACCGGGCACTAAATATACCGGACAGGAACTGTTTAGCGGCAATATAATACTGCCCATCGGATTAGTCACTTCGGGAATACCGGCCGCGGTCACTGTCCAGATCTCAGCCATATCTCATGAAAAAGGCCACTGGGTGTATAAAGGAATAGCGCCTGGTGGGGCCCTTGTCGCCGGCGACATTTATTATTTGGGTTATAAAGTAAAAGACAAGACTGAAACGCCCCTTATGAAGAAACCTGCATACGATGTCTGGGGCACTGTGACTGGAAACGCCAATTTTAACGGCTCCTACCGCGCGGTATTTTACGGCATTGAATAGTGGTGTTATAAACTTCTGATCACATTCCTCTCCCCGTGGTTCAGGGGGAGAGGAATGTGGCTCCACGGGGCCTTTCAAGGTGATACGTCACCTGCCGCACGTTTATCAAAATTTGGAATCACACGGTTACAAAGCAGAACCCCCGGGGAACTCGATGATTCGGTGATAATTTTAGAGTTCTGAATACTTTTGATCCATTCGGCAGGGGAACGCCGCTCAAAAACCCGGGGTATTACGTAAAGGTGTTCGGAGTTACAAATCCGGAACAGGGAGACCCCGTACCTTCATTGGGCTTCCCAAAGATTATTTGACACCCTGACGGAATTAGTAGTAGAAACTCCTCATAAATTTACGCCCCACCCACAAAGGCCACGGCGCCAACGACTCTGCAAAAGAATCCCTCACCCCCTTCGAACGCGGGAGAGTGTTTTCCAATGATTTACATCTGTCCGATCTTTTGACGCTGGTTAAGAAAACCGCAGGACCTGACATGGCTGACAATTTGAAAATATTGGGGGTAATTCCGGCGCGCTACGATTCCACCCGCCTTCCGGGCAAGGTATTGCGGGATATAGCGGGCAAACCGATGCTTTACTGGGTCTATAGGAACGCTCGTCAATCCAAGCTGCTGGCAGATCTACTGGTTGCCACGGACAGCGAGAAGGTGCTGAGGTTCTGCGAACAGGAGGCCATCCCCGTCATGCTTACGGGCCGGCACCCTTCAGGAACGGACCGGCTGCGAGAGGTAATGGACCGGGTTGATGCGGACATCTACATCAACATCCAGGGGGATGAACCAATGCTGCGCCCGGACCACCTGGATGCTATTGTGTCACCGTTTCTGGCGGGAGACGCCCAGGTGGCGACCCTTAAAGTCGAAATTGACGAGTCGGCCGCACTTGATCCCGATAGTGTGAAGGTCGTAACCGACCATTCCGGACGGGCGCTCTATTTTTCCCGTCTCCCGATTCCGTTCGACAGGGATGGCGCCGGCGTCAAGCGCTACAAGCACATAGGCATCTACGCATATACGCGGGCAGCGCTCAGCCTGTTTCATTCGCTGCCGGAGTCATCCCTGGAATCGGCGGAGAAGCTGGAGCAACTGCGCTTCCTGCAGAACGGCGTAGCAATTTACGTTGTGGAGACTCCTTATGACACAGTGGGGGTGGACACCGAAGCCGATCTTCAGCGTGTAAATCTTCTGCTGTCAGGGTCCGAACGCGGGTAGAGGCAAATATGTCTACCATATAGTGCTGCATGACCGCGGACGGTCCCGATCCGCCTGAATGCGGCTACCCACCGAAGAGGTCCATCCGTGATGGACCGTTGCAAGCCGATGCCCATGCTGTGGAAGCGCACTAATTATCAGATCATTCCACAAACCTTTGGTCTTGCAATTTTTTCTTTTTATTTCATAATCGCGCAGTTACATCATTTTATGCTGCCGCTCCGAAATGTCCTCATAAGAATACAAAAAAGAAGAGAGAAACGACGCAAATTCTTGCTGCAAATGGGGGAGGAAATGTCCAGTCCAAAAGAATCAATCCCAGTGAAGCAACTGAAAAAAATACCAACCGGTATAGGCGGTTTTGACGAAATCACTGGTGGGGGTGTCCCGCAGGGGCGTCCCACTCTTATCTGCGGTGGACCTGGAAGCGGCAAGACCCTTTTCGGGATGGAGTTTCTCGTCCGGGGGGCGAGAGAATTTAATGAACCCGGTGTCTTCATGTCTTTTGAAGAAAAAGATACGGACCTGGTCGAGAATTTCTCCTCCCTTGGGTTCGATATCGACGACCTGGTGGCCCGTGATAAAATGGCACTGGATTATGTGCATATCGAGAGAAGCGAAATACTGGAAACTGGTGAGTTCGACCTGGAAGGTCTCTTTGTAAGGCTGGGATTCGCAATCGACTCCATCGGCGCCAAACGTGTCGTCCTTGACACAATTGAAGCCCTTTTCTCGGGCTTTCCCAATGAAGGTATTCTCCGGGCGGAAATCCGGAGGCTTTTCCGGTGGCTGAAAGACCGGGGGGTGACGGCGGTAATAACGTGCGAGCGGGGAAATGGGACCCTGACCCGCCACGGACTCGAAGAATACGTTTCCGACTGCGTCATTTTTCTCGACCATCGCATGATCGAACAGGTCGCAACGCGCCGGTTGCGCATAGTCAAGTATCGCGGGACAACCCACGGAACCAATGAATACCCCTTCCTGATCGATGAAGGGGGCCTTTATGTTCTGCCTATCACTTCTATCGGCCTCACGCACGAAGCCAGCAATGAGCGCATATCCAGTGGGGTGCCGCGCCTCGATACGATGCTTGGCGGTGAGGGGTACTTTCGCGGAAGCAGTATTTTGATTACGGGTACGGCCGGTACGGGGAAAACGAGCCTTGCCGCCCATTTTGCGAACAGCACGTGCTCGGGCGGCGAAAGGTGCCTTTATCTGGCTTTCGAAGAGTCGGAAAGCCAGATCGTACGCAATATGCGCTCCATCGGCGTCGACCTCCAGCCCTGGCTTGATAACGGATCACTCCATGTACACGCAACGCGGCCCACTCTCTTCGGGCTTGAGATGCACCTGGTCAGTATGAACAAGCTGGTAAGGGATTTCAAGCCCTCGGTGGTAATTATGGACCCGATTTCCAACCTGGTTTCCATAGGCAACTCGGCCGAAGTCAAATCCGCACTGATGCGCTTCATCGACAGCCTGAAAACGGAGGGAATAACCGCCCTGTTCACATGCCTGATCTACGGGCAGCACCAGGATTTAACTGAAATGGGCGTATCCTCCCTCATGGATACATGGCTCACCGTGCGAGATATCGAAAGCGGCGGCGAGCGCAACCGCGGCCTTTATGTTATTAAATCGCGCGGCATGGCCCACTCCAACCAGGTACGGGAATTCGTGCTTTCCTCCGATGGCGTGCGGCTCGTTGACGTTTATGTCGGCCCCGGAGGCGTTGTGACCGGTGCTGCGCGGCTTGCCCAGGAATCGAAAGACCGGCAGGAGGAAAAAGAGCGCGTGGAGGAAATCGAACGAAAACAGCGGGAGTTCGAAATCCGGAAGCTCTTGGTAGAAGCGCAGGTTTCCGGCATGATGGCGGAATTGAGCGCTCAGGAAAAAGAACTCAATAAGGCCATCGAAGAGGAAGAGGAAAGAAAGCGCAGGATCGATCGCCAAAGGAGTGAAATAGCGCGCCAGAGGCATGCCGATCAGGTTATCATCAAGGAGGGTTGAATAATGTCTTCACCAGGCGACAATCGGTCAACCGCCTCGGGCGAGGAAGAGGCTTGGAAGCGGCCCGAATCCGGAGACCAGTATGAACTGAGGCTCTATGTGGCCGGGCAGACGCCCCGGTCAATGGAAGCTTTCAGCAATCTGAAAAAGATATGCGAAGAGCATTTGAAGGGGCGGTACTCGATAGAAGTAATCGATTTGCTTGAGAATCCCAGGCTGGCAAAGGGCGATCAGATTCTTGCGGTTCCGACTCTGGTCCGACAACTGCCCAAGCCAGTCCGAAAAATAATTGGAACATTGGCAGATACGGAACGGGTTTTGGTGGGATTGGATTTACGCCCGCGCAAACCTTGAAAGGGCCATAATGTCCGAAGGTAAGACAACAACCGAAATATTCGAAGAAGCTGCAGCCAAGGGTGGATCACAAAAATTCATCTTGAGTCTTTTTGTCGCTGGAATGTCGCCCAAATCCTTGAAAGCGATAGAAAACGCCAGGCAGCTTTGCGAAAATTACCTTAAAGACCGATGCGAACTCGAAGTAATCGACGTCTACCAACAGCCGGGTCTGGCCAAGGATGCGCAGGTGATCGCCGCCCCGACCCTCGTTAAGCATCTGCCGCCGCCGCTCCAAAGATTCATAGGCGATCTTTCCGACTCCGAACCTATTCTTGTAAGATTAGCCCTAAAAGAAGAAAAAAAGAGTTCCTGAACCCGTATTTTGCCTGAAAAAGTTACAGAGGTCTATCAATGGAACAGCACGAGCCGACAAGAGAAGAGTTGTTTGAAAAAATCCGGACCCTGGAAGAGCGCCTTCTGGAGTCGGAGCAGATAATTCAGGCGATCCAGGGCGGCGAGGTGGATGCTTTCATTGTCCATGAACCCATGGGAGAAGAGCAGATTTATACTCTTAGAGGCGCCGACCACGGGTATCGCGTCCTTGTGGAGTCCATTACCGAGGGTGCTCTGATACTCTCATCTGACGACTCGATTTATTACTGCAATCGCACCCTGGGGGAAATGCTGGGGCTTCCGATTCAGAAAATCATCGGCAAAAAACTGGACTCTTATGTTGCTTCCGAGGGCCGTGCGCAGTTGATGGAACTCATCAAGGATAGCCGCAGCTTTGGGACGGCCAAGGGCGAGTTTCTGATGAAACGGGATAATAACGGAAGATCCCTGCCGGTCAATATTTCGCTCAATCGCATGAGCGTTGAAAATTTCGAGGGCGTCTGCGCGGTTATCACCGATCTCACCGAACAGAAGCAAGTTGAAGAAGAGCTTAGAAGGCACCGCACAGAGCTTGAGCTTTTGGTCAGGGAGCGCACGGCCGACCTTGCCAGGACAAATGCCGAACTGCAGCAGGAAATAGTCGAACGCAAGGGAGCGGAGGAGACGCTGAGGGTGGCCCAAAGCGAGGCTGCGATGTATGGAGCGGAGTTGGCGACGGTCATGGACGCGTTGCCGGCGGCAGTCTTTATAGCCCATGATGTCGAGTGCCGTCACATGTCCGGCAGCCGCTTTACCCAGGAACTATTGGGGCTACCCTCCACCGCCAATTTCTCCAGATCCGCCCCGCCCCCTGAGCGGCCCACCGGTTTCAGGCCTATGAAAGATGGGGTCGAGGTTCCCCCGGATAAGCTTCCGGTCCAAATGGCTGCAAGAGGAACGGAAATCCGCGATTACGAATTCGAGCTGCTGTTCGATGATGGCGAGTCACGGCATCTATTGGGAAACGCCTCTCCGCTCCGCAATGTGGAAGGGAAGGTATACGGCTCGGTAGGTGCATTTGTGGATATCACCGACCGCAAGCGGGCCGAGGAAGAGCTTCACAAGGCAAAGGAAGAAGCCGAAAGGCACGCTAAAGAGCTTGAAGCTCTCATGGATGCCGTCCCTGCTTTGATTTGGATCACTCGTGATCCTGAATGCCTTTCGATGACTGGGAACCGTGCTGTCTACGAATTCCTTGGGATGCCTACCGGAGTAAATGTTTCGAAGACGGCGCCTGAAGCTGGGCGCCCAGTACATTTCAAGGCATTAAGAGACGGTATGGAAATTCCTCTGGATGAACTTCCCATGCAGCAGGCAGCAAAAGGCAAGGGGAGCCAAGATTATGAGCTGGAATATTTATTTGACGATGGTACGTCCAAAATTACTTTAGGAAATACCACACCGCTCTTTGATGCTACAGGACAAACATATGGGGCAATTGCGGCGTTCGTTGACATTACCCAGCGGAAAAGAATGGAAGAAGAGCTTCGCAAATCTCGTGATGAGCTGGAACTGCGTGTGCGCGAGCGCACCGCCGAACTCGTCGGAACAGTGACAAGACTCGAACAACTAAACGAGGAGTTACAGGAATTTGCTTTTATCGCTTCTCACGATCTACAGGAACCCCTGAGAAAGATTCAGGCCTTCGGGAGCATCCTCGCCAGAAAACATAAGGAATCGCTCGATCCCGAAGGTCAGGACTATATGGAACGCATTACGAAAGCTGCAAACCGCATGTCTGAGTTGCTGCGCGCCCTGCTAAGTTATTCCAGGTCCGGCACCAGCCAGTTAAGTTACGAGCCTGTATCCCTGACCGAAGTTGCCAAAGACGCCGCCAGCGACCTGGAAATCTTGATTAACAGGGTCAAAGGGACTGTCGAGATTAGTGAGCTGCCAACCGTGGAGGCCGACGCCCCTCTATTGCGACAACTATTTCAGAACTTCATCGGGAATTCAATAAAGTACCGGAAAGAATCTGAGACGCCCGTCGTGAAGATTTACGGAAAGGTCGCGGGTGCAACCTGCCGGATTATGATCGAGGACAATGGCATAGGTTTCGATGAATGTTATAGTCACAAGATTTTTAAGCCGTTTGAGCGGCTTCACGGCAAGAATACCCCTTACAGCGGAACAGGCATGGGCCTCGCCATTTGCAAAAAGATCGTGAACCGGCACGGCGGTGAGATTATGGTAAGGAGTATTCCAGAGCAAGGCACTATCTTCATTGTGTCCCTCCCGATAAAGCAGGAAAAAGGGGCTGAATGGAAAGGCAAAACCCTTCATTCATAGTCCTTATGGCGGATGATGACGAAGACGATTGTCACCTCGTGGAAGCAGCTTTTCAGGAGATTGGCATTGCCCATGATTTGCGCTTTGTAGACGATGGCGTGGAACTCCTGGATTACCTGTATAACGAGGGGGATTATGCAGACCCTGAAAAGTATCCCACGCCCGGCCTGATCCTTCTCGATCTTAATATGCCGCGAATAGACGGCCGTGAGGCGCTGGCAAAAATCAAATCCGATCCGCAACTGAAGAATATCCCCATACTTATTTTCACTACTTCCAGGGAAGAGAGGGACATAGTCTTGAGCAAACAGGCTGGTGCTTCCTCCTTTCTATCCAAACCCGAGGGGTTTCAAGATTTAACCGATATGCTAGAAAAGTTCTGCACGGCAATCCTGCACAATCCTAATATTCCCTTTCAGGTAATCGGATGTTGACACTCGTGCTTCAATACCTCGGATGCTCCTTATAACAATTATCGAGGCATTCGTGTTCCCGTTCCCGGGCCCACTCTTCGCATCGGTGGTGATGCGGGTGTTCAGGCTCATTGCATTCCTTCATGCGTTCTTCAAAATGCCTGCGGCAATGGCCCACGCAATAATGTTCATCCGCCAGTGCTTCTGCCTGCGCCATCATAGGGCCAGGAAATTCCGACTGCTCTAGAGAGTTAAGCTCGGCATGACTTTCGTTGGATACCGCGCCGGTGGGAGAATCACCCGGCGTCACTATGGGACCGGCGTTGGCATGGGCGGACGATAATGTGAACATCAGCGCCATGCAGACAACAGCAAAAAGAATTACCGGATAAAGAGCTTTGGTCATTCTATTTCCCTCCTTGAGGAATTGTATGATTCTATTTTGTGCAATGTAACACCCTTACCTAAAAGGATAAGATCAGGCTGCTTCTTCTGTCTAGCTGGGACTCGGGAGGGCTTGGGGTGGAGAAGGGTGAAGCCGGAAAGAGCGGCCGTCGGGCTCAGACCCCGCCTATCTGAGCGTCGAGACTGAAGCGTGCGGCGTGCATAGCGCGGAGCCTGCAGGTGAAATAGAACACACTTGTACTGGGGGAATCCGGTGAAAATCGATTGGATCGGAAGTGCTTCTGGCGGCGGCAAGAAAGGTTAGGCTGCGGAGAATCGTCTTCATCTCCTGCCGCATTTGTAAAGAGAGTGCAGGTGACCCCTCCCTGACTACTCACCACTCAAAGCACCGAAACACTACTGTATGACGGTGGTCTCTCTCGCCAAGGGTATTTATGTTCTCAGCCCCCGGAGCGGCATATCCGCGCGGGCAGATATCGACAGAGTCGGCAGCGGGGTGGTTGAGATTATCGTTGATAAGGCTGGTGCCGGCCTTGAGACAGGAGTCGACGATTCCCCCGAGGTCGCTCAGGTCACCCGTGTCAAAGCTCCCGGGAGGATGAAACGTCGTTAATTCACCCCCGGGTGTACTCAGGGAATACGTTGGCTCCAAGTTATTCGTTGAATTGACAAACGCCCCGGCCACATTTTCTTTATCGTCCACGGCGAAGCCGCTAGTGGGGCCCGCACTGGGACGGTCGATGTGATTGAGGAATCTCCCGGCATTTTCGGTCAAGAAGTGGTCATGATTAACGCCGGAGCTGTCGAGGTATTGGCCAGAGATATTGCCCTCGTTGTAAATGGGGAACCTCCGAAGAAGCACATCTGCCGTGCTGGAACCAAGGGGGGCTAGCTTCACGAACCCGCCGGCCGCTCGATCGAGATAGAAGCCGTCAAACCCTGTTGAATCATGCGTCCAGCCGCCTTCGAATTGGCGCCAATTGTTGATTCCGAGTATTGTTGATGCGTTTGACCGGTGTGGGGCCACAATTATAAAACGCAGATCGCAGATGAAGCGGTCGGCGCTACCCGCGGCAACGGGCAGGGCAGGCGCCAAAAGAAGGCTGAGCGTCAGAGCGATGATGGCTGGGTAGAGTACCAGATTTATTCTCATAGCCATCTCCTCTTCCAAGGTTAAGCCGGCTCTTACCCCCTACGCAATTCTTTTTCCCGTAGTAATAGCGTTTTGGGGTAGCCTCTCGAACTTGCCCCGGTCAGATCCCGAGAAAGCCACTGTGAAAACCTGCGCCGGATAAGGTCCGCAGAGGTGCAGGAGGAAGGTGGGCTGCCCCTTACTTCCGGGCACAAAATGAGCACTCGCAATCTCGCCGAATACGGACTTTTGCCGGCCAGTGAGTTTGGCTGCTTCTTCGGATCAGATGGTTTCCAGAGCATGCGCGTTTGAGACTAATCCGATCGGTAAAGCCATAATGAGCAGTGATTTGAACATGCCCATTCCAGGCTCCTCGAATCAGCGGAATTGAAGGGAAGGAAACCAGTGCGGGGCGCAGGGGCACGCTAGCTACGATAAACCTACACCCAGCCTTATTTTACAACTGGGCAGCGCCCAGGTCAATTGAAAAAGGAGAGCATAAAAATCTACCTCGCAGGTCCGCTCTTCTGTGAAGCTGAATCGGATTGGATGAAGAAATTCGAGGGGCAACCGTATAGACTTACCTTATACCCCACTGATTACATTAGAATCGATTACGGCTTTCTTATACAAAGGTGTACAGTAAAGATGCATGAAGCTATAATAAAAGTGTAAGGATTGCTTGCGGGGACGGCCGCATCTTTCCCCGTGCGATCTGACCGATGACCGAAGGAGTTTGGCATCGTTTGTGAATAGTCTTTTCGAAACACTCATGGGATTGCGAAGAATCTCTGTTTCTGATCCCGACTCCATCAGTGTCGTTTTCCGCACAAGTTGCGATCATTTACGCCAACCGGGGATCAGATCAGAACGGACGTGATATGGACGATGTTCAAGCAGGCAGCCGCGGGTTCAGAGGAACAATTCAATACATTCGATTGATCGATCTGATTCAGGTTTCCTGCCTCGCCAAATTGAGCCATACGATCAAAGTCGAATCCCCCAGCGCAACCGGCTACGCCTATTTAGACTCCGGGAATGTGGTTCATGTTGAATCCGGCGATAAAATCGGGGAGGAATGTTTTTTCGAACTGCTCCAGTGGGAGAGGGGCCATTTTGAAACACTACCCCTTCCGGGGGATGTGAGAGTTTCAATAAACCGGCCATGGGAATATCTGCTCATTCAGGCGATTAATCTTTCAGGGGAAAAAGTGAGCGGAGAAGAGGGACCCTACGAAGCTCAAAACCAGTCGCGTGGCTTTTGGGGTACCATAAATGAGATCGGTTTGACCGACCTCGTTCAGTTGGCCTGCCTGGACAGCGTCGACCGCATTGTTGAGGTTAACTCCGAGACCCTTACGGGAACAATTCACATCCGAGGCGGACAGGTTGGTCATGCACAAACCGGCGATCTGGTGGGCCGGGAAGCTTTCTTCAAGATGCTGACGGTCCATGGCGGAAGCTTCGTAACACTTCCCGGTTCTACGGAAGGCGATATTACTATCAACGAACCATGGGAGCACCTGCTAATCGAAGCCATGCGCTTTCTCGATGAAATAGCGGGGGCGATTGATGAAGAACAAGCCGAACAGAGAGCCGAAACCCTGCTGCAAAAGGTGTTGAAAAAGAAAACGGCAGAGAAAATCAAACTCGCACTGACAGCGGATAAGGAAACTCGCGGCATCTTGATCCGGGACAGTAATCGCATGATTCAAGTCGCAGTGATTTGCAATCCCAAGATAACCGACGGTGAAGTAGCAGCCATAGCTTATTCCAGGCATGTTGATGACGAAGTGCTGCGCAGGATTGCCGCCGAAAAGGAATGGCTAAGAATCTATGCCGTTCGTCTGGCTCTTGCGACCAATCCCAAAACTCCGCCCGCCGTTTCCAGAAAATTGATCCCAACCCTCAACCGCCAAGATCTGAAAAGCATCTCTCTAAGCAAGTCCGTTCCGAATTTCGTAGCAAATGAGGCACGTAGGCTCTTTCGAGAGTAATTCACGATAGAAACGACAGGCAATTCCTTTCATCCTTCGGTCCGGCAGGCTTAGACCGGATTAGGGAGAAGCGGGGCTGGCAGGTGCATAGTGCCGAGCCGGTTGGCGAAAGGCAGCGTGCTTAAGATAAAAAAGCGCACCACAAAAAAGGAAAAGCCGACTCCTGAGAATCGGCTCTGTACAATAGCTTTTCGATAGGCCGGAGAGGATTTGAACCTCCGATTCGGTCTGACTGGGCTTACTCCAGTATGTGACGATAAGGTGAGACCCGTGCTCCCTTTATCGGCGCTGAAAACTTGTTGACGAAACGCTGGCTCCTTTACTGGAGGCAGTGCCTCCCCGGAACATATCGTCTTTTATGGCATCAACCAGGGTCTTCACAACCCGGACCTGCTGCTCATAAGATATCCCCATCCAGAGCGGCAACCGAATCAGGCACTGAGAAACCGAGTCCGTCACGGGCAGTTCACCGCTCGTCCTGCAATAGCGTAAGCCTGCAGGGGATCGATGCAGCGGAACATAGTGAAAGATCGCCGAGATTCCACGGCACTTCATTTCGGAAAGGACCATTTGCCGGTCGATCTCGGGTGGCAGCAGGATGTAATACATATGCGCATTGTGTTGGCATTCAACAGGAACAATCGGCCGACGCAGATATCCAGCCGATTCAAAGGGTGCAAGAAGGTCATGGTAACGGTCCCAGGCCTCAAGACGCGCAACCGTGATACGGTCGGCTTCCTCGAGTTGCGCAAAAAGAAATGCCGCGACCAACTCACCCGGAAGATACGATGAACCAACAGCCTGCCACGTGTATTTATCCACTTCTCCGCGAAAAAAGCGGCTGCGGTCCGTACCCTTTTCCCTGTGAATCTCGGCCATCGCGATCAGGTCGGGGGTATTGACTATCAGCGCACCTCCCTCACCGGAAATCACATTCTTGGTTTCGTGAAAGCTATAAGCTCCGAGGTGACCGATACTTCCCAGGGTCCGCCCCTTGTACGTCGCCATCACTCCCTGGGCGGCATCTTCGACCACTTTCAGGCCATGAGCCGCGGCAATTTGCATGATCGCATCCATTTCACAGCCAACCCCGGCATAGTGGACCGGGACAATTGCCCGCGTGCGCGGCGAAACGGCCGCTTCGATCAAGCCTTCGTCGATGTTTAACGTATCTTCTCTCACATCCACAAATACCGGCTTTGCCCCCCGCAGCACAAACGCGTTGGCCGTGGATACGAAAGTATAAGAGGGCATGATGACCTCATCGCCCGCCTTTATTTCAAGGAGCAGGGCGGCCATTTCAAGCGCCGCTGTACAAGAGTGTGTCAATAGCGCCTTGGCACAGCCCGTCTTGGCTTCGATCCATTTATGGCAGCGCTCGGTAAAGGGACCGTCACCGGCCAGACGCCCTTGGAAATGGGCTTCTGCAATGAAATAGAGTTCTTTGCCGGTCATGTAAGGCCAGTTGAACGGAACCAGATTTTCATCTTTTGTCATATCAGAACCTGTTTTTGGGTGTGGCAGCCTCGATAGGCAACGCCTGCGCCGAATACGATCATGATGATTTAGTGACTCCAATAGCAAGCAAGTCAGCTTCTGTTGCCGCGATGTTGTCAGTCAATTACAAGCTCTTGAACCTACCGGACTGCACTTCCTTATCATAGTCGATAAGGATGTCCCGATAACTGTAGACCGGTTCCCAGCCAAAATCACGTTTAGCATTACCAATATCGAAATAATAGCTTTTTTTCTTCTCGGGCAGCTCCGGTCTGTAAACAATCGGGATAGCATAGTTTTTGGAACTGAAGACTTCCGCGAAGGTCTTGACTTCTTCTTCGTTGGTTCGCCCAATGCCGGACCCGATAAGATAGAGGCCTCGGGCCCGGTCGGTCGAGATTGCCATATGGATGGCGCGGACCGCATCTTTGACATATAGAGAGTCGCGCCTTGCCTCATGTTTGCCCCAGATTTCAAGTGCATGGCCGGCCTTCGCCAGCTTGTAAAAGACTTCAAAAGCGCTTGGATTGAATACTCCATCGGTCCAGGATCCTTCCTGGCGTCCGTAGCCCAGTAGACCCGTCAGCCGCAAGATAATCCCCTGGATGCCGAATTCCTGTGCGTAATGCTCGACATACTCGGCGGCGGCTATCTTGGAGATAACATAAGCGGCGTGGTCACCTGTCAGGGCATACTTTCGGCCCATTGCCTCCGTGATGGGCAGCTCCATATGCTCCATGCCCTCATAAAGGGTGGTGGTGAAGATGAACTTTCCTATATTATTGTTCCGACAATGTTCCAATGCGTAGAGGGTGCCGAGGGTATTGACCTTCAGGAAAATGTCGGATGTGCTATTCTGGACGGCTGCCGGAATCATTGCGGCAAGATGAATGAAGGCCTTTACATGCTCGGTGGGCAGCCTTCCGAAGTCCTCCGGTGTGGTAACGTCAAGATGTACGAAAGGAACTCCCAACTCACGGAAAAACGAGTCGTATTTCCGGGTACGGCCCGCGGCGAAAACCTCTTCACCGGCCCTCACCAGGTGATCAACCAGATAGCGGCCCACGAAACCTGTCGCTCCGGTGATGACGATCATAGCTATTCCCCCAGTTTTGAAGTTTGGAACTCGACGGTTTCACGTATTATGTAAAGCGGCCTTCCTTTGGTCTGGTCAAAAACGTAACCTATGTAAAGTCCAAGTACCCCCACTTCGGCAATAATAATCCCGCCGACGAAGCAGATGGACATAATGATGCTGGTCCAACCAGGGACGCTGACGCCGTTAAAAAAATACCGGTAGAGAACCACTAAACCATATAAGAAAGAGACAAAGGTCACAGCACAGCCGAGCTTAATCGAAATGACCAGGGGTTTGTTGGATTGAGTCGTGATGATTTCGCACGCCAGCCGAAGTTGCTTTGTAAACGTGTACGAGGACCTGCCCGAGCTCCGTTCAGAGTGCTCTACGTCAATAACCGCCGACTTGAAGCCCATCCATTTTATGAACAGGATGAAGGCCCGATTTCGGTCGCCCATGCGTTTGTAGTTGTCTGCCACCATGCGTCTACACATGCTGAAATTGCTGATCGTGCTGTCAAAGGCGCCTCCCGTGAAGTACCCGTATAAGGCATGAAAGATTTTTGAAGATAGTCTTTTGAGAAATTTATCCTTGCGGGCAGTTCTGCGGGAAAAGACCACGTCCCAGCCTTCCTGAGCTTTGGAATAGAGGCGGTGGATTTCTTCGGGTCTGTCTTGAAGGTCGCAGTCCATGACCACGATCCACTCGCCCGTGGCATGGTGCAAACCAGCGGTTATGGCGCGGATCTGACCGAAGTTACGGGAAAGGTCCAGACCCTTTACTCTTATATCATTCAATGCGATCTCACGGATTATTTCCCACGAATTCTGCGGGCAGGCATCATTGACCAGAATGATCTCGAAACTAGGGGTAATGGCTTCGAGTGACGTTACCAGACGGCGATAGAGTTCTTTCAGGGAAGTCTTGCAGCCATACACGGGGATGACAACAGAAATAACCATTATCTTTTATCTTTCTCCATCTGGTGACTTACATGCATCAAGGCCGCGAAAGTTCTTCATATACATCTTGGCTTCGGGACCGGTGTTAAAAAGTAGATCGAGAATGCTGACACCGTGCTCGAAAGGGGGGTAAAGCTGAGGGTATTCAGGATACCCGGAGTAATCGATATAAGTAAGCTTTATATTTTCCCGGGCAAACAAGTCAGACTCTATATAGTTCGTAGCGGCAGGGCCGGAAATATATTCGCTGGCGCCAAGCTGTTTGCACAGATCGACGAGACGTTCTGTTTGGCCGTCTACCAGACGGTAATCTCTCGACCAGGTTATATTCGTTGTAATGCCGAGAATCGCGCACACTTCCTTGATGAACTGAAAGTTGACATTGCTTAGTTTACTCTCAGCACTACACTTCTTGTATAACTCTTCAAAGACCGGCCTGTACATTTTGAAGAAAGCGGCCTTTGCGTAGGCCTGGGACAGTGAGCGCCAGTGCGTCCGGCCCCAGGACGAATCGGGGATAATAGTATCCTGAATGAGTTGACCGAACTTGTGACGGACGGGAATACTCAGCCATAACAAGCCGCCGGAGATCTTGATCTTGTTGCGGTTGCGCCAATCGTTCTTAGTGAACTGCGCGGTGTCATAGAGAATGAATTCATCGACGGAATTGATTAGGTCGAAGTAACCTTTCCACGGGATATAGTTTGATTGGAGGATGGCTATCCGTTTGCCCATTGGCGTAATCTCTTCTGAAAGTGGCGCTCAAGCAGCTCCTGCGGTGTCCGCTTCTGTTTGGATGGTTGCAGATGTAGCGGCCGCCGAACGACGGCTCCGACGCTTTCGCACCATTTTCCACACAGCAAGATGGGCAACACCGAGAACAATGGCGATTATTGAATAGGAACGCAGCAGCAGTGTGCCCGTCTGGGCGGCTGTGGAAGCGAAGCCAAGCCAGATGAGAACTTGTGATGTTCCGGCTTCGGAAATACCCAGACCGCCTGGGACCAGGCTGAGGATGCTGATTAACGTAACGGTTGACATGAGGGCCAGTGTCTTAAGAAAATCCAGTGGCAGCGACCCGCAATACAGCAAGAGGTACCAACTGAGTGCAACCGAAGCCCAGGAGATGCACGTGATAAAGGTGACCAACAGTAGACTTGGTACATTTCTGATGCACTGATTCATGTGGTCAAGCAACTGCTGTACTCGTCCGGTAAATCGCAGCTTAAAAAGAGCGTAGATTCCTATAACACCAAAGGATATTGATGCAGCGATGAAGTAAAAAGCATACGACCTGTGGGGCAGGAAGTTAAGGGCCGTAAGGAGGCTCACGCCGGCTATGGTCAAGACTGTTGCCAAGTCCAGCGCACGTTCTACCAGGAAAGATCCGTACCCGGGAAAGCGCTGGATCATGCCGTACTTTCTCAGCAGTTCCACCTTGAGCATCTCTCCCGACTGCAGGGGAGTGAAGATCGAAAAGCTCAGTGAGACCGCAGTACACATGTAGATATCGAAGAAGGGAACGATCGTGCCGGTCCGTTTCAGGAGAAAATGCCAGCGCAGGGCGCGAATCATCCAGTAGAGCATAATAGACGATCCGCCATAGCCGAACAGATGGATCAGATTAACTTCTTTCAGGGCCAGGGCGATTGCCCCCCATTGGAAGGTAAGGGCGACGTAAATTGAGCTGCCAACGAAAACCGCAGCGCTGAAGAGGATTGCGGCAACACGATGCCAGTGGGAGCCCATTGCGGGCAGAGCAAGCCTGGAACATTCGGGAGTGATTGTTGCACCCGGATCAACAAAGGCTACCTCTCTGATATCGATGGTTGGAGAACTTTCCACATTCTGCACAGGAAGGTCAAGCTTTAGCACAACTTATATCCAAATCCCAAAAAGCAGTTGTTTACAGTTTCCAAACGGAATCGTGATGGCTGCAAGTGTTTCCACCCACTCGATTTTTTCAACTCAAGAATGCAACACATAACAATTTCGCTCAGTCTCATCAAGATGCCTTCCGGGAGCAGGCTGTATCAAACCAAGCACAGTCCATCGGAGCTTGATGAATCTAATTCAACGCTCATTCAGCAGGTGGTGCGAAATAAATAATCCAATACCATGCCCGATGTCAATCGGCGTTGAAAACTGCCCCTCTTTAGGCGTCGAAAATTGCCCCACCCCTGTAAGCAAATTCCTTCAAACACATTTTACAGCCATTGTGACCCGATCAAGGAGAGCGGTTGCCATCTTGGCTAAAGACTTACGGCCATTTTCCAAAAGTGAGGTTGGTAGTTATGAGTGTCGAGGTCTTCTCACATGTTTTTGAGAGGAGATGAAAGAGCAGTTGTCCCCCGTTTTTCGAAGACGGCAGGTAGCACACAACCCGTCAAGCACTATGGTATCCATCTGGGAGAGCCTCCCGCATTTTCGCGCAATCTTTTCCTGTTCAAGCTGATTGCCCGGGTCTACATGATTCCAGAATTCGGCCCTTGCGCCGGATCGAAACGCACGGAAGCCGATTGTAACGGCCATGTGCGTTTTTTCCATACCAGTACAGCCGATAAAGAGGCTGCTCGATAGGCCGTAACAATTCATGGTCTTGCCTCACATCGGCGCACGCTCACCACAATCGACCCATGCTGTTGGGCAGACAGCTCTTTTATTTCTCCATGAAGGCGCTCCCTGCAATAAGTTTCGAGATATCCAAGACACTTCTGTGAGGCAACGATCGGGATGCCTGTCTCTTTAACAAGGCGATCGATCATGCCGCGCCCCTGTTGTTGTTCGGTGAACGCGACTGAAAAAGGTGCGAGCGTAAACGCTCCTAACCCATAAAATCGACAGGACATTGCAGAGGGTGATGCCCCCATGACCGGATAAACTGCCTCGAGGGGGAACCCTATCCCCCAGATGACGACCGGGTCACGGGGGAAGGCATCTAACCCTTCGCGGGCCTGCTCGGAAGTAATTTGAGTGGTTTTCGACTCAGTAAAAACAAGGGAAGTATTGAGTACCGCCGCCACAATCAGTACAGCGGTACAGAGACGATTACGCCAATCTGAAAATTGCCCCGTCAAGAAGGTGGCAATTGTGAGTAAGCAAACCAACGGCACATATACCCTTATTATTCCGGGGCGCCCTAATAGACCAATGACGAAGACAGCTCCAATACATAATCCCCAACTAGCTGCTACCCGCCAACTTGGACGGAGTAAGGTCAACAACAATGCGGTCAGCACAAATGGCAACAACTTGGGGTCCCACAAGGTTTGGATCCCGGCCCAACCCTTGGCGACTGAGTTTCCTTGATTTGGTAGTGGACCCAGTTCAGCCAACATTGCTCGCAGGGCCTGCGGACTGACGATTTCGGGATCAACGAAAAACCATTCTCGTATCAAGTCAATATCGTTATTACTGAAGCCATAGCGGCCCAATATATCCGGACGCTTTTTCAGATACTCATCTGCGCCAAAATCAGTGAAAGGGGTGCGAACCGGATTAAGCTCATTGAAGGCCTTCCATTGCTGCCCTTGGTAAGCCTTATGATCAATAACTGTCGAGACTGCTATCACTAGAATGAGGGCCAATAATGAAACCTGTGAGAATCGGCGTAGCAATAGGGTTCGCCATGGAAGCAACGGCAGAGCTACAAAGAGAACCAATAAAAACTCATTGCTCCTCACCAGGTAGCTGGAGAAGGCAAGCAGGCATCCGAGCAATAGCGCCTGCCAGTTGTCCTGACGCGCAAATAGGTGACAACATATAATCGCGCCTACCAGCAGCAAACCTGCATTAATAGTGAACTGTGGGAAAAGCACCGGACGCACCAGCAACAGGGCGAGCATGGACAGTGAAGCTATATAGCCGGCACCGAGCCGGTACAAGCCAAACAGCAGTACTGCCCCGACAGTAATAAGCACACAGAGCGTAGCAATTGAGTAGCCAAGGATTCCTCCGATTTGCGGAATCGCGCGAACCAGATACCCCCAAAGAACATTTGAAAAAATAAGATTAGGCGTCCCGAAGGCAGCCACGCCATAGCCGTGAGCGACCATAGACATGGCAACATCGTCGTTGGTCTCCCATCTTGCCTCGAAGACCAAACAGAGGGAGAGTACAAAGGCCGCTGCAATAGCCAGCGAACCTACAATCAGCCAGAACTTTGATCCCGGAAGTCCGCCGGTTGCACGGTTAGCCACGGGCAGCAATTTCCGTTACGAGCACAATAAAACCCATACAGAGTATTCCTTATAACGTCACGGGGTTGTGGGATATGGTTTGGAATCGGCGTTTCACTCCGAAGACCCTCTTTTAAAGTCCGTTGGGAAGAAACAGACTGACTGAACGCCTCGATGAAGTTGGATTTTGGCCGGCCTTGCTTCACATTGGAGAATTTAACTTCTGCGCCCGCTACAAAATTGAGAAGGAGCATCCGGAACCGGCCGGATACCCCTTGGTGTATCAGGAGTGTATCAGTGTTCTGAACACGCCGATTTATGATTGTAAAATCATAAACTTCGATAGGCGGGAGAGGATTTGAACCTCCGACTTCCACCGTGTGAGGATGGCACTCTCACCGCTGAGTTACCCGCCCGCTAGGTCCCGCAACAGCACTGCGGGTTACTTTGCATTGCCGTTCTTTATATCTGATACGTGTGCCAAACGCAATACTCAATGCCGAATCATGCCGCCAAGCGTACTGAAGAAATGGCGCGAAAAGTGCCGAACAATCTGATGAACGACAATCAGGAAGGTTGCTGCTTGCCGGGCTGGGGCGCCTTCTTCAGTTGCTCTACCTTTAATCGTTCGTAATCCTCTCTTGCCCTTTGATCTCTAAAATCTATTTTGAGAATCGCTTCGAGTTTCTTGGACGCCTCGGCATAGTTTCCGGTTTCTTCGTAAAGGTCCGCTGCGAGTCTGTAGTATCTTTTCTCCTTTGGCTGGAGCCGAATCAGGTGTTCGAGTTCATGCAGGGCTGCTTTCTTATCCCCCAGTTTGGTTGCTGCCTGAAGAAGATATTTGTGCAGGCTGCTTGAATCAGGGTCCTTCTCCGCTAAAGCTCGGAAGTAGGCCTGCATGCCTTTGAAGTCCTTCCGGTCTTCGTAGTATTTATATACCGAGTCCAAACCTGCCGGATTTTTGGGATCGAGCCTTGCAAGTTCCTGGCGGACCTGGATCTCGCCTTTATCGTTTCTGAGCTTTTGATAAATAACGAGCAACTGTTTCCTGGATTCAACGTCTTTGGGATCCATGGAAGCTATTGAATACAAATGGGCCTGCGCCTTATCGTACTTTTTCTGATCCATATAGAGCATCGCGGCATTAAAGAGATATTTGCGGTTATTGGGTTCGATTTGGAGAAGTTTTTCGTAGTTGGCGATTTGCCCGCTCTTATCGTCCATTTTCTCCAGGATGGGGATGAGGCTGATAAGCGCTTCCTTGTTATGCGGGTTCTTCTGGACCACGGATTCGTAACAGGCCATGGCCTGGGCGTGATTTCCCTTCTTCTCGTAGAGGTCGGCAAGCAGGAGCCAGGTTTTCACGTCATTTGAATTCTTATGCAGGTATTTTTCAAATTCAACGATAGCCTCATCGGTTTTGCCATTTCGGAGCAGCGTCACCGCAAGGTTATATTGGACATTGGAGTCCATTACGCCTGCCTTCTCGGCCCTCTCCCATGCTGAAGCTGCCTTTTGCCAGTCCTTTCCGTCGCTGGCGAGCTGGGCGATTTCGACCAGCACCTGGGACCGGAAGGAGTGGGGAATTTCCCGCTCATGTTTCTCGAGAAACTTCCCAGCCAGGTCGCTCGACTTTTTGTTCTTCAGGTAGGCGAGAAATTCCCTGAAAGTCTGCTGCTCTTCCGTCAGCTTCAGGAGGTCGAGATAGACCTGGAGTGCCTCATCGGTTTTGTTCATTATCTGATAAACGACAAGAAGCTTTTCGGAAATATTTCTGGATTTGCCCGATTCGTCTATTTCCTGATAAAGGTGTGCCGCATCTGCATAACGCTTGCTGTCAAAATAAAGCCCGGCAAGTTGCGTCTTAAGCAGTATGTTGGATCCATTGTCACCGAGCGCCTTTTCCAGGTAGGCTATTCTCTTATCCATGTCGGCGCTTGTATTAGCCCTGTGTAGCCAGTCTTTGTAATCGAGCTGAACCAGGAGAGAGACCTTGCCGATCGGCCGATTCCAGAGCAATACCCGCAACTCCACGAGTTTAGGAGTTTCGAAAGATTCCTGGGGGAAAAGATCTTTTATAGTCACGCCGGGTTTTCTGCTGATTGCTTTCACGTCCACATCTGAAGAGACCACCTTGGTTCCCCATGAGAGCCATCCGTCAGTTCTGACCTGGACGAGCTGGAGAGAATCCCTTGGGTTTACAATGACCTGGGAGTCGGGGAGCAAGAGCAGTTCCTGACCGTTGTGCTGAAAATGAAGGGCGACGAGTTTTGAGGGAAAGATCGTTAGCGCGGAAATCGCGCCTCCCCTGGCTATGAAAAAAGCGCAAGCGGCGCCTAATGCCAATACAAGAACAACAACGGCAATGATGAGAACGCGGGAGGATGACTGTGGTTTTTTTTCTTTTTCTCCCCCACCGCGGTAGAAGGAACCGGGAGATCCATAAGGATAACCGCGCCTAGAGTTCATCACCGGCATCACTCCTGTAGATTCTGGCTTCCTCGTAGATTTTCAGGATTTCATCCGGCCTGAGCAACCGGTACTCGCCCGGCCTCAATCGGCCGAGGCACACCGGTCCATAAGAAATACGCCTGATCTTCAAAACCGGGTGCCCAACCGCGTCGCCCATGCGTTTTATCTGGCGATTCCAACCCTGGTGAAGTGTAATCCGTAACCAGGCGGAGCTCGGCAGTTCCCGAATAATTTCCACTCCGGCCGGGGCCGTCACACCCTCCTCGATCCGCACACCGGACCGGAGTTGTTCTATCGCTTTTTTGTCAGGATGTCCCTTTATTTTTACATCATATACTTTCGATATTCCATAGCTAGGATGAAGGAGGCGATTGGCAAGCTCCCCGTCGTTAGTAAGCAGCAGAAGTCCATCGGTGTCGTAGTCCAGCCGGCCGACAGGAAAAATCCGTACGCCAAAGTCGGGGAGAAGATCCAGGACAGTCCTGCGGCCCTGGGGATCGGAAGCGGTGGTTACGCAGTTGCAGGGCTTATTGAGGGCTAGAATAATTCTCTTCGTCTGGAGAAAAACGGGCTTCCCGTCGAGGCGCATGCGGTCCCTTAAAGGATCTACGCTGCGGCCGATTTCGGCCTTCTCGCCGTTCACCTCAACCCGGCCCTGCCTGATCAGTTCCTCGGCGGCGCGCCTTGAGCAGACTCCAGCCTGTGCAAGAAATTTTTGAAGACGCATCAAATCCAACGAATTTAGGAATTGAGGAAGCTTTAATCGTTTGAATCCCTGAATCCCCGGATCCCTCAACCCAATTGATTTAACTACTAGATACCTATGGCCCGGCGGACCAGTTCCATTGTGATTATCGACTCACGCCTTGCCCTGGCATTGCCCTCGGCTATGACTTCCTTTACGTTACCAAGTTCCCCTTCGAGCTTAAGGCGTCTTTCCCGTATCGGCGCAAGCCGGGAGACGACATTGCGAATGAGAATCTTCTTGCACTCAACGCAGCCAATGGCTGCAGTGCGGCATCCCTCGGCAATCCGGGCGACCTCGTCGGGCGAAGAATAGAGCTTGTGATAAGCGAAAACGGGGGAGACCTCTGGGTCGCCCGGGTCATTTCGCCTGATCCTCTGAGGGTCGGTCATCATTTTCGATATTTTTTCGGTTATGTCTTTTTCGGATTCCGTGATGAAGATGCAATTTCCATAGCTCTTGCTCATCTTCCTGCCGTCGAGACCCGGGAGCACCGGCGACTCGGTCAGCAGCCCGTCCGGAATGGGGAAGATCTCGGATTTATACATGAAATTGAACCTGCGAGCTATTTCCCGGGTCAGCTCGATGTGAGGGAGCTGGTCTTTTCCGACGGGAACACCGTTTGCGCGGTATATGATGATGTCGGCGGCCTGAAGCACCGGATAGCCGAGAAAGCCGTAGGTAGCGAGATCCTTCTGATCGAGCTGCTGCTGCTGCTCCTTATAGGTGGGATTGCGCTCGAGCCAGGGCAGGGGGGTGATCATTGCGAGCAGAAGATAGAGTTCTGCATGCTCTTTAATGTCCGACTGGATGAACATCGTACAGAGTTTTGGGTCAAGACCGGCGCTCAACCAGTCGAGAATCATGTCCCAGGTGTTTTCGCGGATTCCTTGCGGAGAAGCGTAGTCGGTGGTAAGTGCGTGCCAGTCTGCAACGAAGAAATAGCAGTCATACTGATTCTGGAGCCGAACCCAGTTATCCAGGGCGCCATGAAGGTTACCTAAATGAAGTCGCCCGGTAGGGCGCATGCCGCTTAGAATTCTCTTCCTTTCAACCATATCGGAACACGTCTCCTTTAATCGGTAAATCGGTGACCTGCTTAAGGTCCCGCGATATCCATTCGCCTTTTGTTACATCAAAATCCGCCAGAATAAGTATATAATCGGCGTGACTACATAACTCCATATTCCGGAAGCAATCAAGAGCAACACGATGAGCATTCCGTATCTTTCGATCCGCTCCATTGCAATTCCTATTTGCTCGGGAGCCAACCCTGCAACGATCCTTCCCCCGTCCAGCGGAAGGATAGGAAGAAGATTTATAACCATCAGTACAAGGTTGTACAGCACAGAGTAATTCGCCATCACGTGGATCGGCACGACTATCCTGTCCCATACGCCGGCGGAACCACCAAGGCCGCCAAATGTCAGGTGAAAAATAATTGAACTCAGGACTGCAAGCAACAAATTGGTAAGAGGACCGGAAAGCGCTACCAACGCCATGTCCCTGCGGCCGCCCCGCAAATTTGCAAAATTGACGGGCACGGGTTTGGCCCAGCCGAAAATAAAGTGCGAACCGGTGAGCAGGAGGACACCCGGAAGGATAATCGTCCCTATCGGATCGATATGGGAAATCGGATTGAGAGTGATTCGCCCAAGCATCCTGGCGGTGGGGTCCCCCAGTTTCTCCGCAACCCAGCCGTGAGAAATTTCGTGGAGAATAATAGCTAACAGCAATGGTACTATGGAAAGGACGATTCTCTCAATGTCATGCATAGAAGCCCGAAACCTCCAAGGTTCATAAGGTCAAAGCGCGGATATATCAGTATCTATCCTTTTCCTCCAGCCAAATTCGCAAAGTTTGCGCTTTCCGGCGGCTGGGACCTCGTTATCGTTCAATAAAAGTTTTTCAGCAGAAGTCTTTGGACTCAGCAGATTGAGTCAGGCCGGAAAAAAGTTCAGGGTGCCTGGAGGTGAGAAAACGAAGCTCTTCGGGGCGATTTTTGACCTGTTTGTTGATTCTGGCGTCCAAAAGCTCATCGAGCAACTGACGGTAAATCGCGCCGGGGGGAATTCCCATCGCCTTGAGGTCTTTTCCCTTGAGCTCGGTCTGCACGTTTCTGTACCTGTGGAAATAATGGCTGACAGCCATTCTCGTCGATTCCTTATCGGCCCTGCCCATCAGGAAAAGCAGTTCCTCGGGCCTGAACGGCAGTAGAGCCCGGAAAACCTCACTGGGTTTTCGATCGGACACGAAAAAGGATTTGAGCAGCCGGCCGACGTTTTCATAGGTCCAGAGGAGGCGGTCACGCTGGTTTGCCGTCAATAGAAGCCTTTCGCACGCTGGTTCCACCTCCTGGATGCCCACGTATGAGAAAAGTCCCAGAAGGTAGACCCACCACCGCTCCAACGGTTCGTCGAGAAAGCTCAGGCGATACCAGGAGATGGCCTCCCGCAGCCTGCCGAAAAGCTCTTCCATTCTTTTGTCGAAGTTAATAGCCGAGGAGAGGGCAGGCATAACACCGAAATCAGCCATTCTGTGAAGCGCGGGTACGGGGTCCTCTTCTTCGAGAATGAGTTTGACCTCGTGGAGCAAACGACGGCCACCGAGTTTCTGAATAAGGCCCATGTGCACGGCGTTTCGGATGAGACCTGCGGTCTGCTTTCCAATCCGGAAACCGAACCGCTGTTCAAAACGAATGGCCCGCAGAATTCGTGTAGGGTCTTCGACGAAACTCAGGTTGTGCAGGACCCTTATTATCTTCTCTTTGATGTCTCGCTGTCCGCTGAAAAAATCGATGAGTTGGCCGAACTCGCTCGGGTTAAGCTCGATGGCCAGGATGTTTATCGTAAAATCCCTGCGGTAGAGGTCCATCTTGAGCGAGCTTGATTCGACAATCGGCAGGGCGGCCGGGTGCTGATAGTACTCGAACCTTGCCGAAGCTATATCCACCGTCAGCCCGTCGGCAAAGACAAGCATGGCAGTGTTGAACTTTCTGTGCAGCTTGGCCTTTATCCCGTGCTGCTCGGCAAAGGTCCTGGCAAAGTCAATGGCGTTCCCCTCCAAAACGATATCTATATCGAAATTCGGGTGGCGCAGGAGCAGGTCACGGACGAAGCCGCCCACCGCATATGCCCGTGCCCCAAGGCTTTCGGCCAGGGCGCCGAATTCCTTGAGCATTTGAATTATGTTCTTCGGAAGCTGTTCGGAAAGGACAGACTGGATGTTTTTTCGCTTCGGCCAATGCGTGAGAGAGGTTCCATCGTCGAGCCTTCTGTCGTCATTGTGCTCGTCGAGCATGAAATCGAGCAGGTCCCGGCGAGTGATCACCCCCAGCACTTTGCCCTTGTCGACGACAGGCAGAATGCGTTGATGCCGTTCAACCAAATGAGTCTGAATTTCAACGAGAGTTGCGTTCAGCCCCACAGATGCGACGTCCGTATTCATGAACTCGGCAACAGTCTGCTGGGTGAGGCCGTGGAAAAGTGCCTTTTCAAGCACCTGGCGCGTAATAAGCCCAATGAGTACCCCGCCCTCGACCACCGGCATGGCGTTTATGTTGTAGCGCACCATCGTGAGCTCGGCTTCCCCGATCTCCAAGTCGGGATCAGTGTAGACCGCCGGGCTCGTCATGAGGGTTTCAGCGGTTGGGTACGGATGAATGTGGCTCCGAAGAAGCTCGAGCAGTTTTGCTTCAGTCTGAACCAGGGTGAGGTCCTTGATGCTGGCGGAAGCGGCAGTTGCATGTCCACCACCTCCGAAAAGGGAAACGATTGCGCCAACGTTTACCTCGGCGATACGGCTCCTGGCAACCAGGTAGACGCGGTCATCCATGCGGGCCAGGGCAAACACCACGTCAAGGTTCTCGATATCGCGCAGCTTGTGGACCAGCACTGCAAAATCGCCCACGTACCTGTCGATCGAGACCGTGGTGACACATACCTCTATTCCCTGAAAATTGTAGTTTTTCGCGGAAAGGATCAACTCGTTGAGCAGGCTGACCTGTTCGGCGGTCAGTTCCCGGGTGACCATATCCGAGACCACGTTTAGATCGGCCCCGGACCGGAGCAGGAAAGCGGCGGCTTCGAAATCTTCGGGCGTCGTGTTGCTGAAGGTGAAAGATCCGGTGTCCTCGAACACACCGAGGCTCATCATGGTCGCTTCCTCGGCGGTGATTTCTATGCCGCGCTCCCGAAACATCCGGGTGAAGAGAGTCACCGTGGAACCAAAGGGCTTCACGATGGACAGGTCTGCCCTGACATCGTCCTCGGCGTCAGGATGATGGTCGTAGACATGCACTTCGAGGCCTGGTTTCTGCAAAATATCGATGAATTTACCAATTCGGGAGGACTGCCTGGTGTCGACCAGGATGAGCCGCGTAACCTTTTCCATGTCGATGTCGCGCAGGCGTTTGAAACCGTATATGTATACGGCCGATTTTATAAAGTATTCACGAAGGGTTCGTTCCTGCGACCCGGGAAAAACCAGCAGGGCGCCCGGATAGAGCTTCCTGGCCGCAATCATCGATCCCATTGCGTCGAAGTCAGCGTTTATGTGAGTGGTAATGACTTCCATCCGGAACAGTCCCGCCTCTCAGGGCCGTGGGTGGTACTTCCTGTGTATTTCTTTGAGCCGCTCTCTGGCAACATGAGTATATATCTGAGTTGTAGCGATATCCGAATGTCCCAGCATCACCTGAAGCGAGCGAAGATCAGCTCCGTTTTCGAGAAGATGCGTTGCAAACGAATGCCTCAGCATGTGAGGGGTTATGTTTGTGGTGATGCCCGCTTTTCGTGCACTGCTTTTGATTATCTTCCAGATGCCCTGCCTCGAAAGCTTCTCGCCCCTGGCGTTGATAAAAACCTCGGGGATAAAGCCCTTCTTCAATAATTTAAGACGTCCATACTGCAGATAGGTCTTTAAAGACTCGGCCGCAAGTTCACCCATCGGGATCAGGCGCTCTTTTTCTCCCTTTCCCCGGACCGTCAGATAACCCGGCTCGAGGGCAATCTGGCTCAATTGGAGTCCGCCCAACTCGCTCACTCTCAGGCCGCAGGCGTAGAGCAGCTCGAACATTGCTCTGTCCCTTTGTCCAAGGGGTTTGGCCGTATCCGGCAGTGCCAGCAGAGATTCGATTGCAGCGGAAGTAAGGGATTTGGGCAGTTGTGGACCGAGTTTAGGAAAATGGACCAAAGAGGCCGGATTGCTCTGGACCAGGCCCTCCTTCTCCAAAAACTTGAAAAATGTCCGTAAAGCTGCCAGCCTGCGAGCGCGCGAACGCGGCGAAAACGAAGGCCCCAACTGTTGAATATACCCGCTTACGCTTCCCCTGGAAACTTCGTGCCAAAAGGAAATTCCCGATTCTCTCAAATAGTTTTGAAAATGCCTCAGATCACTCGAATAAGCGACTATGGTGTTAGCGCTCAATCCTCGCTCGACAGACAGGTTGTTCACAAAGAGATCGATTCCGGTGTCCATGTTTAAATCTTCATTAGGAGAAATTTAAGAATTTACGAATTTAAGAATTTAAGAATTTAAGAATTTAAGAATTGAGGGATTGAGGAATTGAGGAATTGAGGAATTGCGTTTAATCGCTCAATCCTTCAATTCTTCCATTCCTAAATCCCTAAATCCCTCAATCCCTCCATCCCTAAATCCCTCCATCCTTGATCCCCTGAATTCTTGGGGATTCAATTCCGCTCCTCCTTGGAACTGAAGTCCCTCAGATATTTCCTAAAGCTCTTGATTTGCTTCCGGCACTCGGAGGCAAGGTCATATACTTTGCTGAACTGATCCTGACTGATATACTTGTTATCAAAGCACGATAGAGTTGGGACTGAACTTCGCCACACGAGCGTTGGGAATAACCTAGGAAACGGATGCACTCACGAGCAGAGCCGTCGTCAAAACCTTCTGCTATGTTATCCATCAGCGATCCGGCAGCTCTCCAGATCTGATCCCTGAGTGTGTAGTCACTTTGGAGCCTGGAC
>Ga0326727_10003444_pt1 | contig 50566 bp, 34 predicted proteins | sample MB2enrmetagenome_FD_207643 | JGI IMG/M metagenome (GOLD analysis project Ga0326727, IMG submission 207643) | Lab enriched peat soil microbial communities from McLean, Ithaca, NY, United States - MB29MY | ecosystem: Environmental > Terrestrial > Soil > Wetlands > Peat | place: USA: New York... | reverse complement strand
GAAAATCGGGCCATACTGCGTTGTCGGCTTTGACTTTGGAACCACCAAAGCCTTCAGCCTCCGCCTTGTCTGGCCCGATTTTCGCTCGCAGCGCCGCCCACCAGGGTAGTGTGAACAGGCCCTAGGGATTCAGGCAGCGATTGATGGCTGGGTCGGCATGCCGGTCTTCAGGACGACCGACCTCGACGCAGCAGTTACGCTGTCGATCTCGGGGCCGCGCCTTGGATGCACACCTTGGCAAGCCGGCGGAATGCCCATGCGGCGGGCAGCGTAAAGACGATCGCTTGCGCCAGGTGAACCCAAAACCAGAGATCCGCGCCGCCCTCCCAAACCAGACGCCGCGCGGCATCGTGGGGCCACACCAGGCTGAAGAAGATCACCAGCCCGATGGCGTGACTTGGGATGGCCGGCACGATGGAGTTGGTCAGGCAAGCGATGGAACCGAATACGACGCCGACCAGAAAGTAGAAGAGCAGCTTGGGCCAGACGAAGCCCTGCGTAGGACCGTGGGCGAGGGCAAAAAGAATCGATGAGATCGCGACCGCCATCGGCGCGCTAAACTCGCGCTCCAGAATGACCTGACAGTAGCCGCGGAAGGCTGGTTCCTCGGTAAGTGGCGCGGCCACGGAACCCATGAGAATCATCGCCGCCACGGTGAACCAGGGATACCGGGAGAAATCGGGAAGTGCGTTTGGCGGCATCTTGACGAGCTGAGTGAGGACGATCCAGAATCCCGCCAAGGCGATGACTGAAAGAATCCCTGCCGCGAGCGCCCAGGCAAACACCCGGCCCGAGACCGGGTTGGCGCGCAGAAGAAGGCGGCGCGCCTGCGATGTGCCGTGAGGCCAGGACCATCCGCCGAGATATTGCCACATCAGCCACAACACCAGAACCATGACGGGAACGGCCCAGGGAAGTTTCGGGCTGAGGCTGAGATTGGCGGTAACCAACGCGGACCAGATGCCCGCGCCGAAGACGATGATCACGAAGCCTAGGAAGCCCGCCTTGAGGATAGCAACGGTGCGGTGCAAGTAAGAAGCCATGCTCTTTGCCCCCACGGAGACGGACATACGGGAGTCTCTGCGGTTTGGTTCCATCTCGCTGCCGGTGGAGTTGGGGGCGGGCAATGCCAAGGTATGAGCACGGCTCCGCACGGTTCAGCTTACAATGGCGACATGACGGCGGCGGCTTCCCCATTTCGGATCGTGCACACAGTCTGCTCGCACGACTGTCCGGACTCCTGCGCCGTGCTGGTGACGGTGGATGAGACGGGACGGGCGGTGAAGGTGGCGGGCGATCCCTCGCAGCCGGTGACGCAGGGGTTTCTTTGCGGCAAAGTGGCCAAGTACCTGGACCGGGTCTATGCGCCGGAGAGGATTCTTTACCCGCTGAGGCGAAAGCCCGGTGCGCAAAAGGGCCCACGGCCCCGTGGGCTTGAGCATGAGGCCTTTGAGCGGGTGAGTTGGGATGAGGCTCTGGACGCGATTGCCGCGCGGCTGAAGAAGACGGCCGAAGAGTTTGGACCGGAGTCGATTCTGCCTTACAGCTACGGTGGGACCATCGCCGTGCTGGGGTATGGCTCGATGGACCGGCGGTTCTTTCACCGCCTGGGGGCAAGCCAGTTGGACCGGACGATCTGCGCGGAAGCGGGCGCGCAGGCGTGGAATTTGGTCTACGGGAAAAAGCTGGGGACCGCGGCGGAGGATTTCCGGCTGGCCAAACTGATTGTGGCCTGGGGCGCGAATATTCACGGGAACAACGTGCACCTTTGGCCCTTTGTGGAGCAGGCGCGGCGCAATGGGGCGCGGCTGATCGCGATCGATCCATATAAGACGCGCACAGCCGCGCTGGCCGACTGGCATATTGCCATCCGTCCGGGAACGGATGGGGCGCTGGCGCTGGGATTGATGCACGTGATTCTGAACGAGGGCCTGGAAGACCGGGAGTTCATCCGGGAGAGGACGCATGGCTTCGAGCGGCTGGCGGAGCGGGCGCGGGAGTATCCGCCGGCGCGGGTAGCGGCCTGGACCGGAATGACGGCGGCGGAGATTGAAGCTCTGGCGCGGGAGTATGCGACCACGCGGCCAACGGCGATTCGGCTGAATTATGGAGTGCAGCGGACGGAGAACGGTGGGACGGCGGTGCGGGCGATTGCCATGCTGCCGGCGCTGACAGGGGCTTGGAAATATCGCGGCGGCGGCGCGGTGCTTTCGACTTCGGGCGCTTTCGACTGGGACAAGAAGGCGGTCGAGAGGCCGGACCTGGCCCTGGCTTCGCCGCTCCAGCGGCTGGCGCGGGTGGTGAATATGTCCGCACTGGGCCAGGCGCTCACTGAGCTTGGAGAGCGGCCTGAAGACGGTCCTCCGGTCAAGGCGCTGTTTGTGTATAACTCGAATCCGGGGGCGGTGGCTCCAAACCAGAATGCGGTGCGCCGGGGAATGCAGCGGGCGGACCTGTTTACGGTGGTGCACGAGCTGTTCTTTACCGATACCACGGATTATGCGGATTACATTTTGCCGGCTACCACGTTTCTGGAGCATACGGATATTCAAGGAGCCTACGGGCACTACTTTGTGCAGCTCTCTCAAAAGGCAATTGAGCCTCCAGGCGAGGCCCGTTCCAACGTCTGGCTGTTTGGGCAACTGGCTAGGCGGATGGGCTTCACCGAGGAGTGCTTCGGGGATACCGAGGAGGACCTGATCCGGGAGGCGCTGGCGCTGGGGGCGGATGGGCGCTCGACCAATGCGGGGATGGAGCACATCTCGCTGGATGAGTTGAAGGAGCGCGGGCATGTGCCGCTGGGGTTTTATCGTTCTCCCGAAACTGAGCCATTTTTGCCGCATGCCTCCGGACCGGTTGCAACCTTCTCCGGCAAGATCGAGTTCTATTCGGAGACTTTGGCGGCGCAGGGGCTCGACCCGCTGCCGGGCTTTGTGGCTCCTGCCGAGTCTCGATGGGGTGAAGGAGCGAAGCGTTACCCGCTGGAGTTCTTGGGCCGGAAGGCGGACAACTACATGAACACGACCTTTGCCCACCTGGACGGGCACCGCAAAATGGAGGCGCGGACGAGCCAGAGGCTGGAGATGCACCGGCGGGACGCGGAGGCGCGAGGGATTGCCGACGGAGACCCGGTGCGGATCTGGAACGGCCGGGGCGAGTTGAGACTGACGGCGCTGGTGAATGGGACGGTTCCGGCCGGAGTGGTGGCGGCGCGCATGGACTGGGCGAAACTGCATCCCGGCGGCTGCAACGTGAACGCGCTGACCGGCGAGCGGTTGACGGATATTGGGGCGGGGGCCACCTTCTACTCGACGCTGGTGGAAGTGGAAAAGGCGCGGGGAGCCGCGACGGAAGCAGGGCAAAAGCTGTAGTCTTTATGGCAATGAATTGGGTAGCCGTTCTTTTTGTTGCGCTAATCCTGGCGGTGTTATTCCTTCTCAGCCGCTCGGGAAAGATCTCATCGAAGGCCGCCGCCGCGTGCCTGAGGAACGGGGCGATGGTGATCGATGTGCGCACGGCTGTCGAATACACAGCGGGACATTTGGCCCCCGCCATCAATATGCCGCTGAGCGAAATTGAGGCGCTGGCGCAGCGCAAGGTGCCGGATAAGAGCCGGGTGCTGCTGCTGCACTGCCAGAGCGGCGCGCGGAGCGGCATGGCGAAGAATGCGCTGCGAAATCTGGGCTATACGAACGCCTTCAACCTCGGATCCTATGAGCGCGCGGCACGGATCTTGCGCCGCAGGCAGGCGTACAGCGGTTGAAGGCGGCGAGCGCGCTGCCGACATGCGCGCCCGCCGCGCTGATAGAATTCCGGGCATGGAAACCATCCAGTACAACCTGCCGCAAAACCGTATTCCCCGTGCGTGGTACAACATTCAACCGGATCTGCCCAAGCCGATGGCGCCGCCGCTGCATCCGGGGACGCTGAAGCCGATTGGGCCGGACGATCTGGCGCCGCTCTTTCCCATGGGATTGATCCTGCAGGAGGTAAGCCAGGATCGGGAGATCGAGATCCCCGACCCGGTCCGCCAGGTGTATGCGCAGTGGCGTCCCTCGCCGCTTTTCCGGGCGCGGCGGCTGGAAAAGGCGCTGGATACGCCGGCCAAGATCTACTACAAGTACGAGGGCGTGAGCCCGGCCGGCTCGCACAAGCCGAATACCGCCGTGGCCCAGGCTTACTACAACAAGGTCGAGGGGACGAAGCGGCTGGCGACCGAGACCGGAGCAGGGCAGTGGGGGTCGGCGCTGGCCATGGCCTGCGCCTTCTTCGGGATGGAATGCAAGGTCTTCATGGTGCGGGTGAGCTACGACCAGAAGCCCTACCGGCGGGCGCTGATGGAGGCCTTCGGGGCCAGCGTCACGGCCAGCCCCAGCACGGAGACCGAGAGTGGCAAGGCGATTCTGGCCGAGCACCCGAACACCAACGGCTCGCTGGGGATTGCCATCAGCGAGGCCGTCGAGGTGGCCGCCAAGGACCCCAACACCAAGTACGCCCTGGGCAGCGTGTTGAACCACGTGCTGCTGCACCAGACGGTAATTGGCCTGGAAGCGCTGGAGCAGATGGACCTGGCCGGCGACGAGCCCGACGTGATTGTCGGCTGCACCGGCGGGGGCTCGAACTTTGCCGGCCTCGCGATGCCCTACCTCGGCCGCAAGATCAAGGGGCAGAGCAAAGCGCGGGTGGTGGCTGTCGAACCGGCGGCCTGCCCAAGCCTGACCAAGGGGCATTTCGCCTACGACTTTGGCGATACCGGACACCTCACTCCCTTGGTGAAGATGCACACGCTCGGTTCGACTTTTATTCCGCCGGGGATTCATGCCGGAGGGTTGCGGTATCACGGGATGGCGCCGCTGGTTTCACACGTCCTCGACCTGGGGCTGATCGAAGCCACCAGTGTGCAGCAGTTGGACGCCTTTGCGGCGGGGATTCAGTTTGCGCGTGCGGAGGGGATCATACCGGCGCCGGAGGCAAATCACGCGGTGGCGGGAGCGATTGCCGAGGCGCTGAAGTGCAAGGCTGAGGGCAAGGGGAGAACGATTCTGTTCAACCTCTGCGGCCATGGGCACTTCGACATGCAGTCCTACATTGCGTATCAAGCTGGGAAGCTCGAAAACTACGAGTATCCGGCGGAAGAGATCGCGATGGCCCTGGCGGGGTTGCCGGCGGTGGGGTGAGGGGGCAGGGAGCAGGGAACACGGCTTCTTGCGGTGAGGGAGTGGGCTTCGGGGTTGCCCAATTATCAGATTGTCGAACACCGCGGCGTCCAGCTGGTTGCCGTCGCGTATTTCACTGCTTGGAAACGACCTGCTTGATAAGGCTCATGATGTATTCGAGGTTGGAATCATCATTGACCTTAATCTCATAGCCACCGTTCCCAAAATGTCCAACATTCGAAACATCCTTTGCTAGCCCCTTGGAATCGTCAATGGTCCCGAATGGTGCGTTGATCCACAGCTTGAGTGAGTGCTTTTGCAGCTCGATATCGACGATGTTGCTTTTCTTTTTGAATGCGATATAGACCTTTTGTGGCTTCACTTCAATACCGCTGCTGAGATTGAGTATTGCGCTCTTAAACCTATCGTAAAGCTCGGCCATCGCTGGACCAGCATAGGCAATGTGGTCTTCTTCTGTAACCACTTTGATCTCTTCAGCGACCTTCTTTATTGCGGTATTTCCGATTACCGCAGGCTTAAAGCTCGCGGCCGATTTCGATTTCCCTATTTGTTTAACAACCACGATATTGTTTGCATATTTTCCGACCTCCCACAACTCAATCGGAAGATCCTTGAAATTGGTGGATTGCACCTGAAAATCGGTGAATGACGGGGCAACAAAGAGGACGCGTGATTGGGTCCAATCAATATCATCCCGCTTCATTGTGCATTTCTTTTGCTCATTCATTTCGATAACGAAATCCGCCTTGTTCTCCAGCATTAGGCTCAGGTACATGAACCCCTGGTCGATCACGCTGTAGTTTTTGTCACGCTTGTACTCGATGATGATGAATGACTTGTTCTGTGCATCGAAGGCCAAGGTGTCAATGCGGCTGTTTTTGATCGAGAATTCGCTCTTCACAAGAATCAAACTGAGTAGCGTCTCCAAATTGGCTTCGAAAAGGCGTTGCAAATGGACTTCGAGTTCGAAAGGCTTTTCAACAACCTCCTTCAGTAAGCCATTCTGATTCAAGAAAATCTGCATATGGCTGATTCGCAATCCTTTCTGCTTCAGATGTTTTCTTGCAGGGAATATTAGGCTTGTTGAGACGCCAGGTCAAAGACCCAGGCGGTCGCCCTCAGCTCTGCTCCTGACTCTGAGGGGCACCCACGATTACGGGATTGGCCCCGCTTGGGTCATTTCAATGTAGTCCAACGCGCCGGGGTCAGAGCCATCGGGGGTGCCTTCGACGCGAATGGTGTCGCCGGGTCTGAGATCGACATTCGGGATGGTTTTGCTGGTGGAGTTGTCGCCGTTGGGGCGGGGGTTCTCGGATTGATAGACTAAGGTGTTTGCTTCTTCCGAGGAGGCTCCCCGCGATGCCCGCGACCATGCAGGCGGTGGTGAAGGCGCAGGCTGCGCCGGGGATCGAGCTGCGCGAGGTTGCCGTTCCTGCGCCGGGCGCGGGCGAGGTGCTGGTGCGCGTGGAGGCGGCGAGCGTCTGCGGGACCGACCTGCACATCTTCAACTGGGACCCATGGGCGCAGGGACGAATCAAGCCGCCGCTGATTCCGGGCCATGAGTTCGCCGGGGTGGTGGCGGGCAAAGGCCGCGGCGTGACCACCGTCAAAGAAGGCGACAAGGTGAGCGCCGAGATGCACGTGGCCTGCGGGAAGTGCCTGCAGTGCCGCATCGGCGAGGCGCACATCTGCCAGCACGTGCGGATTCTGGGCGTGGATGCCGACGGGGCTTTCGCCGGCTACGCTATCATTCCCGAGACCAATATCTGGAAGCTGTCCGACTCGATCCCGCACGAGTACGCGTCGCTGCTCGATCCTTTAGGCAACGCGGTGCACACGGTGCTGGCCGGGGCGATTGCGGCGCAGACGGTGGCGGTGACCGGGTGCGGTGCGATCGGGCTGTTTTCAATTGCCGTGGCCAAGGCTTGCGGGGCGGCGAAGGTGTTTGCCATCGAGGTGAATGCGCACCGGCGGGCGGCAGCGGCGACGATGGGCGCGGACCTGGCGCTGAACCCGATGACGGACAACGCGGAACAGCGGATTCTGGAGGCTACCGGCGGGACGGGCGTCGATGTCCTGCTGGAAATGTCGGGCAGTCCGGAGGCGATCCGGCTGGGGTTTGCGCTGCTCAGGACCGGCGGTCGCGCGTCGCTGCTGGGGATTCCCTCGCGGCCCTTCGAGCTCGACTTTGCGCGGGACATCATCTTCAAGGGCGCGACCGTGCAGGGGATCAATGGGCGCAAGATGTTCGAGACATGGTTCCAGATGGAGGCGCTGCTGGCAACGGGGAAGCTGAATCTGGAACCGGCGATCACCCACCGGCTGAAGCTGAGCGAGTTTGAGCGGGCGATGGAGCTGCTGCGGACGGGCGAAGCGATCAAGGTGGTGATGCGGCCGGAGGGGTAACGACAGGGGTCAGGGATCAGGACGGCGGTGGAGGGTTGTGCTTTCTTCCCCGGCTTTTATGGGGAGCGGAAAGACGGCGGATCAATCGTCTCCCCAGTCGATGACGGCGGGGAGCAGGCCGCGGACGGCGTTGGATAGATAGATGGCGTCGGCTTGGCGGAGGCCGTTGGGATAGAGGACCCGCTCTTCGACGTTGGACTGCGTTTCGAGAATATAGCGGCGGTGGACGCCGGGAAGCAAGCCGGAGTCGATGGGCGGCGTGAAGAGGCGGCCGTCTTTTTCAATAAAGATATTGTGGATGGCGCCTTCAGTGACTTCGCCGCGCAGATTCAAGAACAGGACATCGTCATAGCCGGCCTGGGTTGCGGCTTGGAAGGCCTCCGCATAGAGGGGGCGGTGGGTGGTCTTGTGGAAGAGCATGGGGTCGGCGGGATCGGTGCGTTGGGGGGCAACGCGGACGCGGAGCGGAGCGGCTTCGGCCTGGGAGTTGGGCAGGGGCTCGTCCTGGATGTGCAGGGCGCCGTTGTGGTCGAGGAGGAGACGGACTTTGCGAGGTATTTGGGGGAGGCTGACGGAATGCGGGTCGGCCTTTTCGCTATCCCAGGTCTCAGAATCGAGACCTGGGGCACCCGACATTTGTGCAAAGGCTGCGGCGTGGGTCAGGAGGGCGGCCTTGGCTTCGGCGCGGTCGCAGGGAATTCCGAAGTAGTTGGCGGAGTCCTGGAGACGGTCAAGATGCAGCTCGATCCGGGGATATTCGCCCTGCCAGAGCAGGGTTTCGACGAGGAAGAAGGAATCCGGGAGACGGCTTGAGGTTCGGGTGAGGAATTCGGCTTTCAGTAGGCATTCGCGGAACTCGGCGGCCGGATTGGAGTCGATGACGATGCCGCTGCCGACGCCCATTCTGCCCCGCTCGCCGTTGAGTTCAAGGGTGCGAATGGCTACGTTGAAGACGGTCTGGTCGCGCGAAAAGAAGCCGACGGCGCCGGTGTAGACGCCTCGGGGCTGAGGCTCGATCTGGGCGATCAGTTGCATGGCGCGGACCTTGGGCGCGCCGGTGATGGAGCCGCAGGGAAAGAGGGCGCGGAAGATTTGCCGGAAATTGACCTCGGGACGGAGTTCGCCGGTCACGGTGGAGGTCATCTGCCAGAGGGTCGGGTAGCGCTCGACGGCAAAGAGGTTTTCGGCGCGCACGGTTGCATAGGCGCAGAGGCGGCCGAGGTCGTTGCGCAGCAAGTCGACGATCATGACGTTCTCGGCCCGGTTCTTGGGGTCATTGCGAAGCCACTCGGCCTGGGCGCGGTCTTCGGCGGTGGTGCGGCCACGGGGCGCGGTGCCTTTCATGGGGCGGGTAGTGATGCGGCGGACGGGGACTTTGCTTTCCGATCCTTGCGGCAAAGAGCATGAAGCAGGTCCTTCAACTCGCTGCGCTCGCTCAGGATGATAGCCAGGATGCGGAACGGGACCTCTAGGCTGGTTTTCGAGATGAAAGAAAAGCTCGGGGGAGAAGGAGAGGATGCGGAGATTGGGCTGGCAATGCAGGAAAGCGCCGTAGGGGACAGGCTGGCGGCTGCTCAGATGGCGATAGAGGGCGGCGGAACTGCCGGGGGCATGCACCTCAAGGGGAACCGTGAAGTTGAGTTGATAAACGTCGCCGGATCGAATCCACTCGTGGATGGTGGCAACGCGCTGGGCGTATTCCTGCTGGGTAAGGGCGAGGCTGGATACCAGGAGCGGCTCGGGTCCCGAGTCTTTGACCGGGTTGACGGCAGGGTGTTGGGTCAGGCCTGGGGGAGCGCCGTCGAGGAAGGCCCCGGTACGATGGTCGAAGAGATGACAGCGGTCGTAGATGCCGATCCACGCCAGCGGCTGGGGAAACGAGCGGCCGGGGCGGCTGGAAGGCGGGCCGGCTGTGGGTTCAAAGAAGGTGCCGCACTCGTAGGTGAAGTAGCCCGCTGCGTAGAGGCCGGCGGCCACTGCGGCTTCGATTTCGGCGAAGAGTTGGGGCAGTTCGGCGGACTGTCTGGCTATGCAGATGCGGCGAGGATCGGTGAAGAGACGGGTGCGCGGGTCTGGCTCGATGCCTGGATTGGCGCGATGGGCAGATTCCAGCAGCACCGTTGCCGGCGCGTACTCGACCAGCGTGTAGAGCTCCGCGGGAGGGGAGTGCCAGCGGGTCATCCAGGCTGTATTACTGGACCGTGAGGGCCAGGGTGGTGGAATGCGTGGTAGCGGCGATGCCGTTGCTGGACTGCGCAGTGACGGTGACCGTGTATGTGCCCGAGGGGGTGGCGGGATTCTGTGGCGGGCCGTGGTGCTCGTAGTTGTAGCGGGGATTGCAGGCGGTCGTGCCCACCATGGTCACCAAGGCGATCAGTGCGAGGAGCGAGAGACGGTTCAGCCAGGAACGGCGGCGCGAACTCCAGGCAAGCCCGCCCAGTACGAACGCGCCGGGAAGCAGGAACGCCAAGGCCACGGGGTTGTAGTGGGGATTTGCCGCGGGCCTTGCCGAGGCCGAGGAGGCTGTCTGCGTGATAATCACCATGGTGCTGGTGAGCGGGGCGGTGGCTGTAGAGAGGATTTCGACGTTCTCCGGCGTAAAGGTGCAGGAGGCCTGATCGGGGAGGCCGGAGCAGGAGAGCGTCACAAACATGGGGGCCGTCAAAGCGGAGTTGTTAACCGGGGTGACGGAGGCGGTAATCTGGCCGGACTGGCCGGCGGTGAGAGAGAGCGACGTGGGGGCGACGGAGATTTGAAAGTCGGGCGTGCCGGTGGTGAGCAAGGCATGCACTTGGGCCACCTGGGAGATGGAAGTGCGGTGGGTGGCGTCGCCGGAATAAGTGGCGGTGAGGGAGTGGTCGCCGCCGGGCAGGTCAAGAACAAAGCCGGCATGGCCCGAAGCGTCGAGCGGGGCGCCGGCGAGTGAGTGGCCCTGGTCGGCGATGGCGACGGTTCCGGCTGCGGGAAGACCGTCCTCACCGGTAACAGCGATGGCAAGGCGGACCTGGGCATGGCTGCCGAGGTCGCGGGTTTCAGCGTTCAGCGTAGTCTCAGTGGCCACGCCCTGCGCGGCCAGGGCCTGCGCGATGGGAGCAGCCAGCGCCAAGACCAACATGGCCAGGGCGAATCCCAGTCCTTGAAACAACTCAAGCCGCAGACCGCGGCGGAAAATGCCTCTCACGTGCACCTGCTCCAAATCTCAAGAGAATAGCGGGTCCAGCCCATTGACCAATGCGTAGAACCCTATTGTATCCGGCGGGGGCCAACCGGAGCCATTGGGGGCGCTTTGTTTGGACGCGGAGCGGGCGAAATGGGGTGTGCAAGACCGTGAAGCCGGACAGAGTGTTATGCTTTTGGCCATCCGGTCTTACCCACAGCGATTTGCTTTGAAGTTGGCGAGGTTATGGAATGAAGACCTGTCCTGTCTGCGATACTCCCTACCCGGACCCGCAAACAAGTTGCCCCACCGACGGGGCCGTACTGATCGAGTCGCGGGAGCTGGCGCCCGGCCAGATCGTGCGAAGTAAATACCGTGTCGTGCGCAAACTGGGCCAGGGCGGCATGGGTGAGGTCTACCTAGCTGAGCACCTGATGCTAGGCGGGCAGCTGGCGCTCAAGTTTCTAGCCTCCGAGTTGAGCCGAAGTCCCCAGTTCATCAAGCGTTTCCGGCAAGAGGCGCGGGCAGCTTATCAATTGCGCCACCCCAACATCGTCGAGGTCGCCGATCTCGACCAGGACGAGGGCGGCAGCCTGTTTATCGCCATGGAGTTCGTGGACGGGCCGAGCCTCCGCGCGATACTTCGTAAAATGCCCGATGGCCTTCCGGCCGCGCGCGCCCTACGCATCGTCCAGGGAGTAGCGGCGGGGCTGGCCGCAGCCCACGCCCGAAGCGCCATTCACCGCGACATCAAGCCGGAAAACATTATGCTCGCTTCCACAGCGAATGGCGGGGAGCAGGCAAAGGTCCTTGATTTCGGTATCGCTGCCATGGCTGAGGGCATAACCAACTTCAGCCGCACGCGCGGCCTTTTGCTCACCCCCGAATACGCGGCCCCCGAGCAGTGGCGGGGCACACCTGCCGCTGAACTGGACGGCCGCGCTGACCTCTATGCCTTGGGCGGCGTGTTCTATGAATTGCTTGTTGGGCAGACGCCTTTCCATGCCGCAAACATGGAGGGTTGGATGTTCCAGCATCTGCAGGGAGTGCCGGAGCCGCTCGGGAAGCTCCGGCCAGATTTGGCCAGGGACTTCCCTTGGCTCGAAGCGGTCATCATGCGCCTGCTGGCTCGTGATCGCGAGGATCGCTTCCCATCAGCGATGGCCTTGCTGGAGGCGCTTACGCCAATGCCGTCCCCGCCCCGCCCGGCAACCGTGGTTGAACCTACACCCTTGGTTCGTCCTACGACGGTGTTAATACCTGATCGCGCGAAGGTCGAGCAGCCCTTGCTTATCCAGATGCGGGTGCGAACCTCGAGGTGGGCAGTGGCAGCGGCGGTGTTCGCTGTCGGCCTAGGAGCCTGGTTCGCGGTGCAGTCCTCGCGACCCAAGCCTGCGACGACATTCCCGGTTGCCACTGCGAGCCCGGCTTTCACCCCTAGTGAACCTGAGAGGGCGGCGCAGGAAGATCCCAGCGGGACCTGGACCGATATTGCAACGGGCCTAATGTGGGCCAAGGCTGATAACGGCAGGGATCTCAATTGGCGAGGGGCGATTAGTTATTGCCGAAATCTGAAATTAGGCGGCTACTCGGACTGGCGCTTGCCAGCGATTAACGAGCTGCGCGGTATTTATAACCCCGCCGTTGATATTGAGGGACTGTGGGAGGGCGTAGCTCAGGCGACTTGGCACGTGAAGGGCAACCTGCAGTTATCTGGGCGAGATTGGAGCACCTCGCCAGCAAACCCTCCTGGGGCAGTGTGGACCTTCGACTTTTCGGGTGTCGGCGGGGTTCCCGGAGATACAGGTTGGGTCGGGGGGCATGCGCTTTGTGTGCGTTGATTCGGCGATCGATGTCGATTCCTTGGTCCCTTTCGGATTCCATCGAAATTCTCATGGCGGACCACCGCGGCCCTAATTGAGTTCGGGGGCATTCGCAGTTTGCCAAGTCGCTCAATTCAAGCCTGTCTCCGGGCGCGCTATGCTCTTTGGTTGAGGTGAATCGCGATGACTGAGACCTCGGGCCGGACCCAACTTGCCCACCTGACGGCGGTGTTGGATGATTTGCGCGCCAAGGGCACCTATTTCAAGCTGCGGGTGCTCGACGACCAGCAGGCGCCGGTGTGCCACTACGACGGAAAACAGGTCATCAACCTGGCCAGCAATAACTACTTGGGCCTGGCCAACCACCCCAAGCTGATTGAGGCGGCGCTGGCCGCTACGCGGACCTTCGGGGTGGGCTCGGGCGCGGTGCGGACGATCGCCGGAACCATGCGCATCCACATGGAGCTGGAGGAGAAGATCGCGCGCTTCAAGAATGTGGAGGCCTGCGTGGTCTTCCAGAGCGGATTTGCGGCCAACGCCGGGACGGTGAGCGCGATTCTGGGCAAGGAGGACTTTATCCTGTCGGACGAGTTGAACCACGCCAGCATCATCGATGGGGCGCGGCTGTCGCGAGCCAAGATTCTGGTTTTCCGGCACAAGGATGTGGAGCATTGCGAGGAACTGCTGAAGCAGGTTCAAGGCGAGCCGGGCAGAAAGCTGGTGATTACCGACGGCGTGTTCTCCATGGATGGCGACATTGGGCCGGTGGACCGGCTGGCTCCACTGGCCGAAAAGTACGGGGCGATCATGATGGTGGACGATGCGCATGCTTCCGGCGTGCTGGGCCGGAATGGGCGCGGGTCGGTCGATCTCTTCGGGATGCACGGGCGCGTGGATGTGCAGGTAGGAACGCTGTCGAAGGCGATTGGCGCGCTGGGCGGGTATGTGTGCGGGAGCCGCGATTTGATCGACTACCTCTACCACCGGGCGCGGCCATTCCTGTTCTCGACCTCGCACCCGCCGAGCGTGGCGGCGACCTGCATCGCGGCCTTCGAGATTTTGGAGCAGGAACCGGAGCGCATCGAGCGGCTGTGGGCCAATACACGGTATTTTCAGGCCGAGCTGCGGCGCGCGGGATTCAACGTGGGCGGTGTCAACACGCCGGCTACGGAGACGCCGATCACGCCGGTGATTGTAGGCGAGGGACGGGCGGCGATGGAGTTCTCGCGGGCGCTCTTCGAGGAGGGCGTGATGGGAACCGGGATTGCGTTTCCGACGGTGCCGGAGGGCAAGGCGCGAATTCGCCTGATCCTGACCAGCGAGCACAGCCGCGCTCACCTGGACCAGGCGCTGCAGACGCTGGAGCGGGTGGCGCGGCGGTTGCGGCTACTTGACCACGCGAGTTAGTGCCGCGCTGCCGGAACGGGCGTTTTGGGCAGCGCGGGGCATTCCGCGAAATCTTTAGGCGGCGCAATCGACAGGTCGGCGGCCGCTGTCATCTCATCCCAGTGCGAGAACCAGCACTTGGCCTCGCGGTAGTTGGGCGCGATGCCTTCGGCGGATTTGCGCACTTCTGTGCGCTGGCGCGGAGTCAGCGACCAATTCAGCGGGTCGGTGCCGGCGTGGCTGGACGGGTCGGTATCGGTGAGGATGATGCGATGGATTTCGACGCTGCCCGCAAAGGCCTGGTCCAACAGGCCAAGCGCCATGCGGTTTCTTCCCGTTACAGCCACGTTTCCGGCGTTCCAGAAGCCCTCGGCAGGGGCGGCGAGCTGGCTGAACATGTTCCAGGGATCGGTTGAAGCGCCGTTGCCGCCGCTGGTTTGTCCAGCGCCTCCGTCGTAGTCGCCGCTGTTGCGGATTTCGAGCCAGAGGATATGCAGCGGATGCCCTTTCAGCTTGGCTTGAATGCTCTGCAGATGCGCGATGTCTTGAGGGTCGGGGTTGTTTTTGATATCCGGCGGGGGCGCGGCCAGCGCATAACGGAGAAACTCGATCGCCGAGACCGTCCCGTCATTGTCGTAGTAGCCGCCATCGACAAAGTGGACGCTTTGGCAGTCGACGGATTTGGCCACTCGCGCCGCCGAGGAGACGTAGGGAAACGTGGCCGATAACTGCGCCGCGGTGACCAGCGGCAGGTCCGGCTTGGTGGGGTTGCACTTGCCGAAGTCGTCGAGGAAAGACTGTGCCGGATAGCTTAGCGTGGAATCGAGGGAGTAATGGGGAACGCGGTAGTTGGCGAGCAGGAAGCGGTTTCCCTCTTCCACCGACGTGGTGTTCATGGTGATGGCCGGATAGCGGTTGTCCTTCTCCGGAAGGAGCGCGCGGAAGGTCAGACGCGATTCCAGGTTGTCGTTGAGCGCCTGCGCATTGCGATTCTCGTTCAACAGGAACCGGAGGCCGTGAGGCAACGGCTGCCCGGTGTCCCGCTTCCATGTGTATTCGCAATAGTCGTTGTTGAGGTTGCGCCCGAAGGCAGTGCGCAGCGACCAGGTGCGGTCCTTGAAGAGGGGGCTTCGGTCCAGATCCCCATCGCCGGACGAGGGCGAAACGAAGTAGGGAAAAATGGGGAGGAATGCTTTGGTGAAGTCGTAGTAGACCAGCCCCCAGCCGACCGCTTCCAGGCTGGAGCATTGGGCTGAAATCTTCATCCGGGTCAAATCCAGTGGAACCGGCTTCTTATCCGCCTCTTTTTGCAGAGCCTCCCGCGTCTCCGCATCCTGGATCTCGCGCATATAAGAGAGCAGGCCGACGCTGCCACCGGAGACCGTGCTGAGCAGCAGCAGATGCTTGTGAAAGGGCTCCGGAGGTCCAAGGTGGTTCTTCGCGAATTCTTCTTCCAAGTGCGCCAGAACGGTGACGGTCCACGCGGAAGCATGAAGCCCACCGCCGGTCGCGGTGACAATGATCAGGGGACGGTCGTCGGTCGGGTCGGGCAGGCGCTCATCGAGAATCTCGGCCGGGGTAGGGACGGGGGCAGGCGGCGCGATTTTTGCCGGGACGGTGGAGAAGTAGTGCTCCTCGCTCGAGCCTGTCAGCGGCAGAAAGGGCAGGCGGGGCACAATCATGGCAATCACAAGAAGAGTGAGCACCGGCACTCTGAAACGGTCCACGAAGAATGCGATTCCGGACAGAGCCCAGCAAACGGCGATGGTCATGATGAGCACGACCGCCAGAATGGGAAATCGCTCCGAGTCGGAGAAGAAGAACAGGCCGGCAATGATTACCCAGAATCCGGTGGCTCCGGCGATGAGCAAAAACTTCCACCTGCGCAGTCTACGGCCGCCATGTTTTGCGCTCCAAAAGACCCAATCGATGCGGATCAGAGCGATCCCCGTTACGACCAGCGCCACAATGGAAGGAACGAAGGCCGTAACCGGCGCGGCGAGGGGCCAAACCGTGGCGTACAGGCCGACAAATCCCAGCACGGCCACGAGTGAGAACTGATGGGCTTCATAGAGTTGACCGTTGTCGTTGCGGTAGCCGGAGAGGTCGGCAAATCTCTCGATAAAGTGAACGATCCGATGGACAATGGAATCTTCCCAGGCGCCCTTGATGCTGGTCGAGGCATCTTCAATCGTGACGGCCGCACGAGTTCCGTGAGCCCTGTTGAGAAAGAACCACCGGCGCGGAAAGAGGATTGTGCGGGCGGCATTTTTGCCCAGGACGACTCGGGTCAGGGCGGCGTGGGTGGGAGGCGCCTCGAAGGTGAGGTAGTACCATGCGTTTGCCAGATACCAGAGGAGGACACCAATGGCCGCGCCGCCAAGCAGTCCGCCCAGCGCTTCTCCCCAAGGAACCTGCTGGCTCGTCGCGTTTGAAAAGAGGTACCAGAAGACGTAGAGGTTGAGGACTTGGGAAGCGAGCGGCGCAACCCACTCCCATTCCCCCTTGTCGTTGACAAACAGCTTCTTGAGCAGCTTGGGGCGATCGTCGTGGGCCTCGTCCCACTTCTGCTCCCGGCCGCCTTTGTCATCGTCACAAATGTTCTTGATCAACTCCGGGCCATTCTTCAGGACCTCTCCCCACCGGTCCGGCCCGTTGATCGCCGGGATGCGGGCTGCGATCAAGGCGACAAAGCCCGTGGATACCAGAAAGAACGCTACGCAAAGATACCCCTCCCAATACTCGGGGACGAGAAGGCCGCTGGTGAGAGACTTTGCGCCGGTGTGGTTCGCCAGCACCAACAGCAACGGAAACACCCAAAGCAGGATGCTGAAGCGCATGAAGTAGAGGTAGCGCATCCAGCGCCCGAGTTCTGAAAGGAGGTTGGGGATGTGCGCTATGAGGTAGTCGTAGATCTTCTTGAACATGGTTCGACCTCCTGGTCGGAAGTTCTGGAGAGAGTCTCTCCTCCACCGGCGCGGCGGAGGCAGCTCTCAACTTGAGATAAGGCCGTTAGAAATGTGGCGAAACTGAAAGCGCAACCGGGAATCGCGCCGCTGAAATGGGGCCCAAGCAAAAAGGGTTAGCGATGCAAGCCAGGGAAGAAACAGAAAGCTCGCCCATCATAGCGCGCTATTCGCTGGTGTCAAGTAATCGGATTTGTTGGCGAAGATGCCAACAGGACTGTCTTCGGCGCGATGGGGCGGCTGGAGGTCTGTAGTATGGAGTGGAAGCCCGGGCCGGGCGCCGTTTTTGCCGTGGCCCGGAGCAGGACTTGTGCCCATGATTGCTCACCTGCGGGGAAAACTTATCTATAAGCAGCCCGGCCAGGCCATTGTCGAGGCCGCCGGGGTGGGGTATGACGTGACCATCTCGATTCCCACCTTTACTGCGTTGCCGAGCGTGGGCGGCGAGGCGGCGCTGCACATTCACACCCAGGTCGGCGAGGACCAGATTGCGCTGTTCGGGTTTCTGGAGCGCGAGGAGAAGCGGCTTTTCGAGCGGCTCATCACGGTGAGCGGGGTAGGGCCCAAGCTGGCCATCAAGATGCTCAGCGGGCTCTCTCCGGAGCGGACAGTGCAGGCGATTCGCGGACAGGATCATGCGCAACTGACGCGGATTCCCGGCGTGGGCAAGAAGCTGGCCGAGCGCCTGGTGGTCGAGTTGAAGGACAAGCTCGACGATTTCGCGGTCGCGCCGGTGCAGGCCGGGGCGAAGGGAGCGGCTGTGGACGACGTGCTGTCGGCGTTGACAAACCTGGGCTATCAGCGGGTGGCGGCGGAGAAGGCGGTCGAGCAGGCGATTGCCAAGGACAAGGCGCTGGCCGGCGATTTCGACGGGCTGTTCCGCGGGGCGCTGAAGGTGATCCGGTAGAAGCATCTTCTATGGGCTTGACATAAGTGCGGCATTGCCGCACTATTGAAACGTGAGCGCACTCCTCCCAACCGTGGTTGAGACTAGCGTGTTCGCGCGGAAAGCGGAGAAGCTTCTTACAGAGGAAGAGCACGAAGACCTGCTTCTCTATTTGTCGATGTATTACAAAGCAGGCGATGAGATTCGCGGCACAGGCGGGGTGCGCAAGCTTCGCTACGCCCCGCAGGGCAGGGGCAAGTCGGGTGGTATGCGGGTCATTTACTACTTTTTCGATGAAGCAAACCCACTTCTTGCCCTCTTCCTTTACGGGAAGAACGAACAAGCGGACCTGACGCCCGCAGAGAGAAAGCTGGCGGCCTTACTTGCAGCAGAGTTGAAGGCAGAGGCAAAGGCCAGGAGGTTGAAGCGATGAAGCGTAAAAGCATCGGCACCGAGTTGATTGCATCGATGGAAGAGGCGGTGGCCATTGTTCAAGGCAAGGCCAAGCCGGCACGCGTCACCGCTTTTAAGCCTTCCATCGCGCTGGAGATTCGCAAGATCCGCCTCGCCACGGGGTTGAGCCGCGCGGAATTTGCGCGCCGCTATGCGCTGGATGCGCGCGCCTTGCAGGACTGGGAGCAGGGACGCCGCCGTCCCGACCGCGCCGCACGCGCTTACCTCACCGTAATTGCCCACCGTCCCAAGGCGGTGGAGGAGGCGCTGGCGAGTTGAGGGGGACCGGCGGACTGAAGGTGATCCGGTGAAAGCAGCTTTCAGCTTTCAGCTTTCAGCTTTCAGCTTTTAGCCCTTAGCTTTTGGATTCGTGCGGATGCGGCGGACAGACGCGTAGAAGAGGCGCTGCAAGGCAGCGGAAGGAGGGCCGCGATGCCGGCGTGGGTGCGTGCGGTGATCCCGATGCTGGTGTGCGCGGATGCCGCGGCGGAGGTCGAGTTTCTGAAGGCCGCGTTTGGCGCGATGGAGCTATCGCGGCGGCCGGGCGCGGATGGGAGCGTCGTCCATGCCACTCTGGCCATCGGCGAGAACCTGGTGATGGTGCATGGAGAGGCTGATCATTTGGCAAGCAGTGCGCCGCGGCAGGATGGAAGCTCGCCCGTGGCGATCTACGTTTATTTGGAAGGCGTGGACGCGGCGATCGAGCGGGCGGTAGCTGCGGGGGCGCGGGTTTTGCTGCCCGCGGAGGATGCGTTCTGGGGAGATCGGGTGGGGCGGATCATCGATCCATCGGGGCATGTGTGGAATGTGGCTAGCCGGGCGGACGAGGGGCGATGAAGGTGATCCGGTAGAGGGCAGTTTTGTGAGGATGCAAGCAAGAGCAGGAGGTGCGGCAGCATCTCGGGATTCGTCGACCTTGTATTTAGGAATTTGTGACTGGAATAGCAGGGAGTTCGAGCCTTATGCGATGGTCCTCGCTCAGCTCAAGGCAGATTTGTAGCCAGAGAGCTTTCGTTTGGTTCCCGTCAGACCCAAGCGGCCAATCGATGACGGAAGTGTGTCGGATAAATGGCTTGTCGTCGCGAAGAGCACGGAGTTTTACTTCGGTAAGTGACTGAACAGGAATATCCGCGCGTCCGTAGATCTTCCTTCTACCCGGTGTATTTCCAACAGCCTGTTTACCGAGCTCCCAGACGTCACCGTCGGTGAGCCCCGAAGAGTGCACCACTGACAATTCCATATGTGGGGACGGATCAAACGCGCCGCGCATCGGCCTCTTTTGCGCCCTTCGCAGGTTTCGCTCAGAGGTGATAAAACGAGTCACGAGCTCGCCAGACCCGAGCACACGGGGGATGGGTAATTGCTTTTTATTGCCTCTACCGTGCGACCTTGGCCACTTGCGCTGGAGCCAGCTGACGCAACGCGAAAGCAATCGACGCAGGAATCTCATCCTCTATCCAATCCGTTCCTCTGTTTGATCGCTGCCCATATAGCCATGCAAACGTACATCGGCCAGTGGAGCCGACGCTGACAGTGAGAGCCCGGCGTTTACCGAATGACCAGTCTAGAGACACCTCCCCGTCTGGATCAGCACTTAACTCCGGCAGGGGGGAAGTGGTTGGCAAAGCCTTTATGAATGCCTTGGCAAAGCCATATGCATCTCGATTCAGGGGTTCCGCGCCGTATCCGTCCCAATCTTGTCGCGACGCTTCAAGGCAAAGACTATCGAGGTCGCCCAGCAAGCGTTCGCGGGCGTCTCCGACGGTATAGCTCGTCAGCAGGTGCTCCCGAATCCTCTCTTGCATATGAAGAAGGATTCGAGCTGGCTCGCTCTGGGCATTCGACCTATTTGGCGTGATTAAGCCGGCGACGGAGCCGGTCGTGGCTTGCATTGCGCTCATTGATACATCTCCGCACTTCTCTCTGTGATGCTTGCGTAAAAGATCTCGTTCTTCAACTCTCTCAGCTGCTGGAACAGAGCCGGCAGTTCTGGATCAGTCGGATCAACGCTAAGTTCATGGTAAGCGTCGATGTCGAGAAGCAGTGACATTACGTTTGGATCAAACTGAGGCTCAAGGGCCTGCACGATGACGGCAGCTGAATTACGGGCCTCGTCGGCTACGTGCACTCTTGTCAAAAAGTCCTTCATTACGGGCGGGATGGGCTCTGGAAGCGTAGGTGGCGCCTCAAGAAACTCACTGATGCTTCGGCTCCCGCTGACCCTCATGCGGTTGATGTACCTAACGGCTATCCTCGACAATTGTGCTGGTTTTGCAAGTCTCAGGTAGACTTCCCAAAGACGGAACGCCTCACCGAATACGTCTTCCCAGGTTGTATAAGGCTCGAGTTTGCTGAAGGTAAATCCATCCACCCTGAATTGGGCCACTTCCGTCCCGGCTTGATACCTCCAGCCGAAGTCGGACCTGCGTTGCGCTGAATCAGAGATTTTGCCGCTTTCGATCCCGAATCGGGCTTCGAATGAGTGAATAGGCTGAACCGCAGAGTACTTCTCACCGATAGACGGATTAAGGCCCGCGAAGGTATCGGGTGAGACGACTGGCTCACGAAAAACGCGAATGTCGATGACTGCTTCGACAATTGGAGCGTTGTTCAAGTGCTTACGTGGCCGAGCCATCGATTCCATCCTCTGGCGACAAATCAGCCGTTTCTGGCTATTGGTGTGCGTTTCGGGACCAGTTTTGGCGGTTCAACGAACTGCTGAAGCGCCTGTTCGATAAACCTGCCGCCCACCTCGGCGGGGGTTCTGCCGTAGATTCCTCGTTTGGCAAGCTCTTCTATCATATCGACGGACTGCTTGGCCAGCGTTACCTCGAACTTGTTGCCCGGCGATGAATTCCCGTGTCTCGCCATGCCTTTAACCAATCTACCCGATAATTATCGGGTAGATTGACTGTAAAAGGCAAGTTCTGATTGCGACTGGAGCTGGGGCAGTACAGCTTGATTTGCTTCATTGGGGCTGCGGTTGTTGTTGACGCTGGCCCTCGCGATACAATTCACATTGCTATGGCTACCAAGAAAACCGTTCCATCTGCGCCTGCGCACCTTCGCCCCGAAGGCCTCAAGTTCCTGCGCGGCCTAGAAAAGAACAACAACCGCGAGTGGTTCAACGAGCGCAAGGCGATCTACGAGGCGGAGTTGAAGGAGCCGATGCTGGCCATCGTGCGCAAGATTACCGGCGCGATGATGGAGTTTGCTCCCCATCACGTGCGGCCGGCGGAGAAGAGTCTTTTCCGCATCTATCGCGACACGCGCTTCTCGCACGACAAGCGGCCGTACAAGACGCATGTGGCGGCGTGGTGGTCGCACCAGGGGATGGAGAAGACTTCGGGAGCGGGCTACTACTTCCAGGTGAGTCCCAAGGGCGTGGTGATCGCGGCCGGAGCCTACATGCCGGAGAAGGAGCAACTGGCGGCGATCCGGCATTGGCTGCTGGAGAATCATGCGAGGTTCCGCAAGCTGCTGAACCGGCCTGCGGTGAAGAAGACTTTCACCGAATTTGAGGGGGAGGCTCTGACGCGGCCGCCGAAAGGGTTTCCCTGCGAGCATCCGGCGCTGGACCTGGTGCGGATGAAGCAGTGGGGACTGAGCACAACGCTGCCGGCCGAGGCGACGCTGGAGCCGGGCTTTGCGGGGACCCTGATCCGGCACTTCAAGCTGCTGGCGCCGGTAGTGGATGCGCTGAACGAGCCGATTGCCGCCGCGCCGGAGACGAAAAAGAAGGTGCTGTTCGGGCTGAAGTAGGCTGGGACCGTGAGTCCGGTTTGGCGGCGGCTTTGGGGGAAAGCAGGGGATGAAAGCCGCTGAATCCGGGCAAATTCCTGCAAAACCACATAAAAATGGCACAAAACTCTAATAATTTTGTGGAAATCATTGATTTGCCATTGACTTCCGATCCCCCGAAGCCGCATTGTAACCAACGACAGGGTTATCCGAACCCGCATGAATACAGGGGAAACGTGCAAACGTTGCCTCGGTCGCACTCCCTCCATGCGGTACGCGAGGCGCGAAGGAAGCCCAGGCAACACAGGCTGCCCCAAGGGGTTGCCGAGAAGGAGAAAACCACATGGCAACTGGACTGACCAAGACCGCGCTGACGCGGCACCTGGCCGAGAAACTGGAACTCACCAACAAGCAATCCGCGGCCTTCCTGGATCTTCTGGCGGAGACCGCCATCAAGGAGACCAAGAAGAACGGCGTCTTTGTGATTCCCGGCATCGGCCGCCTGGTGAAGGCAGAGCGCAAGGCGCGCATCGGCCGCAACCCCCAGACCGGCGCGGCCATCAAGATCAAGGCCAAGACGGTGGTCAAGTTCCGCGTGGCCAAGGCCGCCAAGGACGTGATCGCCCCTGTAAAGAAGTAGCATTCCGGACTGCGGGCAAGAGGGGAGGAGCCTGAGGCTCTTCCCTTCTCTTCTTTGCCGGCAATCTCTGGGGTCGCGATTTTCCTCCATCCGCGGGGCATGTCCGTCCATCAAATAGCGCATGGCTACGACTTTCTCCGCAACGAATTCAATGACTGCCGGTGCATCGCCGGCGGTTGGGGCTTCTGTTCTCGCGATTCTGCGGCTTGAGGGGCTGGCGGTGGCGGCGGTCACTGCGATGCTCTATGCGCGCACCGGCGCAAGTTGGTGGCTATTTGCCGCGCTGTGGCTTGCGCCGGATCTCTCCATGCTCGGCTACCTGGCCGGACCCGGCTGGGGAGCGCGCATTTACAACGCCATCCATGCTTACGTAACCCCGGCAACGCTGGCCTTGGCTGCGCTTGCCCTGCGTCAATACGCTCTGCTGCCCTTTGCGCTGATCTGGGTGAACCACATCGGGGTGGACCGGCTGATGGGCTATGGGCTCAAGTACCGGGCGGGGTTTGGATGGACGCACCTGGGCAGACTGGGGCGTGGCAAGCGCGCGCAAATTACTGCGATGGACTAGGCTCCTGCCGGCTTCCCAGCACCAGGGCACGCCCTACGAGGCCGATTCCAAAGCCCACCACGATGGCCTTGGCCATGACCCGGTAGTCGTAACTCCAGGTCAGGAAGGCGAGAGCCAGAAAGACGCCGATGGGCGTGAGCTCGGAGAGCACGGCGCGGAACCAGTGTGGCCTGCGGCCGGTGGGCGGAGGAGCTTCGCGCAGGCGTGGAATGAAGCGCGGGACGGCGCGCAGGTAGGCTTGGTAGGGTTCGCCGATCTGGGTGGCGAGGAAGGCTTCTTCGCCGAGAGTCAGGCGCAAAAGGAAGACGGTGAGAAGGACCATGGTAAAAAGCGCGCCGGTGGGCGGCATCAGAAAACCGAGGGCAGCGATGACGCACCACACGCCCAGATAGAGCGGATTGCGGACGTAGCGATAGGGCCCGTCGGCCAGCACCGCGCCGGCTTTCATCTGGGGGTGCAGGACCGTGGCGGGTCCGAGCCAGGCACTGCCCCAGATGCGCAGAACCGCGCCGATGGCGGCGATGAGAGCGGCGACGGCAATCACAGCGCGCGTGGCAACCGCGAAGCTGAGCAGGTCGAGCCGGCTTAACTGGAGCGGCAGCCATTCCAGCAGCGGGATGCGCCTGCCAAGACCCCACGCCCCGGTCCAGGGCGCATAAAAGCCGATCACCACGATCGCTATGTTGATCGGCATGCGGAGACGAAACTCGATTGCGCTTGCCTTCATTCGACCCATTCCTTTGGCCGGAGTGTAGCATCCGGCCCGGCTCGGATTACGGAATCGGGCAAGAGGCGGTTCATTTGGGGCGGTTCGCTTTGTCTTGAAGGAAAGAAGAAGCCTTCCCCGCAGCGGGGCGCGAGGAGGATGCCTTAAAGCGATGATGGCGCTACGGCGCTGAAACTGGCGCTGAGTAACGGAAAGCCCGAGGTGGCGGGGCGTTGCCGCGGGAACGAGGGGCGCTCTGAGCTTCGACCCGCCCGGCGTGCTCGATTTGCCGATCGCGCCTCCTATTCCGTCCGCAGCGCCTGGGCGGGATCGATGGAAGCGGCGCGGCGCGCGGGAATCCAAGCCGCGAATACGCCTAACGCGCAAAGAAATGCCGCGGCTGCCACAAAAATCAGCGGGTCCGTGGCGCCGTCTCCCATCAACTTTGCGCCACCGCCCATGGCCGAGTTGGTGAACGAGACGGAAGCGACAACGCGCGACAAGGCGAAGGCGAGTGCCGCGCCAACGGCCAGGCCCGCGGCGGTGAGCGAAAGCCCCTGGCCCACCACCATGCGCAGCACATGGCCGGGCTGCGCGCCCAGCGCCATGCGGACGCCGATTTCCCGCGTGCGCTGCGCCACCCAGTAGGCCATCACGCTATACAGCCCGACCGCCGCCAGCAGCACGGCGATGCTGCCCAAGGCCGTCATCAGGCTCGCCGCTACTTTCTGCGGATAGAGCGATGCGCCGATGAATTCTTTCAGCGGCACGGCGTCGAAAACGGTGACGTTGGGATCGAGGCCGCGGGTCTGGGCGCGCAAGGTGGTGAGCACGCTGGCAGGATTGCCCTGGGCGCGCACATAGAACGCTAGCGACATGTCGGTGCGATAGACCTGGCGGAAGGGCACGTAAAAATAGGGCGTGGCAGGTTCGCCGAGGTAATGGTACTTCGAGTCTTTGGCGACGCCCACGATACGGAACCAATAGCCCCACCCATGCACCTTGTGGCCGATGGGATCGCGGCCGGCAAAGAAGTGGCGGACGAATGCTTCGTTCACGATCATCACGGAGGGCGAGTCGCCGGCTTCGTTGTCCTGCTCGGTAAAGTTGCGGCCCTCGACAATGGGAATGCGCATGAGGGGCAGATAGCCGGGCGAGATAACGTTGCGGAAGATGTTCATGTTCTCGTTGGGCCGGGGCGCGTAGCCTTCTATCTTGAGTTCCTCCCACCAACTGGGCTCAAAACCCAGCGGCACGCCGTCGGAGTAGGCAACATCGGTGACGCCCGGCGCCGATTGCATGCGCTCGGCGAGGCGGCGGCAGAAATCTTTGCGTTGCTGAAGGTTGTAGCCGCTGGTGTTGAGATAAAACTGGCTGAGAAGCACCTGGCCGGGATCGAAGCCGGGATCGATGCGCATGGTGGTCTCAAATCCGCGCGCGAACAGACCGGCGCCGACCAGGGCCACGAGGGCCAACGCAACCTCGGACGTTACAAGAATGGAACGGAGGCGATTGCGTCCGCGGCCGGCGCTTCCGCCGCGGCCGCCGTCGTTGAGCCGGGCGCTCAGATTCAGGCGTCCTACCTGCAATGCGGGGGCGAGGCCGGCGGCCAGGGCGGCGAAGACGCACAATCCGGCCGTAAAGGCCAAGACAGGAAGATTGGGCCGCGTATCCATGGCGACCAGTTGTTCCATGGGACTGGGCGGCATGAGATATTTCAGCGCGCGGCTCATCCACGGCGTGGCGGCGATGCCCAGAACGGCGCCCGCCAAGGTGAGCAGCAGGCTCTCGGTGAGCACCTGGCGGGCGAGCCGGGCACGGCCTGCGCCGAGCGCCAGGCGCGCGCCGAATTCCTTTTCGCGCACTGTGGCGCGGGCCAGTTGGAGGTTGGCGACATTGGCGCACACAATCAGCAGCACCAGCGCGCAGACGCCCATGAGGATGCGCAACGGTCCCACCAGCAGGCCCTGCGGGCCATGCGGCGACTTCCACAGAGGGATCAGCGTGGCGCTCATGCCTTCGCTCACGTCGGCATTGGCAACGGCCATGCGGTCGGCGAGCGCTTTCAATTCCTGACGCGCCCGATCGAAGGTCGCGTCCGGCTTGAGACGCGCAATGCCCAGCATGTTTCTGTTATGGCGGTCGCGCAGCATCCACGGCGACACGCCGTTCAGCACCGTCTGCTGCATGTAAGGGATCCACAGGTCGAAGGCGGTAACGGGCATCGATCCGTGGAACGCGGGCGGCGCCACGCCGACGATGGTCAGCTCGTGCTGGTTGATGCGCAGGGTTTTGCCCACAACACCCGGATCGGCGCCGTAATGGGAGTGCCAGTAACGGTCGCTGATGACGACGACGGGGAACGAACCGGGCGTATCGCCATACTCGGCGGGAAGAAAGACGCGTCCCTGCGCGGGCCGCACGCCCAGCACGGAGAAGAAGTTGCCCGAAACCAGTTCGCCCCACACGCGTTCCGCGCGGTCCTCTTTGCCGACGCTGAAGGCGGCTGGCTTGGTTACGGCGATTCCGTCCAGGAGCTTGAGATGGTCGCGAAAGTCGATGTAGTCGGGATAGGAGTTGGGCACCCAACCGTCGTTGGGCGTCACCGACTCCAATGTCACCAGGCGTTCGGGCTCTGCGACGCCGCCCAGCGGCTGCAGAAGGACGGCGTGAATCCACGTGAAGGCCGTGGCGCTTACGCCGATGCCGATGGCCAAGGTAAGAACCGCAACCGCGGTGAAGGCGCGATTGCGGAGCAACATCCGCAAACCGAAGCGAATATCCTGTCCGAGGGATTCGAGCCACGGCAGGGTGCGGCGTTCGCGATGGGCCTGGCGGGTTTGTTCCGCTCCGCCCAGACGCATGAGAGCCTGGCGGCGGGCTTCTTGCGGGGTGAGGCCGGCGCGGATGCCATCGTCGGTGTGCATGGCGACGTGGGACTCGAGTTCGGCGGCGAAGTCGGCGTCTGAACGGTGGGCGCGGAACAGGCCGCGGAGACGAATCGCGAAGGCGCGCAGTGGACGCACGATGGCTCCTTAGGCCTCTTCGGCCGGCGCGAGGAAGCGGGCGAGGATGGCGGTGGTCTGTTCCCACTCGGCCGCGGCTTGCTTCAACTGGCGGCGGCCGGCTTTGGTGAGTTCGTAGAATTTGGCGCGGCGGTTGTTGTCGGAGACGCCCCAGTGGGAACGGATGAAGCCTTCCTGCTCCAGCTTGAGCAGTGCGGGGTAGAGGGTGCCGTAGTTCAACTGCAACAGATCGCCGCTGGTTTGCTCGATGCGGCGCGCGACACCGTAGCCGTGGAGCGGGCCAAGGGTTTCAAGGGTTCTCAGCACCATCAGCGCGAGAGTTCCCTGCCAGACATCGCTTTTTTCGCCCACCGCTTTCTCCTTCGCCTTCCTATTGCCAACCCATAGAGACAGTCTACACCCTGTCCTATGGGAATGCAATACGAAGGGTTCCTGAGCCTGGGTCCAGGGCAATCGCATGAAATTGTTTTGTTGACGAAACAGGGTCGTTTTCTCGGCTTCAGTTGCAGCGAAGGCAGCGCAGGCGGGATCGATCCGCGGCTCCGAAGCGCGATTCGCCCTGCAGGCAGCGCTCAGTAGATCAGTTTTAGGGAGAACTGGATCTGGCGGGAGTTGCCGGCGGTCTTGCCGATTTCGCCGAAGCCGGAGCCCGCCAGGATGTTGGCGGGAAGGCCCATGGTGACAATGTTGAACAGGTTGAAGAACTCCGAGCGGAATTGGAGATCGACGCGCTCGGCTCCGCTGGGACGGCGGCCGAAGGGCGTGTCCTTAATGAGAGCAAAGTCGAAGTTGTAGAATGCGGGGCCGCGGAAGGTGTTGCGGCCAAGCGTGCCGAAACGGCCCTGGTTGGGACCGCTGCCGCCGGGAATGCCGATGGGGATGGAGAAGAAGGCCGCGGAGTTGTTGACGCCCTGGCCGAAGTAATCCTGCCGGTCCGCGCGCGCGGTGGAGAGACGCGGAGTGGCGATCTGATCCGGGCGGTCGGAGCCGGTGGACCCGTAGCCCGTTTGCTGGATGCCGGAGAAGACGGTGAAGGGCGAGCCGGAACTGAGCGACGAGATGCTGAGCAACTCCCAGCCGTAAGTCGCTTTCTTTCCCAAGGGGCGGAGAAACTGGGCGGCGTCGAGGTGCAGGTCCTGAGCCAGGCTGAGACCGAAGCCGTGAGTTACATCGAATGCCGACGGCCCTTTTTCCGCGTGCGTGTCGAGGGGATTCTGGGGAAAGGGCAGCGAGACGGCGCCAGTCGAGCCGGTGCCGCCGATGACTTGGCTGACATCGTCGATTGACTTGCCCCACGTATAACTCGCCTGAATGCCCGGGCCGCCGTGGCCCATGGTTCCCGAGAGCGAGGTTTGCAGGGCATGATAGGTGGAGTGGGCAGTTGAGGCGATGATGTTTTCCACGCCAAAGCCGCCGGTGACGTTGCCCGAGTTATCGAAGGTTGTATAGGGTGCAAAGCCGGCAACCGCGCCGGAAAAGGCATTGGGATAACTGACGCGTGGAAGTTTGATTCCTGCGGTTCCCACATAACTTGCATCCGCAGTCAGGTTGCCCAGTTTCCGCTCCACGCCCGCGGTCCAGGTGTAGAGGGTTGCGTTGCCGAAGGAGGGGTCGATGCCGCTCAGATTCAGATCGCTCACTCCATGGCCGGGCGTCAGCGCGGCCAGGTCCTGCTCATAGCGGTTCACATCCATCACCGTGTTGGCAGCGACGTCTTTGCTGTTTCCGGAGGCGAAGATATTCGCGCCGGCCGGCGTGTACACCTTGGGAAGCTCGGCGGGCGCGATCTGGAACCCGTAAGCCACCGGCGCGCCAGACGCGGATTCCAGACGCGGATACACGACGAAGGGGGTGGAGCCGGTGAGGAAGTTATCCTGCCAGATATTAGGCGGCACGGTCATGATGCTGCCGCCGGCGCGCGCCAATAACTTGTTTGTAACTTGCCACGAGGCCTGGATGCGCGGTTGCCACGCATTCCAGTCGGTTGTGTAACCTGGTTGCGGGTTGACGACATACTGCTGGACGCCGTCGATGGTGCGAAAGCTCGCGGTGCGGCGGGCGCGCTCGGAGATGGGCGTGTAGAGATCCCAGCGCACTCCATAATCGAGGGTCAGGCGGCTCGATGCCTTCCACGTATCTTCGAGGAAGAAGCTGTAGTTTTCGCGGTTGATGGCCGCCGGCCCGATGTGAGCGCCATTGGAATAGGGCGGCTCTGCAATGGCCACGATGTAATTGAATGCGCTGCCCGAAAGAAAGGCGGAGAGCGTGTCCGGGAATGGGTCGCCGGGGTTGAGATCGTGCTTGCCGTCGCTTGAGTGGATTGTCGGGTCTTGGCCGGGGGGCGGATTTGCAACGTAAGCAGGTCCGCCGCCGAAGTCGTATTCGCCGTTGGGACTGATGCCGAAGTAAGAGGTGTCGCGGTTCAACCGTGCTTCGAAACCGGCCTTGAAGGCGTGGCCCGCGGTGCTGATGGCAACGTTCTGCCGGCCCTGAAAAAGATTGCCGTAAGCCTGCATCACCGAGCCTCCGGCGGAGTTGAAGGCCTCGTACAATCCATCGTTGAACTTGACCGCTGGGTCGGTGTAATTGGTCGTGGGAAAGCCCGGCGTGGAGCGGGTGATGGCGATGGAGGACTCGAGTGTGAAGCGCGGCGAGACGGTGCGCGTGTAAGTTCCAACGACGTTGCGCTGGCGGTCGAGGTACTCGACGCCGAAGGAGGGATCGACGGCGGTCTGGTCCGGATTGGTGGTGGGTCCGTTGAGATTGTCGAGGTTGAAGCGGGCGAAGAATTGATCCTTGGATGAGAACTTGTGGTCCAGGCGCAGGGAGAACTGGTCGGCGTCCGTGGCCACCTTCGACGGCGTTGCGTAGGTGCGGTTCTGGTAGGGTCCGGTGGGATCGTTGGGCTTGGGATAGCGGGCCAAGACTTTGGCGATGGCAGGGTCGACGGGAACGGCCAGCGTATCGGGAATTGTCTTGCTGGGGTCGTTCGGGTCCTGGTAATTGACTGTGTCGCAGGTGTAAGCGATATTCGGAATCGGTGTGAAACCGATCCCGCAAGTACTTCCGATTGTGCCCTGTTCTTCTAACGATGGCACGGCCAAGACCTGCGTGGTGCCGAGCACCTGGCGGAAGCCCTGGTACTGGGCGAAGTAGAAGGTTCGCTTGCGGCCATCGTACACGTGGGGGATGAAGACCGGGCCGCCGTTGGTCAAGCCGAACTCGTTGCGGCGGAAGGGCGGAATACGGCCGGGATAGACCGGGGTGGGATGGTCGAAGTAGTTGCGGGCGTCGAAGGCCGAGTTGCGGACGAATTCAAAAACCGACCCGTGGAAGCCGCTGGCGCCCGAGCGGGTGCGAATATTCGTGAAGCCGGCGGCGCCGCGGCCGATTTCTGCCGCCATCCAGCCGGAGCTGGAGTCGATTCCTTCCACGGCGTCCACGTTGAAGTTGGAGAAGGTTGCGCCGCCCATCTCGGGGTCGCTGATGTCCGCGCCGTCCATGGCGAATGTGGCCTCAACGCCGCGCTGACCGTTGATGGCGAACTGCGCGGTAAAGTTGGTGGCGCCGTTGGCGTCGGTCATGGTGCCAGCGGCCAGCAGCAGAAGGGTCGAGAAGTCGCGCTTGTTGAGAGGCAGCTCGCTGACCGCCTGGCTGGAAAGCTCTTCGCCCCCGGTGGCGGCTGGGCCCTGGAGGACGGCCACAGTCAGCTCGCCGCGAGCCGAGAGCGTGAGGACAACCGGAGGCGCGGCGGGGGCCAGATCGACGGGCTGGGCATAATCGACCCTGCGCCCGCCGGCTTCCACGGTGAGCCGGTATTGCCCGGCGGCCAGGGGCGCGAGCTGGAAATGGCCGTCGGAGGCCGTGACTGCCTCGCCATGGGCGGCGCTGCCGGCAAGCTGGACCATGGCGGCGGGGATAGGCGCGCCGGCCGGGTTGCGAAGAAACCCCCGCCAGACGGATTGCGCTTGCTGTTGCGCGAGCAATGGCTGCGTGCAGAAGAGCAGCACGGCAAGCGCGTAACTTCCGCTTCCTTTGCCTGCGCGGCGTGCGATCCCGACTCCTGCCGAGCTGCCGTTTGCCAGTTTCAGTATCAAGTAAATTCGGCTCTCAAAAAAGCAAAGTGCGCGGCGCTGGACGAAGCCTCGGTTTCCCTGGCATGGCGCGAACGCGTTCGCTTGGATTATAGCGTTCTGGATGGCGTCAACCGCATCCGGCCCGCGGGTGGCCGCCATGACCTGCGGCGCGCCGTTCGGCCAGGCTTCTACACTATCTCCAGCCTGAGGTCGCCGATCCCTTGAGCACCGACACCATCGCCGCGATCTCGACACCCCCAGGCCGGGGCGGCATCGGCATTGTCCGTCTAAGCGGACCTGAGGCTGCTTCTATCGCGGCCAAGCTGGTGAGGCTGCGGCAGGGCCTGGAACACGGGCGGGCGCGGCTGGCCGATGTGCTGGATGCGCCGGGCGGCGACGACCAGCCTGGCGATGCCGGCCGCATCGATGAGGCGCTGGTCACGTTCTTTGCAGCGCCCCACTCCTACACCGCCGAGGACGTGGTGGAGATTGCGGCGCATGGGTCGCCGGTGGTGCTGGATTTGCTGCTGCGGCGCTCTCTTGTGCTGGGCGCGCGGTTGGCCGAGCCGGGTGAGTTTACTCAGCGGGCGTTTTTGGCCGGGCGGATCGACCTCACCCAGGCCGAAGCGGTGCGCGACCTGATCGAGGCGCAGACGCTCACCCAGGCACGGCTGGCCGCGAGCCAGATGGGCGGGGCGCTGAGCAGGCGCGTGCAGCCGGTGAAGCTGGGGCTGGTCGAGTTGATTGCCCTGCTCGAAGCCGGCATCGACTTTGCCGAGGACGATGTGGATGTGGCGCCGCAGTGCGAAATCGCGCGGCGCATCGGCGAGTTGACGCCGTCGCTCGCGGCCCTCGAAGCCTCCTTTGGGCGCGGGCGCATTGTGCACGACGGGCTGACTCTGGCCATTGTGGGCAGGCCCAACGCCGGCAAGAGCTCGCTCTTCAATCGCCTGGCGGAGCGCGAGCGGGCCATTGTGACCCCCACCCCCGGCACCACCCGCGATACCGTCACCGAGCGCATCTCCCTCGACGGAATTCCGCTCGAGATGGTCGATACGGCCGGGCTGCGCGAAGGGCGTGAACAGGTGGAGCAAATGGGCATCGAGCGCAGCCGCCAGGCGCTGGCCGACGCCGCGCTGGTGCTGGTGGTGCTGGATGCGACCCAGCCGCTGAACGACGAGGAGCGCCGCTTGCTGGATACCGTTGAAGGCAGGCCAGCGCTGGTAGTCCTGAACAAGTGCGACTTGGTCGAGGCGAGCTTGGATGCCAAGCTGGACGGTGGGATTCCCGCGCTCAAGACCTCTGCGCTCACCGGGGAGGGGATTCCCGAGCTGCGTGCGCGGATTCTGGCCTTGGCCACGGGTGGAGCGGCGGCAGAGCCCGGCATGTTGACCAGCCTGCGCCACCACCAGGCGATCGCCGCCGCGCTGGCTGCTTTGGCCGACGCCCAGCAGGCCAACCTCGGCGCCATTCCCCACGAGATGATTCTGCTGGATCTCTATCGCGCTTTAAGCGCCCTGGATTCGCTTACCGGCCAAACCACCCCAGAGGACATCCTGAACCTGATCTTCTCCACTTTCTGTATCGGGAAATGACCCAACCTCCAAGGCTGTCCAATAGAATGTGGCAACCTGCCTCAAACCCTTGCAAAATAGGAAGTTGATATCCTGCAATGTCCAACTGGAGACGTCGTCAACCGATTGGGAATATGTCTCTAGCCGGTATCTCGGCAAGTCAGCAAGTTAGCAACCTACTTATCCTGGCTATTGAGCATCTTCTCGACTTCGGCTTGGAGGCGCGCGGTGATGGCGGCCTCGCTCTCTTGGGGAGAAAAACGGATGGGCTGACCGGCCCGCACTTCGATTGTGCCGGAGCGGAACCATCCGCGGCGACGCGTCTTCAGCTCGCCCAGGCCGCGGATGGCCATGGGCAGCACCGGGACTCCGGATTGTTTGACCAGCAGGCCGATACCGGGACGGAAGGGCGCCAATTGGCCTTCGGCGGAGCGCGTGCCCTCGGGGAAGACGAGCACGTTGAAACCGCGATCCAGCGCCTTGCCGGCGTGGGCAAAGCTGGGCTGGAAGTCGCGCTGGCGGGCGAGCGGAAAAACGTTGAAGAGCGCGGTGAGAAGAAGGTATTCGAGGGGGCCGAAGAGATCGAAGCGGCCATATTTCGGGCCGTGCTCGGGATTGCGGAAGTGGCGGTAGTCTTCCAGCATCTCGCCGGACATGGCGACAGCGATTCGCCGCCGGATGGAGCCAGGCAGCGCGTATTGGAGCAGCGGCCCGTCGAAGGAAGTGACGTGGTTGGCGACGATCAGCATGGGGGCATCGGCGGTGGGAGAGTGGGGCGCAATCACGGAGGGGTTTGCCAGCAGCCAGACCAGCGGGCGCATCGCGGACTCGACAAAAGCCGCGCGCAGCCAGCGGAAGGGCATGAGCCACGGCCACACGGGGTAGATATGGGTGGGAGGCGGGTGCAGGGCCGGGAGCCGCGGAGCCACGCGAGCGGCGGCATGGCGAGTTGAAGCTGTGCCAGGTCTGGGCGCGCCAAGGGGCGGCTCCTCCGGTTCCGCGGCGACCAGATGCCGCAGCTCCCCAAGCGTCTGCACCTGCTCCAGCAACCCGCTCTCGGGAACCATGCCCAGTCTCTCCTCGATGGCGGCGGCCAACTGCACGCGGCCCAGGCTGTCGAGGTGGAGGTCTTCGGTGAGGCGCAGCTCGTCTCCGACGCCCGGCGGGGTTTCGCCCGCAATTTGCGCGATCAGCGCCAGCAGCCAGTCCGAGGATGCGCGAAAAGCGTCTGTACCGGCTCCAGAGGCGGCGGCCTGGATGCCGGCCAGCCAGTTAGCCACTGCGGTCCTGCGCACCTTGCCGGTGGAAGTGCGGGGAAGGTCGGGTTCCGGCCATAGCACCCAGCGGCGCAGTCGCTGAAACTCCGCCAGACGGGCGTTGGCACGCTCGATGGCCGCCCCGGCCTGGTTGCCCCGTCCGCGCATGGCGAGCACGGCGCAGGGCACGGGGCCCTCCGCCGTTTCCAGGGGAACCACCGCGCAGGCCGCTACGCCCGGCTCCTGTTCGATGGCCGCCTCCAGGTCTTCGGGATGGATATTGAGCCCCGCGGCGGTGACGATGACCTCGCTCTTGCGGCCCAGGAAGCGCAGCTCGCCGGAGGGCGCGGTTTGGGCAAGGTCGCCGGTGGCCAGCCAGTCGCCGCCGCGCGGATGCAGCGCGCCGCCGGACCAGGTGGCGCCGGAGATGGCTGCTCCCCGGACCAGCACCTCGCCGTCCGGGCCCAGCTTGACCTCGCGTCCCGCCAGCGGCTTGCCAATGGTTCCCTGCGCTACATGGAAGGGGTGGTTGAGAGTAATGATGGAGGTGGTTTCGGTCATTCCGTAACCTTGCACCAGGACAAAACCGACCGCATTCCAAAAGTTCTCCAGCGGACCGGGAAGCGCGCCGCCTCCTGAGATGAGCGCCCAGAACTTGAGACCGAAGGCGCGATGAACATCGCGGAAGCGCCACCAGCGCAGCCAGAGGGGAACGCCCTTGGCTGTGCCCTTGGGGCCGGCGGCGCGCTCGGCGAGTCCGGGCAATGTGGTTTCGAGATGCGCCTTGAGCAGAGCGTGCACCCTGGGCACGGCGGCCAGCACGGAGATGCGCTCCCTGCGGATGGTGTCAATGAGCCTGGGCGCGACCAGGCGGCTCTCAAAGTGAAGCTCGGCGATGTAGATGGGCGGAACCCACAAGCTCATGGTCTGTCCAAAGACGTGGCTCAGGGGCAGCGTTTGCAAAATGCGCAGGGGATGGATCAGCCGCTCATAGCGCAAATAGGGCTGGGAAGCGTCCTCGATAGGCCCCACGCTGGCCAGCACGTTGCCATGAGTCAAAACAATGCCCTTGGGATCGCCGGTGGTGCCGGAGGTGAAGAGGATCTGGAGCGGGGTATGGGCAGAGAGCCCCGGAACCGGACCCGCTTCTTCGCCGGGAAGGATGGAGAGCCAGTCCTCGAAGGTCAATCGCGGAAGTTCAGCCGGCAATTGGCCGAGCAGCAGCGCATCGCCCACGGCAAGTTTGGGGGCCACGTCGGCGGCCACGCGGGCGGCAAAATCCGCAGTTCCATTGGCGTCCAGGGGAACGGCGAGCACCCCACGCAGCATGCATCCGTGGAAGGCGGCAATCCACTCCGCGCTGTTGTCGGCCCACAGCAGCACCCGGTCGCCGGAGACGATGCCGCGGCGATCCAGCAGCGCGGCAAAGCGGCCGGCCAGGCGCGCGATCTCCCCGTAGGTAGCGACCCGGCGGCGGTTGCCCTGGTAGCGGACCACGGCGACCTCGCGACCGTAGCGGCGGAAGTCGTCGAGGAGTGAAGCCAGGTGATCGCGCATGGTTGTTCCGGCAAGGATCATGGTAGCAGCGTCAATCCGCTGCCTGCGGGAGCTGTCAATCGAGGCGCCGGTCCGATGCGATTTACATTGGAGTGGGAGGCGGGAATCGCGAATGCCGGTCACGACCCTCTACCGCCCTGTTGGAGAAAGGGAGTTGGCGCTGATCGGCGAGAGCGGCTGGCGGTCGTTCCCCCCGCGCTTGCCGGAACAGCCCATCTTCTATCCCGTATTGAACGAGGATTACGCCACCCAGATCGCCCGCGACTGGAATACCCGAGACGGCGGGACGGGTTACGTCCTGCGCTTCCGGATTGAGAGCACGTATCTGGCGCAATTTCCAGTGCGGACGGCGGGCGCCCGCATTCATCGCGAATACTGGATTCCTGCTGAGGAATTAGCCGAATTCAATCGGCATATTGTGGGTGTGATCGAGATGGTCAGCGAGTTTGCCGGCTCTGGTGGCTAATATGTCCATCTTGTTCTTTCGCTTCCTCTTCGCCGCGCCGTTGCGATATGCTCAATAGAATATGCCGCCGCCCCACCCCATCGGAGCCGAAGCCGTAGATCCGTTCGCCTGTTTCCATCCGGTGACGGCGGCGTGGTTTCGCGCGGTTTTCGATGCGCCAACCGCGCCGCAGCGAATGGGCTGGCCGGCGATTGCGCGCGGGGAGAGCGCGTTGATTCTGGCGCCGACTGGGACGGGCAAGACGCTGGCGGCCTTTCTGTGGTGCCTGGACCGGTTGATGCTGGGAGACAGGGATCAGGGGTCAGGGGTCAGGGATCAGGGAACAGGGATCAGGGAACAGAAGGGATGCCGGATTGTTTACGTGTCGCCGCTCAAGGCGCTGGCGGTGGACGTGGAGCGCAACCTGAGGTCGCCGCTGGCGGGCATGGCGAATATGGCCAGGCGAATGGGAGTGCCTTTCCGCGAGCCCACCATCAGTGTGCGCACCGGAGACACGCCGCAGCGCGAGCGGGCGCGGTTTGCGCAGCATCCGGCGGAGATCCTCATCACTACGCCGGAGTCGCTGTACCTGCTGCTGACCTCGCAGGCCTCCGAGGCGTTGCGCACGGTGGACACGGTGATCGTGGACGAGATTCATGCCCTGGTTCCCACCAAACGCGGCGCGCACCTTGCGCTGTCCTTGGAGCGGCTGGAGGCGCTGACCAAGCGGCGGTTGCAGCGCATCGGGCTTTCGGCTACGCAGCGGCCGCTGGAGGAGGTGGCGCGGTTTCTGGGAGGGGTAGAAGGACCGGGAACCGGGAACAGGGGTCAGGGTTCAGGGACGGAGAGTCTGGATTTCGAGGCTTCAGGATCCCACCCTAGCGACAAAGACAAGGACGTCGCGAGGGTGGGGCACCCGGCCGGAGGGGAAGGGAAGGCTTGTGCGGAGGCGGCGGTTGAGGAAAGCGGGGCCGCATGGGCTTCGGACATTGCAGATACGGCCCCGCTTCGCTACCGTTCCGTGACGATTGTAAATGCCAGCGCGCCCAAGCGACTGAAGCTGCGCATCGAGGTTCCGGTGGAGGATATGGCGCGGCTCGGCGAGCAGGAGTACCTGCCCAGCGGCCCGGCATCGCAGTCGCCTCGGCGTGTTTCCATCTGGAACGCGATTCATCCGCGGCTGCTCGAGATCATTCGCGAGCGCAACTCGACCATTCTGTTTGTGAATAGCCGCCAGGTGGCCGAGCGGCTTGCCGGGGCGTTGAACGAGTTGGCCGGGGAGCCAATAGCCCGCGCCCATCACGGCTCGCTGGCGGCCCCGCAGCGGGCGATCATCGAGGAGCAGTTGAAGGCGGGAAAGATTCGCGCGCTGTGCGCCACTTCCACGCTGGAACTGGGCATCGACATGGGCGCGGTGGACCTGGTCATCCAAATTGAAGCTCCGCCCTCGGTGGCCAGCGGAATGCAGCGCATCGGCCGCGCCGGGCATCACGTGGACGCGGTGAGCGAGGGGATTCTCTTTCCCAAGTATCGCGCCGATCTGGTGGCTTGCGCCGCGGTAACCCGCGCCATGCACGAGGGACATATCGAGTCCACGCGCTTTCCGCGCAATCCTCTGGATGTGCTGGCGCAGCAACTGGTAGCGATCGTGGCGCATCCGCCGGAAAGGACAGGGGACAGGGGTCAGGGATCAGGGGTCAGAAGACGCGCCCTTGATACCGGCGAGGACGAGCCCAACTCCGCTAACTCCGCTAGCACCGCTGGTACCGCTAACTCCGCCGAAGCGGCCAAGCCGGAAGTGAGCGTCGATGCCCTCTTCGAGCTGGTCCGCCACGCCGCGCCATTCGGCGGGCTGAGCCGGGCGGCCTTCGAGGGGGTGCTCGATCTGTTGAGCGGCCGTTACCCCTCCGATGAGTTTGCCGAACTGCGCCCGCGGCTGACCTGGGACCGTGTGCGCAACGTGGTGACGGCGCGCGATGGGGCGGCGCGGCTGGCGATTCTGAACGCGGGCACCATTCCCGACCGCGGGCTGTACGGCGTCTTTCTGGCGCACGGCTCAGCGGCGAACGACAGGGGCAAGGCGGTGCGCGTGGGCGAGTTGGACGAGGAGATGGTCTTCGAGAGCCATCCAGGGGAGACCTTCATTCTGGGCGCCTCGACATGGAGGATTGCGGAGATCAGCCACGACCGGGTGCTGGTTGAGCCCGCTCCCGGCGAGCCAGGCAAGATGCCGTTCTGGAAGGGCGATGGTCCGGGAAGGCCGCTGGAATTCGGCCGCCGCATCGGCGCGCTGGTGCGCGAGCTGCGCGCGCTCCCCTTAGCTGCCGCGCTGACGCGGCTGGTGGCCGAGCACGATCTCGATTCCGGAGCGGCGGAGAATCTGCTGCAGTTTCTTGCCGATCAGGAGGCTGCCACCGGCGCCGTGCCCGACGACCGCACGGTGGTGATCGAACGATGCCGCGACGAACTGGGGGACTGGCGTGTCTGCGTGCTCACGCCCTTCGGCAGCCGCATCCACATTCCCTGGGCCATGGCGGTGAGCGCGCGCATCCGCGCCGCCGGCGGGCCGGAGGTGGAGACGCTTTGGTCCGACGACGGGTTCGTGCTGCGCTTTCCCGACACCGACGAGCCTCCCGATCCGGATTGGTTTCTGGTCGAGTCCGCCGAAGCGATGGCGCTGGTGCTGCGACAGTTGGGTTCGACGGCGCTATTCGCCGGACGGTTCCGCGAGGCCGCGGGACGGGCGCTGCTATTGCCGCGCCGCCGTGCCGATGCACGCTCGCCGCTGTGGCAGTTGCGCAAGCGTTCCTACGATCTGTTGAGCGTGGCCTCGCGCTATCCGAAGTTCCCGCTGCTGCTTGAGGCCTATCGCGAGTGCCTGCGGGACGTTTTCGATATGTCTTCCCTGGTAGAGATTCTCAAGGAAGTGGAAGAGCGGAAGCTCCGCGTGCATGTGGTGGAGACGCGCAAGCCTTCGCCCTTTGCCGCCTCGCTGCTGTTCGGTTATGTGGCGAATTTCCTCTATGACGGCGATGCGCCGCTGGCCGAGCGCCGCGCGCAGGCGCTCACCATCGATCAAGACCAGTTGCGCGAGTTGCTGGGCGAGGCCGATCTGCGCGAACTGTTGGACGCGGATGCGATCGCTCAGGTGGAAGAGAATGCCCAATGCCTGGCTGAGACCTGTCGAGCGCGCTCGGCGGACGGCATTCACGATCTTTGTTTGCGCCTGGGAGATTTGTCGCGGGATGAACTCGCGCGGCGCGTGGTTTCTCCCGACTTGTTGGCGCATGTGGATCGGCTGGTTCGCTCGCGCCGCTTGCTGGAGTTGCGCATTGCCGGAGAGCGGCGGTTGATTGCCGCCGAAGATGCGGCGCGGTATCGCGATGGGCTGGGGATTCCGTTGCCGCCGGGGCTGGCCGCGGCGCTGCTGGAGCCGGTGGCGCATCCGGTGCTGGAGCTGGTTCGCCGCTACGCGCGCACGCATGGGCCGTTCACGCTGCGCGAGGCCGCGGATCGTTTTGCGCTCGACGCGGCGGCGGTCGAGAATGCGCTGCGCCAGCTTGCCCACGAAGGGCGCGTGCTGGAAGGCGCTTTCAAACCAGGTGGCCTTCATCGCGAGTGGTGCGATGCGGAAATGCTGCGCCTGATCCGCCGCAAGTCCCTGGCCAGGCTGCGGCGCGAGGTAGAGCCGGTGGAGCAGCACACGCTGGCCCGTTTTCTCACCCATTGGCAGGGGCTGCTCACGCCACGGCGCAGCGCAAGTCTCGATGCGTTGCTGGACGCAATCGAAAGCCTGCAGGGAGCGCCGCTTCCCGCATCGCTGGTTGAGACGGCGATTTTGCCGGCGCGGATTGCGGAGTATGCGCCGGCCGGTCTGGATACGCTGATCGCGGCGGGGGAAGTGGCGTGGGCCGGGGTCGAGCCGATCGGCGAGCGCGACGGCCGCATTGCCTTGTTTCTGGCCGACCAGCTTCCCCTGCTGGCGCAGCAGAGGCCGCTTGCGGAACCCTTGACCGAGCGCGAAGAGAAACTGATTGCCGTGCTTGAGTCGACGGGCGCGAGTTTCTTCGACCTGCTGCACCAGGCCGTGGGAGGCGGCTATCCGGGAGAGACGATCGAGGCGCTATGGAGCCTGGTCTGGCGCGGGCTCATCAGCAACGACTCGTTGCAGGCGTTGCGGGCTTACATCGCCAGGCCGGAAAGCGCGCGCACGCCGCGCCGTTTGCAAACTGGCGCTGTGTTCCGGTCGCGCAGGACAACGCCGCCGACGGCGCAAGGGCGGTGGTCGGTCCTGCCAATTGGGGCGGATCGAGGCGAAGAAGCGAAGCATACCTCAGGGGCTAAAGCCCGCATTGATTGTGAGGCACTTATGTACGGGCTGAAGCCCGTACCCTTCACTGAGCCGAGTTCTTCAGCAAGCTGTAAAACCCCGGCAGACGAAATGCGTGGGCCTGGAGGCCCACACGACAGCCGGTCTGGAGACCGGCGCTACCCTGCCTCGCAGACCGAAGCCAGTCACGCGCTGGCGCTGCAACTGCTCAATCGCTACGGCGTGCTGCTGCGGGAACAGGTGGCGGCGGAAAACGTTCCGGGGGGATTCAGCGCGGTGTACGACGTGCTCAAGGCTCTGGAAGAGAGCGGGCGAATTCGGCGCGGATATTTTGTGGCCGGCCTGGGGGCGACGCAGTTTGCTCTGCCGGCTGCCGTGGATCTGCTCCGCCAGTTGCGCAACGAGCCTTCTCAGGAACGGCCTGAGTTCGTGCAATTGGCCGCGGCCGATCCGGCCAATCCCTATGGCTCGGTGCTGCGCTGGCCGGAGCTTCCCGTGGCCGATGAAGACTCGGAGACTGCGCCACGGTTGCTCACGCGCGCCGCCTATGCAGAAGTGATTCTGCGCAACGGGCAGTTGGTTGCGTGGTTGCGGCGCGGCAATCCGAACCTGCTGGTGTTTCTGCCACCCGAGGAGCCGGAGCGGTCGCAGGCGGCCTCGGGGCTGGCGCATTTCTTGTGTGCGCGGGGACAGGACGGGCTGCGCGGCAGCGACTCCAGACATCGGGGCGTGCTGATTACCACCATCAACGGGCAGCCGGTGGCGGCGCATCCGATGGCGCGCTTCCTTATGGATGCGGGCTTTCATCCGGGGCCGCTGGGAATGCACCTGCGGCGCATTCCGCCGGCTATCGCCGAGCGCGGACCAGTCTCCGGAGAGGTGCAATAGGTCGTGCCTGAAGGCGACACGATTTTTCGCACGGCGCGGGCTCTGGGCCGCGTGCTTATTGGCAAACGGGTTACGGGTTTTCGCTCGACCTACCCGCTGCTCACGCGATTCAACGAGGACACTCCGCTCGCCGGGCAAACGGTGGAGCAGGTGGAATCGCGCGGCAAGTGGCTGCTGATTCGTTTTTCCGGCGGCGGGACGCTGGCGACGCACATGCTCATGAGCGGCAGTTGGCACATCTACCGTCCGGGCGAGCGGTGGCAGCAGCCGCGAATGAATATGAGGATCGTGCTGGAGAACAGCGAGTACGTCGCCGTGGGATTTCGCGTGCCGGTGGCGAAGATGTTGAAGCCGGGCGAGCTGGCGCGGGCGTTGAGGATTCCGCCGCCTGCGATCGATGTGCTGGGCGAGACCTTCAATGCGGCGGAGGCAGCGCGAAGAGTGCGGGCGCACGGAGACGAAGAGATTGCCGATGTGCTGCTCCATCAGGAAGCGATCGCCGGCGTGGGCAATGTTTTCAAGTCGGAGATTTGCTTTGTTACCGGCGTCAATCCGTTCCGCAGGGTTGCGGCGCTCGATGCGGAGACGGTGGGGGCCATAATCGCCGCTGCACAGAAGCTGGTGAAAGCCAATGTGCTTGAGGACTCCGGGGACACGATCGTGACCTATGGCGGACGGAAACGGCGCACCACGCATGAGGCCGATCCTGGCGCCAGCTTGTGGGTCTATGGCCGCAACGGAGAGCCGTGCCGGCGCTGCGGCGAGCGGATCGAGATGCGCAAACAGGGGCCGGACGCGCGCGTCACCTTCTGGTGCCCGCTTTGCCAGCCGATGGGAGACGGATCGGATGTGGGCGGTTGACGAAACGATCGAATAGGATTCGCCGGCAGTTCAGTTCTTGCCCAGCCCGAAGATCTTTTGCAGCAGGTTGCGGCGCTCGGCGGGGTGGTCGCAGGTCTCTGTGGGCGCGGTTCCGTCCAGGAAGGCGGCGTCGTAGCTGTCGGGGCAGGAGTCGTCGCTGAGCAGGTTGCTGACCTTGTCGATCTTCACCACCTCGACCCCGTCGGGCGGAGTGAACTCGTTGGTGTCGGAGTACTGCGGCAGTTGGATGGCCTTCTTCATGAACTCGGCCCAAATAGGCCCGGCGGCGTCTGCGCCCTGCATCCTGATATCGGTGTAGTCGTCGTTGCCCACCCAGACGATGCACAGCAGATTGCTGGTGAAGCCGGCGAACCAGGCGTCGTGACTGGTGCCGGTTTTTCCAGCGGCGGGGGCGGTGAAGCCGCGGTTGCGCACCCCGGCGCCAGTGCCTTCTCCACGCAGCACGTTCTCCATCATGCTGGTGGTGAGATAGACCACGCGCGGGTCCAGCACCTGCTTGGATGTGGGCGCATAGTCGGTGATGATGTCGCCGGTCGGGGTGCGCACGCTGGCCACCATCCAGGGGTCCAGGCGGACGCCGTTGTTGGCGAAGACGGTGTAAGCGCCGGCCATGTCCAAGGGCGTTGCGTCATAGGAGCCGATGGCCACCGAGGGGGTTCCGCGGGCGCTCTTGACGCCGGCATCGCGGGCCAGCGCGGCGACGCGTTCGAAGCCCACCATGCCCGCAAGACCAATTGTCGCGTTGTTCAACGAGCGCATCAAGGCGTAGCGGGCAGTCACCTGGTCGTGGTACTCGTTATGAAAGTTGCGCGGCGTGTACTCGTAGACGGTGCCCACATCGTAGGTGGTTTGCTCGTCGCTCAGCATGGTGACCGGCGAGAAGAGCTTGTTCTGCCCGGAGAGCATGGTGCCTTCGGCGGCGGTAGCAAAAGCCGCGGCATAGACAAAAGGCTTGAAGATGGAGCCGGTCGGCCGCTTGGCCACCGCGTGGTTCAACTGCGAGTTACCGTAGCTTCGCCCGCCCACCAGCGCCAGCACCTGCCCGGTGTGGGGATTGAGCGCCACCAGCGCCACCTGCGGATAGATATACGGCTGGCCGAGCTTCTTTTCGCGCTTGTGCAGCCTGTCCACCTGCTCATCCACCACATGAACGGTGGACTCGACGGCCGAGGTGGCTTCCCGCTGCAGATCGGGATCGAGCGAAGTGTAGATGCGCAGGCCTTCGCGGTTGAAGTCGCGCTCGCCCAGCTTTTGCAGCAGTTGGTCATGCACCAGATCGACGAAGTAGGGGGCTTCGCTGGCGTCCACGCTGGCTTCGGATAGATGCAAGGGCTCGGCTTTGGCGCGCTCGGCCTGGTCTTTGGCGATGGCGCCGGTCTCGACCATGGTGTCAAGGACGAGATTGCGGCGCTCGATGGCGCGGTCGGGATGATGGAAGGGATTGAAGTAGCTGGGGCGCTGGATAATGCCAGCCAGGAAAGCGCACTCGGCCAGATCGAGTTGGCGCACGTCCTTGCCGAAGTAGACCTGCGAGGCCTCGCCAAAGCCGTCGATGGAGAAGCTTCCGCGCTGGCCCAGAGGGATCTGGTTGGCGTACATCTCGAAGATCTGCTTTTTGTTAAAGCGGTGTTCGAGCTGGAAGGTGATGACAATCTCGATGATCTTGCGCTTGATGCGCTTCTCCGGAGTGAGAAAAAAGCCGCGCGCCAACTGCATGGTCAGGGTGGAGCCGCCCTGCTGCTTCTGGCCTGTGGTCACGTCGTGGAAGACCGCTTCCATGAGCCGCCAGTAGTTGACGCCGCTGTGCTCGAAGAAGCGGCGATCCTCAATGGCCAACACCGCCTGCACAAGATCCTGCGGCATCTCGTCGTAAGCGATCAGGCGGCGCTTGGTGCGGTTGGCGTCCTCGCTGAGGCCGGTGATGAGCAGCGGCTCCAACTCATAACTGGCCAGAGCCTGGCCGTTTTCGTCGGCGATCGAATCGACCACGCCGGAGCTCACATGGATGGTTGCGCCGTCCTGGGAGTGATACGACTGCGGGCCGGGGCGGATGGCGATTGCCTGCACCCCCTCCGAATAGGTGCCCAACTGCGAGAGCTGCGAAGCCCCATCGGCGGAGTAACCGGCCTCGCGCAGTTCATTGGCGATCAGGCGCACGGCGAGCTTTTGCCCGGGACGGACCTCGCGCGGAGCGGCATAGATCTTGGCGGTGTTGGCGAAGATGGGCTGCTTGAGCCGCTCGTCCACGATGCCTTGATACTTGAAGTAGAAGTAGCCGAAGACGGAGGCGGCCACCAGGACGGCGACGGCAAAGGTCAAAAGCGCAATGCGCAGGAGCAGCAATGCAACGGGATGACGCCCCGCGGACTTTGCCAGTCTGATCTTCAACGCCATCGCCGCTCCTTCAGTGCAGACGACAGATTACAGTTAGAGAGTGCTTGCGACTGTCAACAGGAGAACATCTTCCTGGATTCGTTCCTTGACCAGCGCGACAACTTCATTCAACGGCACATCGACGCTGGACGCCGTGGCGCGCGTCACCAGTTCCACCTGGCCGGCGGCGGCCTTTTTGCCGACATTGATGCGGTAAGGAATCCCCACTAAGTCCGCGTCCTTGAATTTGACGCCGGCGCGCTCGTCTCTGTCATCCAAGAGCACGTCGAGTCCGGCTGCTTCGAGCTCCGCGGCTAGCGTTTCGCCAGTCGATGCGAGCGCCGCATCGGATACGTTGGTCACGGTGACCACCACGGTGAAAGGGGCAATCGAAGCCGGCAGCCAGAAGCCGTTGGCGTCGTTCGACTGCTCGATGGCGGCGGTGAGAATGCGCTCGATGCCGATGCCGTAGCTACCCATGATGGGCGTGACTTCCTTGCCGTTGGGGTCGAGCACGCGCGCGCCCATGGACTCAGAGTACTTGTAGCCGAGCTTGAAGATGTGGCCGACTTCGACGGCTTTGCCGACAACGAGCTTGCCCACGCAGCCATCTTGCGGGCAGGCCTCGCCCTCGTTGACGCTGCGAATGTCGGCCAAAAGAGTCCAGGTGAAGTCGCGGCCGGGCGTGACGTTGCGCAGGTGATAGTCCAGTTTGTTCGCGCCGGCCACCATGTTCTTGCGCCCTTCAAGGGATTTGTCCACAACGACGGTGAGTCCGTCTTCGAGCAGGATGGTATTGTGCTTGAGTCCGACCGGTCCGAGAAAGCCTGCCGGTCCATTGAAGAATTGCGCAAGTTCCTCGGACTGCATGGTGCGAAGTTCCGCTCCTCCGATGGCTCCGAGAAGTTTGGTCTCATTGACCTGATGGTCGCCGCGTAGGAAAGCGGCAACGCCGCGCCAGGCATCCGGCTTTCCGGCCGCGCCGCGCTTCAGCGCCATGTAGGCCACGCACTTGATGTCCGAGGCGGGAGAGATTTTGAAGAACTCGGCCACATCGGCGATGGCTCCGCAGCCCGGCGTAAACACCAGCTCGGGCTTGCCGTCGCCGGTCGGCTCCATCTCGACGACAGGGTCAAGCAACGAAGTTGCCTTTTCCAGATTGGCCGCGTAGCCGCAGACGGGACAGCTTGCAATGAAGTCCTCGCCGGCCTCGGTGTAGACCATAAACTCCTGCGATTGCGAGCCGCCCATGGCGCCGGAGTCGGCTTCGACGGCCACGAATCTGAGGCCGCAGCGGGTGAAGATCTTGCGATACACCGCGTCGTGCAGATCGAAGCTCTTGTCCAGGCCGGCCTTGTCGAGGTCGAAGGAGTAGCTGTCCTTCATGGTGAACTGGCGCACCCGCAGCAGGCCCGACTTGGGGCGCGGCTCGTCGCGGAACTTGGCCTGAATCTGGTACCAGATCTGCGGCAACTGCTTGTAGCTGCGCAGTTCGCTGCGGGCGATGGTGGTCATGATCTCTTCGTGGGTGAAGCCGAGACACATATCCGCGCCCTTGCGGTCCTTGAGGCGGAACATGGTGTCGCCCATGGTGGTCCAGCGCCCGCTCTGCTCCCAAGGCTCCTTGGGATGGATGGCGGGCAGGTAGAACTCCTGGCCGATCTGGTCCATCTCCTCACGCACGATGGCGACGATCTTGTTCAGCGAGCGTGCCCCAAGGAAGAGGTAGTTGTAAATGCCCGCGCCGAGCTGGCGGATGTAGCCGGCGCGGAGCAGGAACTTGTGGCTGGCCACTTCGGCGTCCGCCGGGGCCTCGCGAAGAGTGGGGATAAAGAGTTTGGACCAGCGATGCATAGTGATTAGGGCGTGCTTTCCCGTCCGCCGAGGCGAACGCAAGAACAAATCAGAGCAGAGTTCATTCTAAATGTCCGAGGAAGGCATAAAAAGGTAATGCTCATTCTGTGGGCTCAAAGAAGCCGCGAATGCCAGCAACGACCCGAAAGCAAACTGGAGGCAGCTTGCCTGCTCTCGAACAAAATGTAGCCCAGTACCGAGCCATGGAGATGGTCCTTGTCCTTTTCTATGCGGAAGATTTGCGGAAAGCGATCATCGAGCACGCTGGTCTCAGTCCAGACACTAAGAATCGCTTCAAGAAGTCTCTTGAGTCCTTGGTCGCTGAGCAAGTTTTGAGCGAAGACGAGAAAAACGAAATCGTGGAGTCGATCGATTATCGAAACCTAATCGCTCATCGAATCGAGGAGCTTAACGCCGAGATCGGCCATATAGGCCCATCTGCTCCCGGAGTTGGGCCGAAAGCTGATATGCGACTTGGAAGCGCGGGACATTTTCCGATACCAGCAAAAGCGGGTTGACGAAGTTGCCAAGATTGCGGGGCTGGACTTCGTCCACAATGGTACTCATGGCGAAGCGGTACGGTCACTTCTCTCTTGACGATCTGAGGGGAGCGGTGGAAAGCTTCAATGGAAGCAGAATTGAAGCGGAGTCCCCGGTATTTTCCCCGGTATCGGAGAATTCCTCAGAAGAGCACCGCCCTAACTAATTGATTTTAATGGTGGACGCGGTAGGAATCGAACCTACAACCTGTCGGTTAAGAGCCGAATGCTCTGCCAGTTGAGCTACGCGTCCTTGCAATCGGAAAGGCCGTGCGGCACGGGTCTTTGCACACGGCGTGAGCTGGCAAAAACTACTGCCGGCCCTTAAGAATATAGCACAGACCGAATGGCGATTCCAAAGACGCGAAGGACACAGACTTCGCTCATTCTGCCCTGCTTTCGATGGCCGGACAAGCGCCGCGGGAGTTGGCGCCTTCCTCCTTCGCGGCGCGACCCAAACCCTGAGGAATCCCTTGGCCGCGAGGACGGCGATGTCGTTGACTACATCGCCACCCGATCAATCGACGTGGCAATGCCGTCGACCGAGACGTAACGGAATTGCACATCAAATCCGGCCTAGTGGGGCTGCTTCATTTGATCGAAGACGATTGTGCTGCGCAGAGTCGTTTCGGTCGCAATGTGATTCAGAGTGGACTTTTCGCAGATCGGCGCTACGATCGCGCGAATCGACTTGGGAATGCCGACGTAAGAACCGCCGTTCAACTGAGCCGCAAGTCGTCAGCGTTGAAATAGTCGCGGCCAAATGAGTTGCCCGGAAACGCGCTCGTCTTTCCACTGCCGGAAGGCCCGGCAACGACGTACATGGTGGGCATCCATTATCCTCCGGAGTCACGATCCGCGCCCGGCCGCATATCCGCGGGGAGTTCCTTCTTGAGTCGGTTACCGTCCTTGTCGACGGCTGACCCCTGCTCCCCGATCCCCGACCCCTGTTTTCACTTCCCAATCACATCGATCGGCACTGTAATCGTCTTGGGCGGAAAGCAGGCACTCTTGTCGCAGGCTTGGTAGCGTAACTTGGCCTCGACGAGATGGTTGCCCGGCTCAGCTACAAGACGCGCCTGAATCGTGAACTCGACCGTGTAGACGCTGAGCTTGTTGCCGGGGTCGAGCGGCAGCGTGAACTCCGTGCCCGGCGGGTAGGTGGCGCCGACCAGCCTCACGCCCACGCCTTTGGGTATCGAGAATGTCGTAGGGATGAGAAACTCATCCTTCGGGGTATGCGAATTGATGTGCAACCCCTGCGCAATGCGGAAGTGCAGCGTTACCTCGCTCGACTTTCCCGCCGGAACCGTGACCTGTTCAGGAAAAAGATACTCGACCGCTGCGCCTTTCAAAAGCGACCGCCCCGGGTCATCGGCCTGTCCCCGCGCATGCGGCGCGCCGGATCCAAGAACCGACAACACTGCAATAAAGGCCATAGTTCTCATGCAAGCTCTCAATCTTTTTCCACCCTCGCGCTAACTCGCCGATTAGCTACCCTCCAAGCTGTAAGCTCAATGCCTCTTGCTGTCATCTGTAATCTGCCATCTGTAATCTGCCTTTACTGCCCCATCGCCTTTTTGATATTGGCCTCGATGTCATCTTTCGAAGTCAGGCCCAGTTGCGCCGCCACGACCGTTCCGTTTCGGTCGACAAAGAACGAGGTGGGCAACTCATCCAGTCCGCCATAGAACTTGTCCAGCGAGCCTCCGTCGATCAGCACTGGATAAGGAATGTGCATCTGCTGGACCGAGCGCGCGATCTCTTTCTTCTCGTCGCTCAGCTTCTGCCGGTCGTCGCGGTCGATGTCGTCGGCCGAGACGCCCAGCACCTCGAACCCCTGAGCCGCATACCGATTCCGCAATTCGACCAGCCACGGTGTTTCAATCTTGCACGGAGCGCACCACGTAGCCCAGAAGTTGATAAGCACCGCCTTGCCCTTGAAGCTGGCCAGCGACACCTTTCTGCCGCTCAGGTCTTCGAGCGAAAAGCCCGGCGCGGCCTTGCCTGTGAGAGGCGAAACATATTTCGCCGCGCCGCCCGCCGAATCTGCCACCAGTTCGCCCTTGGCCGCCGAAGCCAGCAGCCGTTCAGCGGCCTGCTTGCGGTACTCGAAGTTGGCCCATCCCGCCCAGGCAAAGACGGCAAGAATGAACAGAACGGCAGTGATCACAAGCGTATTGCGCTTCAAGGAACTCGACCTCTCGTACTCCAATTGTACGAGCTTGAACGCCCCATCGGAACCGCCAAAGCTGATACCATCAAAGGCCAATGAACGAGTCTCCAATCGACGAGTCCGAACATTGCAATCGTGCACAAGGCCACCTGCAGCCGGCCGCCCTGGTCCGCACCGAGGCGGCAGCGCTTGAATCCCTTGCTCTCCGCCTGGAAGGCCCGATGGCCGAAGCCTTCGACCGCGCGGTGAACCTGATCCTCCGCTGCGGCGAAGGCCGCGGTCGCGTAGTGGTCACCGGAATGGGCAAGAGCGGCATCATCGCCCAGAAGATCGCCTCCACGCTAAGTTCCACCGGTTCCCCAGCCCTGTTTCTTCACCCCGCTGAAGCCGTCCATGGGGATCTGGGCGTGCTCATGCGCGGCGATGTCGTCGTTGCCCTCTCCGTAAGCGGTGAAACCGAGGAGATTCTGCGCCTGCTCGCCACGCTCAAGCGCAAGGGCGACGCGCTCATTGGCTTCTGCTGCAATCTCAACTCGACTCTCGCCCAAGCCAGCGATGTGGCCCTCGATTGCTCGGTTGCCCGCGAGGCCTGCGGGCTGAATCTTGCGCCCACCGCTTCCACCACAACCATGCTGGCGCTGGGCGACGCGCTGGCCATTGCGGTGAGCCTGCGCAAGGGATTCCGGGCCGAAGACTTTGCCCAACTGCACCCCGGCGGCAAGCTGGGCAAGCGCCTGGCCCGCGTTCGCGACCTGATGCACTGCGGAGACGAGGTGCCCATCGTTGCTCCCTCGACCTCTATGACCGACGTAATCTACGAGATGTCTTCGAAGAAGCTGGGCATCGCGACGGTGCAGGAGAATGGGCGGCTCCGCGGCATCATCAGCGACGGCGATCTGAGAAGGCTTTTGGAGCGCGAAGGCGGCGCTTCCTTGAGTCGCACGGCGGGCGAGGCGATGAACCCTCATCCCCGCACGATTGCATCGAGCGAACTCGCCGCAACCGCGCTAGCGATCCTCGAAGAGCGCAAGATCACCTCGCTCATCGTCGCAGACGCCAATCAGACCGTCGAAGGCGTGCTGCACCTGCACGATCTGTGGGGTGTGGAACTGATCTAAGAAAGGGATCGGAGTTCCTGGATCGGGTACGCTATCGCAACACGCGCTGTTGGCTCGATTGCTGACAGGTTCGGGTTGTTTGCTAGGTTCCCCCACATCGGCAAGAACCTCGAATCCATTCCGCCGCTCTGTTCGCGATCACGAGAAGGATCTCCATTTCCGGACCCATGCTACACGAAGGCGCCACGAGAGAACGCCGGGGAAGCGAGCATTACCGTGCGGCGGAGGGCTGTTGGACGAGTAGCCAAGACGGAGAGAGAGAGTCATAATTTTCAGGAATCTGCTTAACCAATTCTCCGGTTCGCGTAGGAGCGACCTTGAATCCGGCCGCGCACGAGCTGGCTCACGTCTTCATTGAACTTGGCCTGGCCACCATCGGATCGTCCACCAGCAAGCCAAGCGCGACGATGAGCGCGGCGATGGAAGCCTGTTGCAGGTCGATTCCCAGCAGGCTGGCAAAACCGGACCTGCGCCAACGGCCGAAATCATCTGCAAGGTTTTGAAAATAAATACAGGGGGGTGGGGGGATTAATTATTTAGTAAACTTTTTTGGCCTTCCGGGC
>Ga0326727_10003443_pt1 | contig 50575 bp, 41 predicted proteins | sample MB2enrmetagenome_FD_207643 | JGI IMG/M metagenome (GOLD analysis project Ga0326727, IMG submission 207643) | Lab enriched peat soil microbial communities from McLean, Ithaca, NY, United States - MB29MY | ecosystem: Environmental > Terrestrial > Soil > Wetlands > Peat | place: USA: New York... | reverse complement strand
GCCGAAGTCGATGCGGATGTGCCCGTCGGCCTCGTAGGTTCCCTCGTCAAACAGCGGCCCAAAGCCCACCACCCGCACCAGCCGCGGCTCCCGTGTCCAGCGACCATAAAAGCTGTCATCCTGAGCGGGTGAAAATGATTTTGGAAAATACTGATTCAATTGAGCATAACTCCATAGATTTGTGCCGTGTAGGAATTGTGCAGGACAATTGTGCAATTTCAGTCAATTTGGCTGCTACAGGTCCCTTGGGCATGAGGAGCCGGGTGCGTCGCCCCTTCTTCCGAAGGTGAATCTTGGCCAATACGCGATGTCGGTTCCTACTGTTCATACTGCTAACGATAAATGATCGCAGCGATGGCCGCATCTCCGCCGCATGTTCAGTGAACAGAAGCGATGAAACCGAGTGCTGATACCGCAATCGTCAGTCGAGGTCTCAGCCATAGGCTTCATGCAAAGGATAATCGCATCCGTCGTCGGAGCCTTCAGAGGCTCAACCCTATATCCATACCCTGACTCTTTTCCTGCTTGGGAGTCTCGGCAAGCTCATGCTCCGGCGGGTTTCGGTCAGGCGTATGGGCGCTTTGGTGCGAAACATCATGGCCCAAAGCCTGTGACAGCTTTCCTCGGTCGTTCGTAAATATCTGAGCGTCCCGTTGGCCGCGCGACACTGACACATAGGCCATGCGGTTATTGAGCAGATCCTTCGCGCCCAGTTCAGTATCACCATTGATGAACACACGGTCTGCGGTCTGCCCTTGGATGCAGGGCTGCCAAGTTGGCTATCCTGAGAGAACCATGTGTGGCCGATTCGCCCGCAAATCGACGCAAGAGGTTCTAGCCGATTGGTTCGGCCTTGAACTTGAAGAGATGCCCTGGTTTGCGCCCAGCTACAACGCGGCGCCGCAAAGTGTCCAGCCGGCGGTGCGCCTGAATCACGACTCCGGCCGGCGCGAGGTTGCCTTGCTGCGCTGGGGCCTCGTGCCCTTTTGGGCAAAAGATGCAAAGATCGGCTACAACACCATCAACGCCCGCGCCGAAGAAGTTGCGTCGAAGCCGGCCTACCGGGATGCGCTCAAGAAGCGGCGCTGTCTGGTGCCCGCGGATGCCTTCTACGAGTGGCAGCGGGTCGATCCCAAGACCAGAAGGCCGTTCGCCTTTGCGCTCGCGTCCGGCGAACCTTATGCCTTCGCCGGCCTGTGGGAGAGTTGGTGCCCAAAGGACGGCGCGCCGCTGGAGACATTTACCATTCTCACAACCGATCCCAACCAGCTCATGGAGCCAATCCACAACCGGATGCCTGTGATTCTGGAACCGAAAGACTATGATCGCTGGCTGGACCCCGGAGACCCGGCGCGTCCGCCCGTGGACCTGCTGCGCCCCTACGCCGCGGACCGGATGAAAGGCTGGCCGGTGAGCGATCGCGTCGGCAACGTGCGCAACAACGGCCCGGAATTACTCGATGTTTTGAGCTGAACATCAGCGGCAGAATCGCTTTGGCTCGCTCAGATTTCCCGTCTACGTGCTTGCTTCGATACAAGGCTGTTTGGCTGGCCCAGGAAAACCTCTGAGGGTAAGAACCTTCGCAGCTCTCCGCAGAGTGGGCAGGACACTACGATGGGCTGGAATGGGAACTCCTTCACACCTGCCGGGACATCCCTTCTGCACCGTTTGCAGGTGACGACGAACTGCTTACGCTCCAGGATTGGGAATCCAAAACTCATTCGCCGAGTATAGGCGAAGAAAGGGCGAATTGTCATCCACAGGGAAAGAACACGTAGTGTGGGCGGTTGCGGTTCGTGTGGGTAGGATTGCATCGCGCCCTCCTCTCTGCTGAGGGCTGCCGTCGCAAACGGCGTTTGCCGTTACTTATCGTACCGGGGTCCCTGGCATCCGCCTCCAAAACAGCCCGTCTCTTGCCTGGCTACCCTCAGAATTGGCTGCCAAAGAGGCGGATGAGCAAGGCCCTCTGCGCCTATGCGGAAGCGCTCGGGTGTATGGACAGGCGGGCCCAATAGCGGTTTGGTGATCAGCCTCACTAACAGCCTGGAAATACAAGGGTTAACAATTGTGGAGCCGCCTTTAAGCTCAACCTGCTAAGGTAATATTCTGAATTGACCCCCGATGCCGCCCATCCGCCAACTCGCAAAGCTGTTCCAGGCCCTCTCCCATCGGGATCTGGAGTCCGCCCAGCAGCTCGCGGCGGAAATCGCGGAAGCAGAGGAAAAGAAAGGGCACCCCTCAGCAGCACAGACACTCAGAGGTGCATTGCATTCAAACGGAATAAGGAAGAGTCGCCCCATTGAACCGATTTCCGGTACTTTGACAAATGGGAATTTCCTCGACTTCGCTTTGTCCCGGAGTGCAGCCACCACGCAATTAAAAGATGCCATGCTTCGTCCAGCAACGCGAAAAACGTTGGAAACCGTCATCACCGAAACACAGAACGGCGCATATCTTTGGTCAAAGGGTATAAGGCGAAGAGCCAAACTACTTTTCGTGGGTCCTCCAGGCTGTGGCAAGAGCTTTACTGCTCAGGCGATTGCCAACGAATTGGATTTGCCTCTCTTTATAGTTCGATTCGACGCTGTGATCGGGGCATATCTAGGTCAGACAGCCATTCACCTGCGGGAGATCTTCCGATTTGTATCAGGTTCCCCGTGTGTACTGCTGTTTGATGAGATAGATGCGCTGGGCAAGCAGCGAGGAAGCCTACTTGATGTGGGAGAGCTTGATCGAATAGTTATAGCTCTCATGCAAGAGCTAGAATTCCTCCAGACAAGCGGAGTCGTCATCGCAACTTCAAATCTCCCGAAGAACCTCGACCGTGCACTCTGGAGACGTTTTGACCTTGTCTTGCAATTTCCTACTCCAAGCAAGACCGAACTAGAAACCTATGGAGCGAGGATCTCTGCCAAGTTTGGGCTGAAGCCCTCTCAGGTTACGCAACGACATATCGCGACAGCCAAAACATTTGCTGATACCGAAAAACTGGTGGAAGCTGAAGCGCGGCGAGTCGCATTGGAGAAAGTGCTCAAGCAATGAGCCCCAATGATCATATTTCCCCCAGAACCTTCTACCTCAATGAGCAGCACGAGCTCTCCCGTGCCGAGAGGGAACCAGGCGGAAACGTTCCACAGTATGCGGATATTGATTGGACCGCAAGAGGCGGGATAATAAGCAGATCGCTGAATGGGGCGGCCTCACAGATTCAAGCGTCCCACGATCCCCTGAAAGGAAAACACTACTTCCTGCTTGCCGATCCTGTAGAACAACTGGCGAAAATCTCGACGGATAAGAGAAAAGCAATCGACGGAAAAGTGCTTGAGAAAACGAAGTTCTCAGAAAAGCACTCTCGGGTATTTAAGCGCTTGGGCATGGACCTAATTGGCGTGACGGAAGCTGGCTCCGCGGTTGTTCACATGAAGCCTGAAATAGTAAGCCAACTATCCAATTCGGCCCAAGCCTTAGCAACCTTAGGTGCGAGAGAAAAATCGCGTTGGGCGACGATCGATAGATTTGAGATTGTCCCCATCGAAGCCAGGATCGATCTAAGCTGGCTGCGCTCCCTAAAACGAGCCGCATCAGACGAAGCAGTCATTGAATTGCAGCCCCTTCTAACAAGATCAGAAATCGATTCGATATTTCGCGCAATCATGGTGATGCTCCGCCCCAGCCTAGGGGAAAGAGCTGTAGGGACCGGAACTGACTATTCCGGACGGCAGTGGCTCAGGGGGAGGATTACGCCAGAGTCACTCGAAAGTATAGCTCGGGACTTCTTCTCTATCCAATCGCTGCACTCCCCATTGACCTCACTTACCGCGAGTGCCCTACCCCTTACGCATTCGCGTGGATCAGGTACCCGCTCAGATGCTGAGATCTCGAATCTGCCGGTCGTCGGTGTCGTCGATTCAGGAGTCCCATCCGATCACCCTATTCTCGGCAAATACAGGCGCGGGAGTTATGTCGCCCCGACATCAAGCTCTACTCCGACCGATCCCCATGGAACCTTTGTCAGCTCCCGAGTCGTGTTTGGAGACCCGGACTACAACGGAGGCCCGCCAAAGCAAAACCCGAGCGGCGACTTGCGCTTCTACGATATCAACGTCAGCGGACTGAACGTCGGCGATATAGAAGGAAAAAGCGTACTGCCGGCGCTTCAAGCAATAGTCGCCACAGCCCCTGACGTGCGCGTATTCAATCTGAGTTTTGACATGCCCCCGCTACCCCTGATCGATCCCATAAAGCGATCAGAATCACTTCTACTTGTTCAGGATCTAGACAATTTCATCTTCCAAAACGATATTCTCGCCGTGGTATCCGCAGGAAACAGCCTGCCCGGCATAAGACCCGCGACGGAATATCCCCGGCATTTTAATGATCCACAATGGTCACTCGGTCCGTGGGCCACAAGCTTCAACTCACTTACATGCGGTTCATATGTCGGAAGTCTCACACCAGGGGGTATTGCAAACGAAGTTGGATGGCCAAGCCCCTTCTGTCGTGTGGGGCCCGGACTTTGCGAAAGCCCTAAGCCGGATTTTGCGGCCAACGGCGGCAATATTTCTCCAGAATACCGGTACGCTCCGGGGCTGGGGGTATGGGGCCTGTCCCCCAACGGGATGTGGGAGGACAAGTGCGGGACGTCCCATGCGGCCCCATTGCTAGCGAGAGAGTGCGCCTTCGCACTGGAGACTCTGCAAAAAGTGTGTTACAGCGGTGCGCAGCCATTTGGGGTCACAGTAAAGGCATTTCTCGCACTAACCGCAACGGCTCCTGTCGATCAAGCAGCTGTGAGAGAGTTAGCTCAGCGCACTCTCGGCAGAGGAACAGCAAGCGTGGAAAGGCTCATTAAGCCATGGGCTGCGAGTGGAGTAATGATATGGCAAGGCGTTTTGGAGGACGATAAGGACATAGCTACGATAAAGGTGCCGATACCGCGAGAGTGGTTGAAGATGGCCGATCAACCGCGCCTCAGACTCATTCTTACATGGGATCCACCGGTAAACGCTGCTGTCCGAGACCTCTGGTTGACCCGGAGAGTTTCCCCGAAGCTAAAGAGGAATGCAGACTCTCCGTCCCAGTATCCGGCAAAGAGCAAGCAATCCGGAGATTACCCAATTCTTGAGCGCAACTATGATTTGCAAAAGAGGCCAAAAGGGTCCAGCCCGAATGACGATGAGGACTATTGGCTGATCGAAATTGAATACGCGCAAATTGCGGAGTATCATCCGGCCATGATTTTTCCCCCACAACAGCGCGTGGCATTCGCCGCGGAGATTTTCGACGAAGGAGACGCGCAAGTTAGTCCTCAATCCAGCCTCCAGTCCTTGCCGATGACACAGTCAATGATCCGTCTGAGCGTTCCGCCGGCTGTGGCGCGGATGCCCGTCGTTCTTCGGACACTGGCCTGAGAGGCAGGAGCCGCCGTCGTCCCGCTCTAGGTCAATCAGAGGCAGGAATCGAGATCAGTCCCTGGAAGTCTTTGGGCAAGATTTTCCGAGGGATTGGCGCTGGGCCGGGGGATTGGCAAACCGGAAGTTGAGTTTCAGTGGGCGAAAAACAGGGCTTAGCTTGAAATGAACAATCCCGCCGCAAGCGGCGGGGAATCAGATCCGGAAGAGATTGAAGCCTTGGAACCCCCCTTGTGCGCGCCAGGGGCAGACCTCAGCGAAGGTTTCAAAGGGACGGTGCGGGCAGGAACAGGCTCGCGCGGGCGGGGTGCCGGGGGCGTAGCGGGCGGCGCCTGTTTCAGCCGGCGGCGCTGTCGCCGTCGAGAGCCTCTAGTACGGCATTGGGTGGTGTTGCAGCGGATGCGGTCGCGAGTGGTTCGCGCCTGGACGATCTGCACGGTGCGGCGGTCGCCGGGATGGGTGCGGTTCTGCATGGTGGGTCTCAATGTGGGGAGTGAGGCGGGCGGAATCTCGCCGGAGATCTCGCCCGCGTGGGCCGTTTATACGACCGGGGGCATATCAACGAGTGCAATCATAAACAGCATCCCAGATGTAAGAAGCGCGACTTTCAAGGGTGTTCGCCCGTCGGGTGGGCCAAACTAAGTCTGGCGCGAAGCGGCAGCACATCAAAGGGCGGGAGGACGGGCGAAAAAGAACGGGGCCTGCGCTGGCAGACCCCGTATGCAAGGCTTGGATGTTGAGGGTTACGCGGCTTTGGCCTTTTTGGCGGCTGTGGGCCGCGCCGCTTTTGGCTGGGCCTTCGCGGCCGTCTTCTTGGCCGCTTGCACCTTCTCTTTGGCGGCGAACTCCGCTTTAACCTTCTGTGCGATGGCGTCGGTATCCACCTTGTAGTGCTGCGCGGCTTCTTTGAGCGCCTTTCCGGTCTCCGATTGCGTCCGGGCTGAGTGGAGGATAGCGATCTCGACAAGCAGCCTACCGAGTTCGCCTTCCTCGGCCTTGTGAATGTAGGCGCCAATCAGCTTTCCGATACTGTCAGAGGCTTGCGCCTTCTTGATGCCGCGGCTGCGGGCGAGAACCTCGACCCGGCGTTCCTCCAACTGTGGCAGTAGCCGTTCGACGATGAAAACGAGGTCGCGCTTGGTGAGGCGCACCGGCACGGCGGCGACGATGGCGGAAAGGACGCGCAAGCCAACGGCGTTGGCAAGCGCCTCCTCGCGGCGCTGCTTCTCCTGCTCAGCCTTGATGCGCCCGTCTCCGGCTGGCCGCTGCTTCTTTGGATGGTGGACGGGGCATTCGGCGTCGGCACAGATTTTACGAAGTTCGCCCTTCTCGGTGCCTTCGGTGACGATGGCCTCGGTCATGGATTTGCAGGTCTGGTACTCCGGCCAATCCCTGTGCTTCTTCGCGTTGGGGTCTTGCGGCTTGATCTCGATGTACTTGTTGCGGGGCAGGGCTGCGCCGCTGCCATCGGCGGTTGTGGCCGGTCCAAAGGCCGATGAGATTTGTACCAGCTTGGGCTTGGCCGCGATGGTCTGCGCGACAAACCCGTCCAGCTTGGACTGGTAGCAAGCCGGGTCGGTGCAAGCGTCCTCCGCAATGTCGGCGAAAAGCAGCGCATTGCCTCCGGTGCGCTTGGGGCAATCGACACAGGCTCCGGCTGCGGGGTTGACGTTGGGGTCGGTCTTTGAGAACGGCGCGTCTTTCAGAATGAGCAGGATGTTTTGCTCAATCCACTGGTGGAGATGCCGGACAGGGAGCAGAATGCGCTTGGCCTTGCCCTGGCCGCCGTTCCAATCCTCGCGGAAGCAAGCGGAGAGGGCCTGTTCCTGCTCGGCTGGCTGTAGTTTTGCCAATAGCAGGGCGTGGCCCACGCCGATCTCATCCTTGGCGAATGCCTCGGTCACGGCGGCGGTAAGCTCGGTCAGCTTGACGCGCTGGGCGCAATAGGCGGGAGATTTGCCCGTCTTGGCGGCGATCTGCTCAATGGAGTATTTCGGCTCGTCAAGATTGAGCAGGGCGCGGAATCCCTGCGCCTCCTCCAATGGGTGAACGTCGCGGCGTTGCAAGTTTTCGATCAGTTGCGCCTCCAATGCCTCAGCATCGGTAAGGTTGACGATGCGGACGGGGACGGTTTCGGCCTCGGCAAGCTGAGCGGCGCGGTAGCGTCTGGCTCCGGCGACAATCTCGAAACTGCGCTCGGTCAGAGGCCGCACTAGCAAGGGCGAGAGAATGCCCTGGCTGCGGATGCTTGCGGCCAATTCTTTCAGGGCCGCATCCTCGAAGAAACGGCGCGGGTTGGTCTTCGACTCGATGAGGGTGGACAGTGGCAGGTCGCGGTATTCAGATTGCATTTGAACTGCGGTGGTCATAGAAGTTTCTCCTTTGTGTTGTCCAGCGTGAATGCGTGGGCGGGCCGCAAGTGCCCGCCCAAAACGTTGCGGGTTACTGGTTGCGGCTGCGTTCAAAGGCTTCAATAAATCTCTGTGCGCGGATGTTCTTGTCCCATGTGCGGGCAAAGTTCTCATGCTGGTGCAAGAGGTCGCGGACAAAGACATAGTTCTCGCCTTCACGGTTGCGGGAGTACTGCTCCACTCCCATGTAGTCGTTGCGAAAGTAGTACGGTGCGAGAATCCAACCCATGCCAAGCGGATTGGATAACTCGAAGCACATCTCCGGGTCGCGCATCAGGTCGCCGTTCTGTTCGCCGTAGTGTGCGACGGAGATCGCCGGAACTCCAAGCGGGCCGGGTTCCGGCGTGGCTTCGATCACGAGGGCCATATAGGGCGGGTTCTCGATCCGCAGATAAAGATCACTGCGATAGCCTCCCGCCCTTTCGAGGATTTGGAGAATGGTCCTCACTAGGCCACCTCCGCAACGGGCTCTTGCTCTTCCACTGCGGGTTGAGGGGCTGTGTCTCCGGGCTGGCCGTGAGACTCTTCCGGGGAAGGCTCTTGCAAGACTGCAAGAATCACGGCGGATGTCTGCTGGATGACTTCAAGGCTTTCCGCCAGCAACGCGGCGTTGCCGTGGTAAAGCTGGATGTAATCGGCGGAAGCCGTGCTGGTCTGGAGTCCGATGGCCTTGCCCACAATGAAGGCAATGGCTTCGGCCTCGGTCTCCCGCACAACTTTGGTTGTCGCTGTGCGCCGGTCGGCCCGGTGCAACATCTCGTGGCCTAGCTCATGAACTAATGTTGCGAAAGTTTCCGCCTTCGACAGCCCCGGCAAAAGTACGATCTTGCCGCCGTAGCTTGCGCCTTGCGCTGGCGCGATGCGCTCGTTGTACTCAAGCGCGATGCCTTGCTGCTGGACAAAGTCGATGAGCCGGTCAAGATGCGCTCCGGCTTCGCCGGTGACGGTGGCGGGTGCGGGAAGGTCGGCTCCTTCCGTCTGCGAAACATCGAAGACGTAGACGGCGCGAAATCCAACCAAAACGGGGGCCTTCTTCTCGGCTCCGTCCTGCTCGGCTTCCTCCTGCTTGTTGCGGCGAACGCCGATCATGGGCGCGAGAATCTGGATGCCTTTCTCGCCCTTCTTCACGCGGCGTCCAAGCTGGTTCCATGTGTACATTCCGGCTACGTTGGTTGCGGTCGGCTTCTGCCGCGCAATGGCTAGAATGTTTCCGAAGCTGTAGTTGTGAAAGTGGGCCATCGCGTCCAGATACGCGGTGAGAGCGTCGCTCTTACCTGCCTCAAGCTGGGCAATGAGGGCCTTTACGTTCTCGGCGATTACATCCTTTGCCGTCTGGCGCTGCTTGGACTGATAGGGGGACGGCTGAACGGGGTGGTTGATGGTGGCTGCTGTGCTGCTCATGGGTCTTATCTCCTTCGGAGTTTGGATTTGCCGATTTTCAGCCCTGGTAGGGCTAAAAAAAGACATTCGTTTCATTGCTGCGAAACGGGCGCAGAGAGGCGCTGTCAACCCCCGAAGCCCGAAGGGGCGCGGAAGCGAGCACGGCGTTCTATGCCGCGCGGAGCTGCACAAGCGGGGTTGACAGAAGGAGCCGAACGGAGCCTAGAGTTCGCACGGAAACGAATGTCGAGACGGAATGACCAGCCGCAGGCTGCACCTTATAAGGAAGGGCCGGCGTTGCGGGCAGGAACAGGCCCGCTAGAGGGGGTAGCGGTAGACGTGCCGTTTACTACTGCGGCGCGGCTAAAGCGTGGGGCAAGCGCCCTCACTGAAACAGGTAGATAGTTATGCGTGTATAGTTCTAAGAGTTAGTCAGTGTCCGTATTTAGCAGTTCAATTACCATGCTGATTTTCACAGCCACCAATATGTCTTTCTTTCTGAAATAGCGCAGAGCCATACCGATAACGTGGGGTGATGCAGTCCATAACTCTCCGGGAGAGGGTTCTTTGTTGACAAAGGCTGGTGCACCACTGAAACCGTGTGGGTCAATTCCGTCCTGTGTTAGAGAATATGGCATAAAGAAGTATTCCGGCGAATACCAACGATGCGTCATGCCTGACGTATCTAGATCGGAATCAAACCGAACATGATCCAATTGCGGTACAAGTGTCGGACCCGCTCCGGGAACGTTGACTTGGCTACTTAGCGTGACACCAACCACCAAGAGTGAGAGGCCGGTGGTTAACTCTCTCGGGAAACACTCACTCTCAAGGTTGACAAACTCGGCATGTGCGATCCCTTCGACGGAAGGATTTATTCTCACTGCAATCAAATCGTGTTTGTCATCGATGAGCAGACCTTCGGGAAGGGACAAAGGCAGCGTTATGCCATATTCTGACTTGACCCGGCTCTGCGCTTGGTTCAGACTCTCCACACTTTCGAGTGGGGCCTCATCACGGAACTTGAATCGGGTCGCTTCCCAGGACCGGACGACTTGATCTTTGCCCCCTATGTCATGGAAGAAATTGTGCAAGGCCGAGACAAGATACTTTTTACTCCGCAGTTGGACGAGGAGTCCGGTGCCTGGCGAGGGCTTTCCATCGTTCGGCGTGGGCACGATGAAAAACCCAACTGCTCTGCTGAATCGCTGCGTTAGCGCATCGACTTGATGTTTTCCTTCGGGTGTTGGCGTCTGTGTCGGAATCGTCATCTGGGGTGCCTCCTACGCGAGTAGTGCAGCACAGTCCGTCGCATAAATCAATGAATCGGGGAGATTTATTTTAGGCTGCACTTGTTTCAGGCCAGCGATTAGGGCCTATCCTGTCGGTACTCCCCCGCATCGACCGGATGCCGGATGGCCTTTCAGCGGGCATAGAAAAGGCGGCTCCGAAGAGCCGCCTTCAGGTTGCGCGGGTGCTACTTGGCCTTCTTCTTGGCGGGCTTGGCGGCCCCGCTCTCGCTGGCTTCGTTCGGTGCCGAGTAGTCGATCCTGCGGATGTAGTCGGCTTTGATCGAGAACGTCTTGTGTTCCACGCCGTCTGCCGTGTAGGTCTCAGGCTTGATCTTGCCCTCAACGATGACCGGCGTTCCGGCCTTGAGGTGGGCAGCAATCTTCACCAACGGCCCCCAAACCTGAATCTGGAACCAATCGGTGTTCTTGTGTTCGTTGCCGTCCTTGTCTTTCCACTCCTCGTTTACTGCAATCGAGAAGTTGACCACATCACCGTTCGGGGTGGTTTTCTTTTCGGCGTTTTGGCCGAGGTTGCCTTCGAGACGGACGTTGTTTTTGTAGCTGGACATGATGTTTCTCCTTTTGAATTTGGTCGCGAGTGAATCGGGACATACTGCCGGAACGGACATGGGGCGCAGTGAACTCCCAAGTGCCAAGCAAAGTCTTTTGCGGAGAGGGACCACAGCTTGCCTGGGGAGAGGAATCCGCAAAGCGCAGCGGAAGAGTTTGCGCCGCCGCCGCTGGGCGAGAGCGTTCTTGACGCCTCCATGATGGCCGAGTTGATTGTGACCAAAAAGGAGATCGTGTCCCAGCCCAAAAAGTCCGCCGCAACCTCGCGCACCGGGACGAAAAGCTCCGGCGTGGTGGTCAACCGTTGCAGTAGGTGGAAAGACCTGGAAACGAGCACTTCCGGCTTGGTTCCTTGTATGGGGGCGTTCGTTGTGCCGGTATTCGCTGCCTCAATCGGAACGCCTGTTGTGGGGAAGATCGGGACATACACGGCAGAGTGGACACTGGAGAATTAAGGCCATCCGCATGATCGGCAGAAACCGGAAAGGTGCCAGCGGAGCGGTCGCGCTGGCCTCGATAGGGCATTGGTGGCAGCAGAGGGCGGATCTCGGCTGCCGAGCTGCGACGCAGCTCCACGAGGGGGCTGTAGGCCCGATGGCGGGGCGTTGCGGGGTATCCCCGCAGAGTAGGGAAGAGAGAGACAACGGTCTATCGTTGGCTCGACGGGGGGAGAGACTTCTCCCCGCCCTGGTCATTTGCAGTTACTTTTGAGGGAAACCGAAAGGCAGAAACTAGATCGGTGGAGTGCCACTTCGTGGCGTCTTGAAAGGTGAGTTTTGAAAACAGGCATGGGGAAATCTATGTATCCTATGTATGGTAAAGAAATCGGTGATAGGAAACCATCAGGAGCACTTCGCGGAACGCTTATAGGTCATCCTAGAGCCTAGTTATTTGCTTTTTATACGGGGAAATCTATCAATCCGATTTACCGGCTAAATAAATGATGCAACAAAAACCCTGGTCAGCGTCAACGATAAGAATAGGGAAACAGATTGCGTCTGCCTTTGCGTATGAGGCGAATACGAGTAAACGGCTTCATGATTTTCAACAGGAACACAAGGGCGAGAACGGCTCCCGATACGATGATTCCTGCGAACATCACGAATCCAAAAACGAGATTCTGTGCCTGGTTCTGTATGTGGTGCATGTGTCCTCCGATCGCGCTATTGTTCTGGCCGTCAGTTCTCATTCTTGAGTGCCAAGACAGTTGCCGTCAAGTCGGCTACTTGTTGCTCAAGCGTTTCTGCGACCACGATCAACGAAACACCGCAAAGAACAGAGCCAGGGCCAACACGAAGCACCCGGCCCGAAGCCACTCAGGTATTGAACGACTGGCCGACTTCAGCCAGGCCGCAAGGCCCAGTCCCACCATCACAACCAGGGCGAGACCAGAAATTAGAGCGTGGGAGTAATCCCGCCGCACGAGACAAAGCACAGCGGTCAATCCGTACAGCATCCCAAGAAACCCGAGACCTCCCGCGACGATGCGGAGGTTTCGGGGTGTCCTGAAGAACTCCAACATCTCACGCCTCAGCATCTACGGCTAGCCAACAGCAATTCCCATTCTGCTTTCCCGGCGACGACAGTATACCGCCAGACACCGCCCGCTGCGCCTCGGTATCCCCTTTTGCTCTTGGCCATAGAGGGGCTAATTTATTCGTTCTCGAAGAGTGGCCGTACCCGCCAGCGTGTAGATTCTCCAAGGATGAGGCGGGCGCTGAATGGGCGTTGTCCCTCCCTGGAAAGAAAACCGTCGATCACATCTGTCTTGCCGGATTCGCACAGTTGCTTGGTTTCCTCGTCAAGCAACTCCCTGCCGTAATACTCGAAAAGGATCTGAAACCCGCAGTCCGGGTGTCGAACGCATTGTAGGCATTCGGGGTCATAGCTCATCCGCAAATGGCTGACAATACCCTTGGATGCACACTGCGGGCAGGGATGGGCGCCTGGGGGCGGTGGAGGGATTGCGGGCATGGAAGCTCCTTATCTGGACGTGTTTTGGAGAACAGTGGAGGCATAGCCGTTTGTGATGCCGACAGAGTAGGTGCCGCTATTGTACAGGGAGAATGCCTCAAGGAGTCCGTCTTGAGTGTGGGGCACGGTCGCATAGTCTGAGAGAAATATCTTGGCTCCTGCGGCAAGGTTTATGCAGGGATCGAAGAGAGCCATAGGCGGAACTCTGAGCCTGGGGGCCATTTCCACATTGACCTGTACGAGTCCTATGGATACGGTGTAACCCTGCGATAGATACCATTTGGCCCAGTGGATCGCCTCGGTCTTGCTGCGCGGCTGGCGTAGCAAGAGTACCTTACCGTCATAGCCTCGGCGGCGGGCGCTCGTCTCCGGGTAGTTGATGGACAGGACATAGGGATACATGGCGCTCTCGGTCTTCGCCAGGGCGCGCATGATCTCCGGGGAGACGGCTGGCGCGCAATGACGCGCCAGGTTGTCGAATTGCGCGGGGGAGAGTTGGACGTTGACCGGGGAGCAAGGCGGGCGGGGTTCGCCCGCCGTAACCGGCAGGCAAGCGTATAGCAGGATGGCGAGAGACAACGCCATGCACCTACTCAATCGACATGCTAAGGCCATCGTCAATGTCTCCCTTCTGCCCGGTGGAACCGGCATTGTCGGGGGATGTGTCGGGCAAGGCGACGTTAAGAGCGGCGTCCGCTGTAAGGGCCGTGGCCAGTTCATCTACAAACGGCGCAAGGTGAGGCGGCGAGTTGACGGATAAGGACTCGTCTACGAGTTGGTGTCTCAGGTCGCGGATTTCTTCCGAGCTGGCGACTTGAACGTGTTGAGTGCTCGAACCATACTCGTGATATACGCCTTCACCGATGGCGAGTGTCGCAAGCCCTTGGGCTTGTCTGTAGGCGTCGTCTGAGATGCGCTTGGAGTCGAATTGCTGTTGGAGCGATTCGGTAAGTCGATCTCTGATTTGGTCATAGCTTCCTCTCTGGAGTCTGTCGAGTTGTTCCCAGCCCGGTAGTTCGGTGCTGTTGTTTAAGCCATTGGATCGGTCAATGAGGGTAAAGGCTACCTGGTCTCCGAAGCGGTCGCGGATTTGCTGCAACCCATCGGGTAGACCGCTCTGGATGGTCGCTATGGAATGAATCGTCGCGCCGCGGCCGTCTATCTCAAAGCGGTTGAGTGTGTTGTCGAGAGCGACTTCCGGGGGCACGTTGATAGCGACGATGGTAGGGGTTAAACCTGCCTCAAGTGCGGCCTCGATCTTGGGGATTGAGGATTGAGGGTTGGCTAGCTGGCCTTCGTAGATAACCCTCACATCCTGGGCGGGTTCACAGTTGGTCAAGACGGCTGTGGTCTTACCGGCTCCTGGTGCGCCGGTAACGAAAATGGCCTGGTCGCGCTCCGGGTGCGACTGGTCGGCGATTGCTCTGGAGTATTGTTCGTCGGCCAAAACTACGGCTGAATTGTGGACAGGGCCGTTATACCTGGCGCGGGCCTCATTTGAGGCGGCGAATTCGGCAAACTGCTCTTTCATCAGGTCGCTGCATACATAGCGGCCTTCAAAGGAACGGGCATCAGAGACGTACTTCTCCAAGTACGGGTCCGGGTCGCGTTCAACGGACTCGGCAAGGCGTTCTTGAACCTCCTGCCGGTCGGGCTGGGAATACTTGTTGATGCTGATTCTCGTCATTCGATACCCATGTCAATCACATATTCGGAAATGTCGGGGTGTTTGATGTTGGCCAGAGCGGCGAGATTGGCGTCGGCTGGATCGAGCGTTTGCAGGTTGGTTGGGTCGTTCGGGGTGAGTGGTGCGTGTGAGAGGTTGTCCAGAGCGGCGTCATGTTGATGCGATGGATCGGGGCCGTGGGCCGCGCTGGGAATGGTAAGCTCCCGGCCGTTTTGGATCGCTTCGGCCTGGTCGTGTGTTGTCGGCTTCTTGAGGAGAGCCTTTGCGTCGATGGCGGATTCTTTGGTTATGTCGGCGCTTAGGGTCTGGGGGAGACGGCTTGCGTCGTTCGTGTAGATTTGGGCGTCTGACTGGCCGCGCGATAGCGACACATAGGCAAACCGGGTATTGAGAAGTTGGCTGGGGGCATCCGTGTCCATGTTGACGAGCACGCGGTCTGAGGTAAGGCCCTGGCTGGAATGGCTGGTCACGGCGTAGCCGTGATCGAAATTTCGCATCGTCTGAGGATCGAAGGTGATGGAGTGGCCGGCGTCCATCTTCACCGTGATTTGGGATGCCTGGGCGGCGGTGGCCGGTGTGATGGCCTCAATTGTGGCGAGATCGCGGTTTGCAACTCCAAGTTTCTTGTCCGGGGCGGTGAACTGGAGCCGGTCGCCGGTTGCAAACTCGCGGTCAAGCTCCTTGTAGACGTTGACTCCCTTCAGGCGTTCGGGATTGTATTCGACGCGCTGGCCGTCCTGCTTCTCGACGGTTAAGAGGTTCTTGGCGGAATCTACATCTACAACACGGGCAAAGCTCTTGGCGGCGATGTCGTGTTCCCTGCTCCCTTTCTGGTACTGAAGCACATCGCCGATGTCGTAACGTGCGGCCCATGCGCGCTCGGTGGCGGTGATGTCGGAACGATTGACGAGTACCTTCATGGCATGGTCTTGTTTCGAGACTGCGCCACTGTCCTGTAAGCTCTCGCGGATGGCTAGATTAAGTTCGCGGCGTGTGGCGTTGTCGGGGGAGATGACGAGCGTATTTTGAGGGCGTTGGACGTAATCCGCGGCGATTGCCTGGATGCGCTCGGTGGCGTCCTTGATCTCGTGTACGCGGCCTTGGGCCTCCAGTAGCTTGATGCCTGCGGCGGTCTCGTTCTTGGAAAGGTGCTCTACGGCTTTGAGCAACTCCGGCTCGTTCCTCTGGCGAACGATCTGGTCAAGCTGGGATGTCCTCATTCCGGCTTGCTGGAGTTGCTCAAAGGGCTTGCCAGCGTCTACGCCTTGATGCTGGCGGGTGTCGCCTACAAACAGAATCCGGTCCTCGGGGCCTAGTTTATTCATGAACTGGCGCATCTGTATGGTGCTGGCGAGACTGGATTCGTCCAGCATATAAAGGTGCTTCGCTCCGGTGTGTTCCCCCCCTTTGGTGAGGAATCCTTGAAGAGTGTCCGCTGATATTCCGGCCTCTCTTAGCTGGGCAGCCGCGCGGGATGTGGGGGCGAAGCCTTGGACTACATACCCGTTTTGTTGGGCGCCCTCGCGGATGGTTTCTATGACGGTAGTTTTGCCGGTTCCGGCCATCCCTTGCAGGCCGTGTATCCGGTCGGGAGACATTAGAACCTCCTGAATGGTGCGGCGCTGGGCTTCGTTGAAATAGTCGCGGGTGTTGCTTTGGGCGGTGGCGGCGTCCTTTTGCATGATCGGATCAACGGAAGACTGGCCGGTTTGCATTGTTTGGACAATGGACCTTTCCGCGTTTATTGCGTCCTGTGAGGTAACGAGTCGGGCCGGGATGTCGGGCCGGTTCTCCCTGGAAACGGTCTGGAGTTCTCCCTTGGCGAAATTGGCGGCAAGGGCGGTTTCCACGTCTCCAATCCGCACCTCGCCCATGCCGCGCCGGAGAGCATCACGGGTAAGGGCGCGCTCGTCTATGACGGCCTCGCGCTCGAAGTTCTTGTCTTGGGAGAATTGAACGGCGGTGGTTCCGGTGGCCTGGTTGCCTACGGCGTGGCCAGCGGTTTGTAGCGCGTGGTTTCTGGCGGCCTCGGATACAACTTTGTCGGCCTGGTTGCCGTAGGTGGCCGCTAGTTCCTTGTGGGCCGCGAGAATCTCCTCCTGGGTCATTGGCTGCTTTTTGTCGCGGGTGTTTTGGGCGGCATTCGCGGCGGCGGCTGGTCCTGAGAGTCCATTTGTCTTTAGGTACTCTTCAATCTGTTCGCGCCGTGGGCTGGATGCCTGGAGGTACTCTTTCGAGTATCCCTTGATCTCTGGCGCTCCGCTCTTGCCTGTCTCCAGCGTGTAGCCGAGATTGCGAAGCTGGTACGTCAATTCCGACTGGTAGATCGCAGTGGCGTACTGCTGACTGGCAAAAAGCGCCTTCGTTTCGAGGGCGTTGAATTGTCCGTCTGCGCGCTGGGTCATATTGAACATGACAACGTGCGTATGGAGTTGAGGGGCGGAGTATCCATCGACCGGGCGAGAGGTTTGATGCTCAAACTTGGCGGCAAGTAGTTTGCCGGTCGTCTCTGCTTTATCCGTGCTTACGTGGGCCTGGGTAAACCCCTCAAGGCGGCTGAGTGCCACATCGACGGCTTGGCGGTGGGCCTCGATGATTCGCTCATCGCCTCCCACCAAAGCGGTTAGGGAAACGGATTTTGGCGCGGAAAACACGGCGTCCCATGCCGCGCGGTGCTCCACGGGACGCACGAATGTACCCTCCTGGGTTGTATATGCTGCCCGGTTAATGTGCCGTATAAGCTGGGCGTCTCCTGCTGCATTCTTACCCTCTGCGAGGTTGGAAAAAGACTGGTAATCTATCGCGCCGGTTAGGCCCATGTCCTCGGCTAGTTTGCCGTGCCACTGGCCCGGTGCCTCGGCGTCCTGCTGCCAATAGTTCTCCTTTGCGACGTACTCCTTGGTGTAATAGTCCTTGACCTGGGACGATCCGAGCGATTGGGAAATCTTGAGCATGGGTATCCTTAGAAGGTAAACACGGGGGAAGTATTCGACTCGGAAGAGATTGCCTCGTCGGCTTCTGGATCGGGTTCAGACTCCGAGTCTGCATCATCGGAAAACAGGGGCAGTTGGTCGGTACTTGTAAGCGGCTTTTCCGGCGTTGTTGGCTGCGTTTGGGCGGTGGCCTGTGCTGGCATCTGCGCTGGCGTAGACAAGGGTGGAGCGGTTTGCGGCGGCGTTGCGGCGGCTTGTGGGGCGCTTGGAACGGGGTTCCGGTTGGTGTCTTGGCTCAGTGTTGGATCGAAGTTCAACTCGTCGTTCGGGACTGACCTCGCAATTAGCCCGGTCTGCACTATCGGGATGTCTGGATAGGGAAAGGCGAAGCGTACAACGTGGTTGCCGTGCTTGAGAACTGCGTGAAGATCGGGCAAACCCTCGATCTCTGACGGCATGATAGCCGGGTCAATTTGTCTGTCAACGGAGTAGTTCTTGCCTCCCATTCCGCCTTCGTGGTGCGTCAGTTTGACTCGCTCGATCTCTACATCTCCGATGGTCTTGGAAACCCAAAGGGCGGCTTTCTCTTCGCCGGTCCTGAGAAAGATTTTGGTTGCTGGCTGGGACAGCATGACCTCGGCATAATGGCCGTAAATCATTTCAAGCTGGGCTTTGCCCTGGAAGCCCATAACGATGGGGTTCCCGCTCTTTCGGTTCTCCGTCAGTGCGGTGTGTAGCTGGGGGAGTTTTTGCAGTCCAGCTAGATCGTCGATGATGAACCAGACCTTACGCTGGCCATCCTCGGGCCTGGTCATGAGACGGAGAACCAACCAATCAATCCAGAGACTATGAAGGGGGCGCAGCGCCTCCCTGACGGTCGCCTGTGAGGTCATGAATATCCAACCCTGGCGCTTTTCAGACCATTGGGTCGCGTTCCATACCCTCGCTGTTTCCGTCTTTGTAGGGAGCATCCGTAGGCTTTCGGCGACCATGCCAAGGCTAGAAAGTACGCCGGTTCGCTGCTGTGGGGCGCTCCTATCAATCAAGAGCGCATATTCCGTACCCTGCACTCTTCTCTCGATCTCAATTGGATTTGCCATCCATTCGGCCATCTGTTTTGGGGTTGGCCCGAACGTCAAAAGGTGAGCGAAAATCTTCTGTGGACTCTCAACGAAAAATTCTCCTTTCTTGTCCTGTGTGCTCTGAAAGAGAGAAGCCGCAAGCGTTTTTGCCTCGGCTCTACGTCTCAATTCGTCTGCCGGACTCCAATAGGGACAGCGGGCATCTATGGGGTTGAGAATCATGTCTCCGCGCTTCGGGTCGTAAAATCTCTCGACAAATTCCCCGGCTGGATCGTAGATCACTGCGCTGTCGTTGCGGTCCCTGATTTGCAAAAGCATATGCACTATGAGGGCTGTTTTTCCGGCTCCTGTGTCGGCGATAATCTCGAAATGCTGGGCTTCCGCGTTTCGTGGAATCAGGACGCTCGTACCTTCTTCGGTGGGAAAAACGATCCCGTCTCCTTTGATCGCCTCGTTGAATTTCGCCGGGGTACAGACAATCGGTCCGCGTAGCAGCCGCCCGTACTTCATCACCTTTGTGCGCTTGATGTCCAAGTAAATGCAGTAGGGAAACAAAGCAACAAATATGCAGAGAGCCGTCAAGATCGGTGGAAGGAAAAGCGACTTTAGGCCGAGTCCACCGTAAACAGAAAGGCGCAAGTATTGATGTAGCGCGGCCTCTACATAGTCGGCTTCTGGTCCGCGCAGCACGGTCCTGTAACCGCGCGCCTGCGCTTCCTCGGACGGCGCAAGATTGAACTTCTTCCCGTTGGGGAGAATCGTTTTGCCGCGCACTACCTCGGCAGGTTTAGCGATATGAGTGTGTACGCCGTCCGAGATGCAGACAAGGCTAAATGTGGCGGTGGTTGTCGGGGAGAAGTACGCGGCTACTCCGGTTCTCACATAGATTCCGATGTCCGTTTGTCCGAGTGGAGAAACGGAGATGTCCATGCGGAGAATCAGAAAAAGGATGGTCAGCATGATCCATAAAAGCAAGTTGCCGATGGAGTAAATGGGCTGGTGAGGGGGGAAGTAGAACGTCTCGCGTCTGCCCCATTGTGTCGGTGTCATGGCCGGTCCTTTCGATCTGTGAATGCCCTGAGTACCTTCTTTGCGGCGTCCGTCTTTGCGGCGTCACAGTCGCGCATCAGCGCGGCGGATTGATCCTTTTGTATACGTGTACCTGCCAGAATCGGCGGAACGGTGGAGGCAAAAATGAGCTTTAGCGCCTCGATTTCCTCTAGGAGTAGGGTCGTCGTCGGCTCGTCTTTCGGGGCCAGAGAACCGAGGATTGTGCGACGGAACCAATCGGCAGGCGCGAGATTCGCGTCGGTCGCGGCGGCGGAAACGAGCGCATATTCTTTCTCGGATAACCGGCAACCGACGTGCATAGGGCGGCGAAGTTTCGATTCGTAGCTGGGGGGGGTATCGTTCATTAAGCCTCCGTTGGGATTCTTGATAGGCGTTCTCCTCTGAGAACGCCTATTTTGTAAGTTGTTGATTTGGTTAGTTCACACACGGGAACGAATTGTTCTCCTACGCGACCATGAAATGAGTGAAGTGTTCAAAATCAACTTGTGCGAAGCACAACCTCTGCTCACCCTTAAACTTTGGTGGTAGAAACGGAATCAGTCTGCCTGGTGGATGTCTTGCGCCGCTTCACTGGTGCCTTCGGTTCCTTCACGCGCAACAATTGCGGATGATCCTTGTGCGTCTCAGTGAACTTGCTGAATTCCTTGTCGGCTGTAAACACGTATTCGAGTGCTGCAACGATTACTGCATCTGGTGTTGATGACGTAAATGCAGCATACGCATTCAACCTCGCAACGATCTCGGTATTGACGGTCACTGTTGCTGTTGTCATCTGAATGTTTTTGACTGTGAGAAGTGCTGCCATGTGTTTCCTCCTAGTGGCGTTGTGCTTCGTCTTTGCGCAACCTAAACACGTCATCGAATTGGAAACTGTTCTCTGTTCTGTCGTATCCGGTGACGTGAATCATTTCAGTTACGCGGCGTCCTGCACTTGTACGCTTCGCCTGGATGACGTAATGTACACTTGCAGCGATTTCCTTAGAGATGTCGTCCTTGTTGCTCTGTTGGTGTCCGCGCATCGCAAGCTCGGCAAGCCTACTCAACGCGAGTACGGCGGATGTGGCGTGAATTGTTGCAATGCTGCCGCCGTGTCCGGTGTTGAAACTGTCGAGGAGTGTACGCGCTTCCTTGCTGCGAACCTCGCCAAGTACGATTCGATCTGGCCGCATTCTCAGAGCGTGTTTGAGAAGATCGTCGAACGTGACACGCGATTCCTCGGTGTACGTGTCGTTCTGGCACTCCATGTTGACAATGTTCGGTTTGTCAATCTGGAGTTCGCGCGTGTCTTCGATAATCAAGATGCGTTCGGTGTCGGGGATAAAGTCGGTCATTGCGTTTAGCAGGGTCGTCTTTCCTGATCCTGTCGAACCGCTGATTAGGAACGTGCCGCCCTCGATAACCTGGTCTTTGATTGTGTCGGCTAGTTCGCTCGTAAGAGTGCCGTATTCAATGAGGTCATCCATCGTGTAACGATGCGTCGGGAATTTTCGGATGGTCACTGTTAAGCCTGGTTTTGTGATTGGCGGGCGTGTCGCTGCGAGGCGGCTCCCGTCTGGAAGCTGGGCGTTAAGAATTGGACACTCTGCCGTGAAAGGCTTACTGAGCATGTTGGCTATCACGGTCATTGCAGTCAAGAGGTCTTGCTGATCGTAAAGAATGTTTGCGGGCTGGATTGTCTTGAAGCGTTTTGACTCGTAGAACCATCGGCCATCCTGGTTGCCCATGATCTCCGTCACTTCTTCGTCTGCGAGTAGATGCGCGATCGGTTTCAGGAACGATGCAATCACCGATATGTCAGTGGGGCCAGCGCCGCGCTGCGTCGGTGCTGGCTGCGTCGGCGCTGGCTTGACTGAGGGGAACTCTATCGTTGCGGTCGTCATGTACGCTCCAAGTCGTTAGCGCGTGCTCATTGTGTTTCCGGCGCTGGGCTTCGTAGCAGCGGCGGTGTCCGATTGGGTCTGTGTCGCTTGCTGTTGCGTTTGCGTAGAGAATGCCTGGTCAGTGTGGTAGTGAATGATTACGAAGCCAAGGGGGTTGACTGCAATCATGTTGTTGGGTACTGTGTCGCGGAACGTGTAGTTGACGGTGGCTGTCCACCTCTCGGTGCTTGTGTCCGCTCCGTTGAGTGGATCTTTGATGTGTTTGAGGTATTCGATCTGTGCTGTGTACGGCGCTGTGGAGAGGTCGCCGAGCACGACATTGGTAACCTCAATTTCGACATAAGGGAGAGCCTCCTTTTGGTACGCGGTGATGAGTTTCCCTGTGTGTTCGTTCTTGATGAACATATCCGCTGTGTTGTTGTCGAGAAAGTACGTCGATTGCGTAAGATCGTTAAGGATGGTGTACTTGTTGCGTTGATACGCCAACTGCACCCAGCGCGCTAGGTAATACTTGGCCTCGGACTCCTGGGGCTTGTAGTTGAAATTCTTATAGTCGATTGCCTCGGCGTGTCCTACCTGGTCAACGCGGATTATGAGCGGGCGGATGTTCGCAAGCTGCTTGAACTCCTTGAGCATGGCTCCGGCCATCACTGCGACGACAAGAGACATGACGAGTACAGCGATCTTGAGGTAGGTGTTTGTAACGAGTGGATCGCCGTACTGCTCAAGGTAGCGTCTACCGGCTTCCGCAATTTCGGGATGTTCGGTCTTCGTTTCCATCTGAATGTCCTCTCCAACGTGGGTGCGGTTAGATTAGTGCAGCGGCAGAAGTCGCGGCGGACGTTGCCGCGCCCATCACGTTCGCATCCGAGCCTACTGTTCCGCTAAAGATGGATGCGGTGATTGCGGGAACCTTGAATACTGCGAAGATGCACGTTACGAGGACGACAGCTACGATTGGAAGCGCCGCCCAAAGCTGCGTCGGGTCTTGCATCTGTTGGTAGAACTGCGAACCTGGCGAAAGGTAATTGACTAGAACGGAAGCAACTACGCTTGCGATTGCTGCTGCGACTACTTTGTAAAAGGCAAACCCTAGATACGCGCGGAACCATCCCCAAAACAGCCATTCCAGTTTCGGTACAAGAAGAAAAGGAATGAAGAGCGGGCCGAAGAGGCCCACTACGGTTGTCGCTATCGCTCCATAAGCGATGACCCACGTAAAAGCGATTTCCAGCAGCGTGAATAGTCCGACGTAGATCATCAGGGAACAAAAGACGATAGGCTGCGTGAGGAGGCTGATACCGCTGCCCGTGTCAAAGAGCGTGAGGTCTTGATCGACGGTTGTCATTACATTGTCTACAGCCGTACTGCCGAACGCATTGGTAAGGTAGGTTGTCTCTGCGCCTATGAGGTTCTTGAAGGAGTAGCCTCCGAGAATCCAGTTTGGCGTGTCGTAAAACTGCACGAGCGCGATTACAACAAGAACGCCTAACAGAGAGCGCCCAAGGCGCATGAGGTCGATGCGATGGCCTCTATGCGCGTTGAGCGAGACGTTGACACCTTCGTAGACGATGACGCATAGGCCGAGTCCAAGTGCAAGACCATGACCGGATGTTGCAATCGCCGCCGATGCGGGAGATGCTGTTAAGGAATCGCAGGATTGCGAGATGGTCGAGAGAATGTCCATTGCCTATGCCTTTCGTGGTTATTGTGGGACGTAAAGCAGCGCAGTGCTGGCTTGGTTGCTGTTGTGTTCGTTGCTGAGTGTGGCCATGCCGTTCTGCCAATTTGACCAGGTGGCCATGTCGCCCTTTTGGTTGTCGAGCGTTTCTTTCGACTCCATCAGGTGCTGCATCTGGTTCACAGTTGCCATTGCGTTCTGGTCTTCAAGGGCGCGGGTCATGATGAGCAGCGTTGCATTGATGCGCTGCAAGGTGGCCAACTCCGTTGCCTGGGTGCTGTCCGTGGTTAGCGTGTTGGTTTCGAGTGTGGCCAATGTCTGCTGGTCGGTTATAGTGCTGGCCTGAACATCGGACACGCGCTGCAACGATGTAGCAATCAAAGAATCGTTTGCAGACATATTCGAGGCGTGGGCCTGGGTAACCGTCAGTCCTGGGCCGCTCATGTTGTACAGATTGCGCGGTTGGTAGCTGACGGGCTGTGCGCTCATCGCGCCATACGCTGACAAGGCGTTTGCAGAGCCTAGATTGATGATCTGTAGCAGTGGTTGGGCGAGTTGGTAGGTGTCAGCGTGTGGCGTGAATGCTGACTTGTACGTGGTCGGGAGCGTTTTCATCCTGTTGTAAAGCATTTCCGGCGCTGAATACATCGTGTAGGCAAGGTTGTACGCCTGGACTGCTGTTTTGAATGTCGATTGCGCGGTTGTGTAGATTTGAACAGCCTCGCCATACGACGCGGATTCGGTGATGTCCTGTTGGACGTTGTGCGCTTCCTGGGAAATGTTGTGTTGCAACTGGGAAACCCAGCTAACATTCTGCTGGATGTTCTGCGCATCAATGTCGAGGGTTTGCAACTGCTCTTCGGGCAGGAAATAGCCGTCTGCAACAGGGTCGTAAACAGTCCATTGGGCGTGAGCAATGTTGCATGTGGTCAAGAGCACAGCGCCAATGGCGAAAAGGAAAAGCCTCTTACGCATTCATTTCCTCCTGTTCTGTTGGTGAAAGAGTGGACGTGGTGTGACCTCCTGGCTCACCTCCCGCTGGTGAGCCGTGAGGACTCAGAAATTGGGGGAGATTGTGTGGTTGGAATACGCGGGTAGAAGCAAATCCTGGGTGAGAAACACCTTGACCCGGTTTCCTGGCCGAATGGTTATAGTGGGTGGAATTTGCATGAACTGGCTTAACATGGTGCCGGATGTTTGGGATAGCGACTGAGACATGCCGTTCATGAGCGTTTGGCTTCCAGTTGCGCCAATTGAAGAGCCGCCCTCCTCGATCTCTCCGACTCCAGCGATGATGCCGAGAGCTATGGATGTCCCGAAAATCTCGATGTAGTGGTTGTTTACCTTGTCCTTGACGCCTTCCTCCCCGATCTGGTTTAGGCCCGTGAACTTGTCGAGGTCAACGGTGTAGCCGTCGGGCATGATGAGGCGATGAAAAGTGAGGGTCATCCGGCGCTGCTGGCCGAAACCCTCGCGCCCGATCTTCTTGGTGTCTCCGATGATCTTGGAACCTTCCGGTACAAGGACGTGTTGCCGGTCGTGCGAGTAGAACGGTTGCGTAACCATGACGATCACGGGGCCGGATGAATCGCCGTCAAGCTGATTGAGAAGCACTGTGTCAAGGAAATTTCCCTCGTAGATGACATAGGGTTTGCCTACTGCGCGGTCTATGTTGACTTCAAGGGCGTGTTTTTTTGTGCTCTTCTCCTGGCTGTATTCCTCCTCTTCCCTGTCCTTCTCCGTTTGGGTCATCATTGACGCCGATCTTGGAACGGCGCCGGGGCTGGCGTTGGCCGGTACTGCCGGCGAACGCTGGGCGGTCGCGCCCTGGCCCTCGCCCTGGGCCTGGTCGTGCTCGTTGGCGACGGGCACAGCGTGGTAAGCGAGATTGGACTGAAAGCGAGATTGGAACTCCATCTCGCGCTCTTTCTTTTCGAGTTCTTCTTGCTGTTCTTGTAGAGCCGTCTTGGCCACTGGCGGGGCTGGTTGGTTGGGATGCAGGGGTGCGCCGTTGCCGCCCTCGTAGGGCTGCTTGTAGACCTTGGACCGCTGGGCTGGTGGTATTAGCTGCCCGTGGGCGTCATAGAGCGGCGTGGTGTCCGCGCCTTGTGCGATGCCAAGGGCTTCCTGGGCGGCGTCCTCGTCGCGCTTCTGGCGGTCGCCCTCGTCCTTGGCCGCGTTCCTCATCTGCGCGGCCTTCTGCGTTGGATCGCCGCCAACTATGGGCGCGGCCGGCGTCGTGCCTGTGGTGCTCCTCTTCTTTGGGGATGGCATGAGCAGCAGCCCGAGACCAAGGAATGCGGCCAATCCGATAGCGATAACCGCCTTGAGGTTGCTGCCGAATGGACCTTTAGGTTTGACCGTGTTGGTCGTTAGCCCTGGCTGGCCGATGGAGCCTGGGGTTTGGTGTGGAGGGATCGGAGACTCGGGGGGTTCAATCATGGCTGCTTAGAGTCCTTTCCGGTCAAAGTCAAGCTGCTTTTTGCCGATTCTCAGGTAGCCCGCGTCTACAATGTGCGTGATGACGTAGACGCCGTTTTCTTGCAGGTCGCAAGTGATGAGGTCGGGTTTGCCGTCTTTTACCTCGTAAACGGCGAACTTCTCTTGGTTGCGGGGATCTACTTTGATGTAGGTGAATTTGTCATCGTGGTAGATTTGCTGCACGTAAAACGGGTTGGTTTCAGGCTTGAAATGGAAGTCGAAAACCATCTTGGCCGGATAAGAGGATTTGAAGGAATCCAAGTATGCGGCGGTTTGGAGTTTGATCTTTTCAGCGTTCTGTTGGGCCGCTTGAAGCTGCTCGGCTGGAACAAAACGCTCCTGGGTAGACATGGGAATGATTGACGAAACGTCGGTCGTCTGAATAATCACCTTGAGGTCAACCGGCGTAGCGGTGCCGGACACGTCAGACAAGGTGAAGGAATAGACGTTGCCCTTGTTCGTGATGAGATTAAGGTTTGACTCGCTGTGTTCCTTGGCCGGATGGAGAAACACAAAGTTTTGAACTGGTTCGACTATCCAAAATTCCTTGTCGCCGACTGCCGCGTCAATGACCTCCTCGGAGGTTGGCAGGACTAACAGAGTGGTGAAATTCAATTTGGCGTGAATCGGTACGATGTCCTGGGCGTGGTACTGGACCGTCCGGGCGGTTTCTGGCTTTGGTGCATCCTGGCCGATGATGTAGCTCGTTGCGAACGCAGCGAACAAAATGAACGATAATGCCCCGCGTACTTTCATGCTTTCTCCTGTGTGGTAGCTGGTTGGGGTGCCTATCTGGCACGAAATGGAAAGTCTTTCGCCAGTCGTCTGATTCCCTCGGCGATTCCGAATCGGGCGAAGTAGTCTTGCTTCTTGACGTTATCCTTGGCGTTGTTTGTGGCCATCCAATAACTCACAGAGTCCACCTCAAGCCGTACCTTCTTCGACGATCTGGCTCTTCTGATAACCATTTCGCCTGGAGGGATTAAACCGGCAATGAGTTCGATTTCCGTGTCATTAAGATGGAATGACTCCGCGTATAGTTCGCGGTCCATATCTGGATTTGCTAGGAATATCTTTGTTGGGCAAGCCGTCGCAACCAGGCCGAGCATTCCTGACTTCTGGAGGTCTTCGACGTTTTGAGTCGCCATTATCATGGCTGCATTGTGTTTGCGCCATGTCTTCTGAGCCTTGGTGACGTAATTGCGGATGGTTTCGTTGCCAAGAAACAGCCATGCCTCGTCAAGTAGGAACGTCTTGAATGTGCCGGTCTTGTCTACATCAACAATCTCGTTGTTAGCTCTGTGGAGCACATAGAACAAGAGTGCGGATAGAACGTCGGTAGCATCGCCCCAACCCTGGAAGTTGAATGTCTGAAAGGACGCAAAGGTAAGAGAGTCGTCCACGTTGTCGAAAAGCCATCCGTATTGCCCTCCCTGTGTCCAGCGGTCCAAGCGCGGCTTTAGCTGGCCGATGAGATTTTTGAATGTGGTCATGGTGCGGTTCTCAGGCTGGACTCTGTAGACGCTGTTGATGGCAAACCAGAGGCTTTTCTCGTCCTCTAAGGTAAGTTCGTACTTCTGGTTCGCCTCAATGATTACGCGGAACAACGAATAGAGAAACTCTAGGTTTTGCGGCGTCGGCTCAAGGCAAAACGGGTTGATATGGAAGTCCTTCGACTCCTGGCCGACATTGACATAGGCGCCGTCGTACATCTCCGTGAGCGACTTGAAAGAGCCGCCAATATCGAAGATGTACGTTTGGGGCTTTAGCTTCTGTGTGTTGTTGAGAAGAAAATTGCACAGGAACGATTTGCCGCTACCCGTCATTCCGAGAATCAGGGTATGGGCGATTTCGCCGTTATGCAGGTTGAGATAGTAAGGGGTCTTGTTGTCAGTTTCGAGAACAGCAAGATATTCGGAGTTGAGATGGTTGTTTCTCTTGTCGCCGGTATGAATAGTGAAAAAAAAAGAGAGATCGGCGTAGTTTGAAGAGCGCATGAGCAAGCGGCGCAAGTTGTGTACTGTGTTCCCTGGAACGATGGCAAGGTAGGCGTTCAATTGGTTGTACGTTTCGGGGAACAGTACGCCGTCCGCGTTGGCGAAGATGGACGCTATTTTCGCTGTCTCGTCTATAAGTTCATCGAGTGACTTTGAAGACAGAATGACGGTAAGGCTCAACTCGCCCATCGGTTCGCCGTCGCCGATGTGCCGCAGGACGGCTCCAAGTTGCTCCACTACGGCTTGACTGCCTTCATCTACAAGGGTGTCTCTCTCACTTTGGTTGGCCTTCCCGATTGACAAGCTGCCTTTCGCCACATTGGCGTGGCGGCGTCGGCCCTCCGTCATGCTCTTGGCCTTGCCGGGGGGAAGGACGTGCCATTCTAGGCACACTAGAAAGGCCGCGTTTAGCTTCATGAGGTTGTCAAGAACCATCGGCCTGGTTTCTGAAATGGCCTCCTTCATCGTGAGCGCCCTTACAAAGTGGTCGCCCACTCTCAGGTGATCGCGCTCTACCTCGATGTTTGAATTGACTACTTGGTAATCAAGGTACGAGCTCGCTTTCGGCTTTCCGGCGATGCGGTATTGGTCGTAATTGAGTAGGGACCGGAAGAATGTAAACTGCCGGTCGGAATCGAGAACCTCAAGAGCGCAGTCCTGCTCGACGTGGCGGCGGAAACCTGATACACGCTGATGCAGTATCGACGCGTCAAGGTTGAGTTCTTCCTTGAGGAGCATGGTCATTTGCTTGCCGCTCAAGAGTGCGCCGATGTCCTTGAAGGCGCGGCCTAAATCGCTGGACAAGTGGGACAATGCAGGGCGAATGCCGTGCTTGGCTCTCTTCTTCTCGTAGACAATGACATAGTAGATGTCGATCTGGTACAGGGAGTCGGCCTTCGCCTCGAAGTACCGTTTGCGCTGCTCAATGGCAGCGTCTACAAGTAAATCGCCGTATTCCTCGAATGGGATATGCGGGCGGTTGGTCTTGTGTAGGTACTGATACACGCGAAACTCCGTCGTGAAAGTCTTCAAGGCGGCTTCAAGGTGGTTGACGGCTACGACCTGGCTATCCTTGTCGAGTGACTCGTAGTCGATGCCTTCGATTTTCAGGACGGTTCCCATGTCGCCGGATTTCGTAAGAAACGTGTTCTCATTCCAGAATCCATAGAGATTGATTTGCGCGTTCAGAGCGCCGGATTCCTGCCAAGGCTTGATGATTTTCGCAAGGTTTAGCATTATTCGATTGTCATCCTTTGGGGGTCTTGTTTCGCGGCGTCGTAAATGGGACGGGCGCTCAGCGACTTAATAAGTGCTGTAAGGTAGATGGGGTCTTTGACGGTGATGATATAGGCACAGATTGCAGCGAGAAGAAAGGTTATGACGGTGAACGGTAGGCTGCTCGTGACCGTATTCATCATGAGGGCAATAATGATCGCCCCGCCGAATAGCTTACGCTCGATCCCGAACAGTAGCAGAGGTTTGTGGAGAGCCTTGAATACTCGATTACGACGTTGCAAATTGCTTGCCATCTTACACCTCTGCAACCATTCGGGAACGTGTGTGTTGGGTGGAGTGAGTTGCGGGCGGTAGCCTAGAAGCCGCCTCCCAGCCAGGTTAAAAGTGCGCTTGAAGACAGGGCGATAAGTGAGCCGATGCCAGCGGCAACGGCGGCTTTCTTTGCGGTCGGGTCGCCAGTTGCGTACAAGATGCCAGCTAGAACGATGCCGCAAAATGAACCAACCTTGGCAACTGGGCCGGTCATGAATTGAAGTACGTTGTCCATCGCCTGACCGAACGGTGAGCCGTTGTCGCCAGAGGATGTTACGGGGGTGGCATGGGCTGCGACTGAGCAAAGGATGAGGACCCCGCCGATCATGAGAGCGGAGCGAACGAGTGACGGTGAGGGACGCCGTAAGAAGACACGGGGGGTCGAAGCATCCCAGGAAGGGAGCAATGAAGAGGTCTTCATATTGCCTTTCTGTAGCTGTGGTTTTTTTGGCCAAACGGAGGCTTGATTGAAAAACTATTTGATCTTTAGTACCTATGTCAAGTGCCTGATGTGTTAAAAAAGAGCAAACTCGTTACCGCATACGAAAATATGCGGTACATCGGCGCTCGGTATTGTAAAAATGCCGTATTGAGCGGGTGTGCGCGTTTTTTAGGGTAACCGAAAAGTAACCTTAATGCCTGGTAACCAGACAGTAACCTGATTGTGGCAGGAAAAGTTGGAGAGACGGGAGCGGGGTCGCGTTCAATATGATTTTTATATATATTGAAGTGCATGAGAGGTTTCAAGAACGAATAAATCGCGGAACAATATGCCGAGACTTTCTACAATAAAGGGATCGCGCAAGGGCCATTTGGATGAGTACGAGGCGTTGTGTTTGGAGATCGGAAAGAGGATTAAGGAACTCCGGCTTGAGCGCAACTGGACACAGTTGTACGTGGCACGTAATTTTGACTTCTTTGAATCCCACTGGAGAAAGATCGAATCCGGAAAGACCTGCTCACTGCAAACGCTGCTAAAGGTTGCGAAGATGTACGATATGAGCCTGTCGGAATTGCTGGATGGGGTTGGCCGCAAAAGGCGGCGCAAGTAGGAGCTTCAGAAAGAGGGCTGTATGGACCTGGCGCAGATGGTAGTGAAAGCTGGGGATTATGCGTTTCGGCGTGGCTCTAGCGCCACGCCGGACGCCCCTATGACCGTTGCGGAGCAGCAAAGACGGCGGGGACTAAACAAGCGCGTCATGCGGGCGGTAATGCTCGGTATGGGGGTGCTGACGCTGGCAATAATGGCTCGGACATTGCAGCACTCCCCTGCGGCTGCGCCGGGGGGCGCCGGACGGGCCGCTGTAGCGACTGCGGAGTCCTCGGCGGCGGGCAGGACGCCGGAGCATGTCGATTACGCGCCTGGGGCGAATCTTGAGGCTGAGGAAATCGCTGTGCTCGGCAAGGCTCGGCGCAATATAGACGTTGCGATGTACGCCTTCACAGATAAAGAGATTGCGGAGTTGCTTGCAAGCAAGGCGCGGCAAGGGGTGCGGGTCCGCGTGTACCGCGATGCTGAGCAGTACGCGCAAGAGGAATCGAGAGTCTACGGCCATCCGACGACGAGCGCGGTTCTGAGAGCGGCTGGGGTGGATGTGAGAGTCAAGGCCAGCGGAGCATTGATGCACTTGAAGAGCTATGCGGTGGACAGTAGCTTTATCCGTACCGGGTCGGCCAATTGGTCGCGGGCTGGGCTGGAAGATCAGGACAACGATGTCTTTTACATTCAATCGCCCGATGCGGTAACGGCGTTTTCCGCCGATTTTGAGGCTCTATGGAATCGGTCGGATAATCTGGTTCTTGCGCGGCCCTAGCGCAGCGTTGGGCCTGGGCTTGGATTCTCCGCCTCGGCCAGGAGTGATTCGATCCGCTCGATTTCAAGGCGCCGGGGTTTCGCTGTACTGGCCCACTGCTCCATCCGGTCGCTGTCGGCAGAGATTTCCGGGGAAATTTCCATCCAACTTGCCTCGTTCTCTCGGGCAGCCCGGAGTGCGATCTGAAGTGCGTCGGCGCTTCTTTCCTTTTGGAGCGTCATCATGCTCAAGTGTACTGCCGCCTGAGGGTCGGCTGAAAACCGTGAGACCGTGGGGCAGTTTGAAGCTCCAACGTTGGTCCTAGAGCCGGCCCGCGCCCTTGCGCCTCTTCTGAGAGCCTGACATCATGAATGGAACGAGATGTCGGAACTCGTCCAGATCGGTTTTCAGCCGTCGAAGCCTGCCATCGCTGGCGCTCCGAAGCCGCGCGCTTCAGTGCTTTGGATACAGGGTGTCACGCTGGCATGGATGCTTGTGGAATTCGGCGTCTCTGCATACGCGGCTGTAACGGCCCACAGCCCTGCGATGTTGGCCTTTGGCTCGGACAGCCTAGTGGAACTCCTGTCCGCTACTGTTGTGCTCTTGCAGTGGATTCCGAGCATGTCTATCTCGGAACGAAGGGCAAGCCGAACAGCCGGAGTTCTGCTTTTTGTGCTCGCCTTCGTGGTTACAGCGATTGCGATTGCGTCATTGGCTCTGCGGTTGCGGCCTGCAACGAGTTACGCGGGCATAGCAATCACCATCGCGGCGCTGATCGCAATGCCTGTTCTTGCCCTCCTCAAACGCCGTGAGGCCCGTCGGAGTAAGAATGCAGCCTTGGCCGCCGATGCAGTGCAATCCGCTACCTGCGCGTATCTTGCGCTCATCGCGCTGGCTGGTCTCGCAATCAATGCAGCATTCCATGTCGCATGGTTCGATTCGGTTGCCGCTTTGGTGGCTGTTCCCATCCTCGTGAAGGAGGGTAGATCGGCCTGGCAGGGCCAAGCCTGCGAATGTTGCTGAGAGCCTAATTTTCAAACTGCACCACTACCGACCGTGGAAATGCCGGTCCGTGGAAAGCATGGGAAAGCGATAAAACTGTTTTTCCACCCTTCCCACTGCCCTTGGAAATTGCTGCGGCGATTTCACACATTCCCACCGCCTCGACGACGGGATATATTTGTCTCCAAGTCCCGCCGGTTAAGGAATACGATCCTAAGAGCAAGGTCGTCTTGCTTGTTTCCGCTACCGGCATAGTCAGAGCTGCGGTCAGCTATTCACCCGAAGGCGGCACAGATGATTCCTTTGCGCATCGCAACGCGTGCTGCACGATTCGTTCTGTTGCTTCGTCTCCAACCAGCGCGTTGACGAACAGGCATAGTTGAATGGTTCTCAATGTGAGAGGTTCCACCACTTTCTTGAGATCCTCTTCCGATAGCGTGTGGAGATCCGCAATAGCACTCTCCGTGTCAAGGTCACAGAACGCCCACTTCAGAGCAGAGATCACTCGCCATACATATCTTTCTTCAAGCGGCAGCGCGGCCAGTGCAGCCAAGTACCAATCGGTATCCTGCCCGGACATCTGTGCCTTCAAGAAGGCGAGATACGGCTTCATCCTTTCGGAACGAACAAGTTCCTGGGCGCCTGCTTCGGAATTGATCTCGCCGATAGGGAGACTACTGATCTTTCCCTCCGCCATACGTCCTCCTGAAAGAAGATGCCCCCTCCGTGATCCGGCGATAACTGAGGCGGTTCGGGTACACTCCAAGGCTACTCTACGCGACAGCTCGCGTCTTCAAAAGGCAGTCCAGGTCGCTCCTACATGCGACGCTCAGGCCAAACGCTCCAGCAACGCGGGTTCGTTGTTTCGCACATTGCCCACCCGGTCACTTACTGGCCATGCGTGCATCTGGTCGGCAGGATAAGGACGGAGCAGGTCCACCGGCGGCCGTTGCGGATCACCGGGATCGAGCCAACGGTCGTAGTCCTTCGGCTCCAGAATGACCGGCATTCGGTTGTGGATCGGCTCCATGACCTCGTTCGGGTCGATAGTCAAGATTGAAAAGGTCTCCAGAGGGTCGCCGCCCTTTGGCCGCCAGCTCTCCCACAATCCGGCGAAGGCATAAGGATCGCCGCTCTTCAACCCAATCGCGAATGGGCGCTTCGACTTTGGATCGAGGCGTTGCCACTCGAAAAATGCGTCCGCAGGCACGAGACAGCGCCTATTCTTCAATGCCTCCCTGAAGACGGGCTTTGACGCGGCTTCTTCCGCTCGCGCATTGATTGTGCTGTAGCCTATCTTGGCGTCCTTCGCCCACGGAGGCACCAAGCCCCAGCGCATCAGTGCGAACTCCCGGTTGCCGGCGTCTCGATTCACGCGCACAACTGGCTGAACGCTTTGCGGAGCGACATTGAAACTGGGCGCAAACCTCGGCATATCCTCAAGCTCGACACCAAACCAGTCGGCGAGAACTTCTTGCGTTGATTTCCTGGCGAAGCGGCCACACATGCTCCAATCAGGATAACGGATTGCGTTTCAAACACGGTTTTGAATCACATCATTTTAATCTTCTGGACGCTTGGGCGTTTATCGGGACCAAAATGCTAGGGACGAACCGGTAAACTAAGAATCAAACTGGAGCAAAAGGGCAGCAGTAGATTTCTCGACAAACGGTTCAAAGGAGAGTCGTAGAGAGATTATGCCTACCAAGCACAACGCGACCAAGGGCGTAAGCAGGACGACACGGAGCGTCGTGTTCATCAGCAAGGCCACGCCCGAGGACGACGACTTTGTGCTCTGGCTTGCCCCGCGCCTTGAAGCCGCAGGGTACATCGTGTTTGCCGACATCCTCAGCATTGATCCAGGCGACCGCTGGCGCAAGGAGATTACCGGCACGTTGCAAAACAAGGCCGTGAAGATGCTCTTGTGTTGCCGGGACGCGACACTCAACAAGACAGGCGTTCAGGAGGAAATCGGCATCGCTTCGGACTTGGTGAAGGAGCTGAAAGACCCGCGCTTCATCATTCCGCTCCGGCTTGCGCCGTTCAAAAAAGTGTTCGGCATCGGCGAGCTTCAATGGGTCGATTTTCTCGGAAGCTGGGCTAACGGCCTGAATGACCTGCTGGACAAACTCAAAAAGCAGAAAGTACCGCGTGCAACGAAGCCAAGAATCAATCCGAATTGGGAGAACTACCGCAAGCGGCTGGCGATCAAGGTTGAGAAAAGGCCGGAAGTTCTCACGTCCAACTGGCTTCGCGTCGCGACCCTGCCGGACACGATCCGCTATTACTCTCCGCCAGGGGCCATCGGCGACTTCGACTTGATCGTGAAAGCGTGCCGTGAAAGTGCGTTTCCCGCCGAGGTCTACCAGCGCGGCTTCTATTCATTCGCCGTACCCGAGGAAATCGCGCGCGTTTTCGCCGATGTTGGCCCCTTTGAAATCCAGTCCGAATACAAGTTGCTTGACTTCATTGATTGCGGCGGAAAATCGCCTGACATAGAGCCACGCGAAGCGAAGAACCTTGTGTTCACCATGTTCCGCCGCGCATGGGAAAACTTCTGTCGTTCAAAGAGATTGCACGAGCATCCTTTTGCCACGCAGACCGCGTTTCACATCGGCGAGGCGCAGGCCCCGTTGGGCAAAAGAATTCCTTGGGGCCGGAAGGACAAGCGCCGATCCTCAATGTTGCGGAACAGCGCCGGGGGCAGGGTCTGGCAATACGGAGTATCGGCAACGCCTGCTTTCTGGCCGTACCTGCATTTCAAGCTGAAAGCCCGCGTGTTGTTCGCCGAACTTTCCTCCGGCAAGGCCGGGGCCGTCATCGGCGACACCGACACACAGCATCGTTTGCGGCGGACAATCTGCAAGGGCTGGCGCAACAAGCAATGGCACGGTCGCCTTATGGCATATCTGGAATTGCTCGCGGGTGACGCTCCGTGCATTACCGTGTCGGTCGCCGACGCTTGCGCAATCACGTTTGACGTGAGGCCGGTGCAATTCACCTGTCCGGTAACAACGGCCCTGCCAGACACGATGGACGCCGACGCAGAGGAAACCGACGATTCCACGCTTGGCCTGTTCAACGCGGAGGATGAGGAGACTGATGGACCTGCCTAAAGAATTCCTCAATGTCATCCATATCGACGAGCCGCAGTTGTCTTTCGGCCACGGCCAGACCTGCGACCATCCCAAAGACGGGCTGTATCTGTACGGGCCGCACAGTGGCGCCGAGCGCACACGCGAAGTTTCCATCGGGGTCATTGGAACGAAAGACGGGCTTTCGTATTTTCGGACCTGGGCGATTGCGGCGGGCGGCTTCGTTCCCGTTCCGCCGCGCAAAAGGACCGACAAAGAGAACAGACTGCACCTCTCGAGTTTTCCGGGGCTGGAAGAAGCTTTCGGCATCATGGTCAGTCCCGGCGAGTTTGTTCAGCGCACCGTTGATTACAAGGCGCTCGATGATGCCACGTGCACCGTGAATCAACATGAAGCGGTACACAAAGCGGTAGACCTCTATGTGGGGGAGATCGAACGCTATGACAAGAACGAGGAAAAGACGGTTGATGTCTGGATGTTCATTCTCCCAGAAATCATCTTCGATCGTTGCAAGCCGCTATCACGCCGCACCGGCCTTGGCCTGACCAAAGGCGAATTCAACAAGAGCCAGAAGGAAAAAGCCGACCTTCCTTTATTCCAGGGTGTTATCGACCAGAGCGCCGAAGACATCTTCGACGACGTGCCGGATTTTCACCGGCAGGTGAAGGCACGGTTGCTGAAACTCGGGCACACTTCCCAACTCATCCGCGAAACGACGCTGGCACCGGAAAAATTCCTCAACCAGGCGGGATATCCGAAGCGCGGGTTGCAGGACCCGGCGACGGTCGCGTGGAATCTGGCGACCGGGCTATACTACAAAACTCAGCCGGAACCGCCGTGGAAGCTCGCCTACGTCAGGCCGGGCGTTTGCTACATTGGGCTTGTGTTCAAGATGATCCCGAACGACCCACGGGAACACGCCTGCTGTGCGGCGCAGATGTTCCTTAACGAAGGCGACGCCGTTGTGTTTCGGGGCGCGAACGGCCCGTGGAAAACCGGCGACTTTGAGTTTCACCTCAAGGCTGACGAAGCGCAAGGGCTGATTGCCAAAGTGCTCGACACATTCAAGGATAAGCACGGCAAGCTGCCGAAGGAATTCTTCATCCACGGGCGCACGACCTTCAACGACGAAGAATGGAATGCCTTCAAAAAGGCTGCGCCGAAAAGCACCAACGTCGTCGGCGTCCGCATCAAGGAGACACACGGCGAGTCCAAGTTGTTCCGTAACGGCGATTATCCGGTCATGCGCGGAACTGCCATCATTCTCGACGACCGAAACGCCTTGCTGTGGACGAATGGCTTTGTGCCACAGTTGGATACTTATATCGGTCCTGAAACGCCAAACCCGCTGTCGATCACCATTCTGCGGAGTACGGGAAGACGGCCTCACATTCGCACAGTGCTTGCCGACATCATGGGCCTCACCAAGATCAATTACAACGCTTGCAATTACAACGACGGTCTACCCGTCACGATACGCTTTGCGAGCAAGGTGGGTGACGTGCTGACAATGGGTTCGGCCCGCGACGCAGAAAAACAACCTCTCAAGTTCTACGTCTAGCCTCGTCCAGCGGCTTGGAATGAGCGTCTCCGCGGTATCGAAGGGAACGCCCGATCATGTGGGCTTGTCCCAGATGCCTGAGTTGTACAAGGCTCGAAATTGCAGGAACTTTCGCAATGTCACTATCGTTCTATATGGAACTATATTGACGAACAGCGCAAGAGTTCCCTGCTCGATACACTTATTACTATCTACTGAGGGTTTAGAGTATTCCTCTACCTCAACCTTCAGGATTGCCTTCGGTGAAGCTTGCCATGTTGCGCCAGCCTTGGTCAAAGGCGAAATACTTCCCTTTACCTGCGGGGTCTTGGATACGCAGAACGCGGGCGAGTGCTTCTTCACCAGCCCTCTCGACGATGTAGAGCCAAAATGCCTCACCGTGCATCCAAGCGCAATCGAACTGGGCTCTCGACAGGCAAACGGGTCGATCAGTGAGCGCACTCTTCATCGCCTTTACTTCCACCCACCGGACGGGATTGCCAAAATTATCAAACTCGCAAAGATCGAAGCCGCGATTGTTGGTAGGGGTGCGTTGTAGCCGATTGTCAATGGACAGAATAAGCTTAATGGCTCTCTCCTCCAAATTCATGCGAGCCTGTTGATCAAGCCCATCCGGATCAGGCCCATCACCTTCATCAGGGTGAGTAGCAATGTAAGAAATAAAGGTTCGGTTCCCTGCACCCTCATTTGGCTGCGAACGCCCGTGGCTTGATGGAGCGCCACCTGCATTTAATTTCTTAACAGCAATCCCGGAATCGCTGGTTCCACCTGACTGCGCCCTCCCGTTGCCAACCCCCTCATCGTCAGAACTTTGTTCGCCTATTGATTCCCCCCTGAAATTGTTACTCGTTCCGCCTTCGGTATCGACCAGATGTCCTCTGGTCGCACTCTCACGGTTATTATTCAGATTATCTAAATTACTTTCGCTTGGTGCACCGGAGTCTGAGGCTGGAGCTTTGGTCGGGTTCTGGAGAATCCCAAGCCGTTTTCGCAGGTCTGCCTCGCTTGTAACGCCAAGATGCCTAAGTAGCTCAAGAATTCCAGGTTCGATTCCTGCCTCTTTTGCAAGCGTCTCTATAATGGGCGGCCTGAACCGAATCTTCGATAGAAGCAGAGGATGTGGTTTCCAACCCAACGAATCAAAGTTAAGATTCGTTGGCCTTTGTAATTCACCTTCAAGATTTGGAATCCACGGGACAGTGTTCAACACTCTGACAAAAGTAGAGTCAAATACCGTGCTATGAGACTGATGATATCTCCACTGATAGAGCCCGATAAGCAACCCAGCTCCACCACGGTCCACCATTTCTCCCAGCGCCTCCCACAATAGCGCGGACTTCTTTGCGCGAGTGTGGGGATCGTACTCTTTCATTGCGTCAAGCAGTTCATTCAGTCCTCGCAATGAGTAGTCAGTAAACGTATCTCCTCCCGAGCTCATTTCACAGCCAGCTTCAATTCGCAACTCCCGCCGCTTTTGCCACGTAAACTCGGGTTCGACAGGAATTGACTGAAGGGAGCGCCCAGCACCGCACGCGATTAGCAGGTCACGGATATCTTCGCCCCGCAGACAATCATACTCGTCGTCAACGAAGAACACTTTCTTCACGCCGGAGAACAAGTCCTTCAACCTTGTGGTTGGAATGTACAAAAGGCCGGGCTTCATTATCAGCTTGCGTCCATCACCGGAATGAACGGCCATAACGAAAGATGCTTCTCGCAAAGACGCGATGAGATTCTCCCTCTGCGCCTTTGAGTCCGTTCCGAATGCCTCTAGAATTCGTTGGATGTCGTTTCGATAGCCTTCGCGAGACACTGTAACCTGTTTATTGAGATACTTGGGAACAAGATTCCAGATCACATCATCAACAGGGTCGGGAACAGTAAGACCTAGCGTCTCAAGAAACTTCTTTGCCTCATCTGATGTGCATACACTCTTGCGGACGGTTGGAAATGCTGTTTCGAACTTACCTGGCAAGAATGCGCTCAGCTGACCGTTTGTTCGCACAGTGACGTGGGTTCCGTCTGTGAGGCGGATAATTGGGATGTTGTCTAGTCGTCCGGTCCGAACGAGAGCAGGCTGGCCTTGCAGAAAGTCGTAAAGCTGGACAATCCAGCTATCTGACTGTGCTTCAAGAAAGGTCTTATCGAGTCGCGCCAGAACCATTTCGGGCGTGATCTCAGAGATGTCCAGCTCCCGAATCATGTATTGCCGTATTTCGGGTGTTCGATCCTGTGAGATATCGCCGCTTAGCCACGACAACTGATTTGTGTCGCCGATTAGTGCACCCAACTGGGCTGAGCTGAACAGCTGTCTCAGTTCTTGCGTGCGTGCGAGCTTCGCTTCTCCTGCGGGGACGTAGCCATTCGTCGAAGTTGGAAGAAGAGAAGTTGACCTAAACTGCTCGCGAACCTTCTCAAATATCGGAGCGAACATAGCTCCGTCTGGAAACTTGTTTCGATCTAGGGGAAGACAACGAAGAATGGAAACATCAAGATGTCCGGCGTCCCGCAACCATACAAGAGCATCAGTTAGGAGCGATGCCGTATTGATGACTAGACTTTGGTTCCACAGGTCGGTCCGAGGAACATTGTCTCGGCTCGGCGTTGTACGATAGGGACCTTGAACAAGAAATCCGAGATTCGTAGGCACCACCGTTGGGAAGAACACAACTAACTGTGAATTGGCCACAGCTTGAATTGACCAGTCATCATGATGTTTTCCCTCCACGATTGAGAAAGCTATTTCAATTTGTCCGATCGGGACATTGTCATCTGTGCGAACCTCCCGGAAGAAGATGAGCCAAGACTCCGAGACATCTGACTTACCAGCCTCCTGGCCGATTACCGCGACGCGACGGATGCCTTCTCCGAGGATCTCGGGCTCACTGCGCATGTAGATCCCGGAAGGACCACCATCAACTTTCCATTCAATTTCTTGAATCGCTCGAAGAAACAAAAGCGGTCCAGGCCCTAGCCGCTGTAGTCCTTTGGCAATTTCAGAGAAAGCTGCGGTCGGCTCCACGTTTGCCGCATTAAGCGGGAGCAAGATTACTGTTTCGTTGCGTAAACGTGATATTGGCGACGCCTGCGATGGCCATACGAAGCTCTCAATTGAAAAGTCCTCGCTACCCGAATGCACCTCTGGCCGGGAGGTGTAGGCATAGACTGATTTGAATCCGATGCCGAACCTGCCAATTGCGGTTCTATCTTTGGAACTCTCGTCGATTCCACAGATACCACGAACGTCCGGATCATCGAAGGGCTTTCCAAAATGCGATAACCGGAGCTCTCCAGGCTTCAATTCAAACCTGGCCGCTCTTGAGCCGGTCCACCCGGTATTTCGTGCGAGAGCGTCTTCAGCATTTTGCAAAAGTTCAAAAATGAAATGTGTTCGGTCATCGTACCGGTCGGCAAGCAGCATGTGCCCGATTCGGGCGATGTAAGTGCCGTACCGGCGTTCATTCTCAGCTCGAATTGTGGCGTAATCGGACGGCATCGACTTAATCCTCCGCCGTTCCATCAACGTCAATGGGCTCGAAGATCAGACTGAGTCCAGGTATAGGCTTAAGCGCTTCTACCAATCCTGCAAACGAGGAGGGCAATTTTCCGTGGAAGCGTTTGTAGGGCAGCTTTGCGTAACGCCACTGAACGCCAGTCTCCTTGGTTACTTGCTCACACCACCACTCCGCGTGGGCGTCTTTCCGGGGAACCTCATCGTCCCAGTCTTCGCGACCTTTTGTCTCGATGATCCACATCGTTATCGTAGATTCGGCGCATACTCTGGCTACAAAGTCGGGATAGTACAACCGAACTGATCCTCGCTCGCTGAGATACTCAAGCCCGAAGCCGGTAAACCACTCTGCAAGTTTTGCGAATGCCTTAACATCCTTGGCATTATGCATGAACTGTGCAAACTCTTCCTCGAATGCGTTGAAGCAAGCTACTTTATTGAATATGGTGTTCCCGGCGTCGCAAAGGCGTCGCCGCCAGATAAAAGCGCGTGTGCCTGAAAGACGAATCGGTTCGGGTTTCAGCTTAATCTGCTGAGTCTGAGTGGCGTGCCTGCCCAAGGCTTCCGCAACAACGCGAGTGAACTGTGTGCCAACCTCGTGGCGGCCGAGGACACGGGCCACCATGGGATTGTCTAGGTCCACCTTGCTATCGAAGAATCGCTCAGCGACATACTTTTGCACGATAGGGTAAACGTCCTTGAACTGGCATCCCAGCTTTGCCGTTCGAATAATGCTCTGAGTAAGACCTGCTAGAACGTCTTGAAGGAATACCCGGTCGGGGTCGAATTTGATGCTTTTCTTGGCGAGTTCAACTTCGGTCAATCCGTGCGAAATAACTACCTTTATGGGATCGCCTGGTTTCCAGTCCAAGGGGACGACGGCTGAAGGAAGTTGCACGATGTCAAACGTGCTAATGTCCTTGTAGTTTCGTGAGTACGTTTGCGAGAGTTGCGGGATTTCGATGTCGAATTCTGCACGCTCCTTCACCGGAAAGATTTGAACTCCAGGGGAAGGCGGCGTTTGGGAAGAGCCAACGCCGACGCCCTCCACCTCCAATTCCTTCACGAAATCCTCAAACTTCGGAGTACCGACGATCTCGACAATCTGCGCGTAGTCGGATGGCATGTCACGAATCAGGCGCAGGCCGCGACCCACTGCTTGCTCGGGTAGGATGTTGGCGTCGGAGCTGAATGGCCTGAGTCCAAGGATCACAGTCACATTGCGGACATCCCATCCCTCACGCAACATGAGGACTGAGACCACAACTTTGATTTTGTTATTTGGGCTATCTACGGATCGAGCAGCCTCTCTCGCTTTCGGGAGATCGCCTATCGTGATGTCGCCTTTTCCGGCACCGCGCTCGGCGACGTGAATCAAGAGAACTTCCTCATCCTTGATGTCAGCCTCTCGGCGGATAGATTCAGCGATTGCGTCTGCGTCCTTGGTGTTCTCGGCCATGACAAAAAGAACTGGCTTGACGCCAACTTTCTTAAACGCATCGCGGTGTTCACGCCAGCGGCTGAGGGCAATCTGAATCCACTCTTGGTAGGCGACTGCTGCGTTGTTGTATTTGTCTGGGTCCTTTCGGTCGGTCTGGTGAACGACAAGTGGAGCCTTTACGATCTTGTCCTCGACAGCCTGTGCAAGTGGGTAGTCCGAGACTATCCAAGGAAAGAATGTACCGTTTTGGTCCTTTGGCGTGGCTGAGAAGTCGAGCTGAGATACGAGCCCTTTACCAGTTCTCTTTACCAAGTCCTTGTGGAGCGTCTCAAGGATTTTCCACCATTCAAGTTCCTCTTCGTGGACGTGGTGAGCTTCGTCATTTATCACCATCAGGTCGTCGTGCTTCTGCACCATCTCAATAATGGATTCGACCTTTGTAGCGCCATCACTCTTCACTTGAGGACCGAGAATGGCTTCGATCGGATTGATCGGCTGGCTATCAGTACGGTCGTAAAGCTGCTGAATATTGCTCAGGTATGCGGTGCCCCAGGATGAACCCGTGTCTGATTCCCCACGCAGGATCGTGCGAAAGTCCCAATCGTTCTTATACTCCGGCGGAATGATAGGCAGATCTCGGAAAATCTGCTCGTTTTCAAAGTCAACCTTGAGCCGCTCGAATACGATGATGTTTGGAGCGAGAATGAGGAAATGCCGCGAAAGATCTGAGTCAACTTCGAAGCGGCGATGAAAGTATGACCATGCCATTGCCAAGGCCATAACAACTGTTTTGCCTGAACCCGTCGCCATTTTGGTCCCATACCGCGGCAGCTTTTCAGGCGGGAGCATTTGATTTGCCACCTGGCCGGTGTCGGGGACGAGCCGCTGAAGGCGCCGGTTGCCTTGGATGTCTTCAATGATCTGCTTCCGCGTATGGAAGAGGTTATTGCCATAAAGAGCGTCGTCCAAGTACTCAATTACCACATCGGCTGAGTCCCGGAAGCCCTTTACTTCATGAAGATATATGATGGTTTCGATTGCTTCGCGCTGGCCAAAGTAGAAACGAAACTCGCGCCCATCTTTCAGCCGATGGTCAGTTCCGAACCAGAATTCGAGTAAGCGCTTCGACGTATCCGACGCACCGTCATAATCATCGTTGCGCCAATTGTCCACCTCAGCTCGAATCCGCGGCACCAAGAGCAATTTACTGGGTCTGCGTCCTGGTACAACTCGATAGCCGCCCCTTCCATCCTTCTCTAGGTAGCTTGTCGGCGGCAAGTGGGCTTTGCGTCCCTCGATCTCCGGCAATGCTTGATCGTACTGAACTAGCGTCAGGCGAGTGCCGGCAGACTTCTCTTTCGGTTTCTTTGCCATTAGACCCTCACTTCAAGGAGCTGAGTCGTGTCGTTGCCAAAGATGTCAAATACCTTGACGAGGACTTTGTATCGGCCCGTCTTCTTGTAATCGTGCCAGTCGGACATGAGACCGAGGTCACGACTCGAACGCGTGCGGTAATCTTGCCACTGGTTGTGGAAAGTGTCGTCGTTGAACTCAAAATCGACAGCCCAATAGTCGATGAAGTCTGACCATTTCTTGATCTTCTTGCGAATGTCATCCGGAATCAGTTCTGGGCTTGGAATTACGAAGTTCTTAAGTTTGAGGCGAGCCTCCTTCCCTTTCACCTCAATATCGATTTCAAGGTATGCAAGCTCGTAAAAATGAACATCGCCAGCATCAACGGCACGCCGGTCCATTGCTTCGCGTGGAATCTGCAAAAGCCGCAGGCTGGTGCCAGATCGCTTTGATTCAGCCTCGATCACGTCATGGAGGCCCATCTCCCATTCCCATCCAAGAACGTCGATCTTGTCCTGCTTGATCTTCCTGCACTCATCTACCGCTTCCCGAATTTCAGAGAGCGTCACCGGGGCATCAGCGGCTCCGACGTGAATCATTCGACCGGCTCGTTGACCGTGAAGATGGCTTAGCCCCGCGGTTGGCTCGGCTTTGTAGAGATCAAGAACAAACTTCACATAGTTGTGAATTGCCGTTGCTTCGCCCTTCGTCCCGCTTCCGAACGTGATCCCTTGCCAGTACTGGCGCTCGTATTTGCCGAGATTCAGGACGTCGAAGGGGCGGCACCCGTCTTCGTTCAGTAGTCGTTTACGCGTAACGTGAATTGAGTACCTGCTAAGATCCACTGCAATCCAACGCCGTTTTTGGCGCTCGGCTGCAATAGCCGCAGTACCTGATCCCACAAAAGCATCCAAGACGAGATCTCCGGGACTGGATGCAATCTCCAGAATCCTCTCGATCAGGTCCACGGGTTTCTGAGTGTCGTAGTTCACCCACTCCTGCTTATTTGCTGGTTGTAGGCAACGAATCCGCCACACCGTATCAACGGTTCGCGTGTCCTTTTCCTGGTAGATGATGTTCCCATCCTCATCTCTTGCGTTGATCATTTTGCCCGCGACTTTAACACGCTTAAGTTGCGTCACCGGCTTGTCGCGCTTTTCTGTCAAGGCGGTGTAATGGTAGGTGTTGGCAGATTTGTTCTTGACATAGTAGAGAATCGGATCGAATGCCTTGGGAAGTAGACGCTTACGACTGTCGTGCATTTTGTTGTAGTAGTACCATGCAATCTCGTTTTGGAAGTTGCGCTTTCCAAACACCTCGTCCATGAGGACCTTGATATATGGCCCCATATGAACATCAAGGTGAACAAAAATGGAACCCTTTTCTGAGAGGAGTTGGCGCAGAAGATGCAGTCGTTCATACATCATGCTGAGATAGGAATCAACGCCTCTGCCCCAGGTGTCGCGATACGCCTTTTCCTCTATGAGCGAGGGGTCTTTTGTGAACTCGTCGTCACCTACATCTACAGTAAACGAGAAGTTTTGCCCTGTTCCGAATGGAGGGTCGATGTAAATAAGATCGACCTTACCTGCGTACTGCTCAAGCAGCGACCCTAGGACGTATTTGTTGTCGCCCCAAATCAATTTGTTTCGCCATTCCGGGGAATCAACGGTTGTCTCTGGTTTGAGATCGCGGAAGAAGGTCCCCTTTTCAGCTTCTCGTGTTGCCCTTGATTCATTGACAACTTCAATACGCTGAAATGGAAGGACAATGCGGTCGACCTCGGTGCGTTTGCCACCCCAGCTGAGGGCGACGCCGTCACGATCTTGCTCGGGCTGAGTTGCATCGGGTTCTAGTATGCTACTCGGGCTGGGGACTACTTTTGGTTCTTCCATCTGGGTAACTCCGTTCAGAAAGTTCGATGTGCCCCGCGAACGGGACCCGGTTGAGGTTCCGACATTTGCTTTGGTGATGAAAGCATTTGCTCTCACGCTTTTGTCGCGCGACAGACGTTCGGCCGTGACGATCCTCATAACCAAAAGCTGTCCTTCACGACCGCCGTCTTCCAATTTCAGTCTTTGGCACACAAGTTTCAGTTCTACTCGGAAAAACTCTTCAACCAGTTTCTTGAATGGAACGCTGTGCGACCGACTTATCCTGTCGAGCATCTCAGCCCGTGACGCACTAGATGAAATCTCAATCCCGGTTCGGCGGGCGATATCGTGAAGACGTGGGCGCGTAAGCACGTCCAAGGCTGTACGGCGAATCGACATTAGACTTCCACCTCATGCATCTGTGCCACTTGGTTTTGCAACGAATTTGCATCCCTTCGAACAAAGCATCTTGAAGTCGCAGGCATTACAGGTTTTCTCGCCGGGCTTCGGTGGAAGCGAACCCGATCGCAGACTGGTCGCTGCTTCTTTAACATTTTTCTTGACTGCATCGATAAAGTCGTCGTCCACCGATCGGGGCTTGCGCTTCTGCCCCTCCAACTCGTAAATCTCGACGTAGTCCGCCCGTTTTCCAGTGAGTTCCTGATAACCCAGGGCGTAAATGTGGAGCTGCACTTCGGTCACTTCTTCGGGTTGGGAACGCTCGGCAGTCTTCAGGTCTACGACGGTTACCTCGTTTGTGTCTTTTCTCCGCACAAGATCGATCCTGCCTACGACCGAAACGCCGTCGCCCAAGTGTAGTTCTATCCCCTTCTCGGAGAATTCGATCTTGTCGAAGTCCGCCTTGTTCTTCGCAATGTAACTCGAAACGATGGCAGTAGCGCTCTTCTCCAAGGTTTCTCGCAAGGTCTTGTAGGCATATGGCAGGTGCAAGTGCGTTCCAATGAGGGCGGGCGCCGCAGTTTCATCGACAGGCTTGCCCTGTATGGCACGCGCATGAACATCTGCAAGAGCATCATGCAAGCTTTTGCCGTACCCAAGGCCCTCGTAGATCGGAGGATTGAAGCCGTAGAGAATGCGCAGCTTGAACTGATAAGGGCACTCGAAGTAGTATTTGAGATCGCTGAAAGAAAGCACGACATTTGCAATGCCCGCCTTCGGCTGAGATGCGATGCGTTTGCGAGTTGAATAATTTGGAATGGTCCGCTTGACGTGCTTTGAAACGAGAACGTCATCCCAAAACACAGATTTCTTTGCGTACCGATTGTTCTTGCCCGGGATCGGTGCGTAGGTCATGAAGAGGAACTTCTGACTACGCGTCATGGCCACATAAAACAGGCGCCGCTCATCCTCGATGCTCCCGACGAAGCGGTCTTTTCCTTGGACACCATCCCCGGGAATGAGATGCCACACGCCCTTGCCGCCGGCGATCACCGAGGGGAATCGATTCTTGAGTAAAGCGGGAATGAATACTACCGGCCATTGCATTCCCTTGGCCTGGTGAATAGTCATGATCCGAACGGCGTTTGGGTTGGCGTATGACGCTTCCTGCCATCCTTCGGGGTAGGCTCCATCTGCCTGATACTGAAGAAAACTGGCGAAACTGGCGTACTTCTCCGGGGGATCGGAATGAAAGTATATTTCCTCGAAGTCGGAAATAGTCTGGCTGAACTTTCCGAGGTTGTAGAACACCACTTCGCCACGCTTCGTCCCGCCGGGACCGTCCGGAACATTCTCTTCCCGGAGTTCAATTACATCGAGAAACTCTCGGTACTGCCGTTGAATTGAGTACAAGCCCCATCGCTTCTGGTCTGGGTTGCTAAGGTCTGCGCGAGCAGTTTCCACCTTGTCGAGAGCTGAATCGAGTGCCACGTCCGTAATCCCGAGATTAGCGTCTAGCCAAGCCTGCCTCACACGAGCGCGATCCACAGATGGACGACTTGCCATGAAATAGAAGAGGAGCCGAGCCGCTTCTGCTTCGAAAGCTGAAAACAGATCGTTCATTCCAACGACGATAGCGGGAATGCCAGCATCGCGAAGCGCTGTGGTGATCGGCTCACCGTTCGCCTTCACTGAACGTAGAAGTATCGCGAAATCGGAGAATGCCAATCCCCGTTCCTTTTCGTCATCGTTAAAAGCGACACCGTACAAGTCCTTGATCGTTTTGGCAATAAAGGCAGCCTCAGCGGCCGGATTGTCGAATGACAGTGCACAGATGTCGCCTTGCTCATAAGCCTGAGAACTTGCCGGGATCATCGCCTTGGGCAAGCGCTGGGTGTTTTGAGCGATAAATACCCGCGCCGTCTCAACAATTCCTTCACTGCTGCGAAAGTTCTCCTGAAGCCGGATAGGCTTGACAGGGGCATAACGCTGTTCAAAGGAAATGATGTTGGTAATGTCGCCGCCACGCCATTGATAGATGGTCTGGTCATCGTCACCGACGACACAGACGTTGGCACCGGCTTGCGACAAGAGATTGACGACACACTCTTGGATTGGGTTTACATCCTGATACTCATCGACAATGACGTGACGAATCCGCTCACCCATCCGATTCTTCAAATCAACATTGCTTGCTATTGCCTTGACTGCTTCGAGCATAATCGCCGAGTAGTCAAGATATCGCCGGTCTGCTAATTGTTGCTGGTACAACTTCAGGCCGTTGACCACAGAGCACCCTTTGAGCTTGGGCTCGTTGAGCCTGGCCTCGCGAAGGATGTTGAGAGTGTCGATGTAGTTCTTGGTGTCTATGAACCGGCGCAAGACGTTTCCCATCAGGTCCGTGGAGGCTGTCAGCCCTGTTTGTTTGGAGTGGCGATTTACAAACAGGACCTGCTGGATATCGTCTAGAACGCCGAACTTCAGAAACTCTGCTACTTCTGTCTTGAGCAGATCCAGGCAAAACCCATGAATCGTGCCGACGTACATCTCAGCCATTCCATTGACGGCGCCGATCAATTCTGCCACGCGAGTGACGATTCGATCCTTGAGTTCCGCTGCTGCTTTTTCCGTAAATGTAAAAGCCACAATGTTACGCGGAGAAAGTCCTGTGGAAGTACCTGCCTTCAACAGGGCCACGATCCGCTGCGCAACGACTTCGGTCTTTCCCGAGCCAGCACAGGCGATCAGTTGAAGGTTTCCTGGCGGCCATCCGATGGCATCCTTTTGTGCGTCGGTAAACTTCATTTTGTCTCCTGATCACGCACCTTGCCCCCTCTCGGGTCTCTGCGTCATCGAAGTAACGGGGAAAATGTGTCATTTGAAGTGTACCTCCGTCGCCTTGTCAAAGTCGCATCCAGCTGACGGAAAAGACGTTAGTACGCCGGTTGCCAAAAGCGTTCAGTCACCCCTATCAGGCTTCTTTTGCTTATTACGGGCGGTTCAGACCACACCATATAGAGGAGCTGTCCTCGATTTCAATGACCCTCCTCCAAAGTGGCGGTGGAGTGTGGAATCCCAAGGGGTTCTCTTTTCAAGCCCGTCGGGTGGGAAAAACATGGCGCTCCGGTCTCCTGGAGCGACCTTCAGGGCGGGAAGACGGGCGCACAATCGGGATAGGGGGAAGAGTCACTTCTTCTCTCCTCCCACACCACCGTACCTTCGTATGCAGAAACGCTTCACAGCGCCGGACTAAGCGCGGGCCGAACCGGCCCTAGTCCGGCACGGCGGAGAACATGCCAGGAAGAGCACGCACGAAAACAGCCGCCAGCGGCGGCACGTGCGCACCGATTTGCCGCTAAGAGCGCCCCGGCGGGGCAGCGGCAAATACGAAACCACTTCGTTCCATCCACCTCCGCCAGCGGCTCCGGTGAAACACGGCTTCGGAGGTTCACGGTCAACGCGGCTTGTTGCGCTGACCTCTTTTGGATTTGTCGTGGGTCTCTGCCGCTTTCGACGCCTTAGCCTTGGCGTCGTCCGCTTGCGGGAGTTCCCATCCCGCCATGCCTTGTAACACGCGATCGGCGTGCTTGATCGTGTTCACGTGTCCATAGTGGTTTTCAATCATGTTGACAGAAGTTCCCATCTGCTCGGCGAGGAAATACACGTCCACGCCCTCCTGCAATCTGAGCGTGGCGTAGGTATGCCGGAAGGAATAAGTCGAACGCGAAACGCCCTGCGTGCCTTCGCGCAGATTCGCCTCGTTCAGAAGATCCTCAATCAGCGAGCTATAAAGAGTTTTTGCGGGCTTGCCTGTGACATTGGTGAATACCCTGTCGTCCGGTTCTGTGGCTTTCGAGATTGTGCGGATGCGTTCTAAATAATCTCCGACGCTCTTGGGCGCGACCAGCTTGCGCGATTTGTCCTTGCCCTGCACGAACAAGACAACGATCTCGCGGCCCTCGCGGTCTTTCGTGGGCATGATGTCGCGCCAGCGGAGATTTTTCATCTCCACTGGCCTCATGCCCGTGTTGCAGGCAATCAGGATCATGTTGTAGGTAACGGTGCGATACCAGATGCTCGAAGGCTTGTCCGTCTCGCCAATCCACTTGCGCCCGACCGTGTGGAGTTTGCGATACTCCTCCAGCGTGAACTCGTCACGCCGCATCGTCTTGAGCTTCGGGCGCTCGTCGAAACGCTGGCTTGCGGGAACATAGCGCTTCTTCACCGCATAGTTCATGATCGCTCCGAAAATCGACATCTCGAAGCGGATGGTGGAATCGCTGATGAAGGGAACCGCGTGAATATCCTTCGGTTTGACGGCAATCGGTTTCAAGACCCGGACGCCTCTCGTGTGCTGGACCTTGGTGCGGCGTGCGGATTCATGGTCCGCGAAAGACTGCGCTTCTTCGACTGTGACCTCCCGAACGCCGTTACGCTTGTGGCGTCCCGCGCCGTTCTCCCGCCGCCACGCCGGATAGCTGCCCCAGCGTTCGTCGCCGATAAGATGTACCTGCGTTGAACCTGCATACCTGTCTAAAGTGCCTTCGATGACGGCACGGAGTTTCTTGGGTCGCGCGGCGCTGATCTCTCCGCGTTTCGCCCGCGCCTCCTGCGTCAACAGATACTCTCGCGCCACCTCGCGGAAGGCGCGATTGAACACGGGAACGTCATGCTTGATGCGAAACCGAATGTCGGCATCCTGGTCAAAGGCGCGTTCACGAGCCGCGCTGATATCGGTCGTCTTGAGCGAAATCGTCTTATAGCGGTCGGCCTTCGGCATCTTCATGCGGCAATACCACATCCGGTGCCCCACGTCGCCGCGGCGAAAGAGAATCAGGCCGGGTTTCAGTTCCTCTTTCTCGGTAAGAAACGCCATGTTGCCTCCTGCTGTTTATTTCGTTCTGTGCAGTTTCCGTGCAGATTCTACCTGCAAGTCATTGATTCTTCGTGGCTGTGCAGGCTTTGTATAGAATATCATAACAGAATATGTTGTTTATTTATAATATTTTATGATATAGTTCTCATCCTGAGCGAAGGCCGCTTGAGCGGCCGAAGTCGAAGGACCGCCGGGCTCCAACTCCCACAAGCTCCAGCCGATCTGGAACTCGTAAGCGTAATCGTCGTGCAGCAGCTCCAGCGCCTCTTCGA